>ERZ773054.401-NODE-401-length-34844-cov-5.007301_pt1 | contig 34844 bp, 12 predicted proteins | sample MGYA00580630_ERZ773054 | MGnify/ENA primary metagenome ERZ773054 (study PRJEB29015, sample SAMEA2737994) | human oral metagenome | biome: human oral; feature: human-associated habitat; material: dental | place: China | collected 2115 ... | reverse complement strand
CCGGGAATAACGCCAGTTCACGCACGGCCAGCTCAGGGCGTGACGACGCCCTGAGTAACCTCTTCCCAGCACGCCCGCAACGCTGCCGCGTCATCCGGGGTGAACACCCCAGTGGCCAGGTTGAAATGCGCGCTGAGCTGCGGCCCACTAGCGCCCTCAGTACCCGAACCAGCTTCACCTGGAACCACGGACAACGTGACTTCCAGCGCGTAGGTGCGGGGTAGCTCGGGATCGGGCATTTCGGGCAGTGCCTCGTAGACGGCGCGGTCTGTGCTGATGCTCCAGGCATCCTCGGGAATGCTGTCTGCGGACATGCCGCCCGCGCCTGCGTCAAGACGTCCCAGGTAGTTCACCTCAATTTCCGCCGGGCCGTTGCTCACCCCGCAGGCCAGGGAGTGATCAACAGGGCTGCTGGGTTGCGCGGCAATGGATTCCGCCACACGCCCCGCCATCGCACTGATGCTTTCATCGCCCATATCCGCAGGCAGAAGCGTCGGCGTGATGGTGGTGAACCAACCTGCGGTCCGGGAAAGGTCATCGCCGGGGTGGCCGTAGGCGTCGAGAATGTCGGCATCGCGGCCGTGGCCTTCCAGGTCCACAACCACCGGTCCGACCCCGCGCCAGCGGTGCAGGGTGCGCGCCAGCATGGCCAGCAGCACCTCCCGCAGGCTCACGCTTCCGCCGGTGCCGCTGCCCGCCTCGTCGGCACGCTGCAGCACCTCCGTCGCCGGGGTGAGCGAGGTCGCGGTGTGCGCATCGGCCGCCAAGTCCATGGCAGGATCCACGGCGCGACTGCCCAGCGTGCTGCGGTCCCGGGGCTCTACATAGGATGCCCAGGTGTCGCGAAGTGCTTGGGTATCTAGTGCTTCTCGACGCCGCTCCATCAGCTCCGCCCAACGCGCAAACGAGGTTGTTTCGCTGCCGCCGGTGGCACTCATGAGTTCGCCGATCAGCACACGCCACGAGGTTCCGTCCACGGCGTGGTGGTGGACCAGCAGCAAAAGCTGTTGCTGGGGTTTGAGCCACACGGCCCGCAGCATTCGCCCGGCCATGGGGTCGATCAAGTTGATGGCGCTCTCGGCGGCCTGACGCAGCACGTTAATATCATCGCCTTCAGTTTCTTCAACACTCAACCATTCCTCGGCCGGTGGTACCTCGGCGGGAATGGTGAATGTGCCGTCGTTGGCATTGACGGTGGCGCGCAGCATGCCATGGTCGGACAGGAGTCGCCCAATGGCCTGCTCAACGTCGGCGCGATCCGTGCCCTGGGGAAGATTGAGCAGTGCCCATTGGCTAAAGCGCCTGCCACCGCCGACGTCGATAAGCCACTGCTGGACGGGCATGGCGCGGAAAGTTCCCACCCCGGAATCGGGCGCGGCATCCACGCTATCCGCAGCAGTGAGCTGCTCGGCGATGCCCCGGACGGTTGGGTTGCCGAGGATCATGCGGGGAGTGAGGCGCTTGAGCGCGGGGTGGGCGTCGTCAAGCGATTGCAGGTCGGAGGACAGCTGCATGAGCAAGATGCTGTCCAGCCCCAGGTCGCGAATGTCGGCGTCGCGGTCAATGGCCTGCACACCGGTCAGCCGACTGATGGTGGCCGCGAGCTGCGTCTCCACCGGACCTTCCGGCGGCGTGACCACGGCATCGGCGGTGATGCTGGGCAGCGCGGAGACATCGATTTTGCCGTTCCGGGTGAGCGGGAATTCCCGCACCGGAATAATCGCGGCCGGAATCAGGTGGCTTGCCACGGCGCTGCGCAGCTGCCCGATCAGGCGCGCCGAGGTGCCCGCCGGATCGTCCACGGCATCGGGCAGCACATCCTCGGCGGGAATAATCACCGCGATCAGGCGTGGGCCCGCATCAGTGGTGACCACCTGAACACGCGCATCCCGCACCCCCGGCAGCGCGAGAACCCCGTGCAGCACCTGCGACGGCTCCACCCGGAAACCCCGGATCTTGATCTGGTCGTCGGCACGACCGATGTAGCGCAGCGCCTGATCATTCGGATCAAACACCACCACATCGCCGGTCCGGTAGGCGCGCTCGCCCGAGGTCGTGGCGATAAAGCTCCCCGCGGTCAGGTCGGGTCGGTCACTGTAGCCCAACGCCACCTGCGACCCCGACACATACAATTCGCCGGGCAAACCCGCTGGTAGTGGGCGTAACCAACGATCCAGCACCCGGGCTTTCAGGCCGGGGAGCGGCGCGCCAATGCACGGCGTGGTGTAGTCCGACAGCCGTGCCGCCGCCGCATCCACCGTGGTCTCGGTGGGACCGTAGAAGTTAAACACCGCTGGGCGTTCACGCTCAGCAAGCCGCGACCACACGGCGGGGTCAATCGCCTCGCCGCCCAAGCCCAGCACGCTCAGACCCGGCCACTCATCCGTGGCATCCAGCAGGCCGCGCGGCTCAAGCTGGCTAAACATGGTCGGCGAGGTTTCAATCATGTCCACCCCGTGCGTGCGCAACGCCTCCATGTACAGCTGCGGGTCACGCTGCTGCTGCTCATCCAGAATCGCCACGGCATGGCCCGCAAACAACGCCGTCAACGGCTGCCACGACGCATCAAACGCCATGGACCAGGCATGCCCCACGGTCAATTGACGATCCTCCGGCAACACCCACCGCTCATGCGCGGCAATCAGCGCAGACAACCCACGCTGCGTACCCACCACGCCCTTCGGGGTGCCCGTGGAACCCGAGGTAAACACCATGTACAGCGGCGCATCCAGCGACGACGCGTCCGGTACCTGCGCCAGCTGCTTATCGACGCTCGCCGCATTCGCCGTATCTATTGGCGGCACCGTGAGTACAGGTACGTCGCCATATGCGGCGGTTGTGCCGGTGGTGAGTACGGCATCCACCCCCGCCTGTTCGATAATCGACTGATTATGCGCATCGGGTGCTGAGGCGTCCAGTTGCACAGCCACCGCACCCGTCCAGGCGCAGGCCACAAGGCTCGCGGGCTGAGACACCGTGCGGGGAAGCAGGATAGCCACGCGCCGACCGGTGGTGAGCTGGGCGTCGATAAGCAGGCGCGCAATATCCAGGATGTGGGCGAGAAGATCGCGCCGGGTGAGCTGCGTTGTTGCGTCCGCAAGTGCTGGGGCATCGGGATTGGCATCCGCGAGGTTCCTCATACGCTGCGGCAGGGTGCGGGGTTCAGCCGTCGGTGCATACGGGATTGTGGGAGCGGAAAAACCGTTTCCCACCTGCGCTAACGGCAGTCCATCGGCGGTGGGGAATGCGCGCAGCAGTGCCGTGATCGCCGAAGCGATCTCACTGGCGGCTGCGGGTAATGTGCCCTCCATCAAATCCGCGCGGGCCTCCACTTTCACCCGGAACACCCCGTCTACCAGGGCGGGAACGATGGTGAGAGGGTAGTGCGTCGAATCGTTGGTGGCTAGGGGAGTGACCTTGAACCCAGAACTGTCGTCGGTTGTCGCGGCACCTAGGGGAGTGTTCTGGAACACAACCAGGGTATCGAACAGGTCGCGGGTGCCCGCCGCGCGTTGAATATCGGACAGGCCGATGTGCTCGTGAGGGCGGGTGGCCACCAGGGTGTCGCGAAGCGCCTGCACCTGCGTGGCGGCATCCTCGCGGGGGCTCAGCGTGGCGCGGGCGGGAACGGTGTTGATGAATAGGCCAATCATGGATTCCGCACCCGGCAGATCCGCCGGACGGCCCGACACCACCGTGCCCGTGAATACCTCATCGCGATCCGTTAGTGTTCCCAACACCATCATCCACGCGAACAATACTGCGTTACTCACCGTCACGCCGTGTTTCCTGCACCATGTCTGCAGCTGTTCGGTCTGTTCGCGGTCAAGTTGCGCCTCAAACACCACCGGCGGCAATCCAGGGGAACTAGGGGCCTGAGGAGCGACAAGGCAGGGGGATGGCTGCTCGCCCAGTGCGGTGCGCCACACCTGCAGGCTTTCTTCCTTGGATTTTTGCTGCAGCCAGGCAATATACTTCCGGTAGTCTGGAGGTGGGGGCAAGAGTTCCGCGTGTCCACCGTGCCGGTACAGGTTAATCAGCTCGGCGAAAAACAACGGCGCGGACCAGCCGTCAATCAGAATGTGATGCGCCGTGAGCACCAGGTGGTGGCAGTGGGAATCCCAGCGAAGCAGCCTCAGCCGCAATGGGGCGGGGCGGAACAGATCGAACGGCTCGCTGAAGTCGGACGCGGCAAACTCCGCAGCCTGAGCGTCGCGGGTATCCGTATCGGTGGCAGCATCTGGCGCGCTGGTGGCGGTCATCGGCACCACCTCCCAGTCGAGCTTCGCCGAGGCGGGCACCACCTGCACCGGGTGTTCCACGTTCTTGTCATAAAACGCAACACGCAGGTTGGGGTAGCGCACCAGCATCGCATCCGCGCAGCGCGCCAGCAGGGCCTCATCAAGGTTGCCGTCAATGCGGAACACGAACTGCACGTGGTACGGGTCCGCACCGGAACTCAGGCGGTGCAGGGCCAACAGCCCCTCCTGCAGCGGTGTTGCCGCGAGAACATCAACAACTGCTTTACTCACTGTCATCTCCAAACGCTCCCAGCACGCGGGACAAATCATCACCGGATAGGCCGGACAGGTCACCCATGGCGTGATCCTCCGATGCTGTCTCCGCTGTGGTGTCGGATTGCCGCGGCCTGGAATCCGCGATGGCACCCAGTTCGTGGATGGTGGGTGCCACCAACACGTCCTGGATGGTGATGGGAAGTCCCTGCTCAGCGGCCCGTGCCGCCAACCTGATGGCGGTGATGGAATCACCACCCAGGGAAATGAACCCTTGGTTACGCCCAGGCAGCTCATCGCTGCCCAGAAGCTCGGCAACAATACCGGCGAGCAGTTTCTCTGTCTCCGTCTCGGGGGCCTGCCATTCCTCCGGTTCCGGGTCGGGAAGTGCCGCGACGTTGACTTTTCCGTTGTCCGTAAGCGGCATGTCCGGCAGGAATACCAGCTGCGCGGGCACTGAATAGTCGGGAAGAATACGCCGGAGTGCGAGCAGCAGGGTGCTCTCATCTGGGGCTGTACCTTCGGAGTTGTCCTCCAACACAACGTATCCCACCAGTGTTTTCGCCGTGCCGCGTTCCAGCACCTTGGCTGCCGCCTTGGCTACTTCGGGCAGTGATAGCAGTGCGGAGACTACTTCGCCTATTTCCACGCGGTGTCCACGCAACTGTATTTGCTGGTCACGGCGTCCCCAATAGGTGAGCCGACCATCGGCGTGACGGCGAACCTGATCGCCGGTGCGGTACATGACCCGCCCGGTCCCCTGTGGATCCGCAACAAACGACGCCGCCGTGAGGTCCGCGCGGCCGACATATCCGAAGGCAATCTGTGAGCCGACCAGGTACAGGTCACCCAGCGCACCGTCGGCCACGGGCACCAGGTAATCATCCAGCACCCGAATCTCCACTCCTGGCAGCGGCAGGCCAATATCCACAGGGCCCGCATCCTGCTCACCTGCGGTGGCGAACACGGTGGCTTCGGTGGGGCCGTACAGGTTCCACACCTGGGCACCGGCATCGGCCACGGCAGTGGCTACGGTCTGCGGCAAGTCCTCGCCAGAAATGACGGCACGCACACCGCGAAGTTCGTCCGCTGCGGCCTCAGCAATGAGGGACCACAGGCCGGGGGTTGCTTCGCAGCAGGTCACGCCATGCTCGGCCATGAGCGTCACGATGGCGCGTGGGTCACGGTACTGCAGGTCGTTGGCGATGATCAGCCGCGCACCCGCAGCCATCGGCGCCAGATACTCCCAACCGGTGACGTCGAAGCAGAAGGGCGACAGCGCCAGCAGTACATCCGTATCCGCAAGCGGTACGGAGTCGTTGGTGGCGGCAAGCAGTGCCTCCAGGTTTGCGCGAGAGACCAGCACGCCCTTTGGCGTTCCCGTGGACCCGGAGGTGAACAGGACGTAGGCAGGGGCATCGGCCGGAATGCTCTCCGCCGCTGGAAGGTCAACCTCGGGTGCTTCGCCGATTATCGACGCCGCGTCATCACCGATAGACACCAGCGTTACCGAATCCGGAACCTCAAGACCTGCCGTGTTGCTGCATAGAGCAACACGAACGTCGCATTGCGCGAACTGCGCGGCAAGCCGCTCCGCGGGAGTGTCGGGAAGAATCGGTGCGTACGCGGCACCCGTGCGCAGCACCGCCAGCTGTGCGACCAGCTGGCCTACGGTGCGTTGGCACAGAATGCTCACCACGTCGCCGGGTTTCACGCCGTGGGCGACCAGCAGGCGAGCAACGGCGGTGACGCGCTGTTCAAGCTGCTCGGCGGACAGCCACGAGCCGTCGGCTGCCAGCACGCTGCCCACAGTAGGAACGCCTCGAACCAGCTGTCGGATTGCCTCGGTAGGCTGGGCAACGGTGCCGTGCGTGGTGCGCAGGTGCGCGCGTTCGTCGTCAAGCAACACCGGCAGGTCGTGCAGCCTGGTGTCCGGCGTGGCGGCAGCGGTCAACAGCACGCGTTTGATGCGACGGGCGATGCGGGCGATGGTGGCCTCGTCAAACAGCGCCGAATCGAACTCGATGGCGAGCTGCGCGGGCAGGTCGGCGGACGGGTCGTCGGAACCCAAGAACACGTCCACGTTCATGTCAAAGCGGGACACCTCGGGATTATCCGGCAGAATCGTCGCCGTCACACCGTCAGGGGCCGGGAATGCGGACGGCAGGTTCTGCAGGCCAATACCCACCGTTGCCAGTGGATGATGAGCCTTCGACCCGCCCGCAGCGAGCTCCCGAACCAACACGTCAAATGGCATACTGCCGTGCTCAGCGGCCTGCAGGTTCGTGGTCCGAATGCGGTCCACCAGCTCCCGGAAATCCGGGTTGCCGGCAAGCGATGTCCGCAAAACCAGCAGGTTGACAAAACAACCCACCGCAGCCTCATCCATGCCACCATGGCGGCCCGACACCGGCGTGGCCAGCGCAATATCCTCACCACAACCCAGCCGCGACAACACCGCAGCCACGGCGGCATGCACGACCATAAACGGCGTGGCATCCAGAGTGCGGGCCGCCTCGTACACGGCCTGCACCTCCGCATCGCTCAGCGCATAGGACGCCAACATGCCCTTCGTCGCGCCTTCCGGGTTGCGCGGGCGATCCAGGGGAAGCGGCAAGGGGCAGGGCACGTCAGCCAGTTGCTCCTGCCAGTACTCCCGGTCGCGCGCCTCCTGGCCGGAGCTTTCCCACGCATCCTGCCAGGTGGCGATGATGCCAGTGGGTGACGGCGCGGGTTCCACAACTGTGGTGTCTTCGGCCTCCTCGGCATGAGTCCATGCCGCCTCCAAATCAGCCATGAGCAGCGGCAACGACCAGCCGTCGCAGGCGGAATGGTGAATCACCAGCGACAACAGCACGCTATCCCCATCGGGGCAGACCGCCGCCCGAATAGGTAAATCTTGGTCGAGACGGAACGGGGTGGCGCGATGCCGCAGCAGCTCCGCCTCATCCGCCAGTACCGTGATGGTCAGGCGATGGGCCGCTTCGTCGGCGGGAAGTACCACCTGCTGTGGGCCGTCAACATCCCCAGACAACAGCGTGCGTAGCGACTCATGCCGCCGCACCAGGCGCTCCACACCACGCTGAACATGCCCAGCCATGGTGCGAGCATCCAGGGAGTCAGCATCGCCCTGCCCTTCCGGTGTCAGCCGGACCATGAGCGGCAAATGGTAGGTAATGTCGCCCGGATTCACCTTCGCCAACGCCCAGAACCTGCGCTGCGCAGGTGTGGCCGGCGCGGGGACACCCGGCGTCGGCGTGTGCTGCGTGTAATGCTCGGCAAACTCCTCGGGAGTAAAACCGGTGTCTGTGTCACCGGCGGCCACCGCCTCCGCAATGGCGCGCGGGGTGCGGTGCTCCAGAATCGTACGCAGCGACACAGGGGTACCCAGAGCGGAACTCAGCCGACCGCTCAGCCGCGTGCCGGACAGGCTCTGCCCGCCCAAAGCCAAGAAGTCATCGTCGGGATGAACGCGGGTGGGTTCGCTGTTCTGCTCGGCCAGCACATCCGCCATGATTGACGCCACCAAATCCACGCTTGTCGACGCCCCGACGCTCACCACACCGGCGGCCACTCCAGGCGTGGCGGTGCTGTTTGCCTCCTGGCCAGACGGTGCGCCGTCGCGGAACCAGGAGTGCAGCATCCGAATATCAGTCTTGCCGTTAGCTGTCACTGGTAGTTCTGGCACCACCAGCACCCGTTCCGGCACAAGAGCGTTATTCCCGGCGGGATCGCCGCCGCCAACCAGCTGGGCATACTGCTCACGCACATCATCAGCAATAACAGCATCGGGGGCGTCTGCACCGGCAACCACGGCCAGGCACAACACGCCATCCACCTCACACGCCGCAGCCTCCGCAACACCGGCAACAGCCTGGGCGATGGCAACAACCTCGGCGGGGGCGATACGAACACCCCTAACCTTCATCTGATCATCGGCGCGCCCACGATACTCAAAAGAACCATCCGGGTTCTTCACCACCACGTCACCCGTGCGGTGACACCGCGGCACCGCACCAATCCCGGCGGGGAACCGCTCGGCGGTGAGTTCTGGGTCATCAAGGTACCCGTCAGCTAGCGCCCCAGCGATGTACAACTCGCCAGGTTCACCATCAGGGACGGGCTGCAACTGCTCATCCAGCACCAACGCCTGGACATGCGGCAACGGGGCACCCAAGGACGGTGCTGCGAGTGCCGCGGAATCCGCCGACAGGTTGCCAGTGGCCAGCACCACATGCGTTTCCGTGGGGCCGTACTGGTTATACAGTGCCGGGCCATCAGGGGAGGAACACCAGGCACGCAGATCCGCGCTGGGCTGCAAAGCCTCCCCGGCCTGGACCAAAACACTCACGCTTGGCTTTCCGCTGCGGGCGTACTCGCGGGCGAGCGCGTTCAACACCACGTTCGTGGCAAACAGCACATCAACACCCTGGGAATCCAGGAAGCGTGCCAGCGCAGACATGTCCTGACGCTGCTCCTCGGCAACCACCACAAGGGCATGTTGTCCACCCACGGCGGTAAGAAGCTCCTGTATGGATACGTCAAACTGGTCCGGCGCATAGTGCGCCAGCGTCGCACCTGACGGGATGATTCCGGTGGCGGTCTGCCAGTGGATCAAGTCCTCCATCACCTGCCACGGCACCACCACGCCTTTGGGGACACCAGTGGTTCCCGAGGTGTGAATGATGTACGCGGCGTCGTCACGTGTCAACCGCCTGGTGCGGTCGGCGGGCGTGAAGCGTCGGGATGCGGAGTCGGTGGCGGCTAGCTCCGCAAGCAGCGCGGAATCAACGACCACAGTGGGGTTCGCGCGGCCCACAATCGCGGCGGCGCGTGCCGTCATGGTGCCGGTGGAATCCACCTCAATGGGCATGGTTGCGGCACCGACCAGCCAGACGGCAAGGGTGGCGCACACCTGCTCCACCCCACGGGGTAGGGCAACAGCAACCGTATCGCCGGGGCCGACACCACGGTCCCGAAGCGCCCACGCATAGGTGTTGATGATGTCATCGGTGTCGGCGGCGGATAGGCGCTGAGTAGCGGACACCATCGGCAAGCCTTTGACCTGGTCCGCTAGCAGCGGCAGGCCGGCAATACTGCGAAGGTGCCGTTCCAGATGCGCGAGAAGATCATCTGTGGTTGCCCCGCCAACAAGCTCCACACCGTCAGCCACGGCAATGCGCAACGACACCTGCCGATCCGCACTATGCGCCACCACCATCACCGGGTAGTGCGTCCCATCCTGGAACGACAAGTCCGACACAGTCACCCCATCCAGCGGGGCCAGCAGTGCGGCCTGGTCAAGGGGATAATTTTCCACCACCATGAGGGAATCAAACAGGTCGCCAGGTACATCGGCGCCGCTGGTGTCGCCATGTTCCACCAGCCGTTGCGCATCCGCCAGTGACGGCGGGTTTTCCGCACCGAGCAGCAGCAGCTGCGAGGCGGAACGCGCTGCATCCACAGGGGAGTCGGCGGTGACGGCGACAGGAATGGTGGTGGCGTACAGACCCACAGCCTCCTGCGCGCCGGGGGCGTCCAATGGCCTGCCGGACACCACGGAACCGAAGGTCACGCGTGTTTGACCGGTGAGTTCGGACAGCACGCGCGCCCAGGCGCCGTGAATCAGCGCCGCAACGGTCACATGTTCGCGCTGCGCCGTGGTGGTCAGAGCCTCCGAGGTTGTTGCATCAAAAGTCAACCTCAATTCTGTTCGGGTACCCTGATCGCGTCCGCCGGCGGCAAGCATAGTCGGCTGCGCAGCACGCAGGGGTTTCCGCCATGCCGACAGTGGGCTCGTGGACTGCCGCACCGCCAACAGCGAGGGCAGGGGATCAACCACAACCAGATCCTGATCCGGGTCCATCAGAGTGAAGAAGTCCCTGATCAGCAGCGGAGCCGACCAGCCGTCGGCCACGATGTGGTGGAACACCACGTCAACGATGTGACGTTGCGGAGCATCAGCGTGGGCAGTGTCCACCTGCTTCATACGCAACCGGGTCAACGGGCCAGCCGTCACATCGAACGGGCGCAGCATATCGGCCTCGGTAAACGCCTCATCGTAGCGGGCGTCCAACTCCAACGCGGGATCAACAGTGGCCACAACCGACCCATCGGCATTCCGGGTGAAGTACGCCCGCAGAATCGGGTGACGGTCCGCCAACCGCGACCACGCCTGCAACACACGCTCAGAATCCAGCGCGCCATCCAGCGTGAACGTCATCCTGGTCAGATACGCAGCAACTCCCGGGTTGCCCTGCTCCTCCAGGTAGAACATGCCTTCCTGCGTGGGGGTCACCGGCAGGGTATAGGTTTGTGCATGCGTATCGACGCCGCGTGCATCCCCACCCTGTGCACCAACCTGGCGTTCCAGTGCGGCCAGGAATTCCTCCTTCAGCTGCTGTGTGGTCTCCTCAGAAACCAACCGCGTGCCGCGAATAAACGTCACCTGGATTGACTGTTCGGCAGTGACTACCGAAGTCACTGACAGGGGATTACGCAGGGGAACATCGTCGCCAACAACCGTATCCAAGGCCGGTAGCTCAGGAACTGGCGACGGCACGAATCCCACCGGGGATGAATCCTCGCCCGTGGTGAACATGCCACCCAAATGATTAAACAAAATATCCGAGCGTTCACCAGCAGCAACGCCGCGCTGCGCGGGGGGCAATTCGCGGAGGGAGTCACCGTCATCAACCACGGTGAACACCTGCGTCCACCAGCCCACAGAGCGGGGATCAATGACATCATTGCGTCCATGGTCCTCCACATCAAGGGTGACCAGGTGTGGTCCCCACGGGTCGGTGGCCCGGACCGCCTGTGCCAGTGCGGACATCAGGGCGTCCCGTAGCGTGCCGCCGTGGCCGTGACGCTCAATCAGCTCGTCCGCCACGGCTCCTGCCACAGTAAACGTATCCACCGCGGCCGTTGCGGCGACATCGTCAGGGCTTACCTCGCCCGCAGCGATACGTGCCCGCAGTTCGGGCTGGGGTGGGGCGTCGGCTCCGCGTACCATCAGGGAACCCGCGCGTGGCGACGTCCCCTCCGGCTCCGGCAGTTCACGACCACTCATCGTGGCAATGACCATCTGCCGCATATCGCCAATGATCTGCATCCAGCTTGCCGCATCCACCGCCATATGGTGCGCGACCAGCAGCAACATCGGTCCTGAGTCCGTGGATACTTCCGCGCCAGCAAGGAGCACCCCGGCGCGCACATCAAGATTCTCGGCTAGGCGGTGACGTAGCTGCGCCAAATCCTCAGTGGCCGTGTCCCCTGTGAGTGTGGTGGTCTCGGTATCGAAGTACGACTGGCCCTCGGCCAGGGTTTCACACTCGCCGGTGTCGGTGACGCGGGTGCGGAATGCGGGGTGCCTGGCCACCAGGGCGTCGACAAGCGCCGAGCCGTGTCCGCTGACGGGTTCGAGCATGGTGAGCAGCATGCTTTGTGCGAAAACACTGTCGGGGGCGTCGGCGAGGTGTTCGGCGGCGACGCGGATGGGGGCGAAGGTTCCCAGGTCGGAGGGTGGTTCGATGGGTGCGACGGGCTCTGCCTCAGCGTCGTCGGTACCGCTAGTGCCATCGGCTGGGGTGAGGGCGCGGGCGAGGTCGCCGAGTGTGCGGGCGTCGAAAATGTCGCGGGCAGCGGTGACCCAGCCGCGGTCCTTGAGCTTTGCGATGAGCTGCAGTGCCAGGATGCTGTCGCCGCCGAGTTCCAGGAAGTCATCGTCTTCGCGGATGCTTCGGGGATCGGTGTCCAGCAGGATGGCCACTTCCTCGGCAAGCGCCTGGAACTGCGGCGATACCGGCGCGGCGGGCTCTGCTGCAGGCTCCGTATGAGGTGCTTGTTCGGTGCTAGGTGTTTCAACCTCGTCGGGTGCCTTGGACAGGGCGTCCAGCACCATCAACAGGGTGGTGGCGCGGTCGGCCTTGCCGTTGGGTGTGACCGGCAGGCCGGGGACCTGCACAATGCGCTGCGGAACAAGGTGCCTAGGCAGCTGGGACGCCAGCTGGTGGCGAATATCGGCGAGGCTTGCTGCGGACAAGGTTCCCTCGGTGGGCACGACAGCGGCGGCGAGAATGTCGCGATCGCTGCCAATCCGCGAACCTGGGACGTGAACCACGCGGGCGCCGTCCACGCGGGAGTCGGCACGCAGCGCGGTTTCAATTTCCGCAGGCTCGATGCGCAGCCCACGGATTTTCATCTGATCGTCCACGCGGCCGAGGCACAGGAACTGGCCGTCGGGCCGGAGTACCGCCAGGTCGCCGGTGCGGTACATGCGTGCGCCGGGTGGAAGCCCCAGGTGATCGGGGGCCGCGACAAACACGGAAGCGGTAGTGCCCGGCATGGCCGGGTATCCCACAGCGAGTTTGTCGCCCGCCAGCCACAATTCGCCCACCATACCGATGGGGGTGGGTTGCAGGGCGCTGTCCAGCACCACGGCCGTGACATGCGGGTCGGCCACGCCAATGGGGATCGCGCTGCTGGTGGGATCGGGGGTGATGAAGCCGTGGATGGCGTTGACGGTGACTTCCGTCGGACCGTAGAGGTTGATCAGGCGATGCCGCGCGCACCACCGTTCCGCCAAATCGGCGGGCAGTGGCTCGGCACCGGAGAAGACCTGCACGTCTTCGGAAATGGAGCTGGGGTCGCCGAGGAATCCCAGCACGGTGGGGGTGGATGCGAAGTGCGTGGCACGGTGCCTGCGCACGGCCTCCGCGAGGGGAGGACCAACGCGTTCCATGTCGTGGGCGACATACAAATGCCCGCCGGTACAGAACGTGGCAATGACCTCCAGCAATCCCACGTCAAAGGACATGGGTGCAATGGACACCAAGCGCGGGCGGAAGGCCGCGTTGTTCGGGTCGGTGCTGCTGGTGGCACTCAACAGGTCGAAGATCAGCCCGGTCAGGCCGGACATGGCGCGCTGATCCACCAGCACGCCTTTCGGGCGTCCCGTTGTCCCAGAGGTGAACACCATGTAGGCGGGATAGTTCGGGTTGCGCTGGGGGGCGGGGGTGTCAAGCTCCTGCGATATGCCCAGGCTGTCCTGGGAGTCCGGTAGCACAGGCGGATGACCTGCGGGGAGTTTATCGGGGTCGCTGGAGATGATCAGTGACACGTTCGCGTCGGCCAGGATTGCCGCAAGACGGTCGGCCGGGTCGTCCGGCCTGAGCACGGTAAACGCCGCCCCGGAGGCCATGACACCCAGGATGGTGAGCACTTCGTCGAAGCGGGTGGGTTGGTGGATGGCCACCATGCGACCAGCGGTTACACCGTCGTACGCCGCGCTGATCCGCGCCGCAAGCCCACGCATGTGTTGCTGCACTTCCGCACCCGTCAGGGTCACACCCACGGTGGAGAGCATGGGCTCGTCCTGGTGTTCCGTCAGCTGGCGGTCGATCAGCTCGGGGATGGTCATATCCCGCAGGTCTGGCTGGGTATCGGCCTGCGTATCGACGCCTCGTCCACCCGCTGTTTCCGGTTCGGTGCTGCGGGACCCAGGACTGAGCGCAATAGCGCCCAGGGTGGTGGAGACATCTGACTGTCCTTGCGGGGTGGCGTGGGCCTGCGCGACACCCATGATGGTGTGTTGGAGTGCTTCCACGAAGGCGTCCGCGCCACGCTGCTCGAAGTAGTCGCCGGAAAAGAGCACGTCAATGCGGTGCGTGGTGGTGCCATCTACCTCTGGAAGTTCCGTGTGCACGATGGTGACCGGGAATTTCGGTAGCGGCGGCACCATGGGCAGGAGTTCACTGCTCCAGTCGGAGGTGGCGGGGACCTGCGGCGCTCCAACGCGGTGGTCCACAATCACCTGGAATGGCGCGGTGCCGGACAGCTCCTCAATGGGGATGCTGGAATGCTCCGCCACGTCCAAAACTTCGTGGTGAACCGCTTCAATCAGCTTCCTTGTGTCAAGGTCATGGCTGAAGGACACTGCGGCATCGCCGGCGCGATCGACGGTGACGGGCAGGGTGTTGCCCAGGTATCCCACGACGTCGAGTAGCTCCGGGTGATGCCGGCCAGACACGGGAATGCCCATGGCGGGGTCGGCCCCGGCGCGCTCAAGGAACAACAGCACGGCGGCTTTGACCACGTCACCAGCGGTGGCTTTGAGCGTGGGGTCGGGGCTTGCGGCGGCTATCGCGGGGATGGTGACGGTGCGGTGAATGGCCGGGCCGCGCCCACCCAAGGCTGTTCCTGCCGCTCCGGCGCTGACAGCGGCCGCCCGGGAGAACGGCAGGGGAGCGGGCGCGCCGGGTGCGGTGTCGCGTTGGCGAAGCGACCAAAAGTCCACGTCAGCGGGGTTTGTTGTGCTGGCGATGGCATGAATGCGGTGGAAGCTCGGTCCGCTGTGTGTGCTGAGGGCATCGGCGCTGTCGTAGGCGCGCGCGAGGTCGGTGAAGAAGGGTTGGAGGCTCCACTCGTCAAAAAACGCATGGTGGAACAGCAGGGCCAGCACGGTTGACGCGGTGTCCTTGTTGTTGCCTTGTTCAGCAACCTGCACAACGTATGCCTGTAGCGGCTGTTCGCTGGTGGCGGGGAAGGGGGTGCGCACAAGCTCGTCAAGGAATGTGGCGAGGCTACCTGGGGTGGTCGTGCGCTGATGTACGGCAATGGGCTGTGCCAGCGCTTCTTCTGGGGATAGCAGCGTGGCATTGATGATTCCGGCGTCGTCAATGCTCAGCCTGCTGCGCAGCACCGGGTGTGCGGCAACAACTGAGGTCAGGGCCGCGGATAAACGGTCGGTGTCGATGGTGCCGGTGACGGTGGCGAACAGCGGAATGGTGTACAAACCATTCTCGCCGTCTAGTTGCTCGGCAAGAATGACGCGGCGCTGCCCAGCGAGCACTTCGATAGGGCCATCCTCGGAGTCGGCGTCCTGCGACGACTCAGGTTGTTCAGTTATGTCCGTGGCATCGGCATCACGCAGATTCGCGCATGCCTCAGCCAGTGCCGCGAGGGTGGGTTCTTCAATGACGGCGCGCACGGGAACATGCACCCCGAGTGCGGTGCTGAGCGTGAGTGCCAGTCGGTGCGCAAGGAGCGAATGCCCGCCAAGGGCTCGGAAATCAGCGTCGATGGACGGGGTGTTATCAAGCTCCAGCACGTCCTGAACGGCCTGCACAACGGCGTGTTCCTCTGGAGTTTCTGCCGCACGATGCTGGTGGTTGCCGGTATCCTCTGGCAGCGGCAGGCGCGCGCGGTCAATTTTGCCGGTGGGGGTGCGCGGAAACTCATCCACCACGACGATTGCGTTGGGGCGGGCGGCGCTTGGCAAGGCATCGGCCACAGCGGCCTGTATTGCCGCCACGCTATCGTCCTGAGCGTCGGCGAGCACCACATAACCAACGATTGTCGGGGTTTCCGCCGTGGTGTCCACCCGCACCGCCGCCGCTGTCACGCCCGGTGCCGCTGCCAGCGCGGCCTCTATCTCACCGCGTTCGATACGTAGGCCATGCAGCGACAACTGTTCGTCGGCGCGGCCAAGGTACATGAGGTCACGCGTATCGACGTCCCGTGCCACCAGGTCACCCGTCCGGTATCGGCGCTGCCCACCCGGCGCGGCCACGAAGGTGAGTGCGGTCAGCGCTGGGTCGCCAAGATACCCATAGCCTAGGTGTGGTCCAGAGAGATACAGTTCGCCGAGTGCACCATCAGGAGTGGCGGTGAGGGCCGCCCCGAGAATGTCTCCGCCGACGCTGGGCAGAGTGGTGCCCAAAGGCGGTGTGCCATCGCCGGTGACGTGGTGCGAGGTGGCCACAATGGCGGCTTCACTGGGTCCGTACAGGTTGAACACGTCTGCACCGGCGGCACGCAGCGTGGTCACCAGGGTGTGGGGAAGCGCCTCCCCACCAGCGCAGGCGCGGATTCCCCGCACCGCCTGCGGATCCTGGTGCACGATTTCCGCCCACAGCGACGGGGTGGCCTCCATGACGGTGGGACGTACTCGGTGCAGCAGCGCGCAGGCTGCGTCAATGTCAATAGAGAAATCGGCGGGTGCCACGTGCACCGTTGCCCCAGCGAGGAGGGGAAGCAGGTTTTCCACAATGGAGATGTCAAACCCGAGCGTGGAGGCAGCCAGGTAGGTGTCATCCGCCGTGAGCTGGAGAGTGTCCTGCATGGATCCCAGCACAGCATCCAGGCCGGAACGGGGAATCACAATGCCCTTCGGGGTGCCTGTGGTCCCAGAGGTGAATACCAGGTAGGCGGGATGCGCCTGCGACCAGTCAGGTGCTTGGGGTGCATCGACAGGGCTGGCGAGGGCTGTGGCCACGTCGGAATCGTCAATGATCAGCGCGGGATTGGCCGCGTCCAGGATCATGCGGGAACGCTCCGCCGGGTGGTTCGGGTCAATCGCCACAAAAGGTGTTCCCGCCCGCAGCGCCGCAAGCAGGGCGACAGGAATACCGACTCCGCGAGACAGCCGCAACGCCACCACATCACCGGGGCGTGCCCCCTGTGCGGTGATGTGCTCAGCCAGGGTGGCCGCCGACGCGTTGAGGTGGGCGTACGTGAGGGTGGTGGTCCCATCCTCCACGGCCACAGCATCAGGGGTGGCTGCTGCATGCGATGCCACGGCGCGCACCACATCCTGCGCAGTGGTGGCTACCTCAGGCAGGTCTGGTACTTCCGTGCTCTGAGCTGGGTGGATGGCAGCATCCCGCCATTCCTCAAGCACACGCTGTGCTGTTGTCGGGCGCAGGGCCGCGTGTCGGAATTCCAGCGTCAGTTGGGCACCCTGTTCAGATTCCTCCAAGGACAGCACCGCATCAAACGGTGCTGCACCGGAATGCACAAACACGCCCACTGACGGCTCGCCGTCAATAACAAGGTCGCGGGTTCCCGCACGATGCGTCACCACCACGTCCACAAGCGGCGACCTGCCCGGAATGTGCGGCAATCCCGCAGCCCGGATCACATCGTCCAGGCCAGCGCAACGATCCGCGCTGGCGGCCCGCACAGCGTCAGCGACATCAGAGAGGGGCGACCCTACCGGGATCGGACACGGCACCACGGATACGCGGTCGCCATCCGATTCGGTGGCGTCTGCACCCAGGGCGTCGCGCACATCCGTCGGGGTTCCCACCACCACCGTGGCATCGTGTGCAGCGCCGGCGCGCCGGGCGATGACGTGCGCCGCGGCGTCGATAAGCACCGATAGGACGGTGGTGTTGTCTGCCTTGGCACGGTCCTGAACAGCCTGAACCCAGTCCTGGGGTACCGGCAGGGTAATCCTGTCAGCAGTGTTGTCGGCGGTGGTGGTGCGCTCAGCGGCGAAGGGGTCGGGCTGCGGCGTGGCTTCACCGTCCACGTCGTGGGTTGCGGGGCGCACGGCGGCGAGTCGACGTTCGGTCGCCGAGGCTACCTGGGCCGTCGTGGCGTCGCTACGCGGGGGCGTGGGTTGGGCGGACAGCACACCCGGGGAGGCAATCTCGGCATTGATGTCGCGCAGTAGCAGCACCCACGTGTGCTCATCAGCGGCAACGTGATGGGTGCTCACAACCAGCATCGTGCCGTCGGGAGTGTGAAGGAAACGTGCGCGAAGCGGTGGTTCGGACGTGGGATCGATGGGGGTGGCGGCAAGCGCATCCACCTCCGTGGGTTCTACGGACTCGGAGGAGGGTGTGACCACGGTGTCTGCGGTAAGGACGGTGCGTTGCAGCCCGCCGGTGTCGTCGGCAGAGACCGTAGTCCTGAGGTCCGGCCGGTGCTGCGCCACAGCAATGATGGCATCGCGTATCCGAGCCTGGGTTGCAGCATCCTCAGGAACGGGAAACGCCCAGGTCAGCATGCCTGCCGCCCCGGCGTTTGCAATGAGCCTTCCTAAAATGCGCTGGTCGGTGACGGTGCCGGAATCACTCACCTGAGTATCGGCAGCCTGATCCGCCGATTGCTGTTTAAACCCTTCCGCGCGGAGCCGCGCCCGCAGCAGCTCCCGACGACGATCCGACCGATCCGATACTGCATCACTCATATTGTGCCCTCGCTGATATAACTGCTGATAAAACTGTTGGTGCCGAGCTCAGCAACGCGGCGCATTTATGCGGAAACGTCAACTGTGCGACCTCGCCACCCATGGTGTGTTTCGCCGCTCCCCGTGCGGCATTGTTCAAAAGGTTTGGTTCCCCCAGTGCGTGGGAAAATAGTGCTTTATCCCCCAGCAGCGCCGCCACCCCAAACAGCGTCACGAGGTCACGGCCCATGCCTTTGCCCACCCGCGACGTATCGGCAACACCGATGTGGATGCCCACCGTACGCGGGTCGGTGGGTCGCGACGCCCCGATGCTCATGTGCGCGGGGCGGTACACCTCAATGTAACCAATGGGGGCGCCTTCCGCGCTCAAAATATAGGGCTGGGTGAACGGCTGGCTGTTCAGCAGGTCCAGCTCCTCCTCCCAGCGTTCCACGGACCACGGCTGCCGGAACGTGTACAGCAACTCTGACTGCATCCACCCCGAGATGCGCTCCGCATCGGCTGGGCCGTGGGCTTCACGAAGCTCACAGCCCTCAAACTCTGCGGCACCCGCCATCTTCCCTGGAAGATCAAGCCCATCCAGAGACAGCTCCGGCATGTCATCCTTCGGGCCACCAAAACCGGCGGCGGCCAGCCACGTTGTACCCGTCGGGCCGCTGTGATTCAGCGTGTCTCGGCCCCGCAACGTGGGGAAAAAGAAGGAATCGGCCTCCAGCCACGCGCCCGGCGTGTGGCCCTCCACCGAACCATCAGCGGGTTCAGCAGGGGTGCTTGCTGCGGGAGCATCGTCGGAAGCGTTTTCAGTGGTGCTCAACACATCAACAAGCGCCTCGTGGGCGCGCCCAACGGCCTCCAGATCCGGGTTATCAGGGGTGTCTCGGCCAGCCCTGAATGCCGCGACACGCTGCAATAACGCCAACAATTCCGCCGGATCAGACACCGGCACCTGCCGACCCGACTGGTCAGCAGGATCCACCAGGCTCACCTCATCCACCGTGGGCAGCCCCACCTGCGGCACTGACCACTGGAAAGACAGCGCCGCAGCATCCCGCTGGTCAGCGGCCACAAACAACGGTGGGGTCACCACGCGTGTCGACGTCCCCCGCTCCACCGACGGCAGCACATGCGTCTCCGCCGCCCACAAACGCACAATATTCGCATTATCCTCGGCAGACATTCACAGACCTTCGTTGTCGAGCTCATACACAATCGCCGCAGTCCGGTCAAACAACCCCGGCTCGGCCTCTACCTCGCGTAACGACGCCGCGACACTCCGCGGCGTCCTTGACTCGAACAACAACACCGCCGGGAGGCTCGGATCGTCCAGCACATCACGCAGCACAGAGGCGGCCTTGGTGGTCAGAACCGAATCCCCGCCCACCTGAATGAAATCATCATCCAGGCCAATGACAGACTCGGGAACGCCAATGACCTCGGCAAACACGCCTGCCACCAGGTGCTCCAACGTGCCTGGAGTGGGTGGTTCCGACGCGGACTGCTGTACCGTGTCGCGCCGGGCGGTGTCGATGAGCTGGGCGCAGTACTCCCGGTCTGACTTGCCATTCTTGTTCACCGGAATGGCCTCTACGATCACCATGAGGTCGGGAATCATGTAGGGCGGTAGCGTCTCGCCGAGGAACGCTCGTACCTGCTCTTCCAGGTCCGGCGCATGGTTGCTGCCAGCGGCGATGACGGCACCCAAATGGGCGGAACCATCCCGCGGACCACCAGCGGGGCGCGACACCACAGCCACGCAGCTGTGCACACCCGGGGCCTGGCGGAGCGCCGCCTCAACCTCGCCAATTTCGATGCGATAGCCCCGGATTTTCACTTGGTCGTCTCGTCGGCCCAGGAATTCAATGCACCCGCCGGGAAGGTAGCGCGCAAGATCGTTGGTGCGGTACCAGCGTGCCCCATCAATGGTGGGGAATTTACGGTCCGTCATCTCGGCATCGTGGCGGTAACCACGGGCAATGCCAGGTCCAGACACCAGGTATTCACCGGGCGCGAAGTCAGGTCTGATGCGTCCTGCATCATCAACGATGCGGGCACGCATGTTGGGCAGTGGGCTGCCGAAGGGCACGGATCCCCATATCGGGTCGATGGCTTCTGGGTCCGTAACCTCGAAGAAGGTCGAGTGGATGGCGGTTTCGGTGGCGCCACCAAGTCCGGCGAAGCGGCAGTGTGGTGCGCGTTCCCTGAGGCGTCCGGGCAGGTCGAGAGTGACCCAGTCCCCGCCGAGGAGACACCAGCGCAGCTCGTCAAGCTGGGTTGTTGATGTTGAAGACAACAACATGTCAAGCAGCGGTGGGACGCAATACAGCTGGGTCACATGGTGCCGCGTCATTAAACCAATCCATGCTTCCGCGTCGCGGCGTTCCTGCTCGGTGAGTGTCACCACGGCTCCACCAACGTTCAACGGACCGAACATGTCATGCACGGACAGGTCGAATTCTAGGGAGGATAGGCCCAACGTGCGGTCGTCGGCAGTAAGGCCGACAATCTCGTTCACAGCGTTGATGGTGTTCATGACGGCACGATGCGTCAGCTCTACACCCTTGGGCTCCCCAGTGGAACCGGACGTGAACAGCACATACACCACATCGTCGGGGGATTGGGTGGTCGCCTGCGCCGCAGCATCCTCGGGGAGGTCGGTAGTCAGGGCGTCGTCAAGCAGAACACCGGTGACCCCCTCATCCGGGTCGGACAGCGCGTTCGTATCGTGCAGCACCACAGTAGCGTCGGCGCGCTCAAGGATGCGGCTCCGGCGCGTGGCGGGTTGGTCCGCACCCAGCGGCACCCACGCCGCACCCGCCGCCAATATGCCCAGCAGCGCCGTGAGCTGACGTGGGCCTTTAGCGATGCGAACACCCACAATATCCCCAGGTGCTACGCCGTGTTTGCGTAACGACGTCGCGACGCGCAACGCATCATCCCGCAGCTCAGCGTAGGTACACACACCGTCCTCACCCCACAGCACGGCCGGTCGGTCAGGATGTGTGTCAGCAAGGTCGAAGAAACGTCGGTGTAGCAAGGCGTCGTCAGGGAGTGGCGCTGTGGTTTCCGTATCGCGCCGGGCCTGATTCTGCTCTTCCGGAACGGCACTGGGGAACGGTGCTGATGCCCATTCCGCGTCCCGCACCAGCAGGTCAACATTGGCGCGGTACGCCTCAAACATGGCGTCCACCACTCCCGGAAGGAACATTCCTTCGCGGACATCCCAGTTGGCCAGGAAACCACCATCCAGTTCCGTGACCTGCGCATCAAGGAGAACCTGCGGGCCTTCCGAGAGGATCCACACTGGATCGCCAAACACCGAGCGCACCCGAGCAGAGAACAATTCCCCCAAACCCACCGCCGAGGTGTACACAATCGGGGCGATCACCTGACTGCCGCGACTACGGCTCATATCGCGCAAAATATCAAGCGCTGACCAGTCCGAATGCCGCATGCTGCCGTGCATACTTTCCGAGACGGCACGGATGCGATCCAGCACCGTCTGCTCCTGGGAGACATCCACGGTCACCAGCACTGAGGAACTGAAATCTCCGACCACACGGTCAATATCGGGGAGGATCTGCTGCCGGTGGAACAGCGGCACGTTCAACAGGAAACGCGATTCGGTGGTGAAAGAACCAATGGCCTCTGCAAAAGCAGTGGCCAGGCAGGCCGCGGGAGTCACACCGTTATCCTGCGCATGGTGCTCAAGCGCGGCGCGCTGCCGCTCATCCAGGAACAAATGCCGACGCTGCGGGCGCACTGAATGTGCGGGCACACCGGTATAGGTGGGGAGCTTAGGGGGATCCGGCAGAGTTGCCAATTGCTCCGCCCACCACTGTTGATCTCGTTCTCGGTTCTTCGGGGACGTGACCTCCGGGGCATCAAGATACTCGCGGAAACTGCTGCTAATGGGGGCAAGCTCTTCGCCAGTGAGCACGGCGGCGAGGTCATCCAGGACGATGCGGTAGCTCATGGCGTCGCCAGCCAGCATGTCAAAATCCACGTGCAGGCGTGCACGCCCGCCGGGAAGGCGGGTGAGGCGGACATCAATCATCCGGCCCAGGTCAGCTGCCGCACGCTGGCCGCTCATCTCTGAGCGAATATCCTCCAGTGTCGCGGCGACGGTGGCATCGTTGGTGTCGCGTAGATCCAGCGAACTAAATATCGGGGTGTCAGGCTGCGGCTGCACTTTCTGCGTGCCATCGTTCAGGATTTTCACCCTGAGCATGTCGTGCCGTGCAACCACAGTATCCAGTGCTGCCTGCAGGGTATCCGGTTCATGGTCGGGGCCGTCTAGTTCCACGTAGAGGTGCGCCGATACCCCGCCCAGCTTATCGGTGTCATAGCCGCCCGCCCAATAGGCGTGTTGCAGCGGAGCCAACCGGAATGGGGAGGCATCGTCGCTGGTGTCGCTGGCGGTGCTGGGCGTCGTTACGCTTGGGTCTTGGGTGCTGGGTGTGTGGCTGTTTAGCAGCTCAGCCCAGGCTGCGGGTTCTGGCTTTTCCAGGAAATCCGCGAAAGAAATGTCAAAGCCAGCTTTTCTGCACAACCCTGCGAACCGCATGATGCGCAGGGAGTCAAAGCCGACGGAAAAAAGATCAGAGTCTGGGCGGATGGAGGTGTTGGGAAGAAGGTTCTGTAGCTCTTCTATCACATCGTCCGCTGTGATGGGGGGTTGTGATGTATCAACAGCTGGACGATTGCTAATTCCCATGTCTCCATCCGATCAGTCAAAAGGTGGCAAGTGTGGGTTTGATCTGTTCGATACTCCACGGAACCGAGAGGACTGTCGGCACGCGGAACGACGTGACCGCCGCAGGATCCAGTTTGAGAACATGGTTTTCCCGTACCGCCGTGAGACCTGGCCACAGGGGAGATGACTCCATTGCAGACAGGTCCCCTGTCGAACCCATGATGATGATATCTGAATTCATCTTATCAATTGTTTCTAAGGACAGCCTACCCTGAACGCCGCCTTCGCCGCCACCCAGGCCGATGAGGGAGTCTGGAAGCTTCAAACCCATTTTCGTGAGCATCTGCACCGTAATATCGTTCGGGTCCGTCACGACCTGGATATTATCCGCGCCACCAAAGAACGCAACCGCAAACGTCTTTCCTGCGGCGGCCGGGAATTCCTGGCTCACAGCCGACAGTTTCTGTTCCGTTGAGGCAACAATATTGTCTGCCTCACTTTCCTTCTTGAACAGCTGGCCAACAATCTTGGTTTGGTCCTGCCAGGAATCCAGCTTACCGTCAGCCAGCGCTGGGAGAGTGGGGGCAACATCCTGTAGCTTCTTATAAATTTCCTCGTTGGAGGCCAAAGCGCCGGCGAGAATCAGGTCGGGTTCCTGCTGCGCAATCTGTTCCAGCGGGACGTCGCTGGGGTTCATCAGCTTCAGCACATGGGTGCTGCCTTCAGGCTCAACCTGCAGCTTGCCTTCCTCCCACGGCATGACCGACTTGGGGAAACCAGCGTAACCGGCAATCGCGGCAGGAGACTCACCCAACGCCAGCATGGCATCCGTGTAGCCCGGAACCAGCGTCACCACCTTCTTGGGTTTGGTGGGAAGCTGAGACTCGCCGTAGACGTGGCTCACTGTGATCGTTTCTCCCGACGCCCCACTGCCGGACGAGGAACAAGCCGACAGTCCAGCAACCAGCACGATGCTGGCGACAAACGCCAGCATCATCAGGGCGGTTCGATACAAGGGGCGATGTGAAAGCCCTGCGGGTGAACCCATGGCTAACATGGGCATGCGAGAACGACCAGTGGTGGGGTGCGTCATGGTGTTGAGAATCTCCTGCTATAAGACGTGATGATTAGTAACAGTTGACCCACGCTGCTGAAGCGAGGTTACAGACTGTGGATTTTTGCAGCTTCCATTCGCCATCCACGTACTGGAAACCGGAATTGGGGTAGGTCCATTCGCCCCAACCAGCTGGCCAGATGATGGTCATGGTTGCGGTGGCGGTGTCGCCCGTGACGACGACGTCGCGGACATCAAACTTCACAATGTCACCCATGGCTTCCATGCCGGGGGGAGGGGCCATCCTGGACCGCACACCAGCAACCTGCTCTAGGGTGCCTGCGGTGACGGGGCCGTCGACAGTGCGCTTAGCTAGCTCTGCGCCAGGGACACCAGGCTGGGCTGCGGCCATGGTGGTCTGCAGCAGTAGATCGGCAGAAGGCATCGGGGCTGAAGCTGCTGGGGCCGGCGCTGCGGGGGCTGCCTGCTGGGGCGCAGCTTGCTGTCCGGGGGCAGCAGCTTGTGGTGCTGCGGCTGCCTGTCCTTGTGCAGCGCCGCCTGCACTGGCTGCGCCTGGCTGAGCCTGGGGTTGTGCGCCCTGTTGCCCCTGTGCGGCACCACCAGCGCTGGCGGCACCGGGTTGAGCCGCGCCTGCCTGGGCCTGCGCGCCAGGCTGACCTGCTTGCGCTGCGGCACCAGGTTGGCCTGGCTGGGCACCTTGAACTGCGCCCGACTGGTTTGTTGCCCCCGCAGAACCCTGGAGAGCATATGATTGCGGTTCCTTCAGGGCGGCGACAAGCTGCGCAGTGCGTTCTTCGCTCCGGGTGGTGGATTCTAAAATATAAAATACTGTGGCCCCAGCAGTCACTGCTGAGGCTAGTGCAACGATCAACGCTGCAACGGCGATCACGCCGAATCCTCTGCCCATTCGCGTGTCCGTCACTTCCGGCTCGTCGTCATATTCTTCATATTCTTCTGCTTCTACAGGTGCCGTAGTTTCGTCGGCGGTTACGGTGGGGGGGTCTTCCTGGGGTCTGGCTTCGGCCAGTGTCATGACCTTCCTCCTGACGCGTTTGCGTGTTATGGAAATTACTTCTGTTATTTGGCCATAGCCCTTGAGCTGCGTCAGCCATTATGCTGCGCCAAATATTGTGGACGATTGTTGCATACTAAAAAAAGGCCGTCAAGGGTATCCTTACCTCAGTTTGTTGAACAAACTTGCACGGTTCAGATGGCTGTTTCCTCAACAAAGAACTAGTGTCTCCACATGCCTTCGATTTATCGCCTCTGACATGCCAATAGTCATTTCTTCTCACTATATAGTTTAGGTGAGCCTTGCTTTGCGGGTATCCTGGAGACGCGGCCGACACATGATGAATAAACATTAATGTTGCGGTGCGGCTAGGCAGCAACTGTGTGTACCGCGCCTCGGGCCGCGCTGATTTTATATCCACGGCGGCAGCTCAGCGCCTGATGCGAACACAAGTAGTGAACGCGAATGAATAATGACACGGCACCATAACAAGGAGCGAACATATGAGCCAACCAACCAATCCCTTTGATGATGACAATGGACGCTTCTACGTTCTTCGAAACAAAGAGGAACAGCATTCACTGTGGCCCACATTCGCCGCCGTCCCCGATGGTTGGGATGTGGTGTTCGGGGAGGCAAGCCGCGCAGAATGCCTGGACTATGTGAATGAAAACTGGACTGACATTCTGCCGCTGTCAGCGAGGAAAGCCGTGGCGGAAGCGCGTGGCGAATAATAATGGCGGCAGATCTTGGCCTGAACATCACAGGTGAGGGCACGCCTATTGTCATGGTGATGGGCCGGAACGCCTCTGGTCGCGTGTGGGATGCCCATCAGGTCCCAGGACTGGTGGCTCGCGGGTGGCGGGTAGCCACGTTTGATAACCGCGGCAGCGGCGGCAACATCAACCCCAACCAGCAGTTTCATTTCAACGACCTGGTCCAAGACGTCCTGACCATCATTGACCAGCACCTCGGCGAACCGGCATTCCTCGTGGGTACGTCCCTGGGGTCCCGCATCGTTCTGGAGGCTGCGCGCCAGCGGCCTGACCTGGTGCGGGGTGTCGTTGCTGCGGCCGCCCACGCGCGCCTCACACCCCTGCAGATTGCACAGTCGAAAGAACTCGCGGCGGTCACGGATGCTCTGTCTACCGTCGCCCCCGACTACCTCGCCGCGACCACCGCAACGCTCAATTTGTCCCCCAGCACCCTGCTTGACGACGCCGCGTCTGCCGACTGGCTCGCCTTGCTCACCTTTGCGGGGCAGGGATCAACAGTGGGTCTTGCTCAACAAATCGCGGCGGACTGCGGCAGCGATCAGTCGCAGCACTACCCGCAGATCGCGGTTCCTGTGCTGACGTTGGCATACGCGGATGATCGCGTGATTTTCCCCGAGCAAGTGCGCGATGTCGCCCAGCTCATTCCTGGGGCGGAGTATGCCGAGTTACCTCGCGCTGGGCATTTTGGTTATCTGGAACGCCCCAACGAGTTCAACGAACTCGTGCATGAGTTTTTTACTCGCACGAGTACTACTTAAACAGTCCACTGCTCAACGTCTTGCCAGCGGCGCCACAAGTGGGTGAATAACCCGCCCTTGTCGATGAGTTCGTTGACGGTGCCGTTTTCGGCAATGGCACCGTCTTTGAGCACCACAACAGTGTCGGCGATGGATACCAACGCGGGGCGGTGCGTCACAATCACCATGGTGCGGTGACCCCGCAGCCTGCCCAGGGCCTCAACAATTGCTTGTTCGTTGGTGGCGTCCAGGGCTGATGTTGCCTCATCGACCAGCAACAAGCCGGTGTTTTTGGCCAGCGCCCGAGCGAGTCCAACGCGTTGACGCTCGCCGCCGGACAGCGTGCTCCCGCCTTCGCCGACGGTGGAATCCCAGCCGTGCGGCAGCTTGTCAAGAATGTCAACAAGCTGCACCTGATCAGCAATGTTGTCCAAATCGGCGTTGGCATCGGCCGCGGTGACGTTGTCGCGGAGTGTGCCCTGACGGAGCTCTGTCGCTTGGAACATCACAGAGGTATGCGCCAGGCGATTGGGCGCGTCCAAGGCAGTGCCGTTAAACGCAATGCTGCCAGTGTTTTGCTCTCGAAGCCCCGCGAGAACGTCCAGGAGGGTGGATTTTCCAGAGCCGGATTCCCCGACAACAACGGTGATGCTTCCCGCAGGCAGGGCAAGGTTGATGGAATTGATGCCCACAGTGGTGTCGGGGTAGTGGTAGGTCACGTCGCTGACCTGCACGTCCACCGCGTCAGAGGATGTTCCAGTGGGTGGAATGGAATCGCTGGTGTCGGCGGTGTCGACAAGCGCTCGGATGTCCCTGAAGGTGCGTTCCATGGAGCTCATGGGTGTGGCCAGGAGCGACAGGGCACCGGAGGCTTCGATGATGCGCAGCAACACGATGATGAGGGCTGCGGCAGTGGCGCCGGAGATGTCGGAATTGAGGTACAGCATGCCGGTGACCAGTGCGAATGCGAGAAGGCCGAGCTGTGAGGCGATGCTGAACAGCGTCTCACCCGGGATTTGCCAGAGGAGGAGCCGCAGGCCGCGCTGTCGTGACCCGCGGAGGACGTCGTCAAGGGCGGAACGGCTCACCCCGGCGGTGCGGAGCGTTGGTTGTGCCCACGCGAATTCCAGTGTGGCGTCGTTGAGTTCGCGGGTGGCGTCGTCGTAGGCCGCCTCGGAGCGGGCGATCAGACGCTGAGACCCCACCAATGCCAAGGTCAGAAGAACGCCGGTCACGAAGGCCACCACGGCCAGCTTCCACGATATGGTGAGCAGGAAAATGCTGAGCAGTGGGGTAATCAGGATCCCTTGGATGAGGGGGAACATCAGGTGCGCAAGCGCGGAGAGGGATTCGGCACCTGCGGTGGACAGTAGTTTTGAAAGTTTTGATGCGGATTCGGAGTGCAGCTGTGAGATGTCCATCTCACGGATCGACGCGACCCCAGAGGTTTCAACGGTTTTGAGAATGCGGCACCCCAAGGAAAAGCCAATGCGGTGGCTGATGTGGTCAATGCCCCACCCCAGCGCCACCAGCCCAACGAGCATGCCCACCCAGCGTATTGCGGAGGCGGGATTGTCGGAGAAAAGTCCCTCGAACAGCGGAATCAGCGTCATGATGGCCCCGGCCTGCACCGCCGTGGACACGACACTCAGGGTGAAAAATGAGATGCGATCGCGCGTGGCTTCCGGTCCGGTGATGGCGGCGAGGTTGGAGGGGGCGTCGAAAAGCATGGGCCTACTTTCTGTGCATGCTGGAGGCAAGGCTGCTGTACAACCCGTTGGTGGTGACCAGTTCATTGTGTGTGCCCTGCTCAGCGATGTCGCCGTGCTGGAGCACAACAATGCGGTCGGCGTGGGCGATGGTGTGCAGGCGGTGCGCAACAATGATCTTGGTGCGGCCCTCCAGAAGGGCATCGAGGCCCTTGCGCACAGCCCATTCGGAATCGGGGTCGGCGGCGGCGGTTGCCTCATCCAGCACTACAACATCCGGGTCACCCAACAATGCCCGGGCGATGGCGACGCGCTGGCGCTGGCCACCCGATAGGCTCTTGCGGTCCACGGGCGTATCGTAGCCGTGGGGGAGGGACATGATGAAGTCGTCAATGTAGGCGGCTTGGGCTGCGGCCCGAACGTCTTCGCGTGTTGCCTCCGGGTGACCCAGCGCAATGTTGTCAAACAGGGTTCCCTTGATCAGCTGCACGTCCTGCAACACCACAGCCACTTTGCGGTGCAGCGTATCTTCTGGGATGTCGCGCAGGTTCACGCCGTCGAGAACGATGGCACCATCGTCGGGGTCCCACAGGCGCGCCAGCAGGCTTGCAAAGGTGGATTTCCCGGACCCGGACGGTCCCACCAGCGCCGTTGTAGTGCCAGCGGGAATATCAAGGTCAATCTTGTTCAGCGCCCGTGTGCCCGCCGAATAGGAGAACGAGACGTTCTTCACTGTGATGTTTCCGCAGGTGGGTGCGCTCGCGACCTCAGTTGTGTCGGCAGCGTCTTCCGCGCCCGAGGCAGCATCGCTCTGCGAGCCGTCGCTGGATTCGCTGAGCTCCGGCGTAGTGAGCAGCAGTTCCAGGCTCTTTTTCGCGTTGAGACCTTCCCGAATGCCGTTGGCGGAATAGGAGACGGCCAGCAGGCGATCACCAAAGGACGTTCCCAAGATCAAAAACGGAATGATGTTCTCCGCAGGCATGACGCCACCCACCACGAGGCCAGTCCCCACCAGCAGCAACAACGCCATGATGCTCATCGGCTTGGTCATTTGTGTGGAATTCAGTTTGGAGTCCAGGGTGCTGCGCTGCCAGGTGATCAGGTAATCGCCCATTTCTTGCAGTTCACGGGGCAGGTTGACTGTGGCATCGTCGCCAAACACTCGGCTCACGGCCTGTCCGGACACGAACCGTTCCGTATCGCCGCTGATGGTGGCGTTCCAGCGCAGAATCCGGGCAATTTTTTGCTTATCGGCACTGGCCTGGCGCACCGTGACCACAATGTAGAGCACGATGGGAAGCAGCAACACCAGCGCCAACCGCCAATCCACCGTGAACAGGTAAATCAGAATGGCGAGCGGGGTCACTACCGCACCCACCATGTCCGGCACCGCGTGAGTAATCAAATAATGCAACGAAGACACATTGTCCTGCACCAACGTCTTCACTTCTGCGGACCGGCGGTCCTTAAACCAGCCCAAGGGCAGGCGTGACAGTTTGTGCAGCAGGCGCTTCCGCAGTGCCGCCGAATAGTTGGCATCGTACACATGCTGCGCGAACAGCAACACTGCCGTCCCCAGCGTATTGAAGCCCAGGATGCCCACCCCCACAAGCCCCACCTGAATCAGCTCGTCCTGGCTCGCACCCCGCACCAGGCGCTGCGCGAGCTCGGAAAACAGGATAAACGGCACGATGTAGGTGATGGACAGCAGCGCCTGCGCCAACCCACTGATAATCAACGCCACCCGCGCCGGGCGCAGCACCGATACCTGCTTCGCATCGGCAGTCTTGCCGCTGGTCGCCGCATCGCTTGTCGACGCCGCGACCGGTGTCGTAGTCTGCTCCGTTGCTGCTGCATCCGCAGCATCTGCGCCTGAGTTGTCGGCTGTGGTGTCAGGTTCAACATCAACCTGTTTGCCCATGGCGCGGCCTTCAATCCAGTACGCCTGGGAATGCAGGGTTGCGCGGTTGTGGCCAAAATTCAGTTCCAGATGCGATTTGACCAGCCGGGTTGCCGTGCTTTCGGCGGCGACCCAACAGCGCCACCCGTGAACGTCGTGGCCTTCGAGGGCGTCGACAAGCGCGCGGGCGTCGTGACGTGTGGGTATCCAGCGGACGGTGATGTCGGGGTGGTCAGGGAAGGGCAACTGGGTATCGTCATCGCGGAATTGTTCCATGACAACCTGGATGGGTGTGCCGGTGGGCAGCGTGCCGATGATGGCGTTGATTGCGGGCCACGATGCTGCGTCGCCGACGAACAGGTAGCCGCGCGGCGGTTGGTCGTCGGGAGTAAAACCGTCTCCACCGAATCGCTGCATGGTGAGTTCATCCCCCGCGCGGGCGCGCACAGCCCACGAGGATGCCGGGCCGCTAGGGGTGTGAATAAGAAACGCGATGGAAAAGACTCCGGTGGTGGGGTCGGCGTGGAGGAGGGTGTAACAGCGCTGATGAAGTTTTCCCTGGCCCTCATGGTCAGGGAACCATACGCGCACCCACGAGGCGGGAAGCTCCCCGTCGCTGTTCAGTAACGTGTCGGAATGAAACGTAATGTGTACAACGTGCTGCGTGAGCCATTCGGACTCAATGACGGTTGCGGTATGCTCCTCAACGCGCATGGCGCGGAGCATGGCTCCCTGAAAGCCTTTCCCCATAGCGAGCTTCCTCCTCCTGGGTAGTGTCGTGCCGGTGCCACTGCCCTTAACTGCCGCCCGCATGTGTGTGGCGTTAGGTCACGCGGGTAGGCGTGGTGGCGAGGTAGCTTTTCACCGATTCAAGTACTTCACCTGCCCTGATGGATACCAGGGACAACAGTGATGAACTGAAACCATGACTATGTTCTACACCACCACACAGGTAAATAGCTGGAGCGGGGGTATCACCAGTAGCTAACCGGTAGTCTCGTTCCACGATAACGCGCCCATTTTCATCCACGGGTATGTGTGATAAGTCTACAAAAAATTCCCGAGGATCGGATTCATTAAAACCTGTTCCGCAGATGAGCATGTCTGCATTGAGGGTTTCCGTGGTGCTGTCCATGGAGTTTTCCAACTGAAGCTGCACGCCATCAGGGGTTTCCGTAATCGACGTTACATATGTGGTGTCGTGAATGAAAAGGCGTTTCTTTCCATCAAGGCGTTCTTTGTAGGTCAAGCGGAAGAGCTCATCCAGCAGATCTGGGTCCACCGCAGTGTAGTTTGTCCCAGCATGGACGGCGCGCAGACGCTCGCGTTCTTCGACAGGGGCGGCGTGCCACTTGTCCACGGCGTCGGGGTCAAACACTCGGTTGGCAAAGGGGGAATCGTCGCTGGGGGTAAGCCCATATCGGGTGTGAATCAGGTGGACTTCCGAATCGGGGAACGTAGCGTGCAGGTACTTTGCTATTTCCGCTGCACTTTGTCCGCCGCCCAACACGGCGAGTTTTTTGTTCGGAGTGGTGGTGTTGTGTTCCCTGAATTGTTCAAGGAACGGCAGAATGTGCACGCTGTGGGACACTCGATCATTCTCGGTGAGGCCGTCGGGGAGTGATGGATTCAGTCCCGTGCCTAGGAGAACGGCGCGAGCACGGTAGTGCTGGGTGTTGCCGTCTGCATCAACCGTGTTGACCACGGCGATGTCTCCATCGGTATCGATGCTGGTTACGCTGGTGCCGTACTGCACGTCAACGGGGACGTTGCGTGCCGCCCACTGGATGTAATCTGCGATTTCCTGGCGGGAGGGGAAGAACGTTTGCAGATTAATGAAGTCCGTGAGCCGATTGTTTTCAAACAAATAGTTGAAAAAGGTGAAGCGGCTGCGGGGATTGCGCAGTGTGGCTAAATCCTTGGGGAAAGCGATCTGCATCACGGCGTCGGGAAGCAGCATGCCCGGGTGCCACACGGTGGTGGGGGAGGACTCCAAGAACAGGGCTGTGAGCTGTGCTTTGTCTGGGTGTGCTTCGTTCTCGTCGGCCAATGCCGCTGCGAATGCGATGTTCGACGGTCCGAAACCAATGCCAATGACATCAAGGGTGTCGGTGCCATTGGTTTGGCGAATGTCTTGATGTGATGGCAAGCTATCTGAAGACAAACTAGTGGTAGGCAAGGTCATATCTAATTATATTAGGTTAGACTTACCTTTATGCACAAGGAAACTACCTCACCTGCTCCGATGTCAAGCACCGACAACAACCTCCGCACAGGATTCGTCGGCTCACCCATGCTGCCGTTCCTTAACGACGACCCCTCACTCGACGCCGGACAGCCCCTGGACCAGCTGGTATGGGACCAGCTAGAACAGTCCCCGAACAAGGTCGCGATTATCGACGGCCCGCGCACCCTCACCTATGCACAGTTACGCGCCCAGGCGGAAGGCGTTGCGCGGGGGCTACTAGCGCGGGGACGCCAGCCGGGTGACCGTGTGCTGCTGCACCTTGAAAATGGTCTAGCGTTTGCCGAAGCGCTGCTGGGAACCCTGCTTGCCGGATGCGTGCCAGTACTCACGCTGCCAGGTCATCGCTTTGCGGAACTGTCGCACTTGGCACAGCTCAGCGGGGCGGCCGAACTGGTGGGCACCGATAAGGCTTTGCTAGACGAGGTGGCTGCTTCGTGCGATGTTTCTGTTGTGCATGTTGGGGGGCTGCCGGTTGCAGAAGGGACTGATGGGGGAGATGCTGGTGCGGATGCGGCCGGGTGGCATCCCGGGTTTGTACCAGACAACCCTGCCGTATTGCTTGTGTCTGGCGGAACCACAGGGTTGCCCAAGCTGATTGCCCGGACCCACCAGGACTACCGCTACGACATCGCCTGCGCGGCTGCTGCCTGCACCATTACGGGAGACGACGTTTACCTTGCCGCGCTGCCGTTGGCGCACAATTTCCCGCTGGCAAGCCCTGGGCTGTTTGGGGTGCTGGCCGCAGGCGGGACTGTTGTCTGTGCGCCGATTCCCAGCCCCGATATGGTCTTTGACCTCATCGAACAACACCGCGTCACCGTTGTCTCCGCCGTTCCTTCCCTTGCATTGTTGTGGGCGGAAGCCACCGAATGGGAAACCCAAGACCTCAGCTCACTGCGCCTTGTGCAGGTCGGCGGCGCGCGGTTTAGCCCAGAACAAGCAACCCTTGTGGACGAGGCATTTAACAACACCCTCCAGCAAGTATTCGGTATGGCCGAAGGACTATTGTGCTTCACCACTCCAGGAGACCCGGACCGCGACCGAGTACGCACCACCCAGGGCTATCCTATGAGTCCGCTCGACAAGCTCCGCATCGGCGCTGATGGCGGCCTGGAAACCAGCGGACCCTACACCATCCTTGGCTACTACCGGGCACCCGCCGCCAACGAAGCATCCTTCACCGACGACGGCTGGTACCGCAGCGGCGATAACGTGCACATCCACGACGACGGATCCGTGGTGGTGATGGGCCGCATCAAAGACGTAGTGATCAAAGCCGGGGAAAACGTGGACTGCGTGGAACTGGAAGAAGTGTTATCGCAGGTACCAGGTGTAGCGAACGTTGTGGTGGTCGGTGCTCCCGACGAGTACCTTGGCGAAGCCGTGGTGGCGGGGATTGTTGCGCAACCCGGAAGCCAGATTGACCTGGAACTACTCCGCGCAGCCGTCCACGATGCGGGCATGGCCGACTTCAAACAACCCGACCGGCTACTCATGATGAACCGCGTGCCACTCACCGCCGTGGGAAAGCCAGACCGGAAAGTTGTGGCGGAATGGGCGCGGGAGGCTTAGCGCTTTTGGCGAGTGATGATGTAATGGACACGTGAATGCAACGACGCAGTGGAGTGAACAAGAACCCGGCGTTGTTGTGTTCCCTTCCGGTGCGCGAATAAGAGGTCGGCCTCGTAGCTATTACCGGGAAGGCGTGGAATTACCCGATTATATTGTGATGCTCGCAGGGTTTTCTCCACGTACTTTACCCATAGCTGAGACTCAGTGGATTAGGTGGCCGGATTTTTGGATTCCAGTTGACGGCCCAAGAACTCGTTGTATTTTAGAAACCGCGCTTAAAAAGGCGCGGAATTCCCGTGTGGACATAACATGTGGCGGAGGAATTGGGCGAACAGGAACTGCGCTCGCATGCATTGCGGTACTTGATGGAATAGATTCAGCCAGCGCAGTGGCCTTTATTCGAGAAAGCTACCATCCGCAAGCAGTGGAAACTCCATGGCAACATTGGTACATTTCACGGTTTGCGTCCACAGTTGGTCAGTGAAGGAACACGAAAGAGAAGCGCTTTGTTGTTTGGCTGTTTATGTTGCGACATGCGGGCGTGCCTCACGATTATCGCTGGATAAGCGTGTTACGGTGAGGTATCTACGTTGACGCGTCCCCATCAAAGCTCCATCTCCCCAGTTCAAG
>ERZ773054.398-NODE-398-length-35117-cov-31.570047_pt1 | contig 35117 bp, 35 predicted proteins | sample MGYA00580630_ERZ773054 | MGnify/ENA primary metagenome ERZ773054 (study PRJEB29015, sample SAMEA2737994) | human oral metagenome | biome: human oral; feature: human-associated habitat; material: dental | place: China | collected 2115 ... | reverse complement strand
GGTCCCCGTCAATTCCTTTGAGTTTTAATCTTGCGACCGTACTCCCCAGGCGGTCGATTTCACGCGTTAGCTACGCTACTAAGCAGTCAAGCTGCCCAACAGCTAATCGACATCGTTTAGGGCGTGGACTACCAGGGTATCTAATCCTGTTTGCTACCCACGCTTTCGAGCATGAACGTCAGTATTATCCCAGGGGGCTGCCTTCGCCATCGGTATTCCTCCACATCTCTACGCATTTCACTGCTACACGTGGAATTCTACCCCCCTCTGACATACTCTAGCTACCCAGTTCAGAACGCAGTTCCCAGGTTGAGCCCGGGGATTTCACATCCTGCTTAAGTAACCGTCTGCGCTCGCTTTACGCCCAGTAATTCCGATTAACGCTCGCACCCTACGTATTACCGCGGCTGCTGGCACGTAGTTAGCCGGTGCTTATTCTTTAGGTACCGTCAGCAGAAACGGGTATTAACCGCTCCTTTTTCTTCCCTAACAAAAGTCCTTTACAACCCGAAGGCCTTCTTCAGACACGCGGCATGGCTGGATCAGGCTTGCGCCCATTGTCCAAAATTCCCCACTGCTGCCTCCCGTAGGAGTCTGGGCCGTGTCTCAGTCCCAGTGTGGCGGATCATCCTCTCAGACCCGCTACTGATCGTCGCCTTGGTAGGCCTTTACCCCACCAACTAGCTAATCAGATATTGGCCGCTCGAATAACGCAAGGCCCGAAGGTCCCCTGCTTTCCTCCTCAGAGCGTATGCGGTATTAGCCAATCTTTCGATTGGTTATCCCCCATTACTCGGTACGTTCCAATATATTACTCACCCGTTCGCCACTCGCCGGCAGTAGTGCAAGCACTACCCCGCTGCCGTCCGACTTGCATGTGTAAAGCATGCCGCCAGCGTTCAATCTGAGCCAGGATCAAACTCTTATGTTCAATCTCTAACTTACTTAACTTCTGGTCTGCTTCAAAGAAACTAACAGAAATTTCTCTCTGTCTGTTTTTGTCGCAGTGTGAGACCATTAGGCACTCACACTTATCGGTATTCTGTATCTGTTAAAGAGCTTCTCTTAACCCGCCGCCGTAGCAGCGAAGACGCGAACTATACCGAATCTAAAACTTATTGGCAATACCTAATGCAAAATATTTTAGACAAATAGCCACAATTGTCTATACCATAAGGAAATTTTGTTCGATATTTCCCTTACTATTCCGACAAAGAAATACATATTTTAATCACCGCAACTGTGTTTTTGTGCTCCAATCGATAATCTCACTGGGATTTTTTCGCTTACCAACCTGCCCGCCCAATATCCATACTTGCTTGCCAAACCGTTTTCGAGTTTCTTTTGAATTGCGGCAGGGCATTTGTTTAGCTCGATTGCACGAAGTTGAAATTAATGCGCTTTTGGCTTCTCGGCAAATTTGTCGGGCTACTAAATGATTGGGAACCCGTGTGGCGAGTTGTTGCCGCCTTACCCCTCTTAGCATTGGATGCACCTTGGTGCGGCAGGGGAATATGAATGTTTTCGGTGCTGGCCAGATGTTTTGGAGCTGTTGCTGCGTATCGTCAGGCAGCCTGCACAATAGCGGCTGCAACTGCTGCAATTCGTTTCCAATGACAATCAATCCTTTATTTTGCGGACGTTTTTTCAGTCGGATAATCCGGCGGATGGCACCGGTATGTGTGGGCAATCCACCAAGCCCATAACAGGATTCGGTTGGATAGGCGATAATGCCTCCGCGTTTGAGATATATGCGCAATCTCCACAATGCACGGGGCGATTGGATTCTTTGACGGCCAAGTTTGTTCATGATTTGATGGATAAATAAACGTGCAGGCTGCTTTTGACGCTGCAAAAATAAACCGCATTCTAAACGATTCAGAATGCGGTTGTGTATTGATGCACCATGATTCAAATAATTTCCAATATGAAATACTGGCGCAATTTTTCGTAAACTTCGTTGCTGACATTGATACAGCCGTTGGTCATGATTCGGTCAGCCACGTTATCGGAAACAATGCGTTCCAGCCGTCTTTCCGATGGCTTCAGCGTCCACACGCGGTGCAGAGCAAACAGAAAGTTGCCTTCCTGCTTAAAACCGATTACCTCTCCGCCATAGCCTGCGGCAGTGGTGGAAACCAAATTCATATCAAATGTACCTTTGGGTGTACTCCTGCCAATCAGCACGCGGTGGCAGTCTTGCGTATCGGCAAAACACAGTTCCGCCTTCTGGGTATCGACCACCACGCGCTTACTCTGCATATAAGCCGAAGCGGCACTACCGTTTGCCGTTGTTTGTGAAAACGCGGGCGAAAGAAATAGTGCCAAACCAAATGTGCAGGCTGCTTTTAAACCACGCATTATTGACGGATGCGCGCTCTGGTCGGCGCCACTTCACGGATAATGACTTGCGGTTCGGCTTGAATCACCGGGGCAGGAGCCGGTTTTTCCACAACCGGAGGACACACCGCATTCACAGGATCAACCGCATGCCAATGGAAGCTGCGTGCATATCTTTGGCTGTCAAATAAAACTTTATATTGGCAAGTGGTCACGCCTTCTGTTCCAACACCCGGCGTGTTGAAATGGAACAGGTAATCCCATTCGCGTACGCGGAAGCCTTCGTTAAAATGAGGGCGGCCAATCAAATCATACAATTCGTCTTTGGTCATGCCAGAGCGGATTTGGTTCAAATTGTTCACATTTGGGAATGTGCCGCGTTGTTTGTTAAATGTGGTTTTGCTGACATTAGGCCAGTCCAATCGGTCGCTTTCGCCATTGCGGTTAGGGTGTGAATTCACGGAGTTACATGCGGACAACGCAATTGTGCCCACAGCAAGCAACACAGCCATTTTCATCTTTTTATTCAACATTGTCATATCCTTATAAATAAATCGCTGGGAAAAGCAGCGCTGTCAAAAGTGCAGGCTGCTTTTTATCCCACTCAAAACATTACCATTGATAACCGGCACCGATGGTTGCACCGAAATGTCCGCGGCTATTGCCGGTTGCAGTACCTTTCACAATCCAGTTACCGCTGTCGCTGATGGCAGACACTCCAACTAAAAACTATACAATACTACACTACTAAATTTTTAATTTTATCTAAAAAAGCAACTCATAGCCATAAGCAACTTGCACAGTTTAACAAATTTATTTACTACCTTGCTATTTTTGTAATTTTTATTTTGTAAAATAACAACACTCGTTCATCTTGTCGACGATTTCATCATCCGCTATAATTGCCTCTCTTCACAGAGAGGTGGATGAGTGGTTTAAGTCGCACGCCTGGAAAGCGTGTATACGTGAATAGCGTATCGAGGGTTCGAATCCCTTCCTCTCTGCCAGAACATTAAAAAGCAGCCTGCACCTTGAAAATCAAAGTGCAGGCTGCTTTTCCTTTGCCACATTATCCGTTAATAATTTCCATTTTTTGCCGCAAAAATGCCTGATTGACGTGCACATCAGACAATGGGAACTGCTCTGATTTTTCGCCAAAATGCGATTTGACCGGCAGGTTTTGCAGCAATTGATGGATATCCTGCGCCGTCAAAAAGCGTCCGTGTAAATCCCAGCCGACATTCAAAATCCGTCCCTGAATTTCCGCCACGCGGTCATGAATATGCCCGTGTAAATGATACCAACCTTTATGGCAGCCGTCCCATTCATGGATAGGATAATGAAACAAAATCAGTGTATTGTTGATTTTCGGCAGCTTCATTTTCAAATAATCCTGCGCGCTTGACAACATTGGCAATCCGTCATGTTTGGGCGTGTTTTTCAAACGCTCGATATGCTGCCTGATTTCCTGGTCATGGTTGCCATAAATCAGATGGTGCGTGCCATTCAGTTGATACAGAACGCCCTCTACCTGCCGGAACTCTCTGGCAAACGACACATCGCCCAAGTTATACACCACATCTTCGGGCGATACCGTCTCGTTCCAGCGCGCAATCATAAACTCGTCCAGCTCTTCAATATGATTGGTGGCCGGGCGGAATGCGGGACAGAATTTTGCAATGTTTTTATGCGAAAAATGCAAATCCGAAGTAAAAAATATTTTTGCCATTTCATTTTCTTTCTATATATTCAACCAGCATTCAAACAGCCTGCATCTTTTGCAGGAATTCCTGAATGAACGCAATTTTTTCCAATTCGCCTAATTCATTGAAATAGGCTTTGTTTTCAGCAATATGGTCAATCAGCGGATAAAACTCCTCATCCACTTGGCGTTTATCCAATTTCCGTCCTAAATTATCTGATTTGCTGCGGCCTAAAAATTTGGAAATCAGATAATAAGGCGACTTCAACTTGAACAGCATTTCCTTGCTTTCGGCATCAAATACCATAAAGCCCTCGTGTTCCACTGTTTTCAATAGCGCCTGCAATGCACCAAACGTAATATTTTTAATGGTTTGCGGTCGTTTCAAGCCGTACTGCGCCGCCAATTTATCCAACTCGTCTTCGCGCCATTGGCGCCCCGTTGCCACTTCTACAATGCCAATCAATGTCGCGCCAAACTCCTCGCGGATAATATGCACATCGCTCGGATCGCAAATTTCAAACAAAAACGTGTGGTTGGGATAATTCATAAATATGTTTTCATAGCACGAACAATGTTTTTGCACCATTTCGGCAAATCCGCTATCCAGCGAACCCGTGGTGGAATACAGTGTTTTCCCTTGAAAAGCCGCACCAAAGCTCGGATGGTCTTCCGGCAGGCAAACATGCGTGCAAACACCCAAGAAACCGTTCACTTTCACCACTGCATCAACCAAATGATTTTCCGATATTTCAATCGGATATTTTGAATTTTTGGCAATCCGCTCCGAATAATTGAACACCTTCTTAAACGGGCGGACAATAATCCGGTCATGCGCATCCACCACCAAACCGCGCATTTCCAGCAACGCATCGTTGAACCGATTTTCATAAAACACCGAACTGCGGTATTTCAACACGCGCAATTCAGGATATTTTCGCGATGTTTTTGCTATGAAATCACGTTGCCCGCATTGTAAAAACCGTTGCGTAACATATGTTTGCTGCGTTTCATCAAAATCCAGCGGCATTCGGTGAAATTTTCCCATTTCATCAATGGCAGCCTGCTGTGCCGCAGAAATCGGCTGTTCGGCAGGCACATGGATTTCATTTTTTACTCGATTTTGGTTTAATCGAAAATAAGCCGCCAACACATCATTTTCAGGCACATGGTGCAGATTTGGATAAAAATTGTGCAATCGGTATACTTCTGTTTCAAAACCGAATTTTTTTGCCAAATCCAACAGGGAACGACACGCATTGGCTTTTTGGTTGGTATTGGAATTGATGATTAAAATTGGGTTTTGTTTGTGCTGCTGCCCAAATTTCAGCGTATTTTTCAACACCGTCATGCCCTTTTGCTGCGCTTGGACAAGGGCTTCCCTGCTGAAATGATATACGCCGTTTTCATCGGTCAATTCTTTGTCGTTTTCAATATGTACGATTTGCGCATTAGGAAAATCTTTTTGAAATTCTGCTATTTTTTGTTCCGCGAATGTAGATTTGCCCGAACCTTGATGGCCGCGCAATAAAATAAATTTTTGCATTTTCATTTTTCCTGTTTTGTTGTGATACATCATCCCGCAGAATGTGCAGGCTGCTTTTCTATTCGCAAGCATTGTGCCAAACAAGGTGCAGGCTGCTTTTTCTTCAAGCAATAGATTGAATATCAATGAAATATTTTTTATTGTGTTTATTGTACAACATCTGCTTTATAATGAATTTTATAGCTAAATAAATATAGATTTATAAAAATGGATAGTTCAAAAAAGAATGTTGTGGTCAGTTTTCTGGGCACTGTTTTGGATAACAGCGGGCCAGGCCATGGCCGCTGGCGCAAATGGCGGCCCAATGTGGCCATGCACCAATACCCGGGTTTCCAATTTGACCGAGTGGAATTATTTATACAAAACCGATTTTTAGATTTGGCAGAACGTATAAAAGCGGATATTCAGCAGGTTGCGCCACAAACAGAAGTCAATTTCATACCGCTGGAAATGAAAAACCCTTGGGATTTCAGCGAGGTTTATACCAAGCTGCATGAATGGGCACACCATTACCCTTTTGATATCGAAAAAGAAAACTACATTACCCACATCACGACCGGTACACATGTCGTACAAATCTGCCTATTTTTATTGGTGGAAAGCCGCCAGATTCCATCAGTTTTGCTGCAAACGGCGCCGCCAAAAAACCAGCAAAAAAATATGGTGAACGGCGATGTCGGCAGTTTGGAGTTCATTGATTTGAATCTGGCGCGTTACGATGTATTGGCCGAACGTTTGGCAGCGGTGCGCAATGACGCGGTTTTGTATTTAAAAAGCGGCATTCCCACGAAAAATCAAATTTTTAACCGCATGATTTCCGAACTGGAACAAGTGGCGCTGCATTCTCCTTCACCAATTTTGTTGAGTGGTGCAACGGGCGCGGGAAAATCCATGTTAGCAAAACGTATTTATGAACTGAAAAAATCCAGACATTTGATTTCCGGAAGATTTATTGATGTCAATTGTGCCATTTTGCGTGGTGATGGTGCGGCTTCCGCGTTGTTCGGACACAAAAAAGGAGCGTTTACCGGTGCGGCAGACAAACGCGACGGTTGGCTGAAAAGTGCTGATAAAGGCGTGCTGTTTTTGGATGAAATCGGCGAATTGGGCTTGGATGAGCAAGCCATGCTATTAAAAGCCGTTGAAGAGAAAAAATTTTATCCAATCGGCAGTGATAGTGAAATTTCCAGCGATTTTCTGCTGATTGCCGGAACAAACCGTGATTTGCGCGCAGAAGTCCGTGCCGGCCGTTTTCGGGAGGATTTATTTGCCCGAATCAATCTTTGGCATTATCACTTGCCCAGTTTGGCACAACGGCGGGAAGATATTGAACCAAACATCGAGCACCAGTTGGCTTTGGCATCGCAGGAATTAGGGCGGACGACTCGTTTTAATGCGGAAGCGAAAGCGGAATATTTAAAATTTTCTTTATCGGAACAAGCCCTTTGGTTGGGAAATTTCCGTGATTTAGCCTCCAGTATCACTCGTTTGTCCACGCTGGCCATGCAGGGGCGGATTACGGTTGAATTGGTTAAGGCAGAAATCGAGCGGCTGAAATGGGGCTGGCAAGACAAATTTGAAGAGGCAGACCAATCTACTGACAATAGGTGCAGGCTGCCTGATCACTTGGATTATTTTGACCGTATGCAGTTGGAAAATGTTATTGAGGTTTGCCGCAAGCATCAAAGTTTGGCAGCGGCTGGCCGGGTGCTGTTCAATGTTTCCCGTTTGGCGAAAGAAAAACCGAACGACAGCGATAGGTTACGAAAATATTTGGCGAAATTCGGCTTAACTTGGGATGATGTTACGCGGTGAATCTCCATTAAAAAAGCAGCCTGCACTTTGAAAAATAAAGTGCAGGCTGCTTTTTGATTGGCCTCGCCAACAGGAATCGAACCTGTATTTCACGCTTAGGAGGCATGCGTTCTATCCGTTAAACTATGGCGAGTCTTCAAACTTTTCCCACAAAAAGAGACAGCATTCCGGCGGCAATCAGCGGTCCCACAGGAATGCCGCCAAGAAAAGCAACGCCGATAATCGTACCCAACATCAAGCCGATGACTACCGTGGGCTGTTCCGTCATCAACGGTACCCCTTGCCCTGCCAGCCATGCCACAAATATGCCGATGCAGATGGCGCCAATCATTTTAAGGCTGACCAATTCAGTGATGTGCGGCAAAGCGATTTTGCCCGACACAAGCGGACTCAACACGCCAATGGTCAGCACAATAATTCCTACATACACACCGTGTTTTTCAATGAACGGCAAGTAGGCGGAAAGTGCTGTCTGCTGGATGAGCAATAATAGAGCAGCGGAAATGGTCAGCGTGCTATTGTTGCTTAACACGCCCAACAGCGTTAATGTAATTAAAAATACCGCAACATAATTGATATTTGCCATTATGCGGCCCGCTCTACCGATAATTCTGCCATTTGCCGCATGGCTTGGGTAATTTCGTTATCCGGTAGAAAATCCAGGCAATGAATGGCTCGGTTCACCGCTTCTTTGGCCTGCGTCATGCAGTATTCAAGCGCATCAGATTCGGCAATGTGTTGATGAATTTTGTTGAAATAAGCACGGTCGGCATTTTGTAAAGCAGTGCGGACATTTTGACGTGCCGCTTGGCTGCCTTGCTGCATCAAATAAATCAGCGGTAAAGTTGGTTTGCCTTCCGCCAAATCATCGCCGACATTTTTACCGATTTGCTCTACACTGCCTGAATAATCCAGCACATCGTCCACAATCTGAAATGCGGTTCCCATATACATACCAAACTCTTTGAGTGCGCGCTCTTGTTTATCATCCGCACCCGCTAAAATTGCGCCGACTTGTGCCGCCGCTTCAAAAAGTTTGGCTGTTTTGTATTGAATCACCTGCAAATACTGCTGCTCGGTAATATCCACATTGCCGATATTCATCAGTTGCATTACTTCGCCTTCAGCAATGATATTGGTGGCATCCGCCATCACTTCCAAAATTTCCAAACTACCGGAACCCACCATCAACTGAAAAGCGCGTGTATATAAAAAGTCACCCACCAACACCGCCGCTGCATTGCCAAATAGGTTATTGGCGGTTTTGCGACCACGCCGCAATTCGCTTTCATCGACAACATCATCATGCAACAGTGTAGATGTGTGAATAAATTCCACCATTGCCGCCAGAGAATACAACTTCTCATCATCATAACCCAGACATTTACCGGACAAAATCGTCAATATGGGGCGCAACCGTTTTCCGCCCGCACTGATAATGTATGTCCCGATTTGGGAAATCAATGCCACATCAGATTGAACTGCACGGCTAATCACTGCATTTACCTGACTTAAATCAGCTTCAAGATTTTGTTGAAAATAGGGAATGACAGTCAGCATAATTTGTCTCTGGTTGGCAAAACAAAGGCGTGATTATAGCAAAATTTGCTATGCGATAACACCGTGCAGGCTGCTTTTAGGCAAAGTGAAACTTGCCTTTATTAGCGTTTTTATATCACCCATTTTACAAGCGGTGTTATTTCAACAAATCTTTTAATCATCAATAAAACACAAAAACCTGCTAATGCTTTCACATTAACAGGTTTCCAAATCATATTGATTTTAGTTTTCCGCGCCTTCATATGGACGGATGCTTACAGTTTTGCGGTTCAATGCACCTTTGGTAGCAAATTCCACATAACCATCAACTTTTGCAAACAAAGTGTGGTCTTTACCCATGCCTACATTGTTGCCTGCGTGGAATTTGGTGCCGCGTTGGCGAACAATGATAGAACCAGCAGGAATCAACTCGTTACCGTAGGCTTTCACGCCCAAGCGTTTGGCTTCTGAATCGCGACCGTTGCGGGTGCTGCCGCCAGCTTTTTTACTTGCCATGTTAGATACTCCTAGACTTGTTTAAATTAGCCAATAGACACGATTTCGATGCGTGTGTAATTTTGGCGGTGACCTTGACGTTTTTGGTAGTGTTTACGACGGCGCATTTTAAAAATGCGAATTTTTTCGCCACGACCATGCTCTACCACTTTTGCGACAACTTTCGCACCGGATACGAAAGGCGCACCCACTTGAACTTTATCGCCGTCAGCAATCATCAAAACTTCAGTCAGTTCGATTTGGCTGTCGAGTTCGGCTGGTATCTGTTCTACTTTCAATTTTTCGCCAACGGAAACTTTGTATTGTTTACCGCCGGTTTTTACGACCGCGTACATACTCAACTCCATGAGAATTTATGGTTACAAAAATATCCTGCGTTTCCGCAGAACTGGAAACGCGCCATTATGCCGATATTTTTTTGTTTTGTCAAAATTTTAATGGTTTCGGGCAACCACATATTCCGCCAGCTGACGCAAATACTGCGCGCGTTCGTCAAACACGGTCAATTCGGCCACTGCTTCGCGCACCAGTTGTTCGGCATATTCGCGGGCAGCCTGCAACCCCATCAGCTTCACATAAGTCGGCTTGTTGTTGTCGGCATCTTTGCCTGCGGTTTTGCCTAATGTCGCCGTGTCTGCCTCGCAATCCAACACGTCGTCAATCACTTGGAAGGCCAAGCCTAATTTGGCGGCATAAGCATCCAGCCGTGCCAATTGACCGTCTGTGATTTTCGGGCAGCTCAAGCCGCCCAGTTGCACCGCCGCTCGAATTAACGCGCCTGTTTTCAAACCGTGCATTTGTTCCAGTGCAGGCTGCTTCATATCTTTACCGACATTGGCCAAATCAATGGCTTGCCCGCCTGCCATTCCCAAACTGCCCGATGCTTTTGCCAGCACCTGTACCATTTTCAACTGGCGTTCGGCGGGTAGATCGGTAGAAGTAGACAAAATATCGAATGCCAGCGTTTGCAGCGCATCGCCGGTCAATAATGCAACGGCATCACCAAATTGCACATGGCAAGTGGGTTTGCCGCGGCGCAGTTGGTCGTTGTCCATTTCCGGCATATCGTCATGTACCAACGAATAAACATGTATGCATTCAACGGCCGCCATTGCCGCTTCACAGGCAGCCTGCACCGAATCGCCCAGCTGCGATGTCGCCCAAACCAGCAAAGGCCGCAGCCGTTTGCCGCCATCCAGCGCGCTATACCGCATGGCTTCGTGCAATACGGCAGGCTCCTGGCTGATTTGGGGTAATTTTTGCTGCAATATAATTTCGGTTTGCGCCGCAACGCGTTTTTGCCACAGTTGCAAATCATTCATTTTCTTCTAATTCCAAACTGCGTAATTGATTTTGGTCCAATACCTGCAAAAGCTGCTCCGCCGCCGTCAATTTGTTTTGGCAAAACTGAACCAGCTCAACGCCTTCCTGATAATTGGCCAGTGTATCTTCCAGCGAAACCATGGGATTTTGCAAATTCTGCACAATGATTTCCAAACGCGCCATTGCATCTTCAAATTGTTTAGGAGATTGTTTTCGTGCCATTTTACCCACCGTTTAAAACGAGCATTATAAACAAAAACCATTTAAAAAGCAGCCTGCACCCTTATTCGCCTTTTTTGTGGATAAATTTTCAGAAAATCATTATTTAATCCGCTGAAAACGTCCGCCCGGCATTGCCGCCACCACGCCGTCCAATTCCAATTCCGTCAGCTGCGCATAAATTTCATCAGTCGCCAGTTTGCATTTTTCTGCCAATAAATCAGGATGAATAGGGTCATATCCCATCATGGCGAGCAGCGAATTTTCTTCCACCTTTGCAACTGCCTGCGACGGTATTTCCACCAGTGCAGGCTGCTTGTTTTCACGTGAAACATTCGCCCGTTTTCTTGTGGATAATTTTGTGGGTAACTGTGTAGATCCGCTTGATTCAATACTTTTTTGCAGCAATTCGGGGCATTCGCTCAATATATCGTCCAAACATTCCACCAGTTTTGCGCCGTCTTTAATCAGTTTGTGGCAGCCTTTGCTGTGCGGATTGTCGATAGAACCCGGAATGGCCATCACTTCGCGTCCCATTTCGCCCGCCAGCCGTGCCGTGATGAGTGAGCCGCTTTCTAATGCCGCTTCCACCACCAAAACGGCTTGCGCCAAACCTGCAATCAATCGGTTCCTGCGCGGAAAATTACCGGCCAAAGGGCGAGTCCCCAATGGGAATTCCGACACAATCGCGCCTTGTTCGGCAATCTGATAAGCTAATTTTTGATTACTTTGCGGATAAATGCGATCAATGCCCGTACCCCAAACAGCGATGGTGCTGCCTGCACCTTGCAAAGCGCCATGATGCGCCGCAGTATCAATGCCGGCAGCCATGCCGGAAATCACGGTAATGTTTTGTTCGCTCAACGCGCGGCCGAAATCACCCGCAATCCGCATGGCCTGCGGTGTGGCATGGCGACTGCCGACAATGCCGACCGACGCTTGCCGTAACAAATCGGCATTACCGCGCACAAACAATACGGGCGGTGGTGTCAGCCCTTCGCTCAGGCGCATGGGAAAATCGTCATCGCACGACAAAAGCAGCCTGCAATCGGGCTGCTTTTCCCAGTTGAATGCAGCTTCGCAGGCTGTTTTGGCTTTGTCGGTATCGTGCCACACAGCTGCAGCCTGCCTGCCATACCGCCCCAGTTGTGCCGCCAAGGATGCCGGTGCCTTCAATGCCGCCTCCGCACTGCCGCAATGTTCGATCAGCTGTGCAAAACTTTCCGCCCCGATATACGGCGTGAAAGCCAGTTGTACCCAAGCGCAGCGTTCCGTTTCCGTCATCTTTCCACACCTTTATCCACAATCATCACTATTTGCCTTTTCCTTATCGACCAGTTATTTGCCTAATTTTTCATCAATTTTAAAATATTTAATATTTTTAATTGGTTACGATATTTATCCACAAAAAATTCTATTTTGTTTTCTATTTAAAAAACGAATTATTTCAAGTGCAGGCTGCTTTTGCAGGGCGCGCAATCTTCAATATACGCTGTTTTATCCACAATTCGGAAATGTACGTTCCAGCCTGCAATCTCCATGCCGTAAACACGTTGCGGAAGGTTTTGATAGGCCGGTCTTGGGTCTTGCGCAATGCTGCTTTCAATCAGCAACTGTATTTCTGCGTCCAGCCCGCATTGTTGCGCCGCAGCCTGCCACACCACTTCCAGTAATTCAGGTGCGCCCTGCACAAATCCTGCCTTTGCATCAGGTTTCGCTTCAACAAACGGGATATAGGGCTTGATGTCCAACACAGGCGTGCCGTCCAGCAAATCACCGCCCGAACACCAAATCCGCACCTGTCCGTTGACAATTTCCACACGTTCCAGCGGCAGCAGCGACAAACCCAAATGGTTCGGCCGGTGCGGGCTTCGCGTGGCAAACACACCCATTTTCTTTTTACCGCCCAGCCGTGGCGGCCGCACCATTTCCGCCCAACCTTCCTGCACCGCATCGTGAAACAGAAACTGCACCCATATATATTCGAAGCCGTCCAATCCGTGCACACAGTCGGCAGAAAATTCGGCATTCAGCGTGATGCAGATTTGCGCCTGCGCCACCAGCTGCGGCTGGCGCGGAATCCCGAATTTCTGCGTATAGGGCGACGATATCGTGCCGATACTTTGCACCAGGTGTTGCATAATGACCTTTCGGAACATTGGAAAAAGTGCAGGCTGCTTTTTAAACGCTCAAAAGCAGCCTGCACTTATTTATGTCATTCAATTAAAAGCGGATTGCCGCGCCAACATTGAAACTGTTTGTTTTCAGGTGGCCGTCAAAATCGCTGTTGGACAAACGCGCGTGCTGGTATTCCGCGCCCAATTCCACATTGGAATCCACCGCCATTTTCGCGCCGACACCCACGCCCACGCCGTGTACGCGGCTGGAACCGAAAAGGCCGCCAGAAGATGCTTTCAAATCAGTTGACACATAAGAAACTTTGGCATAAGGCATAATGTTCGGCGTAACGCGGTAGCCTTGTGCATAGCCCACACTAAATGTGTTACGCGCCTTAATGCTCACACCGTTGTCCGAATACACGCGGCCGTTACCGAAATTGTATTTCACATCTGCCTGGCCAACCAATTCCGTGCCGGGGAACGCAAAACCGTAAGAGCCGACCGCATTCACATCCGCAACCGTGCGGCCGCCGTCGCTCCAATCGGTTGCGCCCAATTCCGCGCCCACACCGAAACCGGTGAAATGACCGTTTGTACCTTCCGCCATAGAAACGGCGGAAACTGTCGCCAAGATGGCAGCAAAAATCATTTTTTTCATATTCTTTCCTTAATTCAAGATGATGAAACTCTGTCGATTAGTGTCTCATTATACGGCAATCCCCATTATACGGACAATATTTCGCCGCTGCCCAATGTTATAATTTTGTTTTTATTTCCGGATTGATGTTATGTTATCCACAGGCACCCCCCTCACTATCGCCGCCATTGCCACCGCCAACGGGCGCGGTGGGGTCGGCGTTGTCCGCATCTCGGGCAAAAACCTGTTGCCGTTCGCGCAACAAATCACCGGCGGCAAAACTCCGAAACCGCGCACCGCGCTGTACACCGATTTTCTCGATGCCCAAGGCAACGCCATCGACAATGGGCTGCTGCTGTATTTTACCGCGCCTGCCAGCTTCACCGGCGAAGACGTGCTCGAATTGCAGGGACACGGCGGCCAAATCGTGCTGCAAATGCTGTTGCAACGCTGTTTGGAACTGGGCGCGCGCATTGCCGAAGCGGGTGAATTTACCAAACGCGCCTTTTTAAACAACAAACTGGATTTGGCGCAGGCCGAAAGCGTTGCCGATTTGATTGACGCATCCAGCCAATCCGCCGCGCGGATGGCGGTGCGCTCGCTCAAAGGCGCGTTTTCCGCGCAAATCCACACCTTGGTGGACGATTTAATCACGCTGCGGATGCTGGTGGAAGCCACGCTGGATTTTCCCGAAGAAGACATTGATTTTCTGGAAGCGGCCGATGCAAAAGGCAAACTGCGCGCGCTGCAAACACAGTTGGCGGACATTTTGGCCAATGCGCGGCAAGGCGCAATTTTGCGCGACGGCATGAGCGTGGTGCTGGTGGGTGCACCGAATGTGGGCAAATCCAGCCTGCTTAATGCGCTGGCGGGCGACGATGTGGCGATTGTGACCGATATTGCCGGCACCACGCGCGACACGGTGCACGAACAAATCACGTTGGACGGCGTACCCATCCACATTACCGACACCGCCGGTTTGCGACAGACCGACGACGTAGTGGAAAAAATCGGTATCGAACGCAGCGAAAAAGCTGTGCAGAATGCCGATGTTGCGCTGATTTTGGTGGATCCGTCCGAAGGCATCAACGAAACCACGCGCGACATCATGTGCAGGCTGCCTGCACATTTGAAACGCATCGAAGTACACAACAAAATCGATTTACGCAATGTGCAGGCTGCCCGTTCGGACGATGCGGCGGCACAATCGCTTTCCGGCGCGGATACCGTGATTTCATTATCCGCCAAAACGGGCGCGGGTTTGGATTTGCTGAAAGCGGCGCTATTGCAGCAAATTGGCTGGCAGGGCGAAAGCGAAGGCCTGTTTTTGGCGCGCACACGGCATATCCACGCGCTGCAAACGGCGCAGGTTGAGCTAGAAAATGCGGCATTGTGCGACAACAACCACATCGAACTTTTGGCGGAACATCTGCGTTTGGCGCAGGCAGCCTGCAACCAGATTACCGGGGAATTCACATCGGACGATTTGCTGGGTGTGATTTTTTCGCGCTTCTGTATCGGCAAATAAACCAAACAAAAGCAGCCTGCACTTTCGAATTTGAAGTGCAGGCTGCTTTTTATGCGCGCTTAAATTTTTTCGGCAAAATATTTCAACACGCGCACCAACTGGCTGGCATACGACATTTCGTTGTCATACCAGGCAACGGTTTTCACCAATTGCGAATTGCCGACGGTTTGCACGCGCGTTTGCGTCGCATCAAACAGCGAACCGAAGTTCATGCCGATAATGTCGGACGATACGATTTCGTCTTCGGTGTAACCGAAAGATTCGTTAGCAGCGGCTTTCATCGCGGCATTGATTTCTTCTTTGCTCACGGTTTTTTCCAGCACGCAAACCAATTCGGTTAAAGAACCGGTGGCCACAGGCACGCGTTGTGCCGCGCCGTCCAATTTGCCTTTCAGCTCGGGAATGACCAAGCCGATGGCTTTGGCTGCGCCGGTGCTGTTCGGAATGATGTTTTCCGCTGCGGCGCGCGCACGGCGTTTGTCGCCTTTGCGATGTGGCGCGTCCAATGTGTTTTGGTCACCGGTGTAACCATGCACGGTCGTCATCAGGCCTTGCACCACGCCGAATTGGTCTTGCAGCACTTTCGCCATAGGCGCCAGGCAGTTGGTGGTGCAGGAAGCGGCGGAAATCACGGTTTCGCTGCCGTCCAAAATTTGGTGGTTCACATTGAACACCACGGTTTTCACGTCATCGCCGCCCGGTGCGGAAATCACTACTTTGCGTGCGCCTGCGCGAATATGCGCTTCGGCTTTGTCTTTGCTGGTGAAAAAGCCCGTGCATTCCAGCACCACGTCAATTCCCAATTCACCCCAGGGCAATTCTTCCGGATTCGGTTTGGCAAATACCGAAATTTCTTTGCCGTTCACAACCAATTTGTCGCCTTTCAGCTCAACTTCGCCTTGAAAGCGGCCTTGAGTCGTGTCGTATTTAAACAAATGCGCCAGCATGTCGGCAGGGGTCAAATCGTTGATGGCAACGACTTCGATACCTTCTGTCTGTACGATGCGGCGCAGTGCCAAACGGCCGATACGGCCAAATCCATTAATCGCTACTTTAACGCTCATTGTGTGGCTCCATTAAGATGAAACGTGGGAAAGCCGTATTTTCCCATAAGCAGCGGTGTTGCTCAAATTTTTTTGGGGTGCAGGCTGCTTTTAACCGGAATATTTATATTTAAACAGAATATATTTTTTAGAAGATTTTTATGAAGGTGCAGGCTGCTTGTGAATAAGTCTGAAACCATTTCAAATTACTAGCAAAATTTGCCGATTAAATTTGTGTGCGGATTTCTGTCTGCCAATAAGCTGAATGTGGATAACATAATGTCGCTATCTCTGTTCTGTGGATAAATAGATGTTATTCAAGCGCCGCCATAAGCAAAAACAATCTTGCGCCACGGCAATTTCGGTTATGATGTGGCACGTTTAATATTAAGGAATGCGTATGAAACAAAGAACATTGGCCAAATCGGTCAGCGCCACGGGGGTGGGCCTGCATTCGGGCGAACGTGTGCGCCTGACGCTGCATCCTGCTGCCGAAAACGCAGGCATTTCGTTTCGCCGCACTGATTTGTCGGGCGATGCGGGCGAGCCGATTGCACTGAATCCGTATTTGATTAACGACACGCGGCTATCGTCCACCATCGTTACCGAGCACGGCACGCGGGTCGGCACGATCGAGCATATTATGTCGGCACTGGCGGCATACGGCATTGATAATGTGGCGATTGAATTGAATGCGCCCGAAATTCCGATTATGGACGGCAGCAGCCTGCCTTTTATCTTCTTGCTGCAAGATGCCGGTGTGGTGGAGCAGGAAGCCTTGAAAAAATTTCTGCAAATCAACAAAACGGTGGAAATCAGAGAGCCGGGCAAATGGGTGCGTTTCGAGCCGTATCAAGGGTTTAAAGTCGGCTTGACGATTGAATTCGACCATCCGGTGTTTAACCGTTCCTCGCCGCGTTTTGAAATTGATTTTGCAGGCAGCTCGTATTTGGAAGAAATCGCACGGGCGCGCACCTTCGGGTTTATGCACGAAGTGGAAATGATGCGCCAGCACGGGCTGGGGCTGGGCGGCAATCTGACCAACGCGATTGTGATTGACGACACCGATGTGCTGAATCCCGACGGCCTGCGCTATCCCGATGAATTTGTGCGGCATAAAATTTTGGATGCGATTGGCGATTTGTATATTGTCGGCCATCCGATTATCGGCGCGTTTGAAGGCTATAAATCCGGCCACGCCATCAACAATGCGCTGCTGCGCGCGGTGCTGGCCGACCCTGAAAATTATGAATGGCGGACGTTCGATAATCTTGACGACGTGCCGCAGTCGTTTTGCGGTGTCGAAACATTAACGGTTGCCTAACCGCACGGCAAATTAAAGTGCAGGCTGCTTTTCGGGATTCAAAAAGCAGCCTGCACTTTGTTTTGCGGATTTAATCTTACACTTCGTAAGTGCTCGAAGCGGTATCGCCTCCCGTGCCCGTCCAGTTGGTGTGGAAAAATTCGCCGCGCGGCGCATCAACGCGCTCGTATGTGTGCGCACCGAAATAATCGCGTTGCGCCTGCAACAGGTTGGCCGGCAACCGTGCCGACGTGTAGCTGTCCAAGAAGGTCAGCGCCGCCGTCATGCAGGGCATTGGAATGGCCGATTCGATGGATTTTGCCACCACTTTGCGCCATTGCGGCAAAGCAGCCTGCAAAATTTGGCGGAAATAATCGTCCTGACCCAGCCACACCAAATCGGGATTTTTTTCATACGCATCGCGGATATTGCCCAAAAACACGCTGCGGATAATGCAGCCTGCACGCCAAAGCAGCGCCGTATTGCCGTAATTCAATTTCCAGCCGTAGGTTTCGCTGGCTTCGTGCATCAGCATAAAGCCTTGCGCATACGAAACGATTTTGCTGGCCAGCAACGTCTGCCGCAGCGCTTCCAACCATTGCACACGGTCGCCTTCGATTTTGCAGACACTGTGCGGGAACAAGCGTGCCGCCGCCGTGCGCTGGTCTTTCAATGCGGATACGCAGCGCGCAAATACCGATTCGGTAATCAGCGTCAGCGGAATGCCCATGTCCAAAGCGTTAATGCCCGTCCATTTGCCTGTGCCTTTTTGTCCGGCGGTATCCAAAATTTTTTCAACCAGCGGGGAACCGTCGCTGTCTTTATACGCCAGAATATCGGTGGTGATGTCGATTAAGTAGGAATCCAGTTCGGTTTTCTGCCATTGTTGGAACGTTTCGTGCATTTCTTCATGCGTCATGCACAGGCCTTCTTTCATGAACTGATAAGCCTCGCAAATCAACTGCATATCGCCGTATTCAATGCCGTTGTGCACCATTTTCACAAAGTGCCCGGCACCTTGGTCGCCCACCCAGTCGCAGCAAGGTTCGCCCGCAGGTGTTTTGGCCGCAATGGCTTGAAAAATAGGTTTTACAAATTCCCAAGCCGAAACATCGCCGCCCGGCATAATGGAAGGGCCGTGGCGCGCGCCTTCTTCACCGCCTGAAACGCCTGCGCCGATGAAACGAATGCCTTTTTCCGCCAGCTCAATGCAACGGCGGTTGGTGTCCGGATAATTGGCATTGCCTCCGTCAATCAGGATATCGCCCTTGTCCAGATAAGGCACAATCTGTTCGATAAATTCGTCCACGGCGCTGCCTGCACGAACCATCATCATGATTTTTCGCGGTTTCTCAAGTTTATCTACCAACTCTTGCAAACTGTGGGCACCGATAATCTGAGTGCCTTTGCCAGCGCCGTTTAAAAAATCATCCACTTTGCTGGTGGTGCGGTTGTATGCCACGACTTTAAAACCCTTGTCGTTCATATTTAAAATCAGGTTTTGTCCCATCACGGCCAAGCCGATTACACCAATATCACCTTTCATTTTGAATTCCGTCTGCCTGTTTATGCAAAATGCGGAACTTTAACGCATTGGGAATGGTTTCACAATATTTGTTTGCCAATTATTAAGGTTAAATAATTTGATATATATTTTATGATGTTGATATAGATGTGCCTTTTTCTTGTGTATATTCTGATTTCTCTTGCAAAATAAATAAATTAGCCTGATTTTGGTTTGTGTATAACTTTAATGGGATGGGATAATTTGCCTGAGGAGGATTGTGGATATTTTTTATTAAAAAGACGATAGCTGTGGACAAAAATCGATTATCCCTAAAAGTGTAGGCTGCTTTTTGGCTTGTTTTGGCAAAAAAATAGGCGTATAACCGCCCATTGTTTTATTTTGTGTCATGGGAAATAACAAAATGGCTAAAAAATTTCCGATTGCCCCCAAACATCCCGAAAGGATTTGCTGGGGCTGCGACAAATATTGTTCGGCCGACGATTTGCAATGTGGCAACGGTTGCGAGCGTATTCAGCATCCGATAGAAATGGATGGTGCGGAATGGTATAAAAAAGGTGATTGGTCGGATTTGTTAAGCGATGAACAGCGCAAAGAATTGGGGCTGTTGGATTCCACACCCGTCAAACCGCATATCAAATTGGTGCTGCAAAAATAGTGCAGGCTGCTTTTAGGATAATTATTCGATAACGGTATTCAAAACCACGGTTTTCAGCTAAAATAAACAAGGACAAGCGACAATTTAACCTTTTGTTTTGTCGCTTTATTTTATTGATACAAAAAGGAAAGTGCATGAAAGCATTAGTTGCTGTCAAACGTGTTGTCGATTTCAATGTGAAGGTGCGCGTGAAAGCGGACGGTTCGGATGTGGAAATCGGCAATGTCAAAATGTCGATGAATCCGTTTGATGAAATCGCAGTGGAAGAAGCCGTCCGCTTGAAAGAAGTCGGAAAAATCAGCGAAGTCGTGGTTGTATCGCTGGGCGAGAAAAAATGCGAGGACGTGTTGCGGACAGCGTTGGCAATGGGTGCGGACCGTGCCATCCATGTGGAAACGGATGAAAAATTAGAACCTTTGGCAGTAGCGAAAATCCTGAAAAAAATTGCCGAAACAGAACAAGTGCAACTCTGCTTGTTAGGTAAACAGGCCATTGACGATGATGCCAATCAAACCGCACAAATGTTGGCGGCATTGATGAATGCGCCGCAAGCGACATTTGCCAGTAAAGTGGCGCTGAATGAACAAGAAGTGGTGGTTACACGGGAGATTGACGGCGGTTTGGAAACACTGGCTTTGAAACTTCCTGCGGTCATCAGCACCGATTTGCGTTTGAACGAACCGCGCTTTGTGAAATTGCCCAACTTGATGGCGGCAAAGAAAAAAACATTGGAAAAACGTTCTATTGATGAATTTGGTGTGGATATAACACCGCGTTTGTCCGTGCAGAAATATGCGGAACCCAAAGCCCGCCAGGCTGGTATCAAAGTGGCTAATGTGGCTGAATTGGTTGAAAAATTAACCGCTGCCAAAGTAATTTAAAGGAGTGAATTATGTCAGTTTTAATTTTTGCGGAACATAATGGCGAACAACTGCACCAAAACACGCTCCATGCGGTTTATGCGGCACAAAAATTGGGTGAAGTCCACGTATTGGTGGCGGGCAGCAATGTACAAAATATTGCGGAACAGGCAAGCAAAATCAACGGGGTAAGCAAAATATTGCATGCTGATGCCCCGCATTATGCAGAATGTTTGGCAGAGGAAATCGCGCCTTTGTTGGTGTCTTTGGCTGAACACTATACGCATATTGGTGCAGCGGCGAGTGCTGTTGGTAAAAATATCATGCCTCGTGTTGCCGCATTGTTGGATTGCCCGCAAATTTCAGATTTAACGGAAGTTTTAGATAATCGGACATTTATCCGGCCAATTTATGCAGGAAACGTGTTTACGACGGTTCAAAGCAATGCAGAAAAATTGGTTTTGACATTCCGTACCAGTGCATTCGGTGCTGCGGAATTGGGAGAACAAGCGGCTGAGATTATCAATGTTGCTGCTACACCTGCGCAAAATCTAAGCCGTTTTGTATCACGCGAACTCACACAATCTGACCGGCCTGAATTGACGCAGGCGCGTGTTGTCGTGTCCGGCGGCCGTGCATTGGGCAGTGCGGAGCAATTTAACGCAGTATTGACGCCGTTGGCCGATGTTTTGGGTGCCGCAATCGGAGCCAGCCGCGCCGCCGTTGATGCGGAATATGCGCCCAATGACAGCCAGGTCGGACAAACCGGCAAAATTGTTGCGCCGAAATTGTATATTGCAGTGGGAATTTCTGGTGCAATTCAACATGTTGCGGGTATGCAGGACAGCAAAACGATTGTGGCCATCAATAAAGACCCAGATGCGCAGATTTTCAATATTGCGGATTATGGAATTGTGGGGGATTTATTTGAAGTCGTTCCACAATTGGTTGATGCGCTGAAAAAAGTATAAAGTTTCACGTGAAACGAGAGAAATATCGTTTTACTGATTAAAAAGCAGCCTGCACTTTGAAATGGAAGGTGCAGGCTGCTTTTAAAATGTAATTTGCAATGTAAGCAGTTAATAAGCAAAGTTATTTCAGAACGAATATGAATCAAATTACGACATATCAAACATTAAAATCTCCGATTCAGGCGGAATTTAAAGATAAAGGCAGCCGATTTTTGGCGTTCGCATATCCTGTGCAAACGGCGGAACAAGTGAAAAAACGTGTTGATGATTTGCGCCAGGAACATTACAAGGCGCGGCATTGGTGTTATGCGTACAGGCTTGGTGTGGACGGCAATCAGTTTCGCGCCAATGATGACGGAGAACCATCCGGAAGTGCGGGCCGGCCTATTTTGGGGCAGATTGATTCGTTTGAACTGACAGACGTTTTGGTGGTGGTGGTGCGCTATTTCGGCGGAACACTGTTGGGTGTGCCCGGCTTGATTTATGCGTATAAAACCAGTACGCAGATGGCGTTGGAAAATGCACAAATCATTGAAAGAAATATTGAAAAAACGGTTCGGATACGGTGTGAATATCCTTATTTGAATGAAGCTATCCGTATTGCGAAAAATCATCAGGTGGAAATAATTGAACAGGATTTACAACTAGACTGCCGTTTAACGGTGCGGATTCCATTGGCAAATGCTGAGGCATGTTTGGCGGCATGGGCACAGACACGGCAGATTGAATTGTTGGAAGTGGTTTGAGTTGAAATTTATTTGAGAAAAAGCAGCCTGCACTTTAAATTTTAGAAGTGCAGGCTGCTTTTTTGTCTAATAAATATTTGAATATGCGTTAATTTTTGGATAAACCGTTCAGCAGCAAACTTAACGCATCTTCATAAAGTTTCTGCGGCGCGTCCGCGTAATGATTTTGCAGGCTTTCCTGTTGTACTAGTGTGTCGATTTGCTGCACAAAGGCTTCTATCATGGGGACGCGCAGGTCGGTGCGGATGAGGCCGCGTTGTTGCAGGGTGGTGAAGAATTCGTGCATAAAGCGGTCTTTTTCGGCGTACATTTCGGCGAAAAAATCCTGCAAAACCTTGTCTTTGCTTTGTTGTATGTCGCGCAATACGGGCGGGGTGTACACGGTTTGCAGCGATTGTTTCTGTAAATCGAGCAACAAAGTGATGATTTCGGCGAGCGATTCGGCATTTTCCTGCGCGTCCGAAAGCGCCGCGCGGATACGGTTTTTGTCGTCCGTGAGAATTTGGCACAAAAGGTCGCGTTTGTCGGCGTAGTATTTATAAAAGGTTACGCGGCTGGTTTGGGCGGCGTTGCACAGGGTTTCTATGGAAATTTTCTGCCAACCGTGTTCGGCAAACAAAGAAAGGGCGGCCTGATAAATAGCGGCTTGGGCGGTGTTGGGTTTCATGGGGTCCGGTTCTGAATAAAATTTATTTGCATTTGGTGTGATTCTACACTACACTTTACAAAATTTGTTTATTTTATAAATTTTGTAAACTTTGTAATGAAAAGTGCAGGCTGCTTTTTTAGGTTTCCACGCGAAATGCTGCCATACAGGCATTCATCAGGCAACAGGTATCCTTACCGAAAGCAGCCTGCACTTTTCTTTCCATCAAACTGCCGATAAAAATTCAGGAGAAAACCATGCCCGCCCCGCGTTCCCTTCTTTCCGTGCTGATTCCCGCGCTGTTTGCCGCACATTCCGTACCTGCTTTGGCGCAAACGCCTGCCGAAGGGCAGCCTGCAAGCACAGTGGCCGAACAGGCGCAAAACCTGCCCGATGTCGTGGTGACCGGTGAAAAAACGCGCCGCAGCCGCTTCAAAACCGCCACCAGTACAGAAATCGCCAAAGCAGCCGAAATTGCCAAACATGCCAGCACGCGCTCGTCGCACGATATTTTGGCGCACACGGCTAACGTGGTGGATTTGGGCAATGACAACAACCTGCCCACCGTGCGTGGTGTCGACGGTTCCGGGCCGGCCACGGGTGCGGTGGCGTTTTTGGCGGGCACGCGTCCGCGCCTGAACTTCTCTATTGACGGGCGTTCGGCAACGTATAACGAAGCCGCGTTCGGCACGCAGTCGCTGTGGGACGTGAAGCAGGTGGAGATTTTGCGCGGACCGCAAAGCCTGACGCGCGGGCGCAATGCCGTGGCCGGTTCGGTGGTGGTGGAAACCAACGACCCATCCGACAAATGGGAAGGTGCGGTGAAGCTGGCGGCGGGTAACCAAAAAAGCCGTCAGGCGGCGGTAATGCTGTCCGGCCCGATTGTGGCGGACAATCTGTCCTTCCGTTTGAGCGTGGATAGGCAGGAGCGCGAAAGCTACATTCCGCTGACACATTATTCGCCCGTGGGCAACCCGCGCCGTGTGGAAACCACCACCGCCCGCGCCAAATTGATGTACGCGCCTGCGTCTAATCCTAATTTCTATACCAAACTCACGCTGAACCACACCCAGTCGCGCACGCCGCAGAGCGAAACCAAAGATAATCCCGGCAGCCCGCGTTATGCGCCTGAACGCCCCGTGTTCAAAACTGATTCCACATCCGGCATGTGGGATATTTCGTGGCAGTTCGCGCCGAATTGGCGTGTGGAAAACAAACTTGTGTACACCAAATACGGCAACGACCGCCTGTCGCTGCCCGCACCGCGCGGCGTACCGGCCACGCTGGACGGCAAAGAATGGCAACTTGAACCCGTGCTGCGCTACCGATCCGATTCAGGCAGCCTGAAAGCCTTGGCGGGTGTGTACCTTTTCCATGCCGAGCAGGATGAAACCGTTGATTTGGCCAACCGCGCGCGCCGCGTGTTCCACAACGTATTCAAAGACAAAACCGACAACCGCGCCCTATTTGCCGAAGCCGAATGGGCGTTCGCCCCGCAATGGAGTGCCACCTTCGGTGCACGCTGGGAGCAGGAACACCACCGCAGAACCGGCGGCACCGACTTGTTCCGCATCAACCGAAACCAAAAACAAAACGTCTTTTTACCCAAAGCTGAAATCGCCTGGCAGCCGAACGAACGTTTCAACACCGGCATCCGCATCGCACGCGGCTACAACTCGGGCGGCGCGGGCGTAACCTTCGGCGCACCTTATACCGCCTACGAATACAAGCCTGAATATGTGTGGAACTACGAATGGTTCGGCCGATACAAACTGCCTGAACACGGCTTAGAGCTGAGCAGCAATGTATTCTTTAATAATTACAAAGATATGCAGCTGCCGTTTTATCTTGGTGCTAACTCGGTCGTTATCCGCAACGCCGCCAAAGTGCAGACGTATGGCGCGGAATTCGGTGCAAACTGGAAACCTAACGAAAATCTGACACTTAACGGTTCAATCGGCTTGCTGCACACCGAAGTCAAACGCTTCCCTAACAGCGGCACGGAAGGCAAGCAGCTTAGCCGTTCGCCCAAATACACCGCTGCCATCGGCGCAAGCTACCTGCTGCCGCGCGGCTTTGAAATCGGCGGCAAAGTGCGTTTTTCCGGTGGTTATTATTCCAACGCGCAAAACACCGAAGTCGGCCGAATCAAGGCATACAGTCAAACCGACCTTTACGCCGCCTACAACTTCAAACACGGCCGCATTTCGCTTTATGCCGACAATGTGTTGAACAGCCGCCGCGATATTTTCATTCCTGCCGCCGACCGGCGCGAAGCCCTTGCCCAAAGGCCGAGGGCAGTGGGCATAGCGGCGGAAATGAAGTTTTAATCAGGGGCAGGCTGCTTTTGGTCGCGCTTAATATATGGCAGCCTGAAAGCCAAAAGCAGCCTGCACTTCCCAAATCCAATGCAAACCCGTTTTCCTGTTTATCGTGCAGGCATTCGGCACGGCGGGAACATCGACAAACCACCCGAAAGACACCCCATGAAATATTTTACGCTCCTGCAAACCCTGCCAGAAGGCAGCATTTACCAAACCGATTTAACGCCCGTTGTCCAATTTCAAGACTGGCTGGACGATTTTGAAGAACTGTTGCGCCAAAGTCTCCGCTTCACCACCGTCTGCACGCCCATGCGGCTGGATAAAAGCCCCGAACAGCGCACCGCCGACCGCAAGCTTTATTTAGACTGGATACGCGCCCACCAGCCGCAACTTGATGCGCAATGCGCCGCCATGCTCATGGTCGAACCCGACCCCGAAATCTTTGCCGAATTGCAGCAGCAGTCGTCCAAGCTCGCCATCAGCCTGAATGTGCGCTATACGCTGGCCCGCACCCAAGACGAAGCCTTGCAACTGGCCGCACAGGCGTTGAAGCAACAGTTCGGCGCGTAAAAACGGCGTACAATGCGGTTGAAGGGCTGAAAAGCAGCCTGCACTCAAACTCACGAAAGAGGCCGCACTATGAACTGGTATCCCGTTTTTTTGACCCTGCATATTTTTGCCGCGCTGATGTTTGTCGGCACGGTGTTTTTTGAAGTGCTTATACTCGAAGGCATACGGCCGCAGGTATCGCCACGCTTCATGCTCGCCGTGGAACGCGCCATCGGCAATCGCGCCCGCAAAATCATGCCGTGGGTGCTGCTGGTGCTGTACGGTTCGGGCATCGGCATGGTGCTGAACCGCTATCTGCTGCTGTTGGAACATCCGTTTTCGTCTGCCTTCGGCATCATGCTTTCGCTCAAAATCCTGCTGGCATTGAGCGTGTTCGGCCACTTTCTCACCGCCATGACTCTGCGCGGCACAGGCAAGCTCAGCAGCCGTCATTTCCAGCTGATTCATTTGAGCGTGTTCTGCCACATGGTCGGCATCGTGCTGCTGGCCAAATGGATGTTTTATGTGTGAAGCATGATGTGCAGGCTGCATTTTGTATTCGGAGGCAAACCAATCCCGTGCCTGTTCCGATAAAACCACCGTTTCAGGCAGCCTGAAAATTCGAAAAGCAGCCTGCACTTTGAATACAGCGGCAATTTTGTTTCCTTGTCTGTTTATATGTGCAGCCTAGCCACCCGATTCCCGCTCCTGTAGAAAAAGGGCGTGGCAGAACGGGTACAGCAGCTTTAACGACAGAACATGGCGTATCGCCGCCATACCCACTCTAAAACCGCGCCGCCCGCTCCACAAATCGCTGAACCCCAAAAAAGCAGCCTGCACTCATCCACCCAAAACCATCCAATCCCCGTTATGCCACCCTACACCCCCACCCGCCGCGACTGGCTGCTGCTCACCGCTGCCGGCGCATTCAAATTCACGCTGGTCGGCTTCACCCTGGTCGCCGTCATGACCATGCTCAAAACCTATGGCTACACGCTCGAACAACTCAGTTGGGTTTTCCTGCTCGGCAGCGTGGAAGCCGCCAAAGTCCTGTTCGCTATCGCCATCGAGCGATACTGCCCCGAGCGCGGCGGCCGTTTCCGCTTTTGGCTGCTGGTTTCGTTGGCGGGCATTGCCGCATCGCTTGTTTTGCTGATGCTGCTGGACCCGCGCCGCCATTTTTTCCTGCTGTTGCCCGTGTTGTTTATATTATCTTGTTTCAGTGTGCTTTTCGGCAGCGCATCTGTCGGCTTGGGCAGCCTGCTGCTTCCCTATCGCGCACGGGGGCACGGCGGCGTGATTCAGGTGGTGGCCGCGCGTGCGGGCAAAATGATTGGCGGCGCGGGCGTGCTGTGGATTTTTCAGCAATACGGTTGGACGAGTGCCATTGCCGCCACGCTTGCCTTCACGTTCGCCATTTTGCTGCAAACCGCCGCCTACCGCGAACCCGAAGCCTTCAGGCAGCCTGCACCCGCCCGGCACTTATCCGACTTGTTTAAACGTCTTGCCTTGTTCTGGCGCGACACGCCGCGCGGCAAAACCTGGTTCGCCCTGCTGTTCGCTTCCTGCATTCCCTACGCCGCCACCGCCACCACCTTTACGCCCGAACTCACCGATTTGGGTTGGACGCCCAAACAAATCGGCACCGTGCTCACTGCCGTTATCCCGCTCGCCTGTATGGCCGCGACTCCTGCTGCCGGCCTGCTCGCCCGAAAATACAGCCGCCGCGGCCTGATGAGCGTGCTGCTCGCCGTTCAAGTGCCCGTCCTTGCCTCGCTTGCCTTTGCTAAAGAGGCTGCCGCGTTGCACCCCATGCTGCCTGCCGTGCAAATTGGCCTGCTCAACATCGGCTACACGCTGCTTTTGCCTGTAGTCATGGCTGCCATAATGGACAAAGCCCGCCCCGAATACGCCGCGCTGGACAATGCCCTGCAACTCTCCGTTATGCTTGCCGGCACCTATGCCGCCGGTTTTGTCGCCCTGCGCCTTGCCCACGAAGCAGGCTACTCCGCCGTCCACCTGTGCGCCGCAGCGGCAGGGGCAATAGTGTGTTTTGGCGTGTGGCGGGGGTTTAGGGAAGATTGTACAAGTTAATGAAAATAAAAAAATAATTAAAGTGCAGGCTGCTTTTGAATGTGCCAAAAGCAGCCTGCACCTTTTTATTTATCTGATATATTTAAACAAAATCTCCGCCAAAGCTCATTGCGCCCGTTTCCGCGCTGCTGGTTTGCGCACGGAAGCCGGCAAACAGTTCGCGGCCGATGCCGTGCGTGTTTTTCGATAAATCGGGTGCGGGCACGGTGCGCGCATTCCATTCAGCCTCATCCACCAAAACATTCAATTCACCAGTGTGCGCGTTAAAGCGGATAAGGTCGCCCGTGCGGATTTTGCCGATGCCGCCGCCCATCAGGGCTTCGGGCGACATGTGGATGGCGGCCGGCACTTTGCCCGATGCGCCCGACATGCGTCCGTCCGTTACCAGCGCCACTTTCTGTCCGCGGTCGAGCAGGATGGCCAAAGGCGGCGTGAGTTTGTGCAATTCCGGCATGCCGTTGGCACGAGCGCCTTGGTAGCGCACCACGCAGACGAAATCTTTGCCGTCCAGCTCGCCGCGCTCGAAGGCGGCCAGCACTTGGCGTTGGTCGTCAAACACGATGGCGGGCGCTTCGACCACAAAGTTCTCCGCTTTCATGGCCGACACTTTAATCACGCTGCGGCCGATATTGCCTTTCATCAGCTTCAGGCCGCCGTCGGGTGAAAACGGGTGGTCGTATGTTCGCAGGATATCTTCGTTCAGGCTTTTTTCGGTAGCGTCTTTCCATACCAAACGGCCGTTGTCTAAAAACGGTTCCTGCGTATATGCTTCCATGCCATGTCCGACCACAGTGTCCACGTCGTCGTGCAGCAGCCCGTTGTTGCGCAGTTCGCGAATGACAAACGGCAAACCGCCGGCGGCGGCAAAATGGTTCACATCGGCCTGCCCGTTCGGATATACGCGAATCAGCAGCGGGATAATCGATGAAACTTCGTTGAAATCGTCCCAATTCAAAATCACGCCAGCGGCGCGTGCCATAGCCACCAAGTGCATGGTGTGGTTGGTCGAACCACCCGTTGCCATCAGGCCGATCATTGCATTGATGAACGATTTTTCGGTCAGCATTTCGCCAATAGGCTTGACATCTTGGCGGCGGATATCCTGCACCAGTTGCACGGCAGCCTGCCGCGTCAATGCTTCGCGCATGGGGGTGTACGGATTGAAAAACGCGGCGGCAGGCAGGTGCAGGCCCATGAATTCCATCATCATCTGATTGGAGTTTGCCGTGCCGTAAAACGTGCAGGTGCCGGGGCTGTGGTAAGAACCCATTTCGCTGGCCAGCAGGGCTTCCCGGCCCACTTTTCCTTCGGCAAACAACTGGCGTGTGCGGGCTTTTTCTTTGTTGCCGATACCGCTTTCCATAGGGCCTGCGGGTGCAAAAATGGCCGGAATGTGGCCACAGGACAACGCGCCGATGACCAGCCCGGGCACGATTTTGTCGCACACGCCCAAAAACATGGCACCGTCAAACATTTGGTGCGACAGGCCGATGGCGGCGCTCATGGCAATCACATCACGCGAAAACAACGAAAGTTCCATACCTTCATAACCTTGCGTAATACCGTCGCACATGGCGGGTGTACCGCCTGCCACTTGTGCCGTGGCATTGTGTTTTGCCACTTCGTCTTTAATCCAGTCGGGGAAATCTTTAAACGGCTGATGCGCCGACACCATGTCGTTATAGGCAGTGATGATGCCGATATTGGGGACATCGTGTTTCTGCATGGCGATTTTGATGGTTTTGGGCATGGAGGCGTAACCGTGTGCCAAATTAGAGCAGCCAAGCTGGTCGCGTTCCACACGGCCTTGCTGTTTGGCCGACCGAATGCGTGCCAAATAAACTTCGCGGGTGGGGCGGGAACGTTCGATAATTCGTTGAGTGATTTCGGCTAATTTTGGGTGTAGGGGTTTCATGGTTTATCTTTCGTTATGAGAAATATTTGTAATAAAACAACGTTTCCAAATCAATAATTACAGCGCATCAAGAAGTATATAGTGTAATTATATCGTTATTTGTAGTTTTGTTACAAAATAAAAAAGTAAAGAAATTTGAAATGTTGATACTGGTCAAACAGCACAGGAAATCGTGTAAAAAGTTATATCTTGTAAACAAGTAAGGGCTATAATTTAACTCTAACAAAATATAAGGTAAACATTATGCAAATCACACGTCGTCGTTTTATTGGTATTACTGCTGCTGTTTCGGCTGCTTCGCTGCTGCCTTCCGGTGCCGCGCAAGGCAAAACTACTGAACCTGTTGTTTGGCAGGGCGTTGCATTGGGCGCGGATGCGGAGCTGCGCCTGTATCACCCGAACCGTGCAGTGGCCGAGCGGTTGGTTAATGAATCGCTGGCGGAAATTTCGCGGTTGGAAAAGATTTTCAGCGTGTATCAAAATGACAGTCAGGTATCGCGTTTGAACCGTGCAGGCAGCCTGCACTCGCCTTCGGCAGATTTGTTGGCCTTGTTGAGCCAAAGCCAAAGCATCCATTCGCTGACCAACGGCGCGTTTGACCCTACGGTGCAAGTGTTGTGGCAGCGTTATGCCGAACATTTCCGCCAACACCCGCGCAGCAATGTTGCTCCTAATGTGCAGGCTGCTTTGAACAAAGTCGGTTTGCAGAATGTACAGATGGACGGGCAGAAAATCACATTCGCCAAGCCCAATATGGCGATTACGCTGAACGGCATCGCGCAGGGTTATATTACTGACCGAATCACGCAATTGTTGCAGCGTGCAGGTTTGCAGCATGCGCTGGTGAACATGGGCGAGCTGCGTCATTTGGATACGCTGAAACAACATCCGGAATTTGCAAAAATCAAAAATCCTCGCGGCGCAGGAACATTGTCCGGCCACAAAATCCCTTTGCAAAACCAAGCACTGGCAACATCCAGCGGCTATGGTACGCCATTTGATGCCAACGGTAAATTCACGCACTTGTTTGACCCGCGTACCGGCAGCAGTGCACCGCGTTATCAAAGCATCAGCGTGCTGGCCAATACAGCGACAATGGCGGATGCATTATCGACTGCATTTGCCGTGAGTTCGGAAGCGCAAATTCAAACTGTTGCCAAACAAGCAGGGGTAAAAGTGTGGCTGGTGACACTGGACGGACAGGTAAAAACATTGGGATAGTGTAGTGGGTTATGTGTATTATTTTTGCAAATTAACGGATATTTACAAGGATATAATAGCTTTCTCCCATAAAGTGAAATACAATTAAAACTTATTGAAAACAAACTATTAAAGGAATACGACTATGTCTTTTATCACATGGACTTTAGACTTGGATACTGGTTTTACCGATATCGACGACCAACACAAAGAACTGGTAGATAAAATCAACAAATTTTACGATGTGTATCAAACCGGTAATGTAGTCGATATCAAAATCGCATTGCAAGAATTGTTGGATTACACAGTATTCCACTTCGATCATGAAGAAAAAATGCTGGAAGAAGCCAACTACCGTATGCTGGAACCGCATAAAAAAGTGCATTTCAACTTTGTTTCCAAAATCAAAAATTGCCAAGCCAGCATTGAAAACGGCGATTTGGAAGCCGGCAAAGAGTTGATTAACCTGTTGGACGGCTGGTTATTCCGCCACATTCGCTTGAATGACCACGGTTATGTTGCCGATGTGAAAAAAGCAGGCGTGCGTTAATATTAAGTAGCTTAAAATATAAAGCAGTTTTGAAATTATGCGATAATACCGCAAATTCAAAACTGCTTTATTGTTTTGCACTGTGTGCGGCAATAGGCAAATATTCGACAGGATTAGCGTAAATGTTAGATAACTTAACCAAACGGTTTACCAAAGTTTTTAAAAATATTCGCGGCAATGCCAAATTAACCGAAGACAATATTAAAGAAGCGCTTCGTGAAGTGCGTTTGGCATTATTGGAAGCGGATGTTTCCCTGCCTATTGTGAAGGACTTTGTGAACCGTGTAAAAGAACGTGCTTTGGGGCAGGAATTTGCCGATCATTTAACGCCTGACCAAGCATTTTTCGGTATTGTGAACGAAGAACTGACCGAATTGATGGGCAGTGAAAACAGTACGTTAAATCTGGCAAGTACACCGCCTGCGATTGTGCTGATGGCGGGTTTGCAGGGTGCGGGTAAAACAACGACTGTTGGTAAACTGTCTAAATTACTTAAAGACCAAGACAAGAAAAAGAAAATTTTGTTGGTATCGGCAGATGTGTACCGTCCTGCAGCCATTGAGCAGTTGCGTCTGTTGGCCGAACAGGTGAATGTGGATTTTTTTCCTTCGGATACATCGCAAAAACCAGTTGAGATTGCGCTGGCGGCACAAGATTATGCGAAAAAACATTTTTATGATGTGCTGATGGTGGATACGGCCGGGCGTTTGGCGATTGATGAAGAGATGATGAATGAAATCAAAGCCATTCATGCTGCCGTTCAGCCGGTAGAGACACTTTTTGTGGTGGATGCCATGTTGGGCCAGGATGCGGTGAATACGGCGCAAGCATTTAATGAGGCATTGCCGTTGACAGGCGTTATTCTGACCAAAATGGACGGTGATTCACGTGGCGGTGCTGCTTTATCGGTCCGTCAGGTTACTGGAAAACCGATTAAATTCATGGGTATCGGTGAAAAAATCAATGGTTTGGAACCGTTTTATCCTGACCGCATTGCCAGCCGTATTTTGGGCATGGGCGATGTGATGACGCTGATTGAAGATGTGCAAAAAGGCATTGACGAAGAAGCGGCCGCCGAAATGGCAAAAAAACTCCATCGAGGCAAAGGTTTTGATTTGAATGACTTTAAAGCGCAAATTCAACAAATGCGTAATATGGGTGGTTTTGAAAATTTATTGTCTAAAATGCCGGGAGAACTGGGAGAAATTTCTAAACAAATTCCTGAAGGTACGGCAGAAAAGGCGATGGGTCATGTGGAGGCCATCATCAATTCAATGACACCGAAGGAGCGCGCGAACCCCGATTTGCTTAAGGCCAGCCGTAAGCGGCGCATTGCAGCCGGCGCGGGGGTGAGCATTCAAGATGTGAACAAAATGTTGAAACAGTTTGAACAGTCGCAACAGATGATGAAGATGTTCAGCGGTAAGAACATGGCAAAACTGATGCGGATGGCAAAAGGAATGAAGGGCTTGTTTCCCAATATGAAATAAGCGCAGAAAAAAGTGCAGGCTGCTTTTTGGCGTTTTAAAAGCAGCCTGCACTTTATTTTTAGGTTTTATGGGCGATAAGACGGCATCACACCGTGTGGCAGCAGCATCCACACATAACCTGTGTAATTCTGTTTGCCTGCGGTTTGACCTGCATTGTCGCCGTAACCCCAGAAATAATCCACGCGCACAGCACCTTTAATGGCTGCACCTGTGTCTTGCGCCATCAGCAGGCGGTTCAGCCCGTATTGTGGCGTGTTCGGATGCGAAGTTGCCACAAACAACGGCGCACCCAAAGTAATGTATCGTTTGTCTACCGCACCGGAAAACTCACCGGTCAGCGGCACGCCCAAAGCGCCAATAGGCCCTTGTTCGGACGGCCCGGACAATACGCGGAAGAAAACATAACGCGGATTTTGCCCCAAAACTTCGGCCAGATGGCTCGGATTTTTTTCCATCCACGCTTTAATGCTTTGCATGGAAGTCTGCGCCAAAGGCAAATAACCTCTATTGGCCATATATTTACCAATGGATTGGTAAGTCTGCCCATTATGGTCCGCATAGCCCAGGCGGATATATTCTCCACTCGGTGTGCGTAGGCGGCCGGAACCTTGAATGTGCAGGAAGAATAAATCCACGGCATTGTTGGCATAACCCAAAATTGGCGCACGATTGTTGAGCATACCGGCATTAATTTGGTTGCGCGTGAAATACGGCACAAACTGGTTGCCGACAATCCGCCCTTTCAGCGTTATGTTTTTTTCACTGTGGGTAAAGTGGGACAAGTCGGCCACATAAGCCCCGTCGTTTTTAATAACACCTTGATTTTTTGATGTTAAACTAATCCTTACTGTGCCTTTGTGATTGCGTAATGATTCGGGCAGCGGCACGCTGATTAAATCGGAAGGTGTGCCGTAAATGGGGAATCGGGCCGTTTGGGTGGGTTTGCTGTCGCCGTATAAGACCGGCTCGTAATAACCGGTGATTTTACCGCCCGCTTGCCCCGATTGAATGACTTGCCACGGTGTAAATGCTTGTTCAAAAAACTGTTTGGCCGCCGCATGGTTGAGTGGTGTTTGCGTGGCTTGTTGGCAGGCTGCATGCCAACCTGATTGAAAAGCTAATTTTTGACAGCTTTGCAAAAACGACTGCAGGCTGCCTGCAAACGGTTGGTCTTTCCATTGTGGCAATTCGTTAAATGAAACAACGCGATATTGTGTGTCGCTACCCGAAGGTTGGTGCACGAAGCCATAGGAAGATAGTGTGCGGTGCTGTTGTACCCGCGTTGTTGCCGGAACCAGTGGCGGGGTGTCGGGAATATTACACGCGGATAGGCACAAAAAAAGAGCGGGCAGTGCCATGCGCGATAACGAAAAACGGGGCATTGGAAGTCATCCTTCATGAAAATAATACTGCATAGGCCGAGTAAGTTTCGACCTTATATCAGAATTTTGTCAATTCGCTTATTATAATCTCTTTTAAAATGAAAAGTGCAGGCTACTATTGGCTATCCACGTCTTGCTATTCAAAAAGCCCCTCAAACCGAAAAGTTTGAAGGGCTTTCACTATTTAAAAGATTATTGAACTTTGATTTCTACATCAACGCCGGCTGGCAAATCCAGCTTCATCAATGCATCAGTCGTTTTGTCTGTCCAATCCACAATGTCCATCAAACGCAAGTGAGTGCGGATTTCCAATTGTTCACGAGAAGTTTTGTTCACGTGTGGAGAGCGCAAAATGTCGAAACGTTCGATTTTAGTAGGCAAAGGAATTGGACCTTTTACTACGGCACCAGTGCGTTTTGCCGTTTCAACGATTTCGGCAGCAGAACGGTCAATCAAAGCATAGTCATAAGCTTTCAAACGGATACGGATTTTTTGGTTAGCCATTTATCGATATCCTTGTATTAAGCAATCACGTTAGCCACAACACCCGCACCAACGGTACGGCCGCCTTCGCGA
>ERZ773054.397-NODE-397-length-35143-cov-48.845474_pt1 | contig 35143 bp, 26 predicted proteins | sample MGYA00580630_ERZ773054 | MGnify/ENA primary metagenome ERZ773054 (study PRJEB29015, sample SAMEA2737994) | human oral metagenome | biome: human oral; feature: human-associated habitat; material: dental | place: China | collected 2115 ... | reverse complement strand
CCGTCTGAAAACCCTATTTCGGATTTTCAGACGGCCTTCCGTTATTTGCCGCTACTCCTGCGCTATGATTTCCACGCCCGCTTCTTGCAAGGCATGTATCAATTCCGGCGGCGGATTGCAGTTTTCCAGCCCTATGATGCGTCGCAGGTTCGGCAAGTATGCCAAATCGGCAACGGCCTGTTTGCCGATGGGCAAAAGTTCGTCGCCGCAACCGGGGTCGAAAAAGGGAAACATTTCTTCGTAAAGTGCCGAGCCGCCGTCCAAGCCGCCGTCGATATAGAGTTCGTCTACTTCGTTTAACAGATGCTGCGGGATGTCCAACCGCTTGAAATATTCAAGGATTTCAGGGATAACGGCATAACCGTCGGCTTCCCTGTCTATCCGCCGACCTTCGTATTCTTTGACAAAAGTGTCCAGCAGCAGGCGCGGCTTGAGCAGGTCCTGCCGGTACATCAACTCGTCAATCACGGCAATTTTCAGGCCGATATCGGCAAACGGTACGCTGGGAATCTGGTTCAAATTGTAAGTGCCGACAGCTTTAGGCGAACTTTCCGCTTCCGACAGAAGTGTACGCATAGTTTCGGCGGCGGGACTGCCCGGCAGGCTGTCAGCCAACAATTTCAGGCAGTGTCGCGTAACAAGGTCTCGGCGGATGCAGATATGCGCTTCTTTACGGCTGTCGTTTTTTTCGGGCGCAAGATTCAAGGTATCTAAGGCGGCACAAAGCAGGGCTTCCCGTTTATCCGACGATATTTTGCCGTCGGTAGTGAGCGCAGTTAAAAGCTGTTCCGCCTGTCGGTAAACATTTCTGTGTTTGTCTGCATGGATACCCATCATCTTGTTCCATAATCCGCCTGCAGGACGCGACTGTTGACGGGCATTTTGGGCTTCGATCATCAGGTATTCCGACAATGCGGACGCATCGCCCCAATCGTCAAGCGCGCTCAAAATCAATATATCCCCCAGCTCAGGCCAACGACGCAAAAACGACACGATCCACGGAGCGGCAGCAATCTTGGAGGCATGATTATTGGCGGCAGCATGATAAAAAAACAGACAGAACACTTCGGCAAGCCACGCGCCGGTTTGCATTTCAGCAGGCCATTCGCGTTGTAGTACGGCATCGATGCGCGCGCAGATTGCCGGAGCATATGAGGCAATAGTTTGGTCGGCTTCTTGTTCAGATTTACTGCGACAACGGTCTACGGTATGAAAAATTTTATCGCTGGCAAGTGCTTCGGTGAATTTGTGCAGCCCTGTTCCGTCTTTCAGACGGCCTGCCAGTGCGGCATCAATGTTTTCCAGCAAGAAATCGTAAAAATAGGGCAGGCATGCCGCTACGGAATAAGTCTCAAAATGCTTTTTCCATGTAGCACGGATTTTGCTTGTTTTTTTACCTGCTTCCATGGCCGCCGTATCGGCGGCAAGCATGGCGTACAGGGGATTGGGCGGTGTTTCAGGCGGAGACGGCGGTTGGTTGTCGAAGAAATTTTTGAGTTTGGAAAACATCGGGAGTCCTTAAAACAGGCCGTCTGAAAAGACAGATTTTCAGACGGCTTTTTTGTATATTGTACGGATTTACACGTCGTAAGTACCCATCACGCTGGCACTGGCGAGGATGTGCCCCTGCATGGCGAAGTGCAGGTCGTTGAAGCGGAACCCGCGTGGCAGGTTCAGTTTGGTGTCGAGGGCATAGACAATCAGTTCGTAACGGTGGCGGCAGTTGGGCGGTGCCATGCCGCCGTAGCAGGAGGCCTCTTCGATGTCGAATTTGCCCAGCACGCTCGCCCAGCTGTTCGCCCCTTGAACGTAGTCGGTAGCGCGCAGGCTTTCGTTTTCGGCGACGGAAGTGCGTTGCAGGTCGGCAATCAGCCAGTGCGTCCAAACGAAGCCGCTGGCGGTAATCGCATCTTTGTCTTCCAATACGACGGCGAAGGATTGCGTGCCTGCGGGCGCGTCGCTGATGTCGAACGGGATGGAGTAGGTCGGCATGCCGTTCGGGCTGAACTGGCTGCCGCGTTTGCCGAAACGGTCGGCAAATTCGCCGTTGATGATTGCGCTGCTGTAAATTTGCATGTTGATCTCCTGAAAGGTCGGTGGGGGACGACTATGATATTATGATATGGAGATAATATGCCGTCTGAAAAGGTGGTGGGACAGGTAAAAATTCGTATGGAATTTTATATTTAAAATTATTTGGTTATTTTGAAATTTTATGCTTTCAGACGGCCTGGGGCGGTAACGCAGGACGAATGCCGGATTCGGACAAGACTCCAGCATTGCCATAAACGGGTTTCTTTTCCGCATACATAGAAGGAAGGACAGGATGTTTTTTCAACCCTACATGACCGGAACGAGAAGGAATGGATATACGGGAAGGACGGGTTTCGGCCCGCATATTCATATCTAGTGGATTAAATTTAAATCAGAACAAGACGACGAAGCCGCAGACAGTACAGATAGTACGGCAAAGCGGGGCAACACTGTACTGATTTTTATTAATCTGCTATAGCGGTAAGGGCTGCAAGCATGCCTGTGTATGGGCAGCGTCAATAACGGAACTTCAAACAGTTCGCCGGTATGCAGATAAGGGCGGCGACGGGCGTAAGCACCGCATCGGCCGCCAAGGCCAGCGGCGCGAGTACCGCAACCTTGGCTATCTGGCCGCCGTTGGTGGTTTTGGGGGCGGTTTGCAGAGAATACAAAATTACGGGGACATGCTGTTCAAATTTTTTGGCATCCTTAGGCAGGGTGATGTTTTGCGGCCGGTAGATTTTGCCCCATATATTGTTAAATCTTTGGGAATAATAAATCCGGTCGGCATTGACCCTTTTAAAACCCAGCCTTTCCAATTCCGCCATTTCGCGCTTCCTGACCGCTTCCGGCAGGGTTTCCACTATGGTGTACTGCAAAACCAACCTTGTGGCAAAGGTGTTTGGATTACTGGAAAAATACAGGGGGATGGAATTATCAGTGTGATCGGTTGAAAAACGTTGGCTCAAATCGGCCTGCAATATGGCCAGCAGTTTGGCCGATTGTTCGGAATCGACAACATAGGCATATTTCTCCCCCATCATCACCAAATGTTCCGCCTTGGACGGGCTGCCATTTTTTTCATCGGACAGCCTAATTTTGCCGAATAGGAAAACTTTGTCTTGGCCTATTTCTTTGGTAACTTGGCGTTCCGGCGTGGTGAAGTCGGCATTAGTAATCAAAGAGGCGGTCAGGCAGCCCGACAGGGTTAAAGTGGCGATTACGGCAGCCAAAGGCATAAAAAAGTGTTTCATCATTATTCCTTAAGGTTTGAGACAGAAACAGGGCGGGGAGGGGAAAGTTGCGGGGCAGCCCCGCCCGTGGCAGCACATATTTTACATAGTTTCTTCGCCAAATACCTGATGCCACAATTCGCGCACGGTTTGGTAGTGCGCCGCCAGTTCTTCGTCGTTTTCGGCAACGGCGGTGTCGCGCAGTTTGGTGTCGTGCTGGCAGGCGCGGTAACGGCGGTAGGCGCGGCGGGCGCGCCCGGCCAGCGCGGGGTCGATTAGGCCGTGTTCGGCGGCGGTTTCGAGCAGGGCGATGTTGCCGGTGTTGTCCATGAGTGCGGGGCAGTCGGTGGCGTGGGCGAGTATCAGGTATTGGACGATGAATTCGACATCGACGATGCCGCCGCGCACGTATTTGATGTCGGTGAGCAGCGGGGGATGGGCGGCGGTGATTTTTTCGCGCATGGAGAGTATTTCCCGCCGCAGGGCGGCAGGGTCGCGCCTTAGGCCGAGTATGCGGCGGCGGGTGTCTTCGAATTGGCGGCCGATGTCGGGGTCGCCGCAGACGAAGCGGGCGCGGGTTAAGGATTGGTGTTCCCATGTCCATGCGTTTTCGTGCTGGTATTTGTCGAAGGCGGCGGTGCTGTGGACGGGAAAGCCGTCGTCGCCGTTAGGGCGCAGGCGCAGGTCGATGTCGTAGAGTGTGCCGGCGGCGGTGCTGCCGGACAGCCATGTGGTCAGGCGGTTGGACAGTCGGGCGTAGGTCTGCCCTGCCTCTTGGTCGGGGTCGTCAAACAGATAGACCAAATCCAAGTCGGATGTGTAGCCGAGTTCTTTGCCGCCGAGTTTGCCGTAGCCGATGATGGCGAAGGCAGGTTCGTCGCGGTGTTTTTTCGGCATCTGCCGCCATGTGTGTTGCAGGGTTTGGTTGAGTATGATGTCGGCCAGATGGGAGAGTTGGTCGCTGACGGCTTCAACCGTCCATCTGCCGGACAGGTCTTGTACGGCCAGTCGGAAGGTGTGGGCGTGGTGGAAGTGGCGCAGGGTGTCCATTTTGGCTTCGGCATCGTCGCAGGCGGCCAGTGCGGCGGCCAGTTCGGTTTGCTGCTGCGGCCAGTCGGGTCGGTTGTCGGTCAGCTGCGCGCTCAGGAGTTCGTCCAGCAGGATGGGGTGTTGTTGCAGGTAGGCGGCTATCCACGCGCTTTGGCTCATGAGTTCGGCCACGCGGTTGAGTTCGTTGGGGTATTCGAGCAGGAAGGCCAGATAGGACGGGCGGCGGCTGACGGTTTCGAGAAAGCCGGTCAGGCGGGACAGGGTTTCGGTCGGGCGGCGTGTGTCGGCGGCGGCCTGGATGATTTGGGGCATAAGTGCGTCGAAACGGGGCTGGCTGCGCGGCGACAGGCTGCGGTAGCGGGGGCTTTGGCGCAATGCGTGCAGGCGGCGAACGGTGTCTTCGGCTTCGAATCCCGCCTGTTGCAACAGGGGGATGTGTTCTTCGGCAGGTTCGGGCCATAGGGCGGCAAAGCGGGCGGCAGGCTGCTCTTCGGGTTCGGAAAGGATGTTGTCGAATTCGGCGGTAACAGCGGCGCGGTGCGCGTTCAGGCCGTCTGAAAAGGCTTCGTAGTCGGTGTAACCCATGCTTTCGGCCAAGAGTTGCCGCTGTACACCATCTTGCGGCAGGGTTTGGGTTTGCAGGTCGTCCCAGTATTGCAGGCGGTGTTCGAGTTGGCGCAGGAAGCGGTAGGCTTCGAGCAGGGTGTCGGCGGTATGGGCGGGGATGATATTTTGGACGGCGAGTTGGCGCAGGGTTTCCTGCGTGCCTTTCAGTTGCAGGGTTTTCAGACGGCCTGCGCGTATCATTTGGAAGATTTGGGCGATGAATTCGATTTCGCGTATGCCGCCCGCACCGAGTTTGATGTTGTCTTCCATGCCTTTTTTACCGACTTCGGCGCGGATTTGGCGGTGCAGGCCGCGCATGGCTTCGTAGGCGTTGTAGTCGAGATATTTGCGGAAGACGAAGGGGCGGACGATGGCGGCGATGTCGTTTGCGCCGGGCGTGATGACGCGGCCTTTGCACCATGCGTAGCGTTCCCATTCGCGGCCGTGGGTGATGAGGTATTGTTCGAGTGCGGCTTCACTCCACACCAGCGCGCCCGCGTCGCCGTCGGGGCGCAGGCGCATATCGACGCGGAATACTTGGCCGTCGGGAGTGATGTCGTTTAGCAGGGCAATCAGTTTTTGCCCGACTTTGGTGAAAAATTCCTGATTGTCGCGTTCGCGCCGCCCGTTTGTCGCGCCGCCTTCGAGATAGGTGAAAATCAGGTCGATGTCGGACGAGACGTTCAACTCGCCGCCGCCCGCCTTGCCCATGGCGACGACGGTGAGGAACTGGGCTTCGCCGCTGTGGCGGCCCGTGGGCGTGCCGTAAAGTCCGACGTAGTAGCCGTAGGCATAGTCCAACGCGGTATTGACGGAGAAATCGGCAAAACGGGTGATGGTTTGGGTTACTTCGTCCAAACCGCTCAATCCGTTCAGGTCGCGGACAATGATTTGGGCGACGACGTGCCGCCGCAATATCCTGAGCTGCCGCGCCAAACCGGCTTCGTCTTCGTTTTCCCGCAACGCCTGCCAGTCGGCGAAGTGGCGGAAGTCGTCTTCGGACAACTGCCGCGCCGTCCAGTCGGCCAGCAGGTTCAAGTCCAGCGTATTGCTGTCGAGGCAGCGGGCGAGAAAGCGGGAATGGCGGCGGGCATGGGCAAACAGTTCGGCGGTGTTCACGGCGCGGTCTTTCGGTGAATGGGAATAAACGGGATTATAAGGCCGTCTGAAAACGCCGTCTGCGGCAAAACCGCCCAAACCGCACCTTTTAACCGCCCAAGCGTCCTTCCACAGCCTGCCAAACGGCCTCGGTCGGAATCGCCGTCAGCAGCGAACGTTCGTCGCGCGTGTCTATTTGGTCGGGATGCGGCAGCTCGCCGTAGTCGCCGGCCCAAACCACGGTGGCGCGCTCGGAATACGGCCGCCAGTTTTCCAGGCGCGTGGGGCCGAACAGCGCGACTTGCGGTTTGTCGAGTGCGGCAGCGATGTGCATGGGCACGGAATCCACCCCGACAAACAGTTCCGCACCTTCGATGGCGGCAGCCAATTCACGCAGGTTGAGCGTACCGTCCAAAACAAACAGCGGCGCGTCTTCAGACGGCACGACCTGCCGCCGAACCGCTTCCAACATCGCATGTTCGCGCGCGTCTGGCGCGGCGGTCAAAACCACCGCACGGCCGCCGTTAATCAGCCTTTGCACGATTTGCGCCGTGTTTTCAGACGGCCAGCATTTAAAAAACCAGCGCGACCCCGGATGCAGCAAAACATAATCCTGACCCGCCCAGCCCTGTTGCGCCAGCTTCTGCCGCAACGACGCGCGGACGGCATCCGAAACCGCCATCCGCACGCGCCCCGATTCGGCAGCGGGCAGATTCAACGGCGAAAGCAGATGCAGATTGCGCTCGACGACATGCACGCCCTCCCGCTGCCGCAAAACCGAAGTGTGCATCCGCCGCCAAAGCCCGTTGCCGCCGCGCGCGCGCGGATACGCCAACCGTACGGGCGCGCCGCTGAAAACCGCCGCCAAGCCTGCCCGCCAACGGTCGGAATAATTCAAAACCACATCGTAGCCTTGGGCGCGTATCTCGCGCAGCAGCGCATACTCCTGCCGCAACTGATACCCGACGCCCTGCTTCTTCCAATTCCTATCCACCGTCAAAACACGGCGGATAAGCGGATTATCGGCAACAATGTCTTCCATACCCTTGTACACCAGCATATCGACCGCGCAATCGGGATTGGCCTGTTTCAAAGCATCGGCGGCGGCAGTGGCCAGCAAAACATCGCCGTGGTGCATAAGTTGGATGATCAGGATGGTTTCAGACGGCATAATCGGACAGGTATCGGATAAAAGGGCGTGCAGATTACCGCCGACCTGCCGTCCGGTCAAATACGGCACAATTTCCCGCCAATAAACCGCCCGTATACCTGCCTGCCCACACCCATGAAACAGTGCTACAATCCGCCCCTTTACTCCGCAATCCGACCGCCCGACCAACCGCCATGAAACGACCTGCCGCCCTAATGTTGTTGCTTGCCCTCAGCCTGCCCGCCACCGCTGCCGATACGCCGAATAGCGATTCAGACGGCCAAAACGAAGCGGACAAGCCAACACTTATCGAACGGGTAAAGTCGAAATTAAGTCCAAAAAGCGACGAAGCCGCGGCCGTTCTCAAGCAGAAATATCCGGTACGCATCGAGGCGCAGCCGGCCGACGTGAAAGAAATGCTGCAGGAGCACCTGCCGCTGATTACGCAGCAATTGGAAGAAGAGCTGGATGCCGAACAGATGGAATTTCTGGCGGAAGAAGCCCCCGAACAAGTGCTGACCATGCTGAAAACCAAAGGCTACTTCAACGGCAAAGTAACCGTCAGCCGCAAAGGCATAGGCTATCTGGTAAGCGTAGACAGCGGGCCGCAAACCAAAATCGACAACGTCAGCGTTGCCATTTTGGGCGATGTATTGCAAGACGAAAATTTGGGCGCGTATTACCGTTCGGCGATGGAAAACTGGAGCCTGCCGGTGGGCGCGACATTCAGCCAAGAAGAATGGAGCGGCAGCAAAAATTCGGTTTTGTCGGCAGTACGGCGGAAAAAATACCCGCTGGCCGAGTTTTCCTCTACCCAAGCCACAGTAGACCCGACCAAACATCAGGCCGACTTGTCGGTATCGGTGGACAGCGGGCGGCCGATTTACTTCGGCGAATTTGAAATCAGCGGCAACAAACGCTATCCCGCCGGCGTCGTGCGCGGACTGGCGCAGTTCGACACAGGTTCTCCGTACGATTTGGACAAGCTGCTCGACTACCAACAGGCTTTGGAGCAGGACAGCCACTATTCCGGCGCGTCCGTGCAGGCCGATTTCGACCGTCTGGAAGGCGACCGCGTGCCGGTAAAAGTAACCGTGTCGGAAATGAAAAAACACAAGCTCGAACTCGGCCTCAGCTACGATTCCGAATACGGTTTGGGCGGCAAGTTCGGTTACGACTACTACAACCTGTTCAATAAAGGCTACACCGGCTCCTTCGTCGCCTCCGGCGACAAATACGAACAAACCGTGGCGCTGGGTGTCAGCCAGCCGCGCCAAAACAACGGCCACTACTGGACAAGCTCACTTGCCTACAACCGCAAAACCACGCAAAAGCTGGAAACCGAAACCTGGACGGCCGGTGTGTGGTATGTGCGCGACCGCAACAACATCGAATCACGGCTCGGCATCGAATATGTCGGCGACCAGGCCAAAATTCCCGAAGCCAAAGTGGATTTAGGACACTCCTATGCCACCATGCTGACGGCCTCATGGAAAAAACAGAGCATCGAAACCCAAATGCGGCCGGAAAACGGCTACTACCTCGATGTCAAAGGCGGCACCACACTGGGCAAACTGCTGTCTTCATCCTCCATGCAGCGCATACTCGGCAGCGCGGGCTATTACTTCACGCCGGAAAACAAAAAAATCGGCACCTTCGTCGCGCGCGGGCAAATCGGCTTCGTCAATGCGGGCGAAAGTAACGACGTACCTTCCGCCCTGCGTTTCCGCACCGGCGGCGCAACCTCCGTGCGCGGCTACGAACTCGACAGCATCGGCATCAAAGGCCCGTCCGGCGCGGTGCTGCCCGACCGCGCCCTCGCCGTGGCCAGCGTGGAATACCAATATCCGATCAACAGAAGTTTTTCCGCCGCCATTTTCCACGACATGGGCGATGCGGCGCACAGTTTCAAAAACATGACACTCAAACACGGCACGGGCATCGGCGTCCGCTGGTTCAGCCCCGTCGCGCCGTTTTCGTTCGACATCGCCTACGGACATCAGGACAAACGCATCCGTTGGCACATCAGCTTAGGGACACGTTTCTAAATGACCGCACAGGAAGATATGCAGAGGCCGTCTGAAAACGGCGCGCCCGACAATAAAAGGCCGTCTGAAAAAACACGCACGGGCAAATCCCCCGCCCGCCGGCTGTTGAAAACCGTTCTGTGGTCGTCCGTCCTGCTGTCGGCTTCGTCGGCCGGCTTTTTATATTGGCTCGCGGCCACCGAATCCGGCCTGCGCTTCGGCCTGTACACCCTGCCCGAACTGGGCGGCGTGAAAATCAGCAGCAAAACCCTCAAAGGCACACTGTGGCACGGCTTCAGCGGCGAAGATTGGCGCATCGAAACTCCTTCCGCCGATTTAACCGTTTCCAGCCTCGGCCTGCAATGGCAGCCGCAGGAACTCTTTTCAGACGGCCTCCTCCACATCCGGCACCTATCCGTCGGCGACCTCCACATTACCGCCAAACCGACACCGCCCAAAGAAGAACACCCGGCCAAACTGCCCGAAAGCATCAGCCTGCCGCTGGCTGTGAAACTGGACAAACTGAGCGTCGGCAAAATCAGCAGCGGCAAAGCGGGCAATACCTTCCTGCTCCGTGCGGAAGCCGCCTACGACTACGACCACAAACGGCACAAACTGACTCTGAACAGCCTGCAAACCCCATGGAGCAGCACGGGCGGCGAACTGGAAATTCAGACGGCCTCACCCTTTGCCCTGCAAGGCAGCATACGCGGCGGTGCGGAACTCGAAGGCATCACGGGCGGCGGCGAAATCCTCTTGTCGGGCGACTTGCGCCGAACCGCCTTCAAAGCTGATTTGGTCGGCGGCAAAGTCAGCCTCAAAGCCGAAGGCCTGGTCGGCCCGTTTGAAAACAGCCTCGACGAACAAATCGACCATATCCTGATTAAAGGCCACGCGCTGAATCTGGCCGAGTTCGTTCCCTCCGCCCCGCAGACCGACCTCGACTTCGACGCCACCATCGTCCCCTCACTGCAAAAAGGGCTGGCACTGGAAGGCTCCATCGACCTGACCAACAGCCTGGCCGCGCCTGCCGACCAAAACGGCCTCCCCGTCCGCAGCATACTGGGCGAGTTCACCGTCGGCGACAGCGGGATACTCAAAGTACACGATGTAACCGCCACCCTGCTGGAAGAAGGCGCGCTGATACTCGGCGGCGAAACCGATACCGACAAAAACACCTTCGCACTGGAAGCCATACTGAAAAACGCATCCCTGTCCGACTTCGTCAGCCAGAAATACGACGACGTATTCGAAGGCAGCCTGCTCCTAAACGGCACCTACCGCGAACCGCAAGCCAAATGGGATATCCGCGGCAACCGCGCCAGCTCCACCGGCGAACTGGCGATTGCCAACGACACCGCCAACGGCCAACGCACCCTCAACATCGCCAAAGCCTCCCTGCTGCCTAAAGACGGCGGCGAATTAGACATCAAAGGCAAACTGGAACTGTTCAACGACCGCCTGCTCGAAGCGGAGGCAACCAGCAAAAACTTCAATCCCGGCAAACTGCACCCCGACTTTCCCGTCGGCAGCATTAACGGCGACATCAAATTGAACGGCGTGCTGGCCGAAGAAAAATTCAGCGGCAAAATGCAGTTCGGCAACAGCGTGCTGTCCGGAGCAGTATTGAGTGGCAATGCCGACGTGTTTTATGAAAAACAACATCTTGCACGCGCGGCAGCCGACATCCGCTTGGGCAGGAACCGCGTCAAAACCGACGGCAGCTTCGGCAAGGCGGGAGACCGCCTCAACCTCGACATCAACGCACCCGAATTGAACAAATTCGGCTTCGGACTCGGCGGCGCGCTGACGGCGAAAGGCTTTCTGGCAGGCGAACCGAAAAGCATCTCCGCCGACCTTTCCGGCAGCGTGCGCAACCTGCGCGTCAAACAAGCGGTCAATATCCGCGAACTCGACTTCAAAGCCGCCGCCTCACCCGACTACAGCCGTCCGCTCAACCTGCAAATCAACGGCCGCGAACTGGTCATCCCGGGCAGCTCGGGCGAATCCACGCGCATCGACACTGTCAACGCCGCCGTATCGGGCACCGGCATGCGCCACAGCATCCGCAGCAGCGGCAGCATGGCGATGGGCGGCAAAAACTACAAACTCGATTTGGAAGCCGACGGCGGGCTGGACAAAGAAAACCGCTGGAAGGGCACAGTCGGCAGGCTGGACTTGAGCGGCGGCTTCAACCTGAAACTGCAAAACCGCATGAGCTTGGAAGCAGGTGCGGAACGCGTGGTCTTGGGCACGGCGCAGTGGTCGGCGATGAACGGCCGTCTGAATCTGAACAGCTTCGTGTGGGACAAGAAAAACGGCCTGACCAGCAAAGGGACGGCGGCCAATCTGAACGTGGCCGAACTGGAGAGCTTCTTCAAAATGCCCGTAGAACACAATCTGGTACTGTCCGCCGACTGGGATTTGGCGTACAGCCAAAACGCACGCGGCTTCCTCAACGTGCGCCAACAAAGCGGCGACATCGTCCTGCCCTACCGCAAACAAGCCTTGGGGCTGAACGGCCTGACCCTGCAGACTCGTTTCCAAAACGGCCGCATCGACAACCAAATCAACGGCAAAACACGCTACGGCAACATCGTAGGCAACGTCGGCATCAGCCAGCAATTCGGCCATTCCATCATGCAGGCACCGATCAGCGGCAACCTGAAAATCGATATTCCCGACTTGGCCGCGCTGAAAAACCTGATGCCGGTCGGCCAAAGCATAAGCGGCACACTGAATGCCGACACGATTATCAGCGGGCGAGTGGGCGAACCGCAACTCGGCGGCAGCCTCAACGGCGACAACCTGTATTACGTCAACCGCGACCTGGGCGTGATTCTGGACAACGGCAGCCTGCGTTCCCGCCTCAACGGCCAGCAATGGCAGATACAGTCGCTGCTCTTCAAGCGTGGCAACGGCAACATCAACCTGTCGGGCACCGTCGGCTGGGGCGGCGGCGTGCCGGCAGTGGACGTGGATGCCGTTCTCGACAAATACGGTATCCTCGACAAACCCCGCCGCCGCCTGACCGCCAGCGGCAACACCCATTTTCGTTATAGCTATAAAAACGGCATCATCCTTGACGGCAGCCTGAAAGTGGACGAAGGCAACTTCGGCTTCCAAAAATCCGGCATGCCCGAATTGGACGACGACGTTGTGGTGTTGGGCGAGCCGAAAAAAGAAACCCGCGATTCCGTTCCGTTCAGCATGGACATCGACCTGGATTTGAACGACAAAGTCTTCTTCCGCGGCGAAGGTGTGGACGTTACCCTCGGAGGCCGTCTGAAACTGACCGCTCAACCCAAACAAGACATTCAGGCCGTCGGCACGGTTGCGGTCGTGAAAGGCAAATACAAAGCCTACGGTCAGGATTTGAACATCACCAAAGGCACCGTGTCCTTCGTCGGCCCGCTGTCGCGGCCGAACCTCAACATCCGCGCCGTACGCAACCTGTCGCCCGTGGGCGCGGGGGTGGAAGTGTTGGGCAACTTGGAAAACCCGCGCGTTACCCTCGTTACCAACGAACCGATGAGCGAAAAAGACAAACTCTCCTGGCTGATTCTGAACCGCGCCAGCAGCGGCAGCGACGGCGACGAAGCCGCCTTGACTACCGCCGCCAGCGCCTTCCTGGCCGGAAAAATCAACGACCGCATCGGCTTGGTGGACGACTTCGGCCTCACCAGCAAGCGCAGCCGCAACGCGCAAACGGGCGAACTCAACCCGGCCGAGCAGGTTTTAACCGTCGGCAAACAGCTTTCAAGCGAGCTTTATCTCGGCTACGAATTCGGTCTGACCAGTGCCAGCCAGACCGTGAAGCTGGTGTACCAACTGACCCGGACCATCCAGGCCATCGCCCGCGTCGGTTCGCAATCTTCGGGCGGCGAAATCAAATACGTCATCCGTTTCGATTAAAGGCCGTTGGGCATAGAGACCGTCTGAAAACTTTTCAGACGGCCTCCCAACATATCCGTTGCCGCTACCGATAATGTCGCCATTCAAACCGAACCCAAACAAAGCGGCGGCATAGGAAATCATGTCGCCATATCATGCAATACGCAAATAGGCCATCTGAAAAACCAACATCCGGTTTTTCAGATGGCCTATTTCATGACTCATGCGGCAGGGCGGGAAATCCGCCCCGCCCTATGCCGTTAATCCGCTTCCAAAACCACTTTCATGGCTTGGTTTTCAGCGGCGTGTTTGAACACATCGTAGGCTTTTTCCAATTCGCTGAATTTAAAACGGTGGGTCAGCATTTTGGTGTAATCGACGGAGCTGCTGGAAATTGCCTTCATCAGCATTTCGGTGGTATTGGCGTTTACCAGGCCGGTTGTGATAGCGAGGTTTTTAATCCAGAGTTTTTCTAGTTTGAAATCAACGGATTGACCATGCACGCCGACAACGGCGATATGACCGCCCGGTTTGACGATGTCTTGACACATATTCCATGTAGCGGGGATACCGACGGCTTCGATTGCGCAGTCCACGCCGTCTTCGCCGACGATGGCAAAGACTTGTTTGGATACGTCGCCTGAAGCGGGGCTGATGGTATGGGTCGCGCCCAATTCTTTCGCCAGTTTCAAACGGTTTTCGTCCATATCGCAGACGATAATGGCGGCGGGCTGTACAGTTGGGCGGTCAACAAGGCGGACATGCCGACAGGACCTGCGCCTGCGATAAACACAGTATCTCCGGGTTTGACATCGCCGTATTGCACGCCGATTTCGTTGGCGGTCGGCAAGGCATCGCTCAACAGCAGGGCGACTTCTTCGTTGACGTTGTCAGGCAGCGGAACAAGGCTGTTGTCGGCATAAGGCGTGCGGACGTATTCGGCTTGCGTGCCGTCGATCATGTAGCCCAAAATCCAGCCGCCGTTGCGGCAGTGTGAATAGAGTTGGATTTTGCAGTTGTCGCAAGTGCAGCATTTGCTGACGCATGAAATAATGACTTTATCACCGACTTTGATGTTTTTTACAGCCTCGCCGACTTCTTCTACAATACCGATGCCTTCATGGCCAAGAATACGGCCGTCGGCGACTTCGGGGTTTTTGCCTTTCCAAATACCCAAGTCGGTACCGCAAATCGTGGTTTTGACGATTTTCACCACCGCGTCGGTCGGATCGATAATCTGCGGACGGGGTTTTTCTTCAAAACGGATGTCGTTTGCGCCGTGATAAACCATTGCTTTCATGATGTTTCCTTTCACAAAAAGAGAGGGGGAAATACAGATTGCCACTCTTCTCTATATATTACTCTTGGCAACCTTTGTCAAATTATTTAATTTTTTCAAAAAGTTATGCCGTATCAACTTAACCGAGTGTAAAAAGGCCGTCTGAAAACCCGGTTCCGTTCCGTAGGAACCCAAGTTTTCAGACGGCCTTATTGATAAAGGGTATGCCTGATTAGGCATACCCTTTAATGTTTCACGGCCTTATCAGAATTTACCACCGGATTCATTCACCATATAAATAACGGCAGCTTTTACCTCATCATCGCTCAATTCGTTATTTCCGCCTTTGGCCGGCATCATGCCTTTATCTTGAAAACCTTCGATAGCATGTTTGAACAAGGTTTCTTTGCCTTTTTTGATGCGCGGCGCCCATTCGTCTTTATGAGTCAGACGCGGCGTATTCGGAATGGCCGAATTGGCACCGTGACAACCAAAGCACAATCCGTCAAACACTTTCTTACCGTCTGCCGCAGCAGCAGGTGCCGCCGCTTCGGCAGGTTTACCCGCAGCAGCCTCAGCCGGTTTGTCGGCAGCAGGTGCAGAAGCAGCAGTTGTACTTTCAGATGCAGCTTTGGCTGCAGCTTCGGCATCTGCTTTTTTCTTCTCGGCTGCCGCAGCTTCGGCAGCAGCCGCAGCTTTCGCGCCTAATACATTTTCAGTATCGGTTTTCTGCGCCTTGCCGTCTTTATGCGACAAACCCCAAACATAAGCGGTCAAAAGATGGATTTTGTCTTTATCCAAGAAACCTTCCCATGCCGGCATTTGATTGTGGCGGCCGTTGGTAATGGTTTCAATAATGGCTTTCTGAGTACCACCCCACAACCATACGTCGTCAGTCAGATTCGGGCCGGAACCACGAATACCTTGGCCTTTGTCGCCATGGCAGGCAAAGCAGTTTGCAGGCGGGCCGTTAAACAGTTCTTTACCGCGCTCTGCACGAACTGCATCATATTGTTCCGCAGGTTTGGACAACGACATGACATAATGTGCAACGTCTTTAACACGCTCTTCACCCAATTTCGGACCCCATGCAGCCATTACACCCGTACGGCCTTTAACAATGGTTTCATGAATTTTTTCTGGAGTACCGCCGAACAACCAATCGGAATCGGTCAGATTCGGGAAACCGCGCGCACCTTTGGCATCTGAGCCGTGACACTGGATACAATAAGTATCAAACAGGTTTTTACCTATTTTTTGTGCTGCAGGATCTTTTGCAACTTGTTCAACCGGCATTTTGGCATATTTGTCGTAAAGCGGTTTGTAGCCCTGCTCGGCTTGCGCCACTTCTTCGCGGTATTGTTCGATACTGGTCCATTTTTTACCGCCGAACCCGATACCGCCAAAATCGCCTAAGCCGGGATACATCACCAAATAGCCGATACCGAACAGCCAAGTCCCGATGTACAGGAAGAACCACCAGCGCGGCATGGGATTGTTGTATTCTTCAATACCATCCCAGTTATGCCCTGTGGTATTGACATCTTCCCCTTTTTTAAGCGGTTTGACCTTGTTTTGTGAAAGCAAAAGCCATATGAGGCCGATAAAGCTCAATACGACTATGCCGATAATGTAATAGTTCCAGAAATCACTGGTGAAATGTGAAGTTGTGTTCATTATTTTAGCTCCGTGGCCACGGTTTATCGGGCGGCACCGTTATTATCATTATCATCATGTGCAGTATCGTCATCTTCAATGATGCTGCGGGATGCTTCATCGTAATTCGATTTGTTTCGTTTGTTCATCACGATATACAGCACCAACATGAAGCAGATAAACACTAATACTGTAAACAGACTGCGCGCCCAATTAACGTCCATGATGTTACCTTACGTTTTTCAACGCCAAGCCCAATCCTTGCAGATAAGCGATTACCGCATCCAATTCGGATTTATCTTTCAGCATTTCCGGCGCTTTGGCGATTTCTTCATCAGTGTAGGGAGTACCGAGAGTTTGCAGCCCTTTCATGTGCGCCACGATTTGGTCAGGATTCACCTTGTTGCGCGCCAGCCATGGGAAGGCGGGCATATTAGACTCTGGCACGACATCACGGGGGTTGAGCAAGTGGATGCGGTGCCATTCGTCTGAATAGCGGCCGCCGACACGTGCCAAATCAGGCCCTGTACGTTTGGAACCCCATTGGAACGGACGGTCATAAACCGATTCACCGGCAACGGAGTAGTGGCCGTAACGCTCTGTCTCTGCACGGAACGGACGAATCATTTGCGAGTGGCAGTTGTAACAACCTTCACGCACATAAATATCACGTCCCGCCACCTGCAGCGCATTGTAGGGTTTTACCCCTTCAATCGGCTGAGTAACAGCAGGTGAGAAAAACAGAGGTACGACTTCAATCAGCAAACCCACGCTAACCACCAGCAGGGTAAACACGATAAGTATGCCTACTTTTTCTTCGACTAATTGTTGTAATTTCATTTTGGTAGCCCGTCTTTTTGTTTAGTGATGTTGCGCTTCAGATATGGCGGGAATTTCAGCTTCAACCGGTTTACCGTTGGCAATAGTACGGTAAGTGTTGTAAGCCATAATAAGCATACCGCTCAAATATAACAGGCCGCCTGAAAAACGAATTGCATAATACAGTTTGCTTTCCTTCACACTTTCAACGAAAGAGTAAGTCAATGTACCGTCGGGATTCATTTCACGCCACATCAGACCTTGCATCACACCTGCGATCCACATGGAGGCGATATACAGAACCACACCGATGGTCGCGATCCAAAAATGGGCATCAATCAATTTAGTACTATACATTTCTTTTTGACCGAACAATCGTGGAATCATATAGTAAATCGAACCGATGGTTACAAAACCTACCCAACCCAACGCACCGGCATGCACATGGCCGACAGTCCAATCAGTATAGTGGCTCAAAGCATTGACGGTTTTAATCGACATCATCGGACCTTCAAAGGTAGACATACCATAGAACGACAAAGATACGATCAAGAATTTCAGAATAGGGTCGGTACGCAATTTATGCCATGCACCGGACAAGGTCATAATACCGTTGATCATGCCGCCCCAAGACGGTGCAAACAGAATCAGAGAAAGCACCATGCCGACAGATTGAGTCCAATCCGGCAAAGCGGTGTAGTGAAGATGGTGAGGACCTGCCCACATATAGGTAAAAATCAATGCCCAAAAGTGAACGACGGACAAGCGGTAAGAATAAACCGGACGGCCTGCCTGTTTCGGCACATAGTAATACATCATGCCCAAGAAGCCGGCAGTCAAGAAGAAGCCCACGGCATTATGGCCATACCACCACTGAACCATTGCATCAATTGCACCGGCATAAATCGGGTACGATTTCATTAACCCTACAGGCAGGCTGAGGTTGTTCACAATATGCAGCAAGGCAACAGCTAAAATAAAGCCGCCATAGAACCAGTTAGCAACATAAATGTGTTTGACCTTACGTTTAGCAATTGTTCCAAAGAAAACAACCGCGTAGGCCACCCACACCAATGCAATCAAAATATCTATCGGCCACTCCAGTTCGGCATATTCCTTACCTTGCGTGTAACCCAATGGGAAGCTGATGGCTGCGGCTAAAATAACAGCCTGCCAACCCCAAAAGGTAAACGCTGCCAGCCAGCCGCCAAACAGGCGTGCATTACAAGTACGTTGCACCACATAATATGATGTACCGATCAAACCGCAGCCGCCAAAGGCGAAAATCACAGCATTGGTGTGCAGCGGACGGATCCGTCCGAAGTGAAACCACGGACCAATCTCAGACAGATTGAGTGAGGGTAAAAACAACTGGGCAGCAGCAATCACGCCGACCAGCATACCCACCACCCCCCAAACTACAGTCATAACGGCGAACTGCCGCACTACTTTGTAGTTATAAGTTTGCGCTTCCATGAAAGTCTCCATTAAACACGGAAAATAAATAGCTGCTTTAGCGGGCATCCGTTGCCGGTTCCCGCGAAAGCCGTTTCCATCAATTTGCTCCGACTGCCGCATCAAACCATTCGACAGCCGTTTTACCGAACGAGCATTGGGAATATCTTGGCAGACTGCCTTTCGGCTGCCATAATGGCAACATCAACCAAAAATATGGACTTTTGTCAAGAAAAATCCATGTTCTTTACACTAAATTCCCATACACTTTACAAGGTTATAGATTTTAACTAATTTATGATTTGACACCAACCAAATAATTCTTAACATTGCTTTATTGCATCAAGCCGATAAATTTTTATCATGATTACCTATACCCTAACTCCCGACCCCAAAGCCCATCAATGGCATATTACCCTTAAATTTCAAAATCCTTCGGACTCTTCAGCCGTTCTCAAACTACCAAACTGGGTACCCGGCAGTTACTTGATTCGCGACTTTTCCCGCCACATCATTACAATAAGTGCAGAATGCGACGGGCAACCTGCCGCCTTATCGCAAACAGCAAAAAACATCTGGCAGACCAGCCCAAAATCCGGACATTGGGTAATCCGATACATCGTTTACGCCTTTGATTTATCGGTTCGCGGCTCATTCTTAGACACCAATCGCGGTTTTTTCGACGGCAGCTGCCTGTTTTTCTCCATAGAAGGCCGTCTGAAAGACACCCACAGCCTAAGCTTCAACGACCTTCCTAAGGAATGGCGCATCGCAACCAGCATGCCGACGACAGGCTCAAATACTTTTCAGACGGCCTCCTACCACGACTTAATCGACCATCCTGTCGAGCTGGGCAACATCGAATTTCTCGATTTTGAAGCCGGCGGCATCCCGCACCGTATCGCCTTGAGCGGCCACTATCCCGATTTCGACCGCGACCGCCTCGTGTCAGACATCCGCAAAATCTGCGAAACCGAACTGGCCATGTTCCCCTCCCCTGCCCCGTTCACGCATTACCTTTTCCTGCTCCATGTCGGCGACAGCATCTACGGCGGACTTGAACACATCAGCAGCACCGCCCTGCTCGCCGACCGCCACAGCCTGCCGCCGCACGGCATGACCGAAGCCAACGACGCCTACACCCAACTGCTCGGATTGTTCTCACACGAATACTTCCACGCTTGGAATGTCAAATCCATCAAACCCGCCGCCTTCGCCCCCTACGACCTTGACCGCGAAAACTACACCGAGCAGCTCTGGGCGTTTGAAGGCATCACCTCCTACTACGACGACCTCTTCCTCGCCCGCAGCCGCACCATCGCCCCCGAAGCCTACCTGCGCCTGCTCGCCCAAAGCATCACCCGCGTGCAGCAAACCAAAGGTCGTCTGAAACAAAGCCTAGTCGAATCCAGCTTCACCGCTTGGAACAAATTCTACAAACAAGACGAAAACAGCCCCAACGCCATCGTCAGCTACTACCAAAAAGGCGCACTCGCCGCCCTCTGCCTCGACCTCGCCATCCGCAGTAAAAGCAGCGGGCGACACACCCTCGACAGCGTCATGCAGCAACACTACCGCGATTGGCTGGACACCCGTCAAGGCATCCCCGAAAAACAATGGCAAGCCCGTTGCCAAGCGTTTACCGGCCTAGACCTCGAAGACTTTTTTCAGACGACCCTCTACACCACCGCAGACCTGCCCCTCGCCGAACTCCTCGCCACCATAGGCATCGGACTGCAATGGCAGGCACAGCCGCGCAGCCACGGCGGCGCATTCCTGTCCGAACCGCCAACCGAAACGCCCGCCCCCGCATCCGACTTCGGCGCAAGGTTCAAACAAAACAGCGACCATGCCACCCTGACCCACGTCTTCAACGGCGGCAGCGCGGAAAACGCCGCCCTCTGCCCGCAGGACAAAATCATCGCCATCGACGGCTACGCCTGCACCGACCTTGCCGCACAGTGGGCGCAACTTCCCATCGGCTACACCGCCCGCCTCCACTACTTCCGCACCGGCATCCTGTACGTCGCCAACATCACCGTCCAAGCCGCCGAAGCCGACACTGCCGTCCTCTACATTACCGACCGAGAATTATTTGAAAACTGGCTTTATAATGACCGAGTCTGATTTTCAGACGACCTCAAATACCAGATTGAGGTCGTCTGAAACATCCACACTGAAAGAAACAACCATGAAAAAACTCCTTATCAGCATCACCGCCCTGTTACTCAGTTTGCACGCCACAGCCGCCCCCAAATCAGATTCGGCAATCAAGGTAGGAAAAGAAATTGCCGTCTTCTACAAAAATCCCTCTGCCGAACGCGCTGCCTCTTTGATGGACCAGCTTGTCAAAGCCGATCTCATGCGCGAAACCACCCTTGCATGGGGGACGCAAGCGCTACAAAAATATCCTCAAGGCAGTACCATTTGGTGTGACAACATCAGAACTTACCAAGGCGACGCCCTAACCTTTTCCGCCTACACCCTCACCCTGACAGGCACGCCTCAAGCCAAAACCTGTCTTGACAGCCTGACATTAAATACCGAGCTTAAAAACAACCTCAAAGAAAACAAAAGCTTCCATCCGCTTCAAGAGCCCATCATTTCCCCTGCATCACTGGATTTTCATTGGGTAACTTATTTCGCCACCGGCAATCCGAAAGCGGTCGAACGCATCGTTGACTACATCATTAAAGCCCAAACGGCTGCCGCCCAACGCCCCGACCATGTAAACCTCACACTTGCCGCTGCCATTTGGTCAACCCGATCCAATATGGAACAAGATACAGCGATTGACAGCATTGTCCGCAAATACATACAAAAACAGTCCGAAGCCAATAAAAAACGATTGGAACAAGCCCTGTTAGCCCCTCAAGACGACTAAAATCAATCCATCGTCAAACGTAGAAAAGGAAAACCCATGTCCATCCAAAAACTTGCCGACAACCTCTACATCGCCCCGCAACTGACCGAAGCAGACGTACAAGAAGCCGCCAAACTCGGCATCCAGACCGTCATCTGCAACCGTCCCGACGGCGAAGAAGAGAACCAAGTTACCTTCAAACAAGTCGAAGGCTGGCTTGAAGCCGCGGGCATCCGCGAACACCACCATCAGCCCGTCGTCGCACCCGCCATCAACGCCGCCGATGTCGCCGCTTTCCAAAACCTGCTTAAAAGCGTTCCCCAACCTGTTCTCGCCTACTGCCGCACCGGCACCCGCTGTTCCCTGCTCTGGGGCTATCATCAGGTACAAAACGGCGCAAGCGTCGCCGAAGTCGTCGCTGCCGCACAACAAGCAGGCGTCAATCTGAGCAACTTCGAAGCTCGCCTGCGACAAATATCCGAACACGGCTTAAATTGAACCAGGCCAATATAATGAAGGCCGTCTGAAAACTATTTTTCAGACGGCCTATCTATAAATAACCTCATTATAATTCATTTTACAACAATGAATTATAATGAGCATAAGCATCATCCATATTATCAAACTTATGCAAACGCCCGGCTTCCAACACCATTGCATTATCGCAATACTGTTTCATCGCGCTGTGGCTATGTGAAACCAAAATAATTGATCTGTCTTTACGCCGTTCAAACAATTCATACTTACATTTTTCCGAAAAACGCGAATCACCGACTGCAATGACCTCATCAATCAAATAACAGTCAAACTCCACTGCCAAGGATAAAGCAAAAGCCAAACGCGCCTTCATACCCGAAGAATAGCGTTTCACAGGTTCATATAAATACTGCCCCAATTCGGAGAAGGTTTGTGTAAAGTCAGTTACATAACCAATATCTACATTATAAATCCGACAAATAAAGCGCAGATTATCCATACCCGTCAAACTACCCTGAAAGGCACCGGAAAACGCCAACGGCCAAGAAATACTCATCGTGCGCTTTATTTCGCCCGAAGTCGGAGCCTCAACACCGCTAATCAGCCGGATAAGTGTTGATTTACCCGCGCCATTCCGCCCCAAGATGCCGATTTTCTCCCCTTTTTTCAGCTTAAAATCAATATCCTGCAAAACCATTCGCCAACCTTGCCGCGTTTGGTAACGTTTAGAGACATGCTCAACGGAAATCATTGCGGCTCAACCCCTTTACTGACTTTAGCCACCATAGCCAAACCAAATAACAACAATACCAAATTGCATAGCACGATAAACCACGGATTGCCATACGTTGTTACGCTACTGCCGAAATAACCGGCACGGAACATCTCTGTGCCATGCACCATAGGAATCATCAAAACATAATGCTGCAAATTTTGAGGCAAATGATGCACAAAGAAAAACACACCGGAAAGCGGCATCATCACAAAACTGAGCGTACTCCATACCTTGCTAAATGGTTCAAACTGAACTGCAATCGAGCAAATCACCAAACCCAACCCAACGGCAAACATTGCCATCAACAACCAAGCCAACAGCATATAAAAAATGTCGGCCGGCATTTCAATCCAACGCACTGCAATCAAAACGGCCATAATCGCAATTTGGGCAATAGTTGCCCCTGCAATTTCTAGCAGCATCCGTGCAAAAATTGTATCCAATACACGAACATTACGGTGATACAGCAGGCTGGTATTAGCCGAAATCGCACCCATCGCACGATTGGAAGCATTGCGCCACATCATCATCATCGGATAACCAGTGATGGTAAAAGCCACAATATTTAAAGTAGAAACACTATTTGCCCTAAAAAATTTCCACATTAACACCATTACCAACGTCATCAACAACGGCTCTACAAATAACCATAAAAAGCCAATATTGTTGCGCCCGTATCGGGTAATGATTTCACGCATCAACAAAGCACCGAGCACCCGCTTTTGGATGACCAGCGACTCCCAAAATGATGTTTTATGCAACTCTTTCATCAATTTTTATGCTCGCGTATGCTTGCCGTCAATAAAGTGCCAATGCCGTAAACAATCAGGCCGATAACAAAAGTAGCAATAATATTGTAAATGCGCTTGGGCTCATGAGCTAAGTCGGGCAAATTTGGCTGTGAAATGACTTCCAAATAAAGCTGCTGGCGGTCAGCTTCAGCTTTGGCACTTTCCAACGATGTCATGGCTGCCGCCAATTGTTTTTCTGCTAACTCATTTTCTAAAAAAACCCGCTGATATTCTGCTGCCTGGTTGGATAGCGAATTTTCCCCACCACCGGAAATAGCCTTCATTTGTTGGGAAATTTCCCTTCTCAAACTTTTCTCGCGGGCAAGCAATCCAGGAATTTGCGGATTTTCAGGAGTAACCGCTTTCACCTGATCCAGCTGAGTTCTAATTACAATTAACTCGTCCTGCAATTTGGAAATCAAACTCATCTGAACTTCAGATTGCGCCTTTAAGTCAAAAATACCATTTGTAATTCGAAATTTAGTCAGCTGCGCGGAAGCCTCTTTTACTTTCTCTTCAGCAGAAGCAACGGCATCCTCGGCATATTGAATCGTATCCTTGCGGGCGCGCTCATTAAGCTGGTTGATCAATATTTCACCTTGTTTTAACAATGCCGCATTGATTTGCCTGGATTCGCCAGCATCAAACGATGTTACATTTAAATTTGAAATGCCGGATATGGAATCAAAGTGAATAGAAATTTTATCCCGATAGTATTGATAAAACGCTTCATCTTCGCCACGCAAACCAAATCCGTTAAACCGACTGAAAATATCGCCCTTGGTCTCGTAAAACTTACGCACAGGCATCCGCTTCTGTAATTCATCCAAAGACGAACGAGACTGCATGTACTCTTGAACCGTATAAATATCGTCTTGGGAACGGGAAAAGCCGGACCCCTGCAGAATCGCACCCAACCCGTTGAAAGAAGATTGGCTCTTGGGCGATCTCACCACAAAACTAGCCTGCGAAGTAAATTGATCGGATGCAATCAAACCAAAATACAATACCGAACAAACCGTAGGCAGGATAACTGAAACCCATAACAGCAAATTAACCTTCCGAAAAAGCTTTTTTTTACTTTTTCCTGATTTTTTATGCTGGATCACTTCAGTTTTTACTTCAGTTTTTACTTCACTTTCAAGAGCATCTGGCTTTTTTTCAGCAGACATAATCAAAATACCTAGTTAGTGGGTAAGGTTATTAATGCTGTTCGCACCACTTACCACTGGAGAAAACACAAACGACAGAAATTTTTGGACTTCAGCCAAAGGTGCATTCGAAACATACACAATATCTTTGTCTTTAATTGGGAAACGTTGCATCCAAAATAAAGAATTCGCATCCGATAGATTTAACCTATAAACCACTGGAATTGTAGCCTCACTACTATATCCCCGACTGACCCATTTGCCTTGCCTTTCAGCCGGAAGCTCTGCCAACGGCGTATAACGGAAAACGAAAACTCCGCGTGCATCTGCACGAAAATCTTGTAATCCACCCATACGGCCAACAGCTTCAGCCAAAGACAATCCTTTTACAGAAAAACCTATTTGTTGGGTCCGACCAACCGCACCCATAGAGGTAAAGCTATGTGGATTTGTAATCATCGTAACAACATCGCCACGCTGCAATAAAATATTTTGGCGCGGATTAGCCACCAAATCCTCAAGAGCCACTGTCTTAACCTGGTTGCCCCGAGTAAGCTGTACATTCGTATCTTGAACATTTGCCGTAGAACCACCTACCGCAGCTACTGCATCAAGCACGCGCTCACCTGCTGTCGTTAACGGCATACGCACACTATTACCGGCACGAATAACCGATACCGTAGCCGCATTATTTTGCACCAAACGCACCACAACTTGAGGTTGATTAGCCATTTTTTTCAGACGGCCTCTAATGACCTCCTGAACCTGAGCTGGCGTTTTCCCTACAACTTTGATATTTCCAATAAACGGAACCGAAATTGTACCGGCGGCACTCACCATCTGCTCGGGCAATTTTGTTTGCTGGGCATTGCCCGAGCCAATAGAGGATAGAGCCCCACCGAACAATACCGCGGGCGGAGCCTCCCAAATTGCAATATCCAGCACATCACCGACATTGATTAAACCTGGAAATGCGTAACCTTGATCAATTTGTACAAAAGATTGATTGACTCGAGCTTGATACAAGCTCATAGACACAATATCATTAATTTCAATTAACTCTATTGAAGGGATATGTACATGATCATTTTTCTGCTCAAGCTCAATAATTTTTTTTGTACTTGGGCCTACTGCAGGTAACCAGCTACAAGCAGACAATACAACACAGAAAAAAAAATAGCAGACAAGCTTTGGAAAATATTTTTTTGAAATCATTAGTTATCCTATATAATTATAACCCCAGTAATTCATAACGCCCCAAACTACGATTATAGCGAAACAACCAGCAATTTTGGGGAATATCCGCACTTACACCATATAACACATGAAAAAAATTAAGAAATTTTTTAAAAGCCCTGGAATATTTATGAGGGACTACTTTAATAACCGATACCCATTGTTCAATATTGAACAATGTATAGAGGAGCCCAATGAAGCTATAATATTCGAACATACCATAAATATGGCCTCGATGGAAAACCATCTATATACTGATACTTCAGGTATAGATGTAGTATTTACTTGGGTGGACAATAACGATTTAAAATGGAGAGAAAAGTATCAAGCTCATCTTTCCAACTCAGACACAACAAAATTTGCACTTTATAGCCAGGATAGCGCCCGTTTTGAAAATCACAATGAATTGTATTATTCATTATATAGCGTAGAAAATTTTTTACCTTGGGCGAGAAAAATTTATATTGTCACTGATAATCAAACTCCCTCATGGTTTAAACAATCAGAACACCCTAAAGTGACTATTATTGATCACACGGCAATCATTGATAGTCAATATCTACCCACATTTAATTCACATGTAATTGAAGCTCATTTACATAATATTCCTGATTTAAGCGAACAGTTCATTTATTTTAACGACGACGTATTCGTTGCTCGAGTATTGCCTCAAGAACATTTTTTTCACCCAAATGGAATTGCATCAATCTTTATTGCAGATAAAAAAATCTCTACCATGCTAGAAAAAGGAGTTATCACACCTACACTTAAAGCTTCTTTAAATAGCATTAACCTATTAAAAAATCATTACAATAACATATCAATCAATAAACCGTTAGTACATACCTATGTACCTTTATTTAAATCAGTTTTTCGAAAAGCTTGGCGGTTATACAATGAGCAAATCATTAATTTTCTCCCTAATAAATTCCGCACCAATGCAGATTTAAATCTAGCAACTTTCCTTATACCATGGTTAATGTATTTAGAAGGTAGATCTACTCCTTCATGGGAAATATGCTATTATTTTAATATACGGTCAGCTAATGCCTTAACGCAATATCGCAAACTTTTACAAAAAAAAGGTACTAAATTTGCACCGCATTCTATTTGTGCCAATGATTTCAATAGTAACCAGCAATTCCATAATTATCAAAATTATTTAGCAATAATGCTTAAGGAATATTATTCGCTTTAATTAAAATTTCTATTTGATAAAATGAACAGAAAATTTAGAAAACTTCTTCGGGATCCTAAATTATTTTTTAGGGATATGTATAACAAGAGAAGTGTACAGATCAAAAAATATTTACCGGTAAAATACAATGGTACGCAACAATATACAGTTGTTTCTGCTGTGTATAATGTTGAAAAATATCTAAATGACTACTTCTCTAGCCTGACGAGGCAAAGTCTGAATTTCAAAAAACATATCCAACTGATTTTGGTGGATGACGGTTCGACCGACCACTCGGCAGAAATCATCAAACGATGGCAAGCCAAGTTTCCCCAAAATATCCATTATTTTTACAAAGAAAATGGCGGTCAGGCCTCGGCACGCAATCTGGGTTTGCAACATACACAAACTGAATGGGTAGTATTTACTGACCCTGACGATTATCTTCATCCTGATTACTTCAAATCAGTAGATACTCAAATTAGCCAACATCCGTCGGCAGTAACTGTAGCTACTAATATGAAGTTTTTCTTTGAAAATCAAAATATCATTAAAGATAGTCATCCTCTAAGATTCCGTTTTAACAAAACCCACGTTATTGATGTTGTCAAACTCGATAAATTTATCAATATGTCTGCTGCCTCAACCTTTTTCAGAGTCAGCCATATTAAAAAACAGAATTTGGTGTTTGACCACAATGTTAAGCCAAACTTTGAAGATGGCAAATTTATTGCAGACTATTTATTAGATTTGCAGGACGCAAAAGCTGTGTTTGACAAAGATGCCGTCTATTTCTATCGTAAACGCGAAAGCGGTACATCTACTTTAGATACTTCTTGGCAGAAAGTGGAAAAATTTTCTAATGTTTTTGAGTATGGCTTTTTGCCTATGCTCCAAAACTATAAAAACCGCTTGGGAAGCGTACCATCTTCAATCCAAAAAACCGCATTGTACGATATGGCATGGTATATCCAACAATTACTCAATAGACCTGAGCGTCTGGAATTGTTGGATGCTGAACAAAAAGCACACTTTTATGCCTTAATGAAGCAGGTTTTTAATTATATTGATGAAAAAAACATCATGGAGTTTGGCTTGGCAGGTATATGGCTGTTCCATAAGGTTGGTATGCTCGGTATGTTCAAACAGAGCGAGCCACCATTCCAAATTGCCTATATTGAAAACATCGACCATGAACGCAAACAGTTTCTTGTCAGCTATTTCACTCATTTCGATCTGCCCTATTCCGTGCAGGCTAATGGGGATGACATTATTCCCGCTTACGCAAAAAGTGTCATTAACAATTTGAACGAGCAATTATTCGTTTACGAAAAACGCCTTTGGATTCCCTACGGCGGAGTTGCTGAGAATGCCAAAATCAATATCCTGCTCAACCAAAAACCGATGCGAATTTCAATTAAGGGCAAAACCTTTATGCACGGCATCACTTTGAATGAGCTGACAGGCTTATTCATGCCGTCTGAAAAATATCTTTCGGACGGTAGCTGGCTATTAATGGATAGAGAAACCAAAGCAGATGATAACGCCGAGCATTTCTACCGTTATATGATGCGGCACCACCCTGAACAGACCTGCTATTTCGTGTTGAACAAAACCGCGCCAGACTGGGATCGCCTTAAACAGGAAGGTTTCAAGCTGGTAGAATTTGGCGGCAGTGAATACGAGCATCACTTGCGTAAAGCCGAAAAAATCATTTCCAGCCACTTGGAAAAACATATCAATAATTATTTCGGCGATTTATACGAACACAGCAAAAAATTTGTTTTCCTCCAACATGGAGTGACCCAAAACGATCTTTCCGCATGGTTCAATACTAAGACCAATCTGCATTGTTTTATTGCCACTGCTACTCCTGAATATCAAACAATCATAGCTAATCCTAGCCGTTATAAACTCACAGAAAAAGAAGTAGTGTTAGCAGGCTTTCCGCGTTATGACAATTTGGTATCAAAGAATATTGCTCAAAGTAAACAAATTCTAATTATGCCTACTTGGCGGAACAATATTGTAGGACAAAATATTGGTAGCGGTAGCAATACACGTGCTATAAATACCGATTTTATGAAAACTTCCTATGCACAGCATTGGTTTAATTTTTTGCACTCTAAAAATTTGAAACAATTGGCAGAAAAGTTTAATTATGAAATAACATTTGCTCCACACCCAAATATTGAGCCTTATTTAGATTTATTTGATATTCCTGATTACATTCAGGTTTGGAAAGGAACAAGTGCTACAGAAAGCATACAAAACTTATTTAGCCAATCATCAATTTTGATTACTGATTATTCCTCTGTAGCCTTTGATATGGCCTATCTGAATAAATCTATTATTTATTATCAATTCGACCAAGAAGAATTTTTCTCTGGTGCCCATACACTTCAAAGAGGGTGGTTTGACTATGAAAATTCTGGATTTGGGCCAGTTACACTGACTGAACAAGAAACATTTGATGAACTAGAAAATATTCTAAAAACGGGTTTAAAACCGGAATATCTTGAACGTATTCATGCCACCTTCCCATTCCAAAAAGGCGGTAACTGCGAACGCGTGTATCAGGCTATTATGGCACTTGACCAGCCTGAAACTGCCGATAGTCTGCCTATTCTTCAGGATATGATTACCCAAGCTGAAAAACTTCATGCATGGGACTTGGCTGCAATCCGTATTCAAACTCTGCTTGATACAGGCCGTCTGAATACGGAAGAAACAGCTGATTATCGCCAGCGTTATCTGAATGCCTTATTTGCAAACAAACAGTTTGACGTATTGCAAAATCTGTTACCTGACTATCCCGATATTGCGGATTACTGGCAGGCAAAAATGGGTTTGTGTATCGGCAATGCCGTTAAAGGTGCAGAATTTTTTGCGATACACGACCAAATTGGCACGCAAGAAGATATTTTAGCCGCCCTGCTTGCAGCCTCATTCAATCAAGAACAAACACTATCTGAAAAACTGTTTGCCCGGATAGGTACAGACTTACCCGACTTATATCAACCTTTGTTAGCCGTAGCACAAAAGCTATCGGAACAGAATTATTTTGTAGCATTGGCTTTACTGAAAACGTATATTGATAGCTTGGATGATCGCACAAAAGGTTATCTCAAACCCGAGCTATTGGCTTCTTACCTCTGCATGAAACTTGGTAACTTACAAGGCGCGCATCAGTATTTGGTTGCTTTTGAAAACCATACTCAGAATGATCCAAGTTGCCGTATCGCCATTGCAAGACTGGCAAAATTACGCGGTGATGCTGAAAAACTATTTACCCAGCTTAACCGTGCCTTTGAAGAAAATCTGCTCTTAATTCCTGAAGATTTAACAGTCGATTATCTGAAAAAAATGTACGCTACTGGCAACACTGACGGCGAAGCGTATCTATTGGCTCAACTACGCCAAAAATACCCTGAAAATCAGTCGCTGGCCTTGTATGAAGCAGAGAAACTTTCCAAAAACCAAGATTGGGAGTCAGTAGCCAAAATATTGGCTGATTTCGCGCAAACCTCACCGGAAACGATGTATCTTTATACAACTGTTTTATGCCGTCTGAAAAACCATCAAGCAGCACAACGTTATTTTGACAGTCTCTCTCTACAAGGCACAGCAGCATATTGGAAACTGGCAGCTGAAATAGCCGAAGCGAAAGGTGACAAGGCTTTACAGGCTGAGTGTCTGAAAAAACAATTGGCTTGTTTAGAGTAATCTCTGTCTTATCTTAAAAAAGGCCGTCTGAAAACTTCTATGTTTTCAGACGGCCTTTACTATTAGATTCACTAATCAAGTTCTACTGTTGAATTGATATAGGTAACATGATTCATTTCTGCCAAATCCTTACCTTCATCTATATCTGTATATAAAACATTATTGCGTTCCCAAAATACATCTTTGCGTATGACTTTAGCCGGCACTCCTGCAATAACGCAGTTATTAGGAAAATGTTTTTTCACTACCGAAAATGCACCAACAATACTACCGCTACCAATCTTTGCACCACCCCAAATTGTTGCGCCGTAGGCTACCCATACTCTGTCTCCAATGGTAACGTCTTTAGAAACATTTAAACGTTTTCCAGTATGAACATCATAAATCGGGTGTGCATCATCAGTACGGATTTGATTATTGGTGGCAAACATACAATCTTCACCAATGGACAAGGTTGTATGTTCGGCAACAGTAATATAAACCGGATTGGTACTGGTAGTTTTACTGCCGATATTAATCGTACAGCCTACTCCCAAACACCATTGTCCTTGCATGGAAACATTTTCTCCAATATAGACTTTGCTGTCTTTACCTAAAAATTCCAAAAACACATTACGTAAATTCGCATTAGGGTGGATAACAACTTCATTCCCACCTCCGCCTAAAAATTGGAAATGACAGTTTCGTAAATTATTAGGTGCAGTAATTTTATTGCCAGAAGTGTCATGATAGTTGCCTAACATTACTTCTTTTTTACGGCTGTTGGCCACTGGGCATTCAGCGAAATATTGTTCGGCACGTTCAGCCAATTTGATAAAGACGGCACAGACTTGAGCAAAATCCAAGGCACTAACATCATACATATATACATTATCGCCATCCTGCTTAGATAAACTGAAGTTTGGGAACATTTCTCCGATATTATTTATTCCACTTTTATCACGATAAAACAGAAAAATCTTCTGCCAAACTAAATTCAGACTGACTGAAAATGGCGTTTCACGGTCAGATTTAAAATTGCAGTACACATTCTGCTGATAATAAATATCAACAGACGTATTTTTTAATTTGATGGTTTTGAGAATTTGCTGTTGAAATTCTTCGGTCGTTTTGCCTTCCATTGTATTCCTCAAATATTACAAATATGATTTAAATGTCTAAAAAAATAGACAGTAAATTTTGAACTTACTGTCTATTTTACCTTTGCATTTAGTTGAGATTAATGTCCGAATCTGTAATGTGGATGCCCAACAGCAAATTATTGATGATGGTATTGGACAAGAATACGGTATTTCCTGAAAAATCAAGGTGTTTTTGAATTTTTTCAAAGTCAAATTCGCACAATGTAATCGTAGGCAATGCTTTTTTCAGCTCTTTAATGTCAGGATAAAATTCCGACACTTTAGCTGATGAAATAACTACTTGATTTTCTAGGTTATGATCAATTTCATTCGGTAGCTTTTTGAAAATTTCCCCAATCGGCGTACGAATAGAGTGTAGGTACAATGGATCTTTACCGCCATAATATTTATGATTGCCTAAAAATGGGTCAATCGCAAAGGTTTTGTACCCGCCTATTAAACCGTGATATACCGCCCCCGTACCGCCTGATGATGCACCGCAAATGACTACGTTTTTCTTATCTACGTCATAAATACTCATTAGGCTCTTAATGAAACGCTGGATATTGTCTTCAATATTTTCATCAAACTTTGTATTCAAACCATGACTGCCAAACGCGTCTGATACATCAGCCATACGGATAATATAAGTATTTGGCATAATACTGTTGCTGATAAATGGAAATGGGTGACTATAATAACGGTCAACCATATTCTCATTGCTCTTATTGGTATAAGAGAACAACACCAATAGGTTTTTCTTGTTGGCATTCAGTACTTTTGGCACTTCAACAGTATAAATTACATTTTCTAGCTCATGGAAAGAGTCTGAAAAATAAGCTAAGAGATCTTTATAGCTATGCTTGTTTACGCGACGGAACACACTCACGCCCATTTTGTGTTCAACAGCCAAGAAACCTTTGCTGTTTAATTCGTAAACATAATCATTTAAACCATGATTCCGAGCATAGCTCAGGAAAAACTCATTACTATTGCCTTGAATGCCAATGTATTCGACTTCTGGTTTATCCAAGTACTCGGCCAGATTGATGCCGCTGTCTCTTTCTACATTCAGAATGTAGCAAAGTTTGCTGCCAAAATAAATGGAAGTAACTTCCAAAATTTCACTGAATTTAGCCTCAATTTTTGCCCAATCGGCCTCAGCAAATTTGAAAGACAATACAGTATTTGCCTGATTAACCGATTGCGGGTAGCTTCCATAGATTTCTGAAATATATTTCAGGAATTTTGGGAAGCTGGAAATTTTAGAAATCTTGCTCTTATTACGTTCAATAAAGTTAAAGGTTTGACCTAATACTGTATAACTGATGCTAAAGAAATAGTCGTTGAGCAGAAAATCAAACACAATACTTTGATCGTTATAAATCCAAGCAGAAACCTTTCTAGAATCAATTTTGGCTTTTTGTAAGATATTTTTCTGAATTTGATATAAATCCATTTTTATAAACCCTGCTGATATTTTTCCAATAATGCTTTTTTGTCGGTTTTGTGGTTGGTGCTGACCGGAATTTCATCAATCTTGATAAATTCAGACGGCATCATATAAGACGGCAGATTTTTTGCCAAAGCTTCCTTGATAATCGTGGATTCGGTTGCTTCTTTTGAGGTGTAAAAACATACCAGCCGTAATACTGTGCCAGTATCGCGTTTTAATGCGATGACTGCTGCATTTTCAAATCCAAATTGTTTTAAATCTAAAATTTTTTCTTCTATTTCAGATAATTCAATCCTGTAGCCGTTTAATTTAATCTGTTCGTCCCTGCGTCCCAATACATAAAATACATTGTCTTTTACAAAGCCATAATCGCCTGTTTTGTATGTTCTGGTTTCATCGTCGTGAATAATAAGGCGTTTGGTATTTTCGACTTCATTATTCAAATAACCGCGCATAACATGGATACCGCTAATCCAAATTTCCTCATCGACAATGTTCAAATCTGAATTTAAGACTGCATAGCCGACCGGCAATTCTTCTTCAGCCTCCAGCATTTCTCGGGTAATATCGATGTAAGTAGTTGCCACTGTTGCTTCAGTAGGGCCGTAGGTATTAATAATTCTTGCTTGAGGGAATTTTTGGAAAATCATTTTGACAACCGGTTTTCCTAATTTTTCTCCACAAAAAAGAAATTCTTTCAAACTTGGAATATTTTGCTGATTCAATTTGGGATTGAGCAATTGCTGCATGGCAAACGATGGGGTTGAAACCCATGTCGAAATCTGTTGCGTTGCTAAGAAATCCGTCCAAGTGCTTGAATTGGCGATGTCTTCACGGCTGTTTAATACTATGCATCCACCGTAAGCAAGATTACCAAATACTTCATACATAGATAAATCGAATGCAAACGGCGCTTGATTCATAAAGATGTTGGGTTTGGCCAAATTAAGTTGCATTGTCATCCATTTCATTAGGTTGAATACTGCTTCCCTGCCGATTTGGACACCTTTAGGCTGCCCAGTAGTGCCTGAAGTAAACATGATGTAGGCCAGATCTCGTTCGCTCAGTTCGTGTTCTTCGTCGTTTTTCTTCTCGAACGAATCATTTTCCGCACGGTAAACGTATTGTGCCTTGGATAAATTACAGATATGTTCCAAGCGCTTTTCAGGATAGATACTGTCTACCGGAATAAAAGGAATTTTATTTAACAAGCAGGCGTATATAGCTATAACAAAATTTATTTGTTTATGGCCATGCACAATTAAAGGGATATTTTTGTTGATATTGGCAATTTTTTTATATTTGTTAAGAAACTCATCCATCCGTTTGAGTAGTTGCTCCCATGAGCAATTTTCTTGGGAGTTGGCAATGGCGATACCTGATGTGTTGTTGAACAGATATGCTAAATAATCTTCCAAGGAAGAAAAATCTGTTATGCTTTTCATATTTTTCTTATCCTTTGTAGTTTCGCTCTACAAATTCAATGATGTTGGATGTATTTGCAAATATATTCACTACTTGTTCGAATGGAATTTCAACATTGAATTTTTCTTGGATGGACAGCATCAAATCCATTGCACTGATCGAATCAATTAAACCCGATGCAAGTAGTTCTTCATGTTCGGATACTTGCTTTTGGGCGGCTTTTGAGACAAGAGCTAATACTTCTTTTGAAATTGGCATTTTGAATATCCTTGAGAATAAAGAGACTGCCCTGGATAACCAAGATAATTTCTATTTTACTAGGGGCTGTACTAGATTAGCAGTTATGTCACCCTCGAAATATGAAGATAACGCACTGCAAATTAGAGAAAAAAGTACAGAAAGAACTGCTCGAATTTTTGTACTCCAAGTTACCGCCCATTCTGCCGCCGATATTTTGGGTATCCATCCCAATTCGGTAGCGGAACAGGCGGTAACTTGGAGTACAAAAAATTCAAGTAGTTTCTTTTGAACTCTCTTGCTTAATTTACAATTGGTTATCTGAATTTTCGTAGCCTAGCATAACTGCTAATCTGTAGAAACTAGTAGCGTTGTTTACAGTATTTCCAGGAGAATACTGAAACATGA
>ERZ773054.396-NODE-396-length-35152-cov-27.734222_pt1 | contig 35152 bp, 46 predicted proteins | sample MGYA00580630_ERZ773054 | MGnify/ENA primary metagenome ERZ773054 (study PRJEB29015, sample SAMEA2737994) | human oral metagenome | biome: human oral; feature: human-associated habitat; material: dental | place: China | collected 2115 ... | reverse complement strand
ATCTACATGACAGGGACGAATGTGTTTATCCGCGGTACCACCCAATTTCGGGCAGTTGCCCGCAACTTTATTTATTTCAATTTATCATCTCATCAGCAACCAGCTTTGACACATTTGTGGACTTCTCAGCACCGCCACTTTCTGTAAAATGTGGGATTCAAAACACCTCTAATGGCTCTATTGTAGCAAGTTTTTCACGGAAATGCAAGGGACAAGAAAAATTACTTGAAGCTGATTCCGTGTTCTTTTAATTTCTTAATGGTAGCTGGACCGATTCCTTTCAAGGCAAGGAGTTCTTTTTCTGTCCAGTTTTTGAAGTCAGAAGCCGACTTGATGCCTTCATCATAAAAAGTCTTAGCGCGATCTACTGAGAGGCCACCCAAAGTAGCTGCGAAATCTTCTACTGAATTCGCCACTTTTTGAGCTTGTTCTTTAGTCGCTTCTACTGCTTGTTCCACTTTTTTAGTGACAACTTTTCCTGCTTGGCTAGCAGATTTTTCCGCATGTTTCACGACTTTTTTGGTCTCTTCTACAACTTTGGTCACTGTAGTTGAAAATGCACCTGAACGACGAAGGCTATTTCGCAATTGTTTTTTACGTTGGAGTTTCTTTGACATGATAAAATCCTTTCAATAAAAAATCCCTGCTCTGACAAGGATTTAATAAAAATATTCTATCAAGATTTTGGGAAAAAATCAAGAAAGTATCACTATTTTAGTAGTTTCGCTCACCAAACAAGCCCTCTGGCAAATCATGAAATCCCTTGCCTGCTTTGAAGTTTTCAAACTTACCCAGCAAAAACTGATAAGCATCCAAGCGACTTTCGTAGCGAATCATGGCATCTTTGGCACGCTCGTCTTGGTCTTCTTCGTAGACTTTTTGACTTTCCTTGTGCGCCATGTCGTTAATCATGATCTGGGTATTGACCCAGGCCTCAAATTCCTTCATAAATTCTTGTTCGTAACTCATTGGTTCTCCTTATTCTAATCCACGGAAGTAGTCCGTATCAATCTCTCGGTAGGGCTGGATATCCTGAACGTACTCCAACACGCCTTGGAATTCTCCGTTCTCATCATGCACCGCAGCATAGGTGATGTGGACAAACTTGCCTCGCGACTCAGACTTGAACCACATTTCATACTTGTCCTTGACCCCTTCACGAAGACCTTGCATAACAGCTTTCACCTTGTCTAGGTACTTGGGCGGATGGCAAAGTTCAACATTGCGCCCGACTTGAGATGGTGTCCGTTTGAAAATCATCTCATCAGCTGGCGTATTGTCATTGTAATACTGGAAAATATCGTCTTTATTGACAAAGGTGATCTCCATAGGGAGGTGATTGAGGATGAGGTTGGCCTGCTCGACAGAGAGATAGCCATTGCCAAAAGCCTGTTGACTATGGCGGTCCAGCACTGCTTCCTTTTCCTTAGGGGTAAAGGTAATGGTAAACTGACCTTCTGGCGTATCGATAACTTGTTGCACTTGGCCTTCGGCCGTGTCTAGTTGCACAGGCTCCTCTGCACTCTTTTCCTCAACAAAACTCTGGCGCTCAGGCACCCACTTCTCAGACGGACGGATGATGGCATAACCATAGGCGTCGCTCTCCTCTGCAATCTGAATCCAGTCATCCTGAGTGAAGGACTCGAGGAGAATCATGAGAAGGATGGACTCTTCCTTGAAAATCATACTTTCAAACTCTGTCGCAAAAGCTTCAAAATCTTCTTTTACACTGCTAATTGGCACTTCTGGTAGTGACTTAGCTGTCGTTAGGGCTTTTTGAAAGAGTTCTCTGATCTGGTCATCCACTCCCCACATAACTTTGGGAGGGGAATCGTGTCCATAGCGCTCCATGATGGGAAAGAAGAGCTCTTCCTTGCGCTGGTAGTGGATATCAAATTGACCCAAAAGCCCCATTTGACGGACCAAACCCTTGCGCATCTCTGCCAGCATTTCCTCGTCTTCCATAGACTCATAGGTATCTAACAGTCTCCGAATGCGAATCAAGGCAGCACGGAGAGCCAGATTTTCATCCTTGAAGACGCGAACGGGGTGGCCAGGGTGTTCGGTATCCTCTACTTCGACACCCTTAACAGCGTTTTTAAAAAGATTAGCATGGACATCACAGAGCTCCATAACGTCTTCAAAGGTGACACCTGAGTCTGAGTTCATCAGCTCGTGTTCCATGAGGGAAATCTCGATGGCGGATACACCTGTAAAGGTCGCATCAAAACGCTCCTGAACTGACTCAGGAGAGGCACCATTGTGCAATTCTAACAAAATATCCCGTAGGATATGAATCCGTTCATCTGCCATTAGTCTAATCCAATCACTTCGTAGCCATTCGCTTCCAGTGTGCGAACAATCTTGTCCATAGGAGTTCCTTCGAGCTTGGAACCTTGTTTGAGCGATACTTTGCGACCGACTGTATTGCGCATCAAGGGATTAGCAAGTGGTTTAAAACCGAGTTCCACTAGGATTTCCAAGACTTCTGGATGCTTGTCCACCACTTCTGCAACGGGAATTGACACATCAATGATATTATCCATGACGACCTCCATGTATGTTCTAATACTCTTCAAAAATCAAATTCAAACCACGTCAGCGTCGCCTTACCATACTCAAGTACAGCCTGCGGCTAGCTTCCTAGTTTGCTCTTTGATTTTTCATTGAGTATAAAATGATTTTACTGCTTATATTATACCATATGGGAAGAGATTAAAAAACTAGCAGTGGAGTTCCTGCTAGTTTCTTTCATTTCAAGTTATTCCTTATCATCTGGTTTTGCGAGCCAGTGAGCCGTATCCATTAACTTATCTACAAGAAATAACTTCCCGAGACCAACAACAAGATTGTCATCTTTTTTCATTGTTTTCATCACTTTTAAACCTTGCATCGTAAAAAAGTAATTTCCGTAAGTCTTGGCTAGAATTTTAATGAATCCCATATTACTCTCCTTCGATGATTTCGACCTCTTTTCGGATAATATCAACATCTTTTTGATATTGAACTTCATTGTAGTTGACTAGTTTGGACAATTCCTGTTGCAATCTTTCTCCCATCGGCTTCATGGTCGCAAAGGTTAGGCCACCAGAAATGACTCCGCCTAGGATAGGAATCACTTTCCCCATCCCTTTGGCTAAACCTCCTTTTGTCAGATTAACACCAAAAATTTTCAAAATTTTCTCTAAAATAGGATACCAGAGCGTCTTTGTCAAAGCTTTCTTATTCACTACTTTTATGACTTGCTTGGCTACTGTCACACCGCCTGATCGAAGCAGAGCACCTGCACCATTTACTCCCAGCATCACACCAAGATATAGTAAAAGTGTATTTTTAGCATCTTCACTCAACTCATTGCGCGATGCCCATAGATCATCAAATCCGTAAATATACCCTAGTTCCTGAGCTAGTTTTAATGAGAAAGCGTAAAACTGGGCTACATCTGTCGGAATGGTAATTGCCATGGCTAGGCCTCCAGGTAGACCTGCCAATACCGAAGTGCCACTGGCCAGCAAGACATTGTCCTTAATACAGGCCTTTGCCACTCGATCCAAGCTTTCCTGAGGCAACAAAAAAGTTGGCCCTTGTTCTAATAAGATTGCAATATCCTTGCGGTCTAATTCCTTGGAAAACTTTTCCACCAAAAATTTCTCTCGATCAACTTTGACTACAGGAAGTTTCACCACTTGTTGCAATACTTGCATAGCTAGATCTTGTTTAGCCATTTGTATCTCCATTTTTCATTCATATCAGACTTTATCATATCATACTATTTAAAATTTACAAATTTTTTAAACTGCCTTTTACAAGGGCAACATATTGATGATTAGCAAGCAGACTTCTCTGACAAGAAAAAAGAGGGGCAACCCCTCTTTCTTATACTCAATGAAAATCAAAGAGCAAACTAGGAAGCTAGCCGCAGGTTGCTCAAAACAGTGTTTTGAGATTGTAGATAGAACTGACGAAGTCAGTAACCATACCTACGGCAAGGCGACGCTGACATGGTTTGAATTTGATTTTCGAAGAGTATTAGTTCTTATCCAGATTGCGTAGCATTTCGTCAATCTTGTTTCCATATTCAATGGACTCGTCTTTGACGAAGATTAAATCTGGAATTTTGTACAATTTCAAATTGCGACCAAGTTCACGTTTGATGGTACCAGTTGCTTTTTCAAGCCCGATTTGAGCTTTTTGGTTATCCGAAGCAAGGTTACTCAAAATGGTGTAGTAAACCTTGGCTACAGACAAGTCACCTAGCATCTGAACATCTGTGATGGTCACACCTTGGACACGTGGATCACGGACTTTCTTTTGCAAAATCTCATTGACTTCACGCTTGATTTCCATGCCCACACGATCCGTACGGAAATGATTTGCCATGATATTCCTTTCTCTACTTTGAACCAAAAGCTAGGCCAGCAGACCTAGCTATTTTTAAACTTTTTGATTTTCAATTCAAATTGAAACGAAGTTCAATTTGAACTCATCCGCTTCTTTCGCTGTGGTGAAAGTGATGGAACTGATTTATCAGTCCCATCACAGGGGATTTTTGAGACTCTAGGCTCAAAAATAAGCAATGAAACCATCGGTTTGCTTGCTTCCCTCACCACCTAAGAAAGGAGCAAAAATCTTATCGTTTGATTTCTTCCATGACGTATGCTTCAATGACATCATCCATCTTGATATCATTGTAGCCGTCAATCATCAATCCACCTTCACGGCCGTTCGTAACTTCTTTCACGTCGTCTTTGTAGTGTTTCAAGCTTGCGAGTTCACCATCATAGATAACGACACCGTCACGGATGACACGGACTTTAGAATCACGAGTAACTTTACCACTCGTAACCATAAATCCACCGATGGTTCCCACTTTAGACACCTTAAAGGTTTCACGAATAACCGCTTCACCGATGATTTTTTCTTCGAATTCTGGGTCAAGCATTCCTTTCATGGCTTCTTCCATCTCTTCGATAACCTTGTAGATAATGCTGTGGAGACGGATTTCTACATCGTCTGCTTCTGCTTGCTGACGAGCTTGTGGTGTAGGGCGCACATTGAAACCGATGATAAAGGCATTTGAAGCTTCCGCAAGAGTCACATCAGATTCGTTGATGGCACCGACCGCTGAGTGAACGATGGTAACTTTGACACCTTCTACATCGATCTTTTGAAGCGAGGCAGAAAGGGCTTCAACTGAACCTTGTACGTCGGCCTTGATGATGACGTTAACAGACTTGAGCTCACCTGCTTTAAGCGTATCAAAGAGGTTTTCAAGGCTGACACGTTGGGTTACTTGACGTTGCTTCATAAGAGCACGTTTGGCACGTTCTTCACCTGCTGCACGCGCAGATTTTTCATCTTCGTAAACGGCAAAATGGTCACCCGCCATTGGTGCTTCGTTCAAACCTGTGATAGAAACTGGCGTTGATGGTCCAGCAACCTTGACACGACGTCCAAGGTCATTGGTCATAGCACGGACACGTCCGAAAGTATTTCCGACAACGATTGGATCTTGAACGTTCAAAGTACCTTGTTGCACAAGGAGGGTCGCAACTGCACCTTTTCCTTTATCCAAACGAGCTTCAATAACAGTACCAATGGCACGAACTGTTGGATCTGCTTTGAGTTCTTGGATTTCAGCCACAAGTAGGACCGTTTCCAAGAGTTCATCGATATTTTGGTTGAATTTAGCTGAGATTTCTACAAATTCAGAATCTCCACCCCATGCTGTTGACATGACACCGTGTTCAGCCAATTCACCGATAACGCGTTCTGGGTTAGCACCTGGTTTATCAATCTTGTTAATGGCTACGATGATTGGAACGTTGGCTGCTTTTGAGTGGTTGATGGCTTCGATAGTTTGAGGCATAACCCCGTCATCTGCCGCTACAACCAAGATGGTAATATCGGTAACAGAGGCACCACGCGCACGCATAGATGTAAAGGCCGCGTGTCCTGGTGTATCAAGGAAGGTAATCTTCTTGCCATTTTCCACAATTTGGTAGGCACCGATATGCTGAGTGATACCACCCGCTTCACCCGTCGCAACACGAGAATTACGAAGGGTATCCAAAAGGGTTGTCTTACCATGGTCAACGTGTCCCATGATGGTTACAACTGGTGGACGCTCAACTAATTCATCTTCATTAAGATAGCCATCTTCGACAAAGAAACGTTCGATGTCGGCATTATCCACTTCAACCTTTTGTTTGGCTTCGATACCGTAATCCACCATGAGGAGTTCAATGGTTTCTCCGTCCAAGGATTGGTTTTGTGTGGCCATAATTCCCATCATGAAAAGCTTCTTAACGATTTCAGCTGGTTCACGTTTGATCCGTTTTGCGATTTCCGCAACGGTCATACCATCTGTATATTCAAACTCTGTTGGCAATTCATGGAACTTACGTTCTGTAACAGGTTTTGGTGCCTGATTGCGATTATTTTGCTTGTTGCCTTTTTTATTTTTCTTGTTGTTATTCCAGTTACTATTTCTTTGATTTCTCACTTGATTCTGACTACTTCGATTCTTTTGTTGTTTTCTAGGACCATCTTCTTCGTGATCATAATCGTCACGTTCTTTGTCTGGTCGAGCTTGTTTTTTACGACGTGTATCCACTGGCGCTTCTTTCGCTACAGGAACTACTGCTACGGCTGGCTGCGTTTGTTCAGCTAACTTAGCAGCCTCCTCAAAGATTTCCTCAGGCTCCTTGCGTTTATTAGCTTGAGCCAAGGCTTCTTTGGCAGCTTGCGATTGTTTGAAGCGCTCCTCGCTTGAGCGTGCGTACTCTGCATTTTGCTCTGCTTTTAGGGCTGCTGCACGGGCTTTAAAATCAACACGTGGTCCAGCTGGTTTTGACTGGAAGTCTTGCTGCTGACGGCGATCATTGCCACGATTTCCTTGACCTTGTGGTTTCTTCCCTTGGTCATTAAATCGGCCATTGTCGCGGTTTCCTTGACCTGGTTTGCCACCATTACGGCCGTCGTTTTTCGGACGGTTACCGTTTTGTTGCTGGTCACGGTTATTGCCCTTGTTTTGTTTACGTCGCTCTGCCTGCTCTTTTGCACGTGCCTCACGCTCCGCCTTGAAGTTTCGGCTCTGCGGTCTTGCAGCCACCACTTTTTCTTCCTTAGGAGCTACAGGTGTAGCTGGTTTGCTTTCTTCCTTAGTGGCAGCTGGTTTAGCTGATGCAGGCTTTTCGACTTTCTTTTCTACACTTGCTTTTGGTGCTGCAGGTTTTACTTCTGCTTTAGGAGCGGATGCAGACTTAAAGCTAGCTGCAATTTGCTCAGCAGCAGCAACTTCCACGCTCGATGAGTGGCTTTTTACATCCAAGCCCAACTCTTTTGCACGCGCTACAACTTCTTTACTTTCTTTTCCAAGTTCTTTTGCGATTTCGTACAATCTTTTCTTAGACAAATCATGTCCTCCTCTTCTATTCCATAAGAGACCTCATTTTCTTTGTAAATCCAGCATCTGTCACAGCCAAAACCTTTCTTGATTTTCCAACTGCTATGCTTAATTCCAGTGTTGAAAACACGGTTATAACTTCTACTTGATAATAGTCACTTTTATCTTGAATCTTCTTGGTTAGATTAGGGCCAGCATCATGGGCTAGAAAAACTAGCTTGGCTTTCTGGTCTTGGATGGCCTTGACCACCAATTCTTCACCCGATATGATCCTACCTGCTCGTTGAGCAAGACCCAAGAGATTGCTTATCTTTTGCTTATTCAAGTCCTAACTCTCTTCTTTTTACTTTGTGATCAACATAGGCGATCAACTCGTCATAAAAGCTTTCTTCAACTTCCATGTTAAAGCTGCGGTTAAAGACTTTCTTCTTTTTGGCCTCGAGGGCTTCTGCATTGTCTAGCTTGATATAAGCGCCGCGGCCATTGGCCTTGCCTGTCGGATCGATAAAGACCTGTCCTTCTTTGTTCTTGACAATACGCAGCAAATCACGCTTGTCAATCACTTCGTTGGATACAACAGACTTGCGCAAAGGGATTTTTCTTGTTTTCATCTTTCCCTCCTCTAGCAGCTTTTATTCTTCCGTCAATTCGTCCGCAACTGCGTAATCCACTTGACCTGCTTCTTCCATAGCTTCAAACTCACTGGCAGACTTGATATCGATACGGTAACCCGTCAAGTGAGCTGCCAAACGAACGTTTTGCCCACGACGACCGATAGCAAGAGAAAGCTTGTTATCAGGTACAACGACCAAGGCACGTTTGCTGTCGTTTTCATCAAAGATAACTTGGTCAACCTCTGCAGGTGCGATGGCATTGTAGATAAACTCAGCTGGATCTGCTACCCACTCGATAACGTCGATGTTTTCTTCTACAGGAATCATACGGTCGCTCTTAGCGTCGTAGCGAGCTGGGTGGAATTTGCTGGTGATTTTCTTGATATTGGCACCACCACGACCAACGATTGTACCGATAGCGTCCACGTTTGGATTGTGGCTGCGAACGGCAACCTTAGTACGGTCACCAGCTTCACGAGCCACACTCATGATTTCGACAGTTCCGTCATACACTTCTGGAATTTCTTGCTCCATCAAACGTTTGATCATTTCTGGATGGCTACGACTGACAAAGACGTTGACACCACGAGGATTGTCTTCAACCTTGTAAACATAAACTTCGATACGATCATGAGAAGCAAAGACTTCACCAGGGATTTGGTCTTGTTTTGACAATTGAGCTTCGATGCTGCCAAGATTGACATAGATGAAACGGTTGTCAAAACGTTCTACTGTACCAGACATGATTTCTTGTTCATGTTCTTTGTATGTATTATATGTGATGGCACGTGTTTGCTTGCGCATTTTTTCCATGATGGTTTGTTTGGCAGATTGGGCTGCTACACGACCAAACTCAGCTGGTGCTTCTTCAAACTTAATCTTGTCACCAAGCTCATAGGCTGAATTAATAGCAAGGGCATCTTTCAAGCTGATTTCTAAACGGCTATCAAATACTTCATCTACAACTTCACGAACAGTATAGACAGTAAAGTCACCAGTCTTTTCATTGAAGTCAATAGCTACGCTATCTGACTGACCATAGCGTCTGCGATAAGCGGAACGAAGCGACTCTACTACTGCGTCGATGATGTCTTCTTTTTTGATTCCCTTGTCTTCTTCCAAAATGCGGAAGGCCTCTAGCATTTCTTTACTCATGTTTTCTTCACTTTTGAATCCTCAAAAGCTATCCTTTCTTTTCTATAATTTTACTGCTAAACGTGCTTTTGATACTAAACTGTATGGAATTTGGACGGTTTTCTTACGCGTCTTGTCCATATACTCCATGGTCAACTCATTCTCTTCAAAGGACAGCAAGGTTCCTTCAAAGACTTTTTGCTTATCGATGGCTTGGTAGAGCCCAACATGGATGTATTTCCCAACCGCTCCAGCGACAGCATCCTTGGTTTTCAAAGGACGTTCCAAGCCTGGACTTGTGATTTCTAAGAAATATTGTTCTGGGAAGGGATCGGGCTTGATGGTGTCTAGGACAGGACTGATGATTTCTGTCAGGTCTGTCGTGTCGTTCAAGGTAATTCCTTCAGGTTTATCTACAAAAATACTGAGAATCATGTCACTGCCAATCTTTCCATACTCGATATCCACGAGTTCGAAAGGTGCTTGGATGACAGGATCTACAACTTCTCTGACTAATTCTACGATTGTTGCGATTGCGTCCACCTCCTCATAAGCAAGAGGCGAAGATATTTCCCCGCCTCTCTTTCTCATATTCTAACTATTAGTATAGCACGTTTGTCAATTTATGTAAAGCATAAGCACTCAAACGACTAGTTTTCAAGCTATTTCTTAAAATTCTGCCTCAACTCGGTAGATCACTTGACCCTTGTTGGAGAATTTTTGCTCATATTCCGTCATGACATTGCCTTCAAAATCACTGGCATGTAAGTCCAACCAAACTCCATTCAGTTTCATCCCATACTGAGAAAAACTCACCAAACTGTACTCAAACAAACCACGATTGTCTGTCTTGAAATGGATTTCCCCATTCTCAGGCAAGATGCGCTTGAAGGTGTCCAAGAAACTCTTGTAGGTCAGACGGCGTTTTTCATGACGTTTTTTAGGCCAAGGATCTGAAAAGTTTAAGTAGAGACGATCAATTTCACCGTCTTCAAAGTAGTCCGTCAAATCTGAACCATCTACCCACAACAACTTGATATTAGGAACTCCAACTTCTAATACCTTATCCAAGGCATAACTCAGTACTGACTTTTGGATGTCAATCCCGATATAGTTGATGTCAGGGTTTTGTTTGGCCATTCCTGATATGAAGGCTCCTTTGCCACTTCCAACTTCAACATGAATAGGATGATCATTTCCAAACAAGTCTCGCCATTTCCCTTTAGCTTCCAAGGGATTGAGGACAACATACTGGGGATTAGCCTCTAATAACTCTGTCGCCCCTTTACGATTTCTTACTCTCATCTTTTCTTTCCATACTTGTCACGGAAGACACGCAAGGCATAAATCTCCCGGTTTACATTATCTAAATCTCGATTTACAAAGTATTTGGTAATCTGGCTCAAGTAAGAATACTGGCCATACCAATACAATTTATCTAACACTGTCTGATTGTACTTATAACCGTAATAAGTCAGCCAATCATGCCAATGTTGCTCTGGAATATAATGACACAGCATATGCGCCACATCAAACATGCGATCCGTCAGGCGAACCGAATCCCAATCCACTAGATAAACGAGCCCACTCTCTGTCTCAATCCAATTACTATGACGAAGGTCCCCATGCACAATCGTTGCATGATCTTCCCTAAAACCTGGAACCGTTCTGCGCAAATCATCAATCACCGAATTTAAGTACTGATGTCGTTTCAAGACTTCAGGCGCTTCTTGCTTCCAAGACTGCAACAAGTCTACTGGCGTCTCCATGCTATATCCCAAACGGCTCAACTGCTTCATCAAGGGACGTGAGCGGTGGAGACGTGTCAAGATATTGATGATCTGCTTACGGTTCATATCGTGCGGTGTCAAGATTTTGCCCGTCAACCATTCTTGGGCACACATATCACGACCATCCGCTAAACGACGAGTCCATAGTAATTGAGGAGCGATTTGTTCTCTGGCTAGGCCAGGTAGGATTGGAGAGGTGTTCATTTTTACAAAGACGCGCTTCCCATCAGGGTAGCTTCCCATATAAGCCTTGCCACTCTTCCCAGGTATAGGGGTCAGCGTTAGCTCATTATCACCCAAGTCCATTTCTTTCCTCCGTATAAAGTTTCCTTACTATTCTACTAGTTTTTGGTCTATTCGTCAACCGCTTCACACCCGATTCCCAAAGAAAAGCATCTCAATTGATTCAGGCTATCATTATAGCTTAAAGAAGGCAAGCACCGTCTTTCTGCTTACCTTTTCATGATTTTTAGAAATAAGTTAAAAGTGGCAAACTGTTGTAAGACATGTGGACTAGAGTAGAAACCCACAAATTTTGGCTCTTTTTGTAAGCAAAGCCCAGCAACAAGCTCCCAAGTAGATAATAGAAAAACGAAGGCACATCATAAGGTTCATGCATGAAAGAAAAGAGAGAGGAAGTTAGCACAAGCCCTAACCAAGAATTGTCAAATATAGCCCCCTGAAGAAGTCCTCTGAACATGAGTTCCTCCTGGATTGGTCCCAAAACTGTAACACTTACAATAAAGGAAAGCGGAAGTCCTTTACTCGTTTCCTCAAGGTGTTGAGCCGAGGCACCAGAAGCAACTGAGAAAAAAGCATGATAGCCTATATTTACCAGCACCGTGAGAAGAAAGATTCCAATGAACAGCAAGAGTTGTTTCTTGCTTAAAATCCCAAAAGAAATCATATCAAACCATCTCGCATATCCAAAACTAAGGAAAAGCAAGAGACTCTTTATAATAATGAATGTGTACTGGTGTTGAAAATAATCCCCTTGATTAATGGAATAACTCGCTGCACCAACGATTGCAAATACTAAAAATCCAAAAAACAAGGCATGACACTTATTGAAAATGGCCATAAAACTATCCTCCTCAACAAACAAACTTCCCTACAAGTCATCCTTTAGCTCTAGTCTTTCCAAAACAAACCATTTTAGTAACCAAAATCCGATAACATAACCAGCTCCTAAGAATATAGCCATAAAAGCTAACATGGGATTCAGGGAAGAAAAGACCGCCGCAGATACAAAGGTTAACACAAAAACATTAAAGGCAATGGTGTCAGAAGCCAAGACTAGAATATAAGGTGTCAACCAGTCTAAAGTTTTTGAATCTAGAAAAAATAAGTGTTTATACATGATGAACTCCTCTATGGCTGAAAAGTAAACCTTTTGGTTTTTTCACCCCAAGACCCTATGTAGAAAAGTGAGTAAAAATGGTAAGTTTGCGATGATATTATTAACAATATGAATCGCATAAGAAGGATAGATACTCTTCGTATAACGTGTCAGACAAGCAAATAGAAAGCCTACTGTCGTATAGACAAAAATATCTGCGAGACTTGGCAAGCTAGAAAAGTGAGGCAAGGAAAATAGGAGTGAAGGAAAGAGAAGATCCAGCCCCCATCTCGAATTCTTAAAGAAGGCATGCTGAAGCAGTCCTCTACACACCAATTCTTCCATCAGAGGTCCTAGTACGATTAAAGTTAGGTAAACACCGAACTCCGCAAAATTGGTCTCACTATAGGCAATAAATAAATTCCAACCTTCGTTTGTTCCCTGAACGTGTTTAGCTGTCAGATAGTTAAAGCATATCAGCACGACAGCTACTAACACCGTCAGAACAGAATAGCTCAACCACTTTTTCCTAGGGATGCGAAAGAGATAAGCATGGCCCGACCTGACCAAAATCCAAACCATCAAGCCGATAAAGAGAACACTGATGATGTTTCGGATCCAGATAATATTTCCTACCCAAGACGAGAACTCCCAATAATTGCTCCAAAATTGGGTTGTCCAAAATAATCCAAAAAACAAAAACAAATAAGAAAGAATTGCACTCATTTTGAAAAGAATAGAGTGTTTTTTCATAGAAATCCCCCTACTATTTACAAGACAACGACTAGCCTAATACCTCCCCTTGCCGGGCTCTACTGCTGCAAGATTAAGAGGACGGTTTGCTCCTTTTAAGACTAACCCGACTACTAGATAATAGATATATTAAAGCATTAAAGATAATGAAAATATGTCCGTAAAATAAAATCAACTTCGCATCCAAACCAAGATAAAGTTTGACCATCACAAAGATAAGCAAAAGAATTTGAAACCATAAGGTTTTTCCAAAAATAAATTTAAAACGGTTTTGAATGTCTGCCTCCTTGATTTGTACCGTCAACCCTTTATTGGTAAGAAGAAAAATCCCTGCTTCAAACAAGGCACTGTAGAGAACAAGCCACCCAATCGATACATTAGAGATTTGTAAAAATGTCCCTAAAAGAATGTCCAAAATACTACTCAAGAAAATAACAAGAAATAATCTATATTTCATATTAAATACCTCCATTCACTTATTTCACGGACAGTTTAATAGAGCCTTCTAATCAAAGATTCTGTCAGAGGAGGAAGGCAAGCTACTTTTTATAATACTTCAATCCCCAAATGAGCAGAAGCATGATAAGCAAGCAGAGAATGGCACCAATATAGGCAATTAATTGCTGATAGAATTCTCCTGCTGTGATACCTCTACACAAACAAATAATAGACATAACGCCTGTCAAGCTGATAAATATAAGTTGATTGGTTCTAGGACTAACCGAATCATCGTCTTCAAACTCTCTTATCCTCATCTCCCTAGTGAGATAAACAGTGACCAAAATAGAAGCCAAGTTAATAACCACTAAAAGAAATTGGAAAACCAAGGAAAAATTTAAAAACTGACGAGATAGAAATAGATAAGCAGAGACAAGTAAGGGCAACTGACCTAGGAACAATCTCGTAAGAAAAATGTTCCGTTTTTTAGCAAGAAAAGTTTTCATTTCTTTGCTCCTTTCTTTTTAGTTAAAGCGAAATAGATCATAACTGCAATCATATAGGCTATAGTATAAAACAGAAGATACCAAATACTCTCCCTAACCGGATAAAGAAAGATGGACATGATTAAATACAAGACGAAAATGATTAGTATTTTTTTCTTCATAAGATTTCCTCCTAATTGTGTGCTTAATCTTAGATAAGCTACACCCTTTACACTACTAGTATAGCACTCTTTTTGAGCTTAATTCACCCAAATCATGAATGGTCATCAAAACTTCCTAAATTGTAAAAAAAGCAAGCATGAAAAACATACTTTCTTCTTTATATTGTATTGATACCAACTTGTTTGCGGACTTTTCATCCTGCTATCACATATCATTTTGACAGGCTAAACAAAAATAAATTTCTCCCCTGTAAATTAAGCTAGCAAATACAGGGGAGAAATTTATTTTTTAGGGAGTGCTATCCGTATCCTTTTTGGGAGATTTTGAAAATATTTTTCTAATTAAATCATCCATATAAGGACCAAATATACCAACTACTAAACCAATAATAAAACTTTTAAAATCCATAATTACCACCAACATGTTACTGCATAGGCCACACCTCCAAGTATAGCTCCACCCGCAGCACCAGTTGCAGCGCCTTGCCATGTTCCTGTTTTAATTCCTAGTTGAAGACCTCTTGCTGCTCCTCCTCCAATACCTGCTTTGGCAAAATCTCCCCAATTGCAACCGCCACCTTCAACGCAAGCAAGCATATCGGTATCCATAATCTCAAATTGTTCCATCATTTTTGTATCCATAACAAATACTCCTTTTTATTTTTAATTTTAATTTTATCCTGTTGCAACTTGGACAAGTTTAGTATATCACTGTTTATTAATTTTTTTCATCCAAATCTTGAATTGTCATCGAAACGTCTTGAATTGCTCAAAGAGCACAATCTTCCCAATCAACTAATAAGAAGAGACTGGGACAAAAAGATTTTGATTTTAGGAATTCTATATTATAAATTTTTAAAATCGATAGATTAGACAAAAAAGCGAACAAGACAGAATTCTGAGTGTTAGATAACTGATTTTGTTCGCTTTTTATATTTAAGATTAGACTTTTGTCCCAGTCTCTTCTTAGAATCGATAATTATTTTTACTCTACTATTTTTAGCTAAATATCCTGTGTAAAAAAGTCAGCAAAAATGGTAATGTCGCTACGATATTATTGATAACATGCACCGCATAGGATGGATAAATGCTCTTGGTATAGCGGGTCAAACCAGCAAAGATGATTCCAAATGTTGCAAAGACGGAAATATCTAACAAACTAGGTAGGCTTGAAAAATGAGGAAGTGCAAATAAAATGGAAGGAAGGAGCAAATCAAGACCAAATCGCGAATGTTTAAAAAAGGCGTGTTGAAGTAATCCTCTATAGATTAACTCTTCCATCAGTATACCTATTTGTGCTTTAGAGTGTGGAGCCACTTTATCCTCTAAACGTGTCTTACTATAACATTCCTGTTCTTTAAGCCACGATTTCGCTATGCCTTCTTCTCCCCGCTACCTCACGATAGTCAGGCTTGAGAATCGCTATTGAATTCACCGGTAGCGGGTGCACACGGAGGACTTACACATCAAATACACGACATGCCCGTCGTACTCAAAAAAGAAAGGACGAAATTCGTCCTTTCTCGATCTTAGCTTTTCTTCAACTCACTACAGTTGACAATGAGCCAAAGGATAGTTAATAACCTATTGAAGTGTCAAATGTTGCTAACTCCATTTATCTTCAAATTTAAATAGACACATTATCGGAGTTATCAGTAAGAAAAAATCTAACCAATTCAGATAATTCATAATATAGGATATAATACCAGCCATAACGAAAAGGTACAAAGCCGTACGATATCCTCTCTTTGGGTTTTTATCAGCCTTGGTGTTAAAAATAATGTACACACAACAAATTGCAATGAGTATAAGCTGAATCATAGTTTCATTTAATATATTAATGCCCATTCCTTTTTTAAACTATTTTGGGGGTCTCAATCCAAAAGCTATAATGCCACCTACTATAGCGCCCCCTGTTGCGCAAATAAAGTAAGCTTGAGGGCCTCCAGCGATACAAGATTGTCCTGCCTGAAATGCACCCGACAAGGCTCCTACAACTACATCTCCTCCCAATCCACCTCCAGAAATATTACTTAATTCTTGATTGTCTACTATTTTGTAATCAAACATAATTTCTACTCCCTTCTATGGCCAAATATTATCAGCAATTGCAGTAAAAGCACCACCAAGTTTAGCTCCAGCCCAAGCACAGCCAGCAGTCATAGCCCATGCGGAACCACCAGTAAGGAGTCCTCCTACCGTACACATAGCAACTCCGATACCTGCTCCATAGACAGCTCCTTTTCCTACTGTTCCCCAATCAGTTCCTCCCTCAATGCTAGCCAGCATTTCAGTATCCACAATCTCAAATTGTTCTATCATTTTTGTATCCATAACGAATACCTCCATTTTAATCTTAATTCTAATTTTTGTCTTGTTGCAACTTTGACAAGTTTAGTATATCATCGTTTATTAATTTTTTTCATCCAAATCTTGAATGGCCATCGAAACGTCTTGAATTGTTAAAAAATTTAAAAAGCAAGCATTAAAAACATACTTGCCCTTTCACTCTTGTCTATAGGCAAATTCTAGCCATATGTTATTACAAACAAATAATATCATTGCACCTGTTTACCATCTATTTTCATTTATGAATTTTTTGTTTCACTTTAATCATTATAGAAACCATGAAAAACGCGACAGCTAGCCGAATCAGTTGGTAACTTTCTTCCTCGCCTGTTTTCGGTAATAATTTTTCATTCGAAGTAATAGATTGGCTTACATAATCAGGCCCCTTAACATCGGTTAAAGGAGTTTTATTTTCTTGAGCAGCATCAAAAATAGGTTTGAGAGTTTCCAATTGATTCTTATTGTCTAACATTGCTAAATCGCCAGATTGAGTAGTTTCAGCTTTGGAAGTTGAGTTTATACTCTCCACTTTCCCGCTATTTTCACTATTAGAATTGGGATTATCATTGGATGTTTTCATTTCGGTTCTTTTTTCATCACTCATACCTTTGCTTTCACTTACAACTTTATCACTAGTACTCATGCTGTCATTTCTGGTTTTCTCATCATGCACATTTTCAGTTACTGTATCCTCAGAAGATGCTACTGTCTCTGTTTGCTTAGGTGAGTTTCTCGAGTACATATAATCATACACCTGTTGTGCAGTTGCTCCGCCACCAACCCATCCAGATATCGGATGTCCATTTCTTAAATACAAAATTGTTGGTGTTCCTGGAATCCCGACTTTTTTAAATAGAAACTCTCTCGCCTCCCCATCAAAATCTTTGCCATCCAAATCATAATACTCTAACTTCTTTTCAATCAAGTTATTAAATTCTTTCAATTCAGGAGAAAATTGACGACAATGAGAGCAAGTTTTTCTACCAAAATAAATAGTATGTTCCAATTGATCCTCTGTAAAAGATTGACGAACAGCTTCAATATCTATCTTTTTAAAGTTCTCAACATTCTGTTCATACTCTTCTGGAGTTACAACGGCAGGTTTATTCTCCACCTTTTCCTTAGCCGGTGGCAAATCTGGTGCCACAAGAGAACTATCATTAGTCTGGATAGATGAAGTAGTAGGCTGTTCTTCTGCATATACAACACCCGTAGTAATAGATGCAAATACAAGTGGCACAAGTAATAGCGATTTTATCTTTTGTTTCTTCATAAGAATACTCCTTTACATTTGTTGTCTTTATCTTACCTTATTTAAGATTACAAATTCATATAAATCTTAAATGGTCATCGAAACATCTTGAATTGTAAAATCTTCATTATAAAAGGGTAAGTATTTCAAAAACACTTACCCTTTTTAATTGAGTTGTACCAAAGGTCTATTAAAAAGATGAATACTTGAGAACATCTACTATCATTCTGTTTTTTTACACATTAAGCAAACCAGTTCTATAGTTTCATAATTTTTTCTTACTATGAACGTTCTTTATTTTTATATACTTTATAATCTAATCTATGTTTTATCAGACTATAGATTGTAACAGGAGTACTCACTAGTACCACAATATTTTTCCATAATTCCGTTGAAATCATGAGTACTCTTATACAAAGAAAAAGAGACATCAATATTACTACAACTCGGGCAAATAAATCTAAATAATCTATATACTTTTTCATATCGATACTTCATCCTTCACTTTTATTTTAATATATTATAAGTAAGCAATTTTTTAATTCTAATACTAACTAACATCCCTCCCACTCTAAACAAGAGTACTGGAGTGTTATCTATTGACCAACCTATATTTAAACTATTCAGCAATATCAATATTACTTAGCATAAACTTCAAAAATTTTAAAAACTTTTATAAAAACTCTAAATTTTACATTAACCTATAAATTATCTGTTGTTTATACTCTTCGAAAAAACCTTCAAACCAGATCGGCACCACCTTTCAGTAGGTATATGTTACTGACTTCGTAAACCTTATCCACAACAAACAGTATTTTGAGCTATCTGTGACCAGCCTTCTAGCTTATTCTTTGTTTTTCATTAAGTATCAACTAACAGGGGTAGCACAAAAAAACATATTAGCCGCCGTGCCTACACCAAGCGCACCCCAAGGACCTCCAAATGCACCTCCAAATATAGCGCCTCCTGCTGTTCCTACTACACAACGCCAGTCTCCACCATTAACAGTTGAGAGTATCTCCACATCAACAACTTCAAATTTCTTGATATTATCCTTATTCATTTTTTTTACCTCCAAATTCAGTTTAACATCACTATAAATACTAATGTCCAAATAATTATTAACAGTAATAAGCGGCTGCTACCATACCTAAACCTATACCGCCCCAAGGACCCCCAAAAACAGCACCTACACCAATTCCAGCAGCAATTGCAGTTTCACAATCACCAAATTTTTTACCACCTTCAATGCAAGCAAGCATATCAGTATCCATACTCTCAAATTGTTCCATCATTTTTGTATTCATGACAAATACTCCTTTTATATTTTTTATTTTTGTCTTGTTGCAACTTTGACAAGTTTAGTATATCATTGTTTTTTTAAAATTTTTCATCCAAATCTTGAATTGTCATCGAAACATCTTGAATTGCAAAACTTCATAAAAAAGTAAGTATTTCAAAAACACTTATCTTTTAATTTGAGTTTTTTGTCCTGTTGCAACCATGACAAGTTTAGTATAGTACTGTTTTAATTTTTTTCACTCAAATTCAGAGTCACAATAAAAATATTAGAAATATATAAAATATAATTAACATATCAACTATACCATACCCTAGTATCCATATCTAATATTAGATAATTCTCTTAATTTTTTTATCTGATCAGACTGAATTTCAGATAAATGTAGTGCATTTTCAATTAATACATTTGAAATTTCAATGTTCATTCGACTAAGGGTATAAGGAATCGATATACTTCCTTTCTTTAATTCATATTCGTAAGAAATCAATATATTTTTCAAAGGGAGAAGTTGAGAATCACATTTTATATTTTGAATAAGTTCTTCTAATATGATGATAGCTTCACGGCGTCTTTCAACTCCTCCAGAAAACCACTTTAAACCTCTCATTATAGAGGCCCCCGAATTCCAACCTGCATTCCCACCTGAAAATCCATTAACAATAGAATTAGTAAGAATTTTATTTATAGCTTCAGGCCAGTTTACCCAGCAACCTTTAGAGTTATCACAATATAAACCATTACCGTAGTATATTGTTTTTCCTCCTACTTTACTCGCAAGCATCTCTGTATCCATAACCTCAAATTGTTCCATCATTTTTGTATCCATGATGAATACCCCTTTTCATTTTTAATTTTTGTCCTGTTTCAACTTTGACAAGTTTAGTATATCACTGTTTATTAAATTTTTTCACCCAAATCTCGAATAGTCATCGAAACATCTTGAATTGCAAAAACTTCATTATAAAAGGGTAAGTATTGCGAAAACACTTACCCTTTTATACTTTATTAGCATTAGCCCCTACTTTTTATGATACTTCAAATCCCAAAGGAGCAGAAGCATGATAAGCAAGCATAGGATGGCACCGATATAGGCAATTAATTGCTGATAGAATTCTACTGCTGTGATACCTCTATACAAAGCGATAATAGACACAAAACCTGTCAATCTATAAACATGAGTTGATTGGTTCTAGGACTAACCAAATCATCATCTTCAAATTTTTTCACTCTCATTTCCCTAGTGAGATAAACAACAGCCAAAATAGAAGTCAAGTTGATAACCACTAAAAGAAATTAGAAAACTAAGGAAAAATTTAAAAACTGACGAGATAAAAATAGACAAGTAAAGGAAACTGACCTAGGAACAATCTCACTAGAAGTACGTTGTGTTTTTAGAAATATTTTTCCAGTCTCCTCTCTTATACTAATATATCAAGAAACCGTATGTAACCTCTGCTACATAGCTATGTGACCTTATTAAAAACTTAAGTAGCCAGAAAAAAGAGACAGGTAACAGTAGCATTCATCAAACCATGTACAACTACACAGGAATACAGGTTTCTCCGCTTTATATAGAGACTCCCTAATACAATTCCTGTCACAAGATGCTGAGAAATAATCTCTCCATCATGAGCAAATCCAAAAAGAACAGCTGAAAGAAAAACAGCAAAAATAGGAGAATATTTTTCTAAAGTTCCTAAAATGATCCCTCTAAAGAGCATCTCCTCCAAAAGAGGTTGAGTAAAAGCAGTTGACAACCAGAATAGAAATGTGTACAGAAAACCTCTTGTTTCCAAATGTTGAAAAAAGCTTAAAGAACTTGTATTATCATGGACTTTTCCAAGTACGGTCATGAAAAGTATAAAACCAACTACTAAAACCAGATTAGCCAGATAAGCAAGAACAATCCATTTCAATTCTACCCACTTGATTGGCAAGCAATCTAAAGTAGTCTCATCACCCCATCTCTTAATGAGATATACAAGAATGGTTAAACAAATAAAGAAAGTTAAAAAGAAGACACCAACACTGAACACATCTCCCATCGCTCCGTCATAAAATCGTCTAACAACAGTTAATGGTACAACTTGAATGGCAAAAGTAAGTAAAAAGCAAGTAAGCACTTTTATAAAGATAAAACTTATGTTCTTCATAGTTTATCCTTTCTTTAATGTCTAGATGATTTTTTAGCATTGTCCCCTGTTTGTAGATCTGCTAAATCCATCTATGAAACCACAAATTGATCCCAGAATTTGGTCGTAATTAGGAATTATTGGAGTCCACCAAGGAATTCCGCCTCCTTGGACTTGTGTTAGTTCTTCTGCACTTAAAGTTTCAAAGTATTTATTTTTCATGATATTACCTCCCTAGATACACAGTGGACACATCGCATGCAATCTTCTTTGATTTTCAACATACAAATCGAATCCATCTCTTACTAAACCACCTATTCTATACCAGAATCCGTATGAATTATCTCCACCTTCAACGCAAGCAAGCATTTCATTATCCATAACAGAAAATTGTTCCATCATTTTTGTATTCATGATAAATACTCCTTTTTTATTTTAATTTTTGTCCTGTTGCAACCTTGACAAGTTTAGTATATCATTGTTTTTTAAAATTTTTCATCCAAATCTTGAATTGTCATCGAAACGTCTTGAATTAGCTTTTTATTTCAAAATACACCTATAGATTTTTAAAGAAAGATAGTTTCTAATCACTTTTTTACCATTCAGGAAGTTTCAATGACAATTCAAGATTTTATAAAATATGAACTTAGTATCATGGTATAATAAATTCATATTTTATATGAAAGGATTTGCCAATGACTTCTTATAAACGTACATTTGTTCCTCAAATAGATGCTAGAGACTGTGGTGTCGCTGCCTTAGCCTCGATTGCTAAATTCTATGGTTCAGATTTTTCTCTAGCTCACTTGAGAGAACTTGCAAAGACCAATAAAGAAGGGACTACTGCTCTTGGCATTGTAAAAGCCGCTGATGAAATGGGCTTTGAAACAAGGCCTGTTCAAGCAGATAAAACGCTCTTTGATATGAGCGATGTCCCCTATCCATTTATCGTTCATGTTAACAAAGAAGGAAAACTCCAACATTACTATGTTGTCTATCAAACAAAGAAAGACTATCTGATTATTGGTGATCCTGACCCTTCTGTAAAAATCACCAAAATGTCAAAAGAACGCTTTTTCTCTGAATGGACTGGAGTAGCTATTTTTCTAGCTCCCAAACCCAGCTATCAACCCCATAAAGATAAAAAGAATGGTCTACTGAGCTTCCTCCCTCTGATTTTCAAACAAAAATCTCTCATTGCTTACATTGTTCTCTCAAGCTTATTAGTCACTATTATCAATATCGGTGGTTCTTATTATCTCCAAGGAATCTTGGATGAGTACATCCCAAATCAGATGAAATCAACTTTAGGAATTATCTCAATTGGTCTAATTATCACCTATATCCTCCAACAAGCCATGAGCTTCTCCAGAGATTATCTCCTAACTGTTCTGAGTCAGAGATTAAGCATTGATGTAATTTTGGCCTATATTCGCCATATCTTTGAACTTCCTATGTCTTTCTTTGCGACACGTCGTACAGGGGAAATCATTTCACGATTCACAGATGCCAACTCTATTATAGATGCCTTAGCTTCTACCATTCTCTCTCTTCTTCTTGATGTTTCCATTCTGATCCTTGTAGGGAGTGTCTTACTAGCACAAAATCCTAACCTCTTTCTTCTTTCTCTTATTTCTATCCCTATTTACATATTCATCATCTTTTCTTTTATGAAACCTTTTGAAAAAATGAACCACGATGTCATGCAAAGCAATTCTATGGTTAGTTCTGCTATTATCGAAGATATCAACGGGATCGAAACCATCAAGTCACTCACAAGTGAAGAAAATCGCTACCAAAATATTGACAGTGAATTTGTCGATTATTTGGAAAAATCCTTTAAACTTACTAAATATTCTATTTTACAAACTAATTTAAAACAAGGAACAAAGTTAGTTCTTAATATCTTTATCCTATGGTTTGGTGCTCAATTAGTCATGTCGAGTAAGATTTCTATCGGTCAGCTGATTACCTTTAATACACTTCTTTCTTACTTTACAACTCCTATGGAAAATATTATCAACCTACAAACTAAACTCCAATCTGCGAAGGTTGCTAATAATCGCTTGAACGAGGTCTATTTAGTCGAATCTGAATTTCAAGTTCAAAAAAATCCTGTTCATTCAAATTTTTTGATGGGCGATATTGAATTTGATGACCTTTCTTATAAGTATGGTTTTGGGCGAGATACCTTAACGGATATTAATCTAACGATTAAACAAGGAGATAAGGTCAGCCTGGTTGGAGTTAGTGGTTCTGGTAAAACAACTCTAGCCAAAATGATTGTCAATTTCTTTGACCCTTACAAAGGACAGATTACCATCAATCATCAGGATATTAAAAATATTGATAAAAAAATCTTGCGACGTCATATTAATTACCTGCCCCAACAAGCCTATATCTTTAATGGCTCTATCTTGGAAAACTTAACCTTGGGCGGTAATAATATGATTAGCCAGGAAGATATTCTAAAAGCTTGCGAATTAGCTGAAATCCGTCAAGATATTGAAAGAATGCCTATGGGCTATCAAACTCAACTTTCTGATGGAGCAGGTCTGTCAGGAGGACAGAAGCAACGAATTGCTCTCGCTCGTGCTCTTTTAACTAAATCTCCTGTTTTAATACTAGACGAAGCTACTAGTGCTCTCGATGTTTTGACTGAGAAAAAGGTTATAGATAATCTTATGTCCCTAACTGATAAAACCATTCTCTTTGTAGCCCATCGTCTAAGTATAGCCGAACGGACTAACCGTGTCATTGTTCTTGACCAAGGGAAAATCATTGAAGTTGGTAGTCATCAAGAGTTAATGAAGGCGCAGGGCTTCTACCATCATCTATTCAACAAATAAGGAGAATGTTATGAATCCTAATCTTTTTAGAAGCGTCGAGTTTTATCAGAGACGTTACCATAATTATGCGACAGTATTGATCATACCACTTTCATTACTGTTTACTTTCATCTTAATTTTCTCCCTTATTGCCACAAAAGAAATTACAGTTACGTCACAAGGAGAAATTACCCCTACAAGTGTCATTGCATCCATTCAGTCGACTAGTGATAATACTATCTTAGCTAATCATTTAGTGGCAAATCAAGTAGTTGAAAAAGGCGACTTACTCATCAAATACTCTGAAACAATGGAAGAAAGTCAGAAAACTGCCTTAGAAACTCAGTTACAAAGACTTGAGAAGCAAAAAGAAGGACTTGGAATTTTGAAACAAAGCTTAGAAAAAGCGACTGATCTTTTTTCTGGTGAGGATGAGTTTGGCTACCATAATACCTTTATGAATTTTACTAAACAAGCTCATGATATTGAACTAGGTATCTCAAAGACTAACACTGAAGTTTCAAATCAAGCCAATCTTGCTAATAGCAGTTCATCAGCTATCGAACAAGAAATTACAAGAGTTCAACAACAAATTGGAGAATACCAGGAGCTGAGAGATGCTATCATAAACAAAAGAGCACGCTTACCGACTGGCAATCCACACCAGTCAATTTTGAATCGTTATCTTGTAGCCTCTCAAGAACAAACACAAGAAACTGCAGATGAGCCATTTTTATCTCAAATCAATCAAAGTATTGCAAATCTTGAATCATCTATCGCAAGCCTCAAAATTCAGCAAGCTGGTATCGGAAGTGTAGCAACTTATGATAATAGTTTAGCAACCAAAATTGAAGTACTCCGCACTCAATTTTTACAGACAGCTTCTCAGCAACAACTAACCGTGGAGAATCAATTAACAGAATTAAAAGTACAACTAGATCAAGCGACACAGCGCTTGGAAAACAATACCTTAACCGCTCCAAGTAAAGGTATCGTTCATCTGAACAGCGAATTTGAAGGTAAAAATAGAATTCCAACTGGTACAGAAATTGCTCAAATATTTCCTATTATAACAGATACAAGAGAAGTACTAATCACTTACTACGTATCATCTGACTATCTCCCCTTACTAGATAAAGGACAAACTGTAAGATTAAAACTTGAGAAGATTGGAAATCACGGCATTACTATCATCGGTCAAGTTCAGACAATTGATCAAACTCCCACCAGAACAGAGCAAGGCAATCTCTTTAAATTAACCGCTCTTGCAAAACTATCTAATGAGGATAGTAAACTCATCCAATATGGCTTACAAGGTCGCGTCACTAGTGTAACTGCAAAGAAAACATATTTTGATTATTTCAAAGATAAAATTTTAACACATTCTGATTAATTTTCAGATAACACTCTATAACTATTTATTATCTTATCAAAAAGGAGAATTATAACATGGATAAGAATCAAAACCTAACTTCATTTCAAGAACTAACAACTACTGAACTCAATCAAATTACAGGCGGAGGATGGTGGTTCGATTCAATATTAAGCATATTAACATCTAATTTATCAAACCAAGCCAATAGGTATGGAAATTATCAACAAACGTAATCATACAAAGTGCTTTTGGATAAAAAACTTGGCTCTATAATATTTGTAGTGGGTAAATCTCCTATAGATATTATGAAGCCTATTTTGTTGTAAAAAAATAAGACAGTAACCTCAGGATAGCTACTGTCTAGTCTCGTTTCTTCTTAATTCCCTTATCGACTTAACAAATGGTAAAAAAACTTAAAAATTATAAAAATTCATAATTAATCTTTTCAAAACACTTATATTATAGAACTTTGTTATATTTATTCTATTATTTAGTCATTCTATTATTCGTTATCATTCAATTGATAACATTGTCAAAACCTGACGAAAGACTTGGTTGTGACAGGTGGTATTGAGACTGGCATTGGGATGACTTTCCACAATCTTCATAACTGTATAGAGACCAACACCTCGGTCCTCCCCTTTAGAACTAACTCCAAAAGAGTAGATTTCAGAAACATCTATGCCCTCTTCTTTGATGGAGTTTTCAATGATAAAGGTCTCCTGTGCCCCATTTTTAAAAAAGGCAATTGAAACGTGAGGTTGACTGACCTCTGCACTAGCTTCAATAGCATTGTCACAAAGGATAGATACGATGGTTAAAAAATCAAGCAGACTCATCCCCTCAACTTGAATCTCCTCAGGAACTTCGACATTAAAGACAATATCCTTTTCTCTGGCTTTTAGAAATTTTCCTGCGAGGAGACTTTTGAGGGCACGGTCACGAATATTCACCAATCGGCCCAGGTCATATTTATTATCCTGCAATTTTTCACTAGAATCCTTCAAGACAGAGTCGTAGACCTCTTTTATCTGCCCCATATCCTCCTCTTCAATACCCAGACGTAAGCTGGTTAAGAGGTTGGTGTAATCATGACGAAAGCTCCGAACTTCCTTATAAAGTTCCTCTATATGCCGACTATACCGCTCCATATCTCTGTAGCGTAAGGTCTGCTCTTGGTTCAGTTTCTCCTGAAGTTTTTCCTTCAAGTAGGTATCCAATTTCTTGACAACCCCCATAAAAAAAAGCAAGTAAAACACTAGGATCAGATGACGAACAGTCGTTGATTGGATACCTTGCTCATATTCAAAGTAAGACAGACTTTGTATCATCAAATAGTAAGCCCCCATTATCCAGTTAATCTTAGTCAGGGACTTTTGAAAACCTTTATCTAGAATCTCCCTTCTCAAACTAGTAAAATCATAGTCCAACCATTTCAAAAAGGCTAGAGAAACAAAGCAAATGAAAATTTTTATAAATAACCAAATAAAAGAGCGGTCATCATACACCTGCCCTTGCTCCAAAAATGGAAGCACAAAATAGGAGACTCCTCTATAAAAGAGATTCACCAATATCATTGGAAAGAGACCATAAAATAGAAGGAGTTTTTTAGGAAACCCTCTTAAAAACAAGAAAGATAAACCGATGCCGTACAAGGGTTCCACAAAATAAGATAGGTAATTATTTCTTACTATATAGCTAATCGTTACAAAAACAACTGCCAACAGTATCTTAAAAAGAAAGGCCTTAAAAACTCTCTCCAGAGTCAGAACAATTCCATCTACCTTAAAAAATATAAACAATTCCAATCCAGATATCAAAAACGCATATACTATCTTCCAAACTAATTCCATTCCATCACCTCACTCAGTGTAAGTTATTGATAGCCTCAGAGACTTCCCTAACCTTATAACGCGCGATTAGACAACTTCCACCATTGGGAAAGAAAAGCAGTTTTTCTTTCTTATCCAAATGCACCACATTTGCAGGATTGATGAGAAAAGAGCGGTGGCACTGCAAGAGACGAGGCTCCTGCTTGAGAACCTCCTCTAGGCTCGCCGTAAATTCCAGTCTATCCGTCTTGGTATAGAGAATAACACGATGGGCTCTAGGAGACGTTTCGAGATAGTAAACCTCTTTAAAAGGATACTGGAATTGAGCAAATTTTGATTTAAAGTAAAAGCAATCTTCCGCCAGGCTTTTGCTGTCTTGACTATCGGCATAGAGAAGAGCTGTCTCGATACGAGACTCAAACTCCTCCGCCGACAAGGACTTATCAATGTAGTCCAAAGCAGACACTTGGTAGCGAAAGGACAGGGGCATAAACTCCGAGTGAGTCGTCACAAAGACGATCAGGGCATAAGGATCTCGATCCCGAATCTTTCTTGCCACTTCTAGGCCTTTCATCTCCTCATTTCGAATCTCAATGTCCAAAAAGAATAGCTGATGCGTACCCTTCTCATGCATCTCTGCCAGAAGTTGGTCTGGCTTGCCAAAGACTTCAAAAGAGCTGGGAATGATATGATGTTCTTTCAAGAGTTTCTCAATCGTCGTTTCAATCCTAGTCTGTTGGGAGAAATCATCTTCTAAAACAAATATTCTCATCTTCTTACTCTCCTTCTTTCAACCATCTTTGGCGAATATCTCTATAGCGACGTCTGGCATACTGAACAGCATATCGACCTTCTTCTCCAAGAAAAAGAGTCTTTCTTTGGATATCCATGGATTTTAGCCGTTCAAGGTTAACCAGACAATTTCGATGACATCTCGTCAAGGTTTCTCCATATTGTTTCTCAAGATTGCTTAAATTTTGAAATAGATCAAAGCTAGCGTTTTCTGTAACAATCTGCACGGTATGGGCTTTGCTTGGATGCGTTTGGATATAGTAGATATCCTCTATGTTTAATTTGAAAATTTCTTTCTCTTTTTGGATGATAATGTAGTTCATGGATAAAACCTCCTAAAAAGAGGATAGCATAAATCTAGAAACTATTTTTCACCAAATCCTAAACGGTTCTCAAAAATTCCTAAAGTGTCGAATCATTCGCAAAATGGCTATGATAATCTTACAATTATTTTATCATAAAATCCTGCAATAACCATTCAGGAAATTTCAATGACAATTAAAGATTTGAAGATAAAAAAAGAATTAAAAGTGATAAGCTATGATTATAGAAAGACAATCACTTGAAACAGCTTTAGAACCATCACAAAGGAGGCATTCTCATGACAGATACATACCCAATCAAAACTGCTCAGGCACTGATAACTGAGTTAAACAAAGCCTATCAAGTCTGCAAACAGGCAACAGCTGACGACGTACACTTTCAGGAGCAATTAAACTCTATTCTTCTCTTTCTCTCTAAAACTGAGACAGTGGATAATCGATTCTTGATTGAGCTGGAAAAATTTTACCAGACTTCCAGTCTTCTCCTGGGACTCAGCGCTCTCAATCCAGATGCTCCTACTCGCGCCGCTTGGCGGGCCTATGACCGTTTCCACTTTGACCAAGTCAAAACCAAGCTAAGTCTCTACGGACCAACTATTATCTTGTAGAAAATAAAAGAAGCTGAGACAGAACTCAACTTCTTTTTGTATTGTTTAAGCAATGTTAGTCTTACATCTGGCGTTTCACCTGATAAGGTAGATACAAGATTTGTAGGACCAGTCCAGCTCCAAGCAGGGCTAGAAGGGCTAGTTTTTCTTGGAGGGTAATCAAACCAACTATCAGTTGAACCATTAAAACAAAACCTGTCAATCCTCGGATAACTTCCTGTAGTCCCTTCTCTTTTTCACCCTTTTCTAAAGGAAAGAGCTGGGTCAAGTACTGGTAGTCAAAAGCACGATAGAGAGCCAACAACTGGAGGAGCATGAGGTAATTAAACAGGACAACCACTGCTGTCGCAATCCAAGACTGCTCGATAAAAATCACAGCTAACAAGGATAGGAGCAAGAGGCGAAGACTGAGGGCAAAGAGGTCTCCATTTCGCAGATAAGAGCGGAGATAGAGGTTCTGCCAGATCTTCCCTGGCACCTTTTGAACAGTCTTTAGGATGAAGTCCAGATAAGCGCGACGCTTGACACTGTTTGAAACGCCCTTGACCTGAGTAAAGAGGGCAAAGAAACGAAGCAAGACTTGCTTGCGCTTGCTTTCTTGGACAATGACATAGTCCCAGTCCAGTCCAGTTTCAGTGAAAAATTTACTAGCTTTGTGGCGAAAGAGGAGGTATTTCCCAGTCCCCAATAAAATCACATAGACAAGAAAGACTGGCAAGCCATAGCCCATGGCTAAAAACAAGGGCGCAAACAGGAGCAAAAAGAGGGTTTGAACAATTGTCCAGAAAACCAATGAACGCACCGTCTGCCCTTTGAGGTACAACTTGACCTCCTCTTCACTGACTAAGAGAAAGAGCTTGTCAGGTACTTCCGTGTAAGTAGCGATTCCTCCCCAAGCCAAAAGTAAGGCAGATACAATCCCCAAAAACAAAAGAATAGGCCAATGATTTTCAGGAAAATTTTGCAAGAGTTGACTGTACTGGTAGGCTAGAAAACCGATGAGAACTAGCAGGAATAAGACAAAGTGGTCATTTAGAACATAACGCAGATAACCGACACACTCCTTACGAAAAGCCTGCTTTCTCCTTAAAAACAAGTCTTTCATAGGTTCTCCTCTTTGGTCAGTGCCAAGTAAATGTCATTCAAGCTAGCCTCAGGCATGTTAAAGGCCTCGCGGAGTTGCTGGAGGTTCCCCTGAGCCCGCACCTCTCCCTTATGGAGGATAACAAAGGCGTCACACATCTTTTCCGCCGAATCCAGCACGTGGGTACTCATGAGGATGGACTTGCCTTTTTGCTTTTCCACTTCCAAAAGCTGAATCAAGTCTGCAATCGCCAAGGGATCGAGACCAAGGAAAGGTTCATCCACTATAAAGAGGCTCGGATCCACGACAAAGGCACAGATAATCATGACCTTCTGCTTCATCCCTTTGGAGAAATGGACCGGAAACCAGTCCAATTTTTGATCCAGACGAAACATCTTTAACAAAGGTTCCACTCGCTCAAAAGCTATTTTCTGATCGATTCCATAAGCCATAGCAACCGTCTCGATATGCTCTCTGAGAGTCAATTCCTCGTACAAGCTAGGCGTTTCTGGGATGTAGCCGATCTGCTTGCGGTAATTGGTCGCATCTTCTCGCAGGGTCAGACCATTGATATTGATGGAACCACTGTAAGGTGTCAAAAGACCGATAATTTCATTGATAGTCGTTGATTTCCCAGCACCGTTGAGACCAATCAAACCGACCAACTGCCCACTTTCAACTGTAAAGGACACATCTTTCAAGACAGGGACATGAACATAGCCACCTGTCAGGTTTTTAATTTCTAACATATTTTCTCCGAATCTGGTATAATGTAGCTATATTATATCAAAATTCAATAGAGTAGAGGTGGATTTTATGTCAGATTGCATTTTTTGTAAGATTATCGCAGGGGAGATTCCTGCTTCAAAAGTATACGAAGATGAGCAGGTTCTTGCCTTTCTTGATATCTCTCAAGTAACGCCTGGACACACCCTCATTGTACCAAAAGAACATTATCGCAATCTTTTGGAGATGGATGCTACAAGTGCCAGCCAACTCTTTGCCCAAGTGCCACTGGTGGCTCAAAAAGTTATGAAGGCTACCAAGGCTGTCGGCATGAATATCATTGCTAACTGCGAGGAAATCGCTGGTCAAACAGTCTTTCATACTCACGTGCACCTCGTACCTCGCTACGGTGCAGAAGATGACCTCAAGATTGACTTTATCGCCCACGAACCTGACTTTGACAAACTTGCCCAAGTCGCGGAAACCATTAAAAATGCTTAAGGAGATGCCATGAAACTATCAAATCTACTGCTCTTCGCAGGAGCTGCAGCTGGAAGCTATTTTGTCGTAAAAAATCGCCAAGCCATCACAGAGGAGTTTATTGATACTAGCGACCGTGTCGAGACCATTAAGGATGATTTGGATATCATCCAAAACAGCCTCCAAATCATCAACCAACAAAAAGCACTTATCAAGGAATACCAAAAAGATTTAACCTATAAATTCAAAGTCTTGGAAAAAGATTTCCAAACCAGAATGGCAATCCTCCAAGAAGAAAAACAAGAATGAGAAATCCTCCAACTTTCCTTAAATCCATTTTGGATTACTAGATTCGAACAGAAAAGGGAGGGAGTGAAAATGAAACAGTTTTTAAAAGTTCTAGCGAAGGTCATCGCGATCCCTTGTGGCTGTCTCTGCCTTCTTGCGGCCCTAGCATTTCTACTAGTGGCCAATCTTTTCAAGGCCTCACCGAGTGACATCCGCGAGGGGAATGAAGCCTTAAAACAAATCTTTATCTCCCTTGACATGCCTCCTAAGAAAGTAGAATCAAATGGACACTATCAATTCGAGGGTGGGGGCTTAAATTTTTATGTTACTTTCTCAGATGAGGTTATCAATAGTCACACCGTCCTAAAAGAAAGTCCAAAACTCACCAAAAACCGACTCGAAGTCTATGTCCTACAGACAGGAGAGATTTCATACTATAAAGTTGGAGACAACTTATTCAATCATGGTTTAATACAATTTTTAGAGGAGGAGGGCGAGAAGTATCTCCAAGAAATCGGAAAGAAATTTAATCCCAATTACTCAATTCTCTTTTGGAATGATCAGGAAAGTCTAAAAAGGGGAATTGCATTCTATGAAAAAGCTTTGACTTTGGTGGATATTCAGGATAATTCAGCAATCAAACACATTGATACCGTCACCGTTAAGTTAGGTAAAGAAGCGGAAATCAAGCAACTCATCCGAGAGATGGATGCAGCTGGCCTGCTTACTCAAAAGTATAAATAGCAGGCTAACTGGAAAATGATTTTTCGATGCTAAATTTTCAAAGATAACGCAAAAAAGAGCCAATCGGCTCTTTTTACTTTATTCACCTTCAAAGACGTCCTTTATATGGTCAAAGAAGCCTTTTTTCTTTGGATTGACTTTCAAGTCACCTGCAGCGGCGAATTCTTTAAGCGCAGCTTTTTGCCGGTCGTTCAAACCTGTCGGAGTCACGACATTAACGGTAACGTATTGGTCACCAACGGCACCATCACGAAGGCTCGGAGCACCCTTGCCACGTAGACGGAATTTCTTGCCAGTCTGAGTCCCCTCTGGAATGACCAATTCAACGTCACCATGCACAGTTGGAATTTCCACAGTATCTCCTAGAGCTGCTTGAACAATATTAAGGTTCAACTTGTAGAAAATGGTTGTTCCTTCACGTTCAAATTTATCACTGGCTTCAACTGAAACCACCACGTACAAGTCACCGTAAGGTCCACCATTAAAGCCTGCTTCACCTTGACCAGCTAGACGAATTTGTTGCCCTGTTTCCACACCAGCAGGGATTTTTACATGGACGCTATGAGCTTGTTTTTCATGACCTGTTCCATGACATGTAGTACATGGGTCTTTAATTTCTTTTCCGCGACCATGACAGACATCACAGGTTACTTGGCGACGCATCATACCAAGAGGAGTCTGCGTATCAACGTTAATGACACCTGCACCATGACAGCGTCCACAGGTGACTGGACTTGTTCCTGGCTTAGCACCAGATCCGTTACATGTACGACAGCTTGCTTCACGGTTGTATTTCACTTCTTTTTCCGTTCCAAAGATAGCTTCTTCAAAAGTCAAATTCACACGGTACTGGAGGTCATCCCCTTGACGAGGGGCGTTTGGATTGCGCGAAGCTCCGCCAAAGAAGCTTGAGAAGATATCCTCAAAACCACCGAAGCCACCTGCTCCGTCAAAGCCACCGAAACCGCCAGCACCACCAAATCCACCGTTGGCACCTGCTGCACCATATTGGTCATAGGCTGCACGTTTTTGGTCGTCACTCAAGGTCTCATAGGCTTCTTGAACTTCCTTGTATTTTTCCTCAGCACCAGGCTCCTTGTTGATATCTGGGTGATATTTTTTTGAAAGCTTACGATAAGCCTTTTTGATCTCGTCTGCCGAAGCGTTTTTTGACACCCCCAGACGATCATAAAATTCAGTATTGTTCATACAAGATACCAAGACCGTAAAATTCGACTGAAAAATAGGAAATCTGACGCTGGAGCGATGCTCCTAGGCAGATTTATCTTTTTTCCGAGAATTTAGGTCGGGTTCAATTCCTTTCTTTCATATTTAGTAAGAAAGCTCAGAGCTCGAGTTCAATTTCTCGAACACCCTTGTTCCTTTCTATAATTTTCATGTAAATCTTTAGAGGCTATTTTCTATACTCTGCTTCACTTGATCAAACTCTTCATCTGACAGAGTAAATATTAAATCCTCTTCAGCATGCTCGTTCTGTTCTTTAAAATAGTTGTCCGTATTCTCTGCCAATCCTAGACCAAGAATCACTTTTCTTGCAAATTTTTGATGTGCAAAACCAATAGCAGTAATGATTTGTTTATCTTGGACAAGAACTTTCGGTTGGAAATTTTCACGTGGAAGAAATTCAAAATAGTCAAAGAAGTTTTGCCAAATTCCACCTGTAAATTTCGTGTCGTTCAACAAGCCTGCTTTCGCCAATAAAAGGGGCGCTGAAGAAATGGCTGCAATTAAGATATCCTGCTTACCGAGTCCTCTCAAAAACGAATTTAATTTTTCATCCTGTAGAACAGGACCTATATTTACCATTCCTGGCAAAATCACACAAGAATAATCTTCTATACGGATTTGATCCAATGTTTTCGTCGGTTGACAGGGCAAACCATCCTCAGAGACCACCATCGAATGCTCAGAAGCTACATAATCAATCGTGATATCAAAAGACAGAGCTAAAGTACTCGTTAAAGTAGTTATCTCATAAAGAGAAAAATTAGGATAAATGATACAAAGTACTTTTTTCATACGCAACATCCTCTATTTTACCGAAAAACAGAGGCTGGGTTGCAACCTCTGGATTTCTTCTTATACTTACTAGTTCGAGTTTTAAAAATCAAACTAGCAATGCTTAACTGAGTTTCGGCTAAAAACTTCGGAAAAAAGATAAGCCATCTTTTGTGCATCGCACAAGGCGATGGCTTCCTATTTTTCTTTCGTTTTCTTAACGCCTCAACATCTTACTTCTCCGTAAACTCTCCGTCTACGACGTCATCGCCTGCGTTTCCTGTTGCTTGTGCGCCTTCTGCTCCTGCTTGAGCTTGTTGAGCTGCTGCGGCTTGTTCGTAGAGTTTCACTGCCAAAGCTTGAGCTTTTTCGTTGAGAGCTTCAAGTTTTGCTTTCATTTCATCCAAGTTGTTGTCTTCTTGGGCTTTCTTAAGCTCATCAAGGGCAGCTTGAGCAGCGTCACGTTCTGCGTCAAAGCCTTTTCCTTCAGTTTCTTTGATTGTTTTTTCAGTCGCAAAGATTGCTTGGTCTACTTCGTTACGAAGGTCTACTTCTTCTTTACGTTTCTTATCTGCTTCAGCGTTTGCTTCCGCATCTTTCATCATGCGGTCGATTTCTTCATCTGTCAAACCTGAGTTTGATTGGATGACAATAGTTTGTTCTTTTTGAGTTCCAAGATCTTTAGCCTTAACAGATACGATACCGTTCTTGTCGATGTCAAATGTTACTTCGATTTGAGGAATTCCACGAGGTGCAGCTGGAATATCTGTCAATTGGAAGCGTCCAAGAGTCTTGTTATCTGCTGCCATTGGGCGTTCACCTTGAAGAACGTGGATATCAACGGCTGGTTGGTTGTCTGCTGCTGTTGAGAAGA
>ERZ773054.393-NODE-393-length-35306-cov-3.946725_pt1 | contig 35306 bp, 32 predicted proteins | sample MGYA00580630_ERZ773054 | MGnify/ENA primary metagenome ERZ773054 (study PRJEB29015, sample SAMEA2737994) | human oral metagenome | biome: human oral; feature: human-associated habitat; material: dental | place: China | collected 2115 ... | reverse complement strand
AGGGCTTAAACGCCTATCAAATTTAAAGGATGAAAATTGATTTTTGAAGCAAAAGACGCGGCGACGCTGCAAAAGGCGGGCATTACGACGCTTTTGGATCTGGCGCTGCTTCTGCCCAAAAGCTTCGACGATCTAAGCGTGAGGGACGCGCCCTGCGCGGGCGAGAGCACGGCGGAGGTCGAGTGCCTCTTCCAGCACAGGCGCGGCTCGATGCTCATCGTCGCGGCGCACTGCCTCAGCTGGGAGCGCGAGATCAAAATCGTGATCTTCAACGCCAAAAACTGGCACTTCGGCGCCTTCAAGCGCGGCAAAAAATTCTTCATCCACGGCAAATGCGACGAAAGCTTCGGCTCGTGGCAGTTCGTAAACCCAAAAATCGTAAGCGAGCCGGGCAGGATAGCGCCCAAATACAAAGCCGCGCTGAGCGACGCTGCGGCGCAAAAGCTGATCAAAAAATATCTAAGCGCGAGTGCGCTTCTAGGCTGCGGGCTGCGCGCGGACGAGGCGGCGGTACTGCTCGCGCTACACGAGAGCTCGCCGCGCAGCGTGCGAATGCTAGCCGCGCTAAATAGGCAGCTCAAGGAGGGCGGCGCGGAAAATTTCGGCGAGCGCGACGACGTTTCAAACAGCGGCAAAATTCCGAACGGGAATGAAATTTTAAGAGACGAAATTTCAAGCAGCGATAAAATTTTAAATGACGATGGAATTTTAGATAACAACGAAATTACAAGCTCGCAAAACTCCGCCGCCGCCGAAATTTTAAACAGCAGATCGCAAAATGATGAAATTTCAGTCCATCCGCAAAATGGCGGAGTTCTTGCCTGCGAGACAAAGCACGGCGCGGCGAATGAAATTTTAAGCGGCGGAATTCCAAATGGCGCAGAAGCCTCGCCCAGCCAAAATATCCACAGCGGAGAGGCTGTGAGCGATAAAATTTTGGACGGCGAGGAACCTCAGGCGCGCGAGGAGGAGATTTATAACGACGAAAATTTTAACGTCCAAAGCGACGAGGATTTTCTTGCCGCATACGGCGCCGAGGCGCACAGAGATGAAATTTCAGACGATCTCAAAAGCGACAATGACGCGGCGGCGAGCGGCGATAAAATTTCAAAAAATCTAGTATACGACACCCGAGCAATGGCGCGGTCAGCAGACACTCAAGCTGCGACCGCACAACCCATGCTAGAGCATATCGCGACCGAGCAGTCCATAGCCGAGCAAGCCGCACAACAAAATTTAAGCGCCCAAGGCGTAGATACGCGACTCGCAGCGGTTCAAACTTCAGACGTTCGAATCGCAGATTTGCAACCCGTAACCCCCCAAACTCAAGAAGCAGGTATGCAACCCGCAACAATCCAAACTTCAAGCCAAGTAGCGAGCGCGCAATTCGCGACCATCCAAACTTTGAGCACGCAAGCTGCGGGCGCGCAGCCTGCGTGCGATCAAATCAAAAATGTTCAGGCGGTAGTAGCCGTGCAGACTGCAACCGCAAAGCCTACGATCGCTCAGACCGCAAGCGCCGCCGAGGCTGTACAGGCTGCAGCCGTCGCATCTATGAGCGGTGCTGAAATTTTACGCACGCTGAAATTTGTCGAAATTCTAAACTACCTGCAAAAGCTAAGCGCAAAAAAAACGAGCTTCCCTGCGCAAATTTACCCGCTGCACGACATTTCAGACTGGCTTGCTTCACTTCCTTTTGAGCCTACGCGCGATCAGCTGAGAGCGATAAAAGACATCGCTAGCGATCTGCAAAGCCCTCTGGCACGCCGCCGCGTCGTCATGGGCGACGTAGGCAGCGGCAAGACGCTCGTGATCCTCGCGAGCGCGGCGATGAATTACCCGCGCATCAGCTATCTGATGGCGCCTACGAGCATCCTAGCCGAGCAGATTTACGCCGAAGCTCTCCGTCTGCTGCCGCCGCAGATCAAAGTCCTGCTCGTAAAAAGCGGCGATCGCGAGCCAAATTTTGCGGGCGCGCACTTTATCATCGGCACTCACGCCCTGCTCTACCACGAGCTCGCGCCGTCAAATCTCATAATGGTCGATGAGCAGCACCGCTTCGGCTCGAATCAGCGCGAAAAGATTGCGCGCCTCACGGGGAGCGGCGAGTTTCGCGCGCATTTCATTCAATTTAGCGCCACGCCGATACCGCGCACGCTAAGCATGATCCAGTCCGAGCTTGTGAGCTTTAGCTTTTTAAAACAGCTGCCGTTTGAAAAGCAGATCAAAACAAAAATCCTGCAAAATGACGGATTTACGGGCTTTATGCAGGATCTGCGCCGCGAGCTCGCCGTGGGCAATCAAGCGATCATCGTCTATCCGCTCGTGCAGCAAAGCGAAAGCTCGGTCTATCAAAGCCTTGAGGAGGCGGCGCCGTTTTGGAAGGCTCAGTTTGCGGACGTAATGATTACCCACGGCAGCGACAAGGACAAGGAGGAGGTCCTGCGCCGCTTCCGCGACGAAGGACGGCTACTGATAACTACGACGATCGTCGAAGTGGGCATCTCGCTGCCGCGGCTTAGCGTCATTTTAATCGTGGGCGCCGAGCGAATGGGGCTCGCGTCGCTTCATCAGCTGCGAGGGCGCGTCGGACGCAAAGGCCAGGCGGGGCGCTGCTACCTCTACACCAAGCTCAAATCCCCGCCGCAGCGCCTGCGCGAGTTCGCAGCGACACTAGACGGATTTAAGGTCGCAAATATCGATCTGAAAAACCGCCAAGGGGGCGATCTGCTGGGCGGCTCGGTACAGCACGGCGCGATGTTTACGTGGTATGATTACGAAGAGGACGTGACGGCTGCGGCAAAACAGCGACTGAAAGACATAGGACGGGGTGCATGAAATTCTACGAGATGCGATAGAATTTAAACGTAATTTTAGTCTCGGCAAAATTTTACGAAGCGAATGCGATTATGAGGCAATGGGCGATCTGATATAAAATTTGAAATTTCACGGCGCAGATTGCATCGGATAAAATTTAGAGCTTTACCAAGCGTCGTTTGCTTTTAATTTCTAAAATTTATGCAACTTAAAGTCCAAAAAAAGGAGAGCAAAATGGCTTACGTGACCTACGACAAGGCAAAATGGCACTGGGGCGCGAAAAATGCGCCGACAGATATCCCGCAGGAAAACGGCGCGACGCACATCGCGTTTTTCTTCCGCTGGTGCATGGAGCGCAAGCTCTACTCCAAGGACTTTGCGGCGGATTTCGCGGACGATATAGCGCGGATGGACGATAGCTTTGATTATCGCGGGTATTTCTTTGGCGCCATGGACGGCGTGCTAGGCAGCGAGGAGCTAAACACCGCGGGCAAGGCCTTTGCGAAGGCCTACTACACCACGGACCGCACGAAATTTGCCAAAACGCACGGCTGGTATTTGCAAGATTACGACGATTTCGTCGCGCGCAAATTTGGCGATAAAAACTTCGACAACGCCTATTTTTACATAGAAAACTCGCCGCAAAATTACGCCGAGATCAAAGAGATCATCGATCGCCGCTACGAGGAATTCTTGAGCTTCAAGGAGGCAAAGTAGAAATTTTACCGCCGAGCTTAGCCGGTTTAAAATAGACGTCCAATCCGAAACGGCGCGCGATCTGCGCCGCGGTAAAATTTAAAATTTTGCGTAGCGCTTTAAATTTACGAAGCGTACGGCGAGCTGGCGCGACACATTGCAAATTAAATTTTAAAATCAAACCGCTTCGCAGTGCGAGATACATTAAATTCAGCGGCGCGCTGTTTTTGTAAGCCTGGCGCTGTATTTGCAAACTCTCGGCACGCAATATTAGAAGCCGTCCGCCGATCGTTGTGCCGTAAATTTTATAAACGCCAATCGTTTAAAACAATTCTCAAAGATCGCGCAATCCGCATTTTAAAAATAAATTTGAAATTTTAAAATCATCGCGGCGCGCGATGCAAATAAGCAGAATCGATACGTTGCTGCGAGCGGCAGGGCTTAAAATTTAGGAAAATTTAACTATAATCGCCGCAAAAATTTGAAAATTTTAAAATTTCACAAAGGATTTCATAGATGATCAAGGCACTCCGCGGTATGAACGATATTTCAGGCGAGCAGGCGCGCATCTACTCGCAAATTTTAAACGTGTGCGAGCGCGTGGCGCGCAATTACGGCTTTTGCCTCATCGAAACTCCCAAACTCGAGCAGACCGCGCTATTTCGCCGCAGCGTCGGCGAGAGCAGCGACATCGTCGGCAAAGAGATGTATGAGTTTAGCGACAAAAGCGGAGATAGCGTCTGCCTGCGCCCCGAAGGCACCGCAGGCGTCGTGCGCGCCTTTATCGAAAAAAAGCTAGACCGCAGCAGCGGCGTGCATAAATTTTATTATCAAGGCTCGATGTTTCGCTACGAGCGCCCGCAAAAGGGGCGTCTGCGCGAGTTTCATCAATTCGGCGTCGAGTGTTTCGGCGAAAGTAGCGTTTATGAGGACGCGAGCGTGATCTTGATGTTAGCTCAAATTTTGCGCGAGCTGAATGTCGCCGCAACGCTTAAAATCAACTCTTTAGGCGATGAGGAGTGCATGCCTGCGTATAAAACCAAGCTCGTAAATTTCTTGCAAGAGCGCAAAGACAGGCTCTGCGAGGACTGCCAAAGGCGTATCGACACCAATCCTATCCGCGTGCTGGACTGCAAAAATGAAAGCTGCCAGAAAATTTTAGCCGCCGCACCGCTTATAACTGAAAATTTAAACGACGCCTGCGCGGCGGAATTTGCGCAGCTGCAAAGAATTTTAACCCAAAACGGACAAAAATTTGAAATCGATGCAAAGCTCGTGCGCGGGCTTGATTACTACTGCAAGACCGCCTTTGAGTTCGTCTCATCCGAACTTGGCGCACAAAGCGCCGTAGGCGGCGGCGGGCGCTACGACAGACTCGTGGAGTTTTTAGGCGGCAGAAAGACGGCGGGCGTGGGCTTTGCGATCGGTATCGAGCGAATAGCCGAAATTTTAAAAACGCGCGAAGCCCCTCAAGAGCGCGAGGGGATTTATATCGGCGCGCTGGATGAGGCGTTTGTTAGCACGGCATTTTCATTTGCGCTAAAGCTGCGAAAGTTTTGTAAAACTCAAATTTCATACGAGCCCAAGAGCCTGGCCAAGCATTTAAAAGCGGCCGACGCAGCGGAGGCGAAATTTTGCCTTTGCATCGGGCAGGACGAGTTTGATCGCGCCGAGGTATGGTGCAAAAATTTAAAGGATCAAAGCACCTTTGCGATCAAATTTAAAGAGGTCGAAGCGTTTTTTAAGGATAGAGCATGAGCGATTACGGACTAAATATTTGGGGAAATTCCAACTTCACGATAGACGGGGGCAAACTATGCCTAAACTCCGATTTTAAGCAGCCTTTGGTGGATATAATAAAAGAGATCCGCGCAGACGGCGTGCGAGGCCCGATACTGCTGCGCTTCCCGCACCTCATCAAAAAGCAGATCGTTGAAATTTACTCAAATTTTAACCGCGCTATTAAGGAGTTTGATTACAAGGGAAAATTCCACGCCGTCTATCCGCTTAAGGTAAATCAATTCCCGGGCTTCGTTAAAAATTTAGTCGATATCGGCGAGCCTTACGGATACGGACTCGAGGCCGGCAGCAAGCCCGAACTGCTGCTAGCAATGGCGTATAACAAATACGGCGCGCCGATCACCGTAAACGGTTTTAAAGATAAGGAGCTCATCAATATCGGCTTTATCGCCGCAGAGATGGGGCATAACGTAACGCTTACGATCGAGGGACTAAACGAGCTTGAAACCATCATCGAAACGGCTAAGGAGCGATTCGCGCCAAAGCCATTCATCGGGCTTCGCATCAGGCTGCACAACTCCGGAAGTGGTATGTGGGCGAAAAGCGGCGGGATAAATTCTAAATTCGGTCTTACCTCGACCGAGCTTATAGAGGCGATAAACTTACTCAAGAAAAACGACCTCATCGAGCAGTTTACGATGATCCACTTTCATATCGGCTCACAGATTACAGAGATCCATCCGCTCAAAAAGGCCCTCATCGAGGCGGGTAACATCTACACCGAGCTTCGCAAAATGGGCGCAAAAAATTTAAAATCCATAAATTTAGGCGGAGGTCTCGCTATCGAATACTCCCAAGCCAAAGAAAGCTCCAACCGCAACTATACGCTAAAAGAATACGCCAACGACGTGGTTTTTTTGCTAAAATCGATCGCAGAGGATAAAAAAGAGGCCGAGCCGGATATCTTTATCGAGAGCGGAAGATACGTAGCCGCCAGCCATGCGGTGCTCGTAGCGCCGATTTTGGAGCTTTTTACCCAAGAATACGCCGAAGAGAAGCTCGCCCTAAAAAAGGACAATCCGCCGGTAGTCGCCGAGCTATACGATCTGTATAAAACTCTAAAGCCGTCCAACGCGCTAGAGTATCTGCACGATGCCATGTCGCACATGGAGAGCGTGCTTACCCTTTTTGATCTGGGATACGTCGATCTGATCGACCGCTCAAACGGCGAAATTTTGGTTCATCTAATAATGCGAAAGGCGTATGGAATTTTAGGCAACAAGCAAGAATACAGCAATTTCTTAAACTCCTTAGGCAACGCCCAAGAACGCTATTTGGTAAATTTCTCGATCTTTCAAAGCCTGCCCGATTTTTGGGGCATCAAGCAGCACTTCCCGATCATGCCGCTAGAGAGGCTGGATGAGCGCGCCACGCTATCGGCGTCGATCTGGGATATCACCTGCGATAGCGACGGCGAGATAGAATTCGATAGGGAGACCAACCCGCTATTTTTGCACGACGTAGATCCCGAAGAGGAGGAGTACTTTTTAGGCTTTTTTCTTGTCGGAGCCTATCAGGAGGTGCTTGGCATGAGCCATAACCTCTTTGCACACCCCACCGAAGCGACCGTGATCTTGCACGATGACGGCGGCTTTGAGATCAAGGACTTTATCGAATCTCAATCGGTCATCGACATCTTGGAGGATATGGACTACGACGTAGTAGATATCCGCGAAAGCCTAAATGAGCGTGTCGAAAAATCAAATCTTATCGGAGATAAAGAGAAAAAGCACATCCTGGGCGAACTATATCTGTTTTTAAACGACAATAGCTACTTAAAGACGATCAAATGAGTTTTTGGCAAATTTTAAAACAGGACTTCACCGAACCGATGCGCCAAGACCCCGCATGCAATAGCGTATTTGAGATATTTTTCTGCTATCCCGGTGTCTGGGCGCTGATAAATTACCGCTTTGCGCATTTTTTCTACGAGCGAGGTTTTAAGCTCATAGCTCGCGCGATTAGCGGACTTAGCCGCATAATCACCGCCGTAGATATCAACCCGGGCGCACAGATCGGCTCGGGCGTATTTTTCGACCACGCTACGGGGCTTGTCATCGGAGAAACGGCGATCATCGGCGATAACTGTCTGATCTATCAAGGCGTCACTCTCGGCGGCGTGAGCTTAGAGCACGGCAAGCGCCATCCGACGCTGCAAAACGGCGTCGTAGTAGGCGCAGGAGCTAAGGTGTTAGGCAATATCACAATCGGCGAAAATTCCAAAATCGGCGCAAATTCCGTCGTCGTAAAGGATGTCGCGCCAAACTGCACCGCCGTAGGAGTACCGGCTAGAATTTTAGGAAGCTGCGAGAGCGATCCTTTGGCGCATAATAAAATTCCCGATATCAGCCAAGAGCTTATCAAATATCTCATCAAGCGTATCGAAATTTTGGAAGAGTGTATTTGCAACGGCAAAAAAGATATCTCCGCAATGGATGAGGATCTAAATAAATTCTACGAAGAGTATCTGAAATCATTAAAATAAGAGGGTTAAAATGAAAAAAGCTCTATTTTTTACAATTTTTGCTATTTTGTCGGCAAGCGGCAGCGATGCTAATAGCGCGAAAAATTCCGCGAACGACGCCAGAATAAGTTTAGTAAAAAGTCTATACATCAAGGACACCTATTTCGGCGATCACAAAAATGCCCTATCAGCTTCTTTCAAATCTGCGCTTATGCAAGATGAAGCATCTGCTGGCGAAGGTGAGGTAGGCTGCTTGGACTACGATCCGGTAATCGGCGGTCAAGATGTCTGCGACGACGCGAAATATGATTTTGAGCTAGGGCAGCGCGATACTGTCGTAGTAACTCAAACCTGCCCCTACGGTGCGCAGACTATAATCTACAAACTCGTCCGTAGCGGAGGAGATTATAAAATCGACGATATCTACAACCAAGACCCAAGTAGCGGCAGGGCTTTTAGCGTCAAAAATCAAATTTTAAATTGTCTAAACTAATCCAAGGAGCATCAATGAAATTAACACTTTCAAGTCGCGTAAGCAAGCTCGGCGAAAGCCTAACAATCGCAATCAGCACCAAAGCCAAACAGATGAAAGCTCATGGGCAAGACGTCGTGATCCTAAGCGCGGGCGAGCCTGATTTCGATACCGCAGAGGTCGCCAAAAAGGCTGTCATAGAGGCTATGGCTAAGGGCTGTGGAAAATATACGCCGGTTGCCGGCACGCCTGAAATTTTAAATTTAATCGCGCAGAAGCTAAAGCGTGATAATGCTCTAAACTACAGGCCTGATCAGATCATCACCAACGTCGGCGCCAAGCACTCGCTATTCAACGCCTTTAACTGCATCTTAAACGAAGGCGATGAGGTTATAATACCGGCGCCTTATTGGGTCACCTACCCCGAAATCGTAAAATTTTGTGGCAGCAAGCCCGTCATCGTAGACACCAAGGCGGAAAACCGATACAAAATCACCGCCTCGCAGCTCAAAGCCGCGATCACGCCGCGCACGAAGGCGCTGTGCCTTTTCAACCCGAGTAACCCCGCAGGCGCCGTATATTCGCGCCAGGAGCTACAAGAGCTTGCGGAAGTGCTAAAGGGCACGGATATTTTAGTAATTGCCGATGAAATTTACGAAAAAATCGTCTTCGGCAAGAGTTTCATAGCCGCAGCAAGCATCAGTGAGGATATGTTCGGGCGCACCGTGACGATCAACGGGCTAAGCAAATGCGGCGCGATGCCCGGCTGGCGCTTCGGCTACACCGCCTGTGCTATCGATGAGCTAAATAAGGCGATGATAAACCTGCAAAGCCAAAGCGTCAGCAACGTAGCAAGCATAGTCCAGGCAGGCGCTATGCCAGTGCTGCGCGGCGAGGCGGATGATTATATCGAGGAGATGAGGCGCGAATACGAGCGCAGGCGCGATTTTGGCGCGGACGCGATAGGTGCGATCCCAGGGCTTAGTGTCGTAAAACCAGATGGCGCATTTTATTTCTTCATAGATTGCTCTCAGGTAGAACCTGATAGTATGAAATTCTGCATGCAGCTGCTAGATAAAGGGCTCGTAGCCACGGTGCCAGGAAGCGGATTTGGCATGGATGGGCACTTCCGCATAAGCTTTGCGTGCTCTATGGAAAATCTAAAACGCGGCTTTGAGCGCATAGAAAAATTCGTAAAAAATTACCACAGATAGACATGCTAGCGAAATTTTGATCTAAATTTGTCGTAACTTAGCAGCGAAATTTTTACATAAAATTTAATGCGGCTTGGCGGCAAATTTAGTGTGGCACGGCGTAGCTCAGAATTTAATGCGGTTGCGCTAGCCAAGCGCGATTGAATTTCGTGCCGCTTTAATTAAATTTCAAGCTGCCGTATTCAGGAGCGCTTAAATTTTATGCCGTTTATTCAAATGCGGCTAATTTTGCGCTGTCATACTGCGACGTCTGCTGTGCCACGCACTGCTCGCGATTTTAAATTTCGCTTCGGAATTTTAAAATTTCATCGCACGACGCATCCGGATTTTGTCGCAAACGCCGCCTGCGGCAGAGCTTTTAAAATTTTATCGCAAAATTTTTTAAAATTTCGCGCCGAGGCTTTCGGCTCTTGCGCTGCTCGCCGTTTGATGCCGCTATGCTAACTAAACGTAGCAGTCGCGCAAAATACTACAAAATGGGCGCAATAAACACGATCGATGCCGCATAGCAGAACGCGACGAACCAAAAAACGCACGGCGCAGATCGTAAACGAGCTAAATTTCAAAATTTTACCGCGCCCGAGGCCTTGGTGCAAACGCAACAAATTTTATGTTTTAGTGCGCCTTTGAGCCCAAGCGTATCAAATAGATTTTAAACGAAATTTCAACGCCGCCGCGCTATTTTATATTTTTATAAAGACTATTTTAGTAAAATCAGAGCTTTATGAGCGAGATAAAAATTTTAATCACCGACGAGGATCTGTGCGCTCCGCGGCGGCTTTTGAGTAGGCGCGATAAGAAGCTGGCGCGAGCGCGAGGACATCTGCGCGAGTTTCGCGTTTCGCGGGCGCTTAAGGCGCGCTTTAAAAAACGCGGCGAATTTTGCATCTCGCACAAAAGCGCGGACGGCAAAACGATCGTCGCCGTGGCTCTAGCGAGGCAAAAGTTCGGACTCGATCTTGAAATTTTAAAACCGCGGAATTTTGCCGCGGCGAGCGAGTTTTGTTTCAACGCCTTTGAGCGCGAGCTTTTAGCGGCGGTGGACGAGAGCGAAAAGACGCTCATTTTTTATAAAATTTACACGATCAAAGAGGCGCTGATTAAGGCGCGAAGCCTAGGTTTTTACGCGCTTGCTCGCGTGGGGCTGGCGCGCGGCGCAGATGGAGAGGCTCTGGCGCTTGATGAGCGCGGCAGAGTGTGGTCACACAAGAGCTATATTTTGGAGGGCGAGATTTTGATTTCGCTAGTTTTTAGGGAGAATTTTTGAGACCTGTTTATCGTTTTTACGCTATTTCTAAAACGGCTTTCATTCTGCTTTGCACCGCGTTTTTTATAGGCGGATGCGCACACAAGGCGCCCGAGCGGATAGCGGAATTTAGCCAAAAGCAGTTCATCCTAACTGATCCTAACGGCGTGAAAAGCAGAGCCCTGATCTCCAAAATTTCGCCCGCAAGCAGCGAGGAGAGCCGCTACAAGCTCGTCTGGCTCGATATGCTAGGCGCGCCGATAGCACGCAAAATTTTATCGATCGCGGACGGCGAGGCGAAATTTCGCAACGACGGCTTCCTGCCGCCCGATTCGCAAAGCGAGCGAGTATTTTTAGCCCTGCTTGAGAATGCGGATAAAGCAAATTTCGCCATAAACGCAAAGGGGCGCCGATATGACGCAGTATCTAAGTAGTCCGGGGCTCATCTGTGCGGGCGCAAACAGCGCCGCAGAGCTTTTTGGCGCGCTGTGCGAAAAAAGATCCGCGCTGCAAAAGCTTAGCGTCTGCGGTAAAAATTTCATCTTTGGGCGCGTGGATACGCCGCTACCGAGGATCAAAGATCGCGCCTACGCCACGCGCACGAACGCCCTGGCGCTTTACGCCTGCCTCGGCGTGCAAGGACAGATCGAGCAAGCCGTGCAAAAATTCGGCGCGCACCGCATAGGCGTGGTATTTGCGACCACCAACACCGGCGTGCAAGAAAACTATGCGGAATTTTTCGCCTGCGACAAGGGCACGGGAAATTTTATCTCGCAAGACGGCGAAGGTTCCGCGCCGTGCAGCGAAATTTCTACTCCAAACGACAAAAATTTCGCCAAAATTTCAAAAAACGCGAACGATAAATTTAAAAACTTCTGCTTCGAGCGCAACTCCCACGCAAACCCCGCAAATTTTATCCGCGAACGCTTCGGGCTAAAATCCGTCGCGATCGGAGTTTCGAGTGCGTGCACCAGCGGAAACAAAGCTCTGATCGAAGCTTCGCGCCTCATTTCTTGCGGACTTTGCGACGCGGTCGTTTTCGGCGGCGCCGACGCACTCGACGAGCTCACGCTGCAGGGCTTTAGCGCGCTTGAAATTTTAAGCGAGCAGCCGCTAAAGCCGTTTTCAGAGGCACGATCAGGCACAAATCTAGGCGAAGGAGCCTGCGCATTCGTGCTCTCGCGCGAGCGCATAAGCGACGTCGCGTTTTTGGCTCACGCCGCAAACTCCGACGCCTACCACATCACCAAGCCCGATCCTAGCGCACGCATGCAGATCGCGGCGATCAAAACCGCGCTAAAATCGGCGCAGCTGCAAAGCGTCGACTACGTAAACCTGCACGGCACGGGCACTGCGGCCAATGACGCGATGGAGGCCTTGGCTATGAGCGCCGCCCTACCCTTAGCGCCAGCAAGCTCGTCCAAATGGGCGATCGGACACACTCTGGGCGCTGCGGGGGCGATTGAGCTTGCCGTATGCTACGAGGCGATCAGACAGGGCGTGATCCCGCCAAATTTTACAAACGATAAAATTTGGCGCGGCTCGGAGGCTGAAATTTTTCATAGCGCGCAGGCGCGGTACGGCGAGCGAAACGATGAAATTTTAAATAACGCAAGCGATCAAATTTTATGCAGCTCGGGCGGTGAAATTCTGCAAAACGCGCAGGGTGAAATTTTAAAAAGCGGCGCGGATGAAATTTTGACTGCGTCTAAAGCTTTGCAAGACGCAGGCGATAAAATTTTAAAATACGCCGCGGATCAAGCTTCGCAAACGAGTGAAATTCCGGCTGCGCTGTCTAAATTTAATCTCGCATGCGAAGCCAAAAAAGCGCGCGTAGATACCGCGATGAATCTAAATTTTGCTTTCGGCGGAGATAACGCCGTAACCATAATAGGACGCGTATGAGAGCCTCTAGTATCCTACCGCAGAGCGGATATATGGTCTTCGCAGATGAAATTTTAGAGATTAGCGACGGATATGCGAGCTGTGCGTTTAGCGTTAAAGAGGACTCGCCGTTTACCGAAAACGGGAAGCTCGGCAGCTACGCGTACATGGAGATCATGGCGCAGTGCATCGGCGCCTATTCGGGTCACCGAAACGGCGGCGAGGCGAGGCTCGGGTTTTTGCTGGGCGTGCGAAACCTGGATATTTCGCGCGCAAGCCTGAAAGTAGGCGAGCGCGTAATTACGACGGCGAGGCAGAGCGTAAGCGACGGTGAGGGGCTATATATCTTCGACTGCGAGATCCGCTGCGGCGGCGAACATATCGCAAGCGCCACACTTAGCGTAATGCGCGCGAGCGACGAAATGATAAAGAGTATAAATGGCTAAGAGAATTTTAATCACCGGAGCAAGCGGCGGTATCGGCGAGGCGTGTGCGTTAAATTTAGCGCAAAAAGGCTACGGCTTGGCGCTAAACGGGCGCAACGAAGCAAAGCTAAAAGACGTGGCGAAGCGTTGCTCGGATGCGGGCGCGGCGGAAGTTCAAATTTTAAAATTTGACGTCGCAGATACCGCTGCGGCGCAGGAGCATATCGAAGCAGATATAGAGGCAAACGGCGCATACTGGGGCATCGTGCTAAACGCGGGCATTACGCGAGATAACTCTTTCGTATGGTTTGAGCGCGAGGATTGGCAAAGCGTGATAGATACGAATTTAGGCGGGTTTTATAACGTCCTAAAGCCCGCGCTGATGCCGATGATCCGTGCCAAAAAAGGCGGGCGTATCGTCGTGATGAGCTCGGTTAGCGGAATTGCCGGCAACCGCGGCCAGAGTAACTACGCCGCCAGCAAAGGAGGGCTAATCGCCGCGGCAAAATCGCTAGCGATAGAACTTGCAAGCCGCAAGATCACGGTAAACGTGGTAGCTCCCGGGCTCATCAAAACGGCGATGAGCGAAGGTATAAACGAAACCGCAAGCGAGCAAATTTTAAGCGCGATTCCGTTAGGCCGCATCGGCGAGCCGAGCGAGGTGGCGCATTTGGTGGAGTTTTTGCTAAGCGAAAATTCCGCATATATCACAAAAGAGGTTATTAAAATAGACGGTGGATTATGTTAAATAGAGTAGTTATTACGGGTTTTGGCAACGTCTGTGCATTCGGGCGGGACTGGGCAAGCATAAAGCAGAATTTGGCGCAGCAAAAAAGCGCCGTAGTTTATATGAGCGAATGGGATATTTTCGGCGAGGAGCTAAACACTAGGCTTGGCGCGCCGATACCAAACTACGCGCCGCCTGCGCACTGGAGCCGCAAAGATACCCGCTCGATGGGCAAGGTAGCGATGCTTGGCGTAGATGCCGCGGGTAAAGCTCTGGCGGATGCGGGGCTTTTGGGAGATGAGCGTATAAAGGACGGCCGTATGGGCGTCGCAGCGGGTAGCTGTAGCGGCGATGCAAAGGCTACTGGCGAGGTCGTAGATATTTTGCACGGCAAGGATAGCACCTTCAACGCCAACTCATACGTCAAGATGATGCCCCACACCGTCGCTGCGAATATCGCGATCTACTACGGACTAAAAGGCAGACTCATCCCCACGGGCTCTGCGTGCACGAGCGCGTCTCAAGCGATCGGATACTCATACGAAGCGATAAAATTCGGCCTGATAGATATGATGCTGGCAGGCGGAGCGGACGAGCTACACCCGAGCCAGGCATTCGTATTTGATAAGCTCTACGCGACAAGCTGTAAAAACGACACCCCTACTCTCAGCCCCGCGCCTTTTGATATAGCGCGCGACGGGCTGGTTTTGGGCGAAGGCGGTGCCATATTCGTGCTGGAAAGCCTCAGAAGCGCACTTGCGCGCGGCGCTAAAATTCACGCCGAGATAGTGGGCTTCGGCACGACCTGCGACGGCACGCATATCACCCGCCCGCAGAGCGAGACTATGCGCGCGGCGATGCAGTTGGCGCTCAAAGACGCCGCGATTTCGCCGGATCTCATCGGGCACGTAAACGCTCACGCTACGGCGACCAGACAGGGCGACATCGCAGAATCTACGGCGACGCATGAAATTTTCGGCTCGCAAATGCCAGTGAGCTCTTATAAAGGCTATTTGGGTCATACTTTGGGCGCGTGCGGGGCGCTGGAGAGCTTCATCTCGGTGATGATGATGAACGAGGGGCTGTTCTATCCGAATCTAAATTTACAAGCTATCGATCCGCAGTGCGCGCCGCTTAGATACCTCACGCAGCCGCAGGAGATAAAGACCGACTACGTTATGAATAACAACTTCGCTTTCGGCGGCGTGAACACATCTTTGATTTTTAAAAAATTTATCAACTAAAGGAGAGAAAATGAAAAAATTTCTATTTTTCGTAGTTGCGACGCTTTTTGTCGCTAATTCGGCTTATGCCAAAAACGATATCGTGCGCTTCCCGATCGCTGCGGCACTCGCAGAGCCCGACGCTAAAGCCAAGCTTGATCCGAACATAAAATTCTACTTCGGCAACAAATCCGCAGGCAGAAAGATCACGCAGCAGCTAAGCTCGAATAAAAAAGCAAACGGCGTCGGCAAGAGCGATCAAGCCGCATGCAACCGCGCGTTTTTATCGGCGCTACTTAGCTTCCAAGATCGAGCCAAAAAAGAGGGCGGTAACAAGGTCGTCAATATCACGAGCTACTATTACAAAAACGTCTTCGTGAGCGACAAAGAGTTTGAATGCGGCGTAGGCTCGATAATGAGCGGCGTCACGCTAAGAGGCTACATTGCAAAATAAACTAAGCTTCGGCGTAGCTTACGCAAGCGCGATAATTTCGGGCGAGCCGGCGGAGTTTTATAAAAAACTCGCCGCTTGCTCGGACGGAATTTCCGAAGCAAATTTAGGCGGAAATTCCGATCTTGATTGCGATGCAAGTCAAAATTTTACGTATGATTTCGCGTTAAATTCTACGCAAGATTTTACAAATATTCCGGACTGTGAGCAGAACTCTATAAATCCCGCAAATTTTGCAGCGCGCGAAAATAGCGAAAGCGGGGGGCGCGACCTTGCCGCAGAAGGTCTTGATGAAAATTCTGCCAAGCTCGGCTCGGAGCGGAGATTAGATCGTGAAGCGAACGGGTCTAAATTTAGCGCCTCGCAAGGTTTTGATTGCAGCTCTGAGGGGGCGGCGGAGATTTATAAAAATTTCGTCGCCTGCGAGGATGAAGTTTTGCAAAAAAGCCTCGGAGAAAATTTGAAAATCTCTACCCGCGCTCGCTTAAAAGAGGAAATTTTAGCACTCGAAGCTTTAAAAAAAAAGCCGGCTCTTGATTATATTCCGCCGTTGCAGCGTCGCCGTTTGGGGCTCGGGGCAAAACTTTGCATCTCGCTTTTAGGCGAAATTTCGCAAAATACGCCGCAAAGTTTAGCCGAGGAGGGCTCCTTAAATCTCGCGCCTCAAAATTTAGATGCAAGCAAAAGCCGTGCCGCTGTGCAAAATCAGCAGCAGCAAGATTTTTCAAGCGAAAATTCTTTGAATTTAGTGTCGCAAAATTTAAATTCAACGCCACAGGATTTTTCAAATGAAAATTCCTTAAATTCGGCAAGGCAAAATTTGAAAGCAGTCGATGATGCCGCGACACAGCGCAAAGGGCTACCGCTCGTTTTTTGCTCGCGCCTTGGCGAGATCAACCGCTGTTTTGGCCTGCTCGGCTCGATGAGCGAAAGCGTCTCGCCTTCGAGCTTTTGTGTCAGCGTACTCAACGCGATTGCGGCGCAAAATGCGATTTTTACGCAAAATCATGCCGAAATTTCGACGATCTCTGCGGCGTGTGCGCTCGAAAACGGCGCAATAATCGCAGCTACGAGGCTGAAAGAAAGCGCGGAAAATTCCGGCTCCGCACAGGATGCGAACGAAGCAGGCAAAAACGGCGAATGCAAATCGGATAACGATAAAATCGCCCTGCTCTGCTATTTTGAGGAGGCAAATAACAACTATCTGAAGCGCTGCGACTTTGCCTGCGCCCTACTTTTGGTGCTTCAGCGCGGAGATGACGTGCAGATCGAAATTTCGCCGCACGTTGCAGACGCGACGGCACAGAGCATAGAGGCACAAAATCCAAAATCGCGAGCCGAGAATGAAATTTTACGCAGCTTTAAAGAGAGCGACGAGATCCCGCTAGATAGCGCGGTGGAATTTTTGGCTAAAATCCTCTCCGGCAAGCGCGAATGGCGTAGCAGCGACGGGGTTTTGGACTATATTTGGCGCGTCAAAGATCCCGCCAAAATCGCAGCTTTTTTGAGGCAAGATCGTGAGCGCTAAAATAGTACAATTTTATCGCACGAGTAATCGCGGCGAGACGAGCAAATTTGATCAAAATCTCAGGCTACGCGGAGCCGCAAGAACGCGAACGACGAGCTTTAAAATTAACCGCTCCGCCAAACGCGGATATGGTGAAGATTTTAAATTTAGCCGCGCTACCAAACACGAGCTCGTCCAAACGGCACATCTTAAAAGCACGCCGAAAGGGCGCGTACCGTGCGCCGCCAAATCGCGTTGCAATGAGGCGCGCTGCGAAAATACGCCGCCGAGGCATACGCAACGAACCCAAAAAAATCCTCCTAAACGCTGCGAGCTGCGAGCTATAAAAATTTCACCGCAGCGGCGCGTAGAAAACACCGCGCAATTCCGCTATAAAGACAGATGCGGCGAGCCGAAACGGTACGCGCAGCAGGCTGTAAATTTTATAAATTTAGCAGAGCAAAGCTTGGGCTACGAGTTTAAATTTAGCTGCGCGATGAATAGAGCGGCCGCTCAGGTAAGATGCGCACGGCAAGGCGTTGCGATGAATTTTAAATTTTGCGGCGCCGCGAGCTATAAATTTAATCAGACGGCGTGCCATACGGCGGCGCCAAAGCAGCGTATATGGCGCTTCGCAGAAATTTTCTCGCGACGCCGCGCGTGGCAAACCGCGGAAATTTCACCGAGGCAGTACATGCGGCGAACGGCGAGAATTCTACAAAATCGCAGTTTGCCGCGCACCGCAAAAATTCTATTGCTTCGATACATACGCGGCGCCGAGATCGCCTCCGCTCAGACCATAAAAGCTCTATTACTTCGGCACATGCCGCAAGGCGAAATATCACGCGCAGAGAACCGCAAAAATTTCATTGCGATACAGCAGGCGGCAAGCCGTAGAAATTTTATCGAGATCGCGCGCATGACGAGCCATCAAATCCCCGCCGAGAACCACAAAACCCTCGCCGATAGCCGCACAATCCCTAACGAGAGCTGCTGCGAAATCCCCGCCGAAAGAGGCGCCGCGCGATGAAGCAGACAGATCCGCTAAGGCGCAAGCTCAAACAGATCGGCATCGCGCTGTGCTTCTCAAGCTTCGGCGCGCTGTGTATGATAGGCAACCTGCTCTTCCTCCCCGTAGCGCTGCTGAGGCTAAACCGCATAGAGGTCGTGCGAAATTTCGTGCGCGATTTTATAATGATCTCGTGGCGCATATTTTTGCTGCTAGCGCGTCTTTACGGCAGCATCGGCGTGAACTGGCGCTGCAAGCTCCCGCCTAGCGGCACTCTCATCATCGCAAACCACCCTAGCCTGCTTGACGTGGTGATCTTTTTAGCTCACGTGCGGCGCGCAAACTGCGTAGTCAAGGAAAGTCTGTGTAAAAATCCCTTCCTCTCCGCCGCCATCGCAGCCGCGGGCTACATCCCAAACACCGGCTCGGAAGCGATGATAGATGCATGCCGCAGCGCCCTTGAGCGAGGAGAAAGCCTAATCATCTTCCCAGAGGGCACGCGCACCGCAGATCGCATCGCCATGCACAAAGCAGCGTTTTACATCGCGATAAATTTCGCAAAAAATATGAATTGCGTCGCGATAAAAATGGATCCTAAAAGCCTAAAAAAAGGACAAGTATGGTACGATACGCCCGAGGTTCGGATGAAGTACGACCTCTACGAGCTGTGCGCGCTGGATCTAACGAGCTTTGAGCCGGATCGCCCAAACCCGATCCGAGTGCGCAAACTCTACGAAAAAATATCAAATCTATATGAAAAGGAGAATCTGTGAACGAAGAAATTTTGGAGCTTAAGGAACTGATCATTTCGGGGCTGAACCTCGAAGACGTCGCGCCGGGCGACATAAATGACGATGAGCCGCTTTTTGGCGACGGGCTCGGGCTCGATTCGGTCGATGCGCTGGAGCTAGGGCTTTTGGTGCAGAAAAAATACGGCATCGTGCTTAACTCAAAAACCCAAAATTTAAAGCAAATTTTCTCATCCGTTGCGTCTTTGGCGCAATACATCGCCGAAAATAGGAGTAAAAATGAGTAAAGATGAAATTTTTGAAATTTTAAAAAAGGCGCTCGTGGAGCTTTTTGAGATCGACGAGAGCAAGGTCGTGCCTGAGGCTAAAATTTACGAGGATCTGCAGATCGACAGCATCGACGCGATTGATCTGGTCGATTACGTCAAGAAAAACACGGGCTATAAGCTGATGCCCGATGATTTTAAAAATATCCAAACTCTCGGCGACATCGTGGATGCCGTAGCGGCGAAGCTCGATCAGGGCGCGAGTGGGGAAACTACGGGCGGCGAGAATTAAATTTCGCCGTGCGGCGCGGCAAGATCGCGCGTGCGGCGGCTTGGTAGTTTACTTTGCGGCGGCACAGAGGCAGCGGTTGGCTTGATAGATAACATACGGCGGCGTTTGTTTGACGACGCATGTTGAATTGATAACGTGCGGCGAATATTATCAAAGGTATGCGACGAGTGGCGATCGTTTTATTGAAAGAGCGTGGAGCGAGCGGCTTTTGCGGGCTTGGCGGTTAAGCGGCACGGCACAAAGCCCACTTAACCGCCACTTTTAGGCTAGTATTTAAAGCACTTTGCAGATCAAAATTTTAAAATTTTAATCTGCAAGTTCGGATGAAATTTTGAAATTTTAAAAGGCGTTGTTTCTTTTGCGACCGTCGCTTTCGTAAAATTTCAAAATTTTAAAATTTCGGCTAAATTTAATTTAGCAAATCTGATCGCGGGTGCGGCGCCGCGAGTTAAATTAAGGCGTAGCTAAATTTAAAAGCGGCACTGCTGAAATTTAAATGCGGCGAGCAAGGCTAAATTTAAATTTTAAAAGCATAGCGCCTAAAATTTGAACGCTGAAGCTAAATTTAAAGTATCGAAGTGTGGTAATAATCGCGCCGATCGCAACGATCGCGCTGCTAGCAACAAAACCAAAAACCGCCACGGCAAAACCAAAATCGCAGCAGCAAAAGCCTAGCCGGCCGCGGTAAAACAAAATTGCTGCGACAAAGCTAAAACCGCCGCGGCAGAAACTAAACCCTTGCGGCTAAATTTAAGGATTACAAAGATTGCGACGAACGATATTTTTAAAAACAGTTACCATAATTTTGAGCGTGCTCTACCCTTTCGGTCTCTATTTTTTGCACGGCGGCGCGCGGGTCTGCTTGCTTGTAGCGATGAGCGCGCTATGGGGAGCGCGAGCCGTTTTTGAAAGTAAAGATCGAGCTATTAAGGGCGCAAGCGCGGCATTTTTTGCGCTGTGCGCCCTATTTGGAGGCGGAGCGCTTGCGTATCTGTATCCGCTCATAATAAATTTCTCGCTCGCAGCGCTTTTCGCGCTCAGCCTAAGATTGACGCCCGCGATCACACGCCTAGCGCTTTTGAAGCAGCCAGGTCTCAACGAGCACGGCCGCGCCTACACGCGCAAGCTGACCGAAGTTTGGCTCGGATTTTTCGTGCTAAACGGTCTACTTAGCGCGGCGCTGCTACTACCGCGAGATAAAATTTATTGGAGCGTTTACTGCGGCGCGATCTCATACGTCCTCATCGGCGCGCTGATCGGCGGCGAGATGATTTTTAGGAAATTTTATGTTAAAAAATTTGATTAATTCTTTGAAGCCTTACGAGCGCGAAATCCTTGCTGCGGCGGCTCTTGCGCGCGATTTGGCAAAAACAGGATGCAAGCGGAGCGAAGCGGTAAACTTAAAAGGCGCGGACAAACTCCAAAGCAGCGCGGCAAGCGTAAATTTAAAAGGCGCGGAAAATTCTAACAGAAGCGCAAATTTAAAAGATGCGGAAAATTCTAGCAGTGACACAGATACCGCGCGCGCCTTGCAATCGGCGCAGACGCAAGAGCAAAAGCGCGCGCCGATGATTGAAATTTACGGCGAGGATGCGGCGGAGTTCATTGCGTTTTTTTTCGGCACGCTGATTGCGGGTTTTGCGCCCGTACTGCTGCGAGAGCCCAAATTTAGCGGCGAATTTCATCTCGGCGGCGACGTGAAAATTCTAAATCTCGCCGCATCGCAAAATTTAGACGAATTTAGCCCTCATGATTTAGAAAACATTTCGCCTCCGGGTACGGGAAAATCCGCGCCTAAAATTTCATCTAAAAACGCGCCGCAAAATCACGCGCCCTGCGAGCAAGAGGCTATCTCTTTGCGCCTACTGCGCGTAGAACAAAAATTTTATATCAAAACTTCAGGCTCCACGGGCGAGGCAAAAAATATCGAAAAAAGCCTGCGCGATATGGTTTTAGAGGCGGAATTTTTAGTAGAGAGATTTGGCCTTTGCGCAAGTGATCGATTTTTATCGGGCGTCTCGCACCAAAATATGTTCGGGCTTACCTTTAGCATCTTCGTGCCGCTGCTTTGCGGCTCGCGCACGCAAAAAGGCGGCCTAAACTACCCTGAAATCATCCTCGCAGCCGATCTTGCGGGCGCCGTGCTGATCAGCTCGCCCACGGTGCTCGGCGCGCTGTGCGAGTACGCAGACGCCGCAAATATAGCGCCTTTGGGCACCATTTTTAGCGCGGGTGCGCCGCTAAGTCCTGCGATCCGAGATGGGTTGCGCGCGCTTAGCAATGCCCGCATCATCGATATTTACGGCTCCAGCGAAACTGGCGTGATCGCTTGCAACGAGGGCGCGGGACTTAAGAAATTTGCTCCCGTAAGCGTGCAGGTCCGCACGGATATTGATAGCGGCGCGGCAAAACGCGAGAACAAGCCTTTCGATCCTACCGATCTTACGGCAAGCTCTTGCGGCGAAAATTCTATGGCAGAGCCTAAAACGCGCTGTGCGGGCGAGCAAAATGCGGACGGGCAAGACACAAGCCGTTCGGGCGAGCAGGCGTCTAAATTTAATGCAGACGTTAGCGATAAAACAGCGACCGATACAGAAAACAGCCCCACACCGAGCTCTGCGACGAAACACGATGATAAATTTACGCAGGCAGAGGGGCTTTGCGATAAATTTGGGGCAAAGCAGCCCGCCGACAAATTTTCGCAAACGGGCGAGTTTACGATCAGCTCGCCTTGGTGCGAGCGCTTCGAAAGCCGCGATTTCGGCTATGTGCGCGCAGACGAGATCACCCTTTTGGGGCGCGGCGATCGCACCGTCAAAATCAACGAAAACCGCGTGAGCCTCGATCTGCTTGAAGCCAAACTCCGCTCGCACGAATTTATCGGCGAGTGTAGGATCAATCTGCACCCACAGCGCGACCGCGCCGTAGCTCTTATCAAGCTCAGCGAGCGCGGCGAGCAGGCGTTTCGCGCAGGCGGTAAAAAGGGCGTTACGGACGAACTGAAGGCCTTTTTGAAGCCCGAATTCGGCGCGATTTTGCGCTACTTCAAGATCGCGAGCAAGCTGCCTTTTAATGAGCAGGGCAAGCTAAGCAAAAAGGACTTTTTAAGCGCTCTGCAGCGCTACGAGGTGCCCGTTTTCGAGCAAAGCGCGGAGAATGAGTTTCGCGCGAAGGTGCGCGCTAGCGACTTTTATTTCGACGGACACTTTGCGCGATTTCCGCTAGTGCCCGCGTTTATGCAGCTTCGCTTCGTATTAATCTGCGCAAAAGCCCTGGGCTACGAGCTGGACGGTACGCAAAAGATAGAAAATTTAAAATTTAAAAATTTCATCCGCCCGGGCGATGAAATTTTTATCAAAATCACCGAAGCAAGCGGCAAACTCCGCTTTGAAATTTCAAACGACAAGGTCTGCGCCAGTGGAAGAATTTGCCTTTAAGCCCGCGTTTTTGCTGCCCTACTTCAACCACCCCGCGCGCATCGCCGAGCTCGTAAGCGCCCTGGCGCCCATCGCGCCCGTGCTGATCGTGGACGACGGCAGCGACGAAGCGAGCAAAAGCGCGCTAAAGGGGCTTGCGGCTCAAATTTACACCCGCGCGCAAAACGGCGGCAAAGGCGCTGCCGTGTGCGACGGGCTGGCGTGGGCGAAGGAGCTTGAATTTACGCACGCCTTTCAGATCGACGCGGACTTTCAGCACGACGTAGGCGGGTGTGAGGAGTTTTTGGCACTTGCGGCAAAGCAGCCCGCCGCGTTGATCTGCGCCGCGCCAGTGTATGATGAAAGCGCGCCCAAATCCCGCCTACACGGACGCAAGATAATGAATTTTTGGTGCGTGGTAAATACCCTTTCGTACCGCATAAAAGACGCGATGTGCGGCTTTAGAATTTACCCGCTAGAGGGGATCGTGCCGCTTCTGCCCCGCACCAAAAGCCGCAGAATGGGCTTTGATGCCGAAATTTTAATCCTAGCTGCGCGGGCTGGGTTAGAGATAAAATGGCTCGATCTGGCGGTGCGCTACGAAGCGGGCGGAGTGAGCCACTTCGCGCCGTTTCGGGATAATTTCGGAATTTCGCTGATGCACGCTAGGCTATTTTGCGGACTTCCGCTTTGGCTTGCAAAAAGGGCGCTAAAGCGCGCCTGCGATAAATTTAAAAAGCGCGACTTGCAGGATGCTTCGCAGCAGAGTGCAGACGAAATTTTGCAAGGGATAGCGGGGCAAAACCTTTGCAGCGACGCGCGGCGCGATAGTTGCAAAGGTGCGAAAAAAGAGATGGACGGCGACGCAAACAAAAAAGCTGGTACCGAAAAATGCGGCGATAAAGTCGCAGCGCAAAGCCCGCAGGCGGAAAATTCAGCGCAAAGTTCGCTCGTAAAAGCCTCGTCGCAACATGCCGCCGCAAAAAGGACAGGCGCGATGGCTAAACACTGGAGCGAAAACAACGAAAAGGCGGGCGCGGCGCTTTTAAATTTAGCCCGCTTCGTCACGCTTCACACGCCCGATTTTTGTATGCGAGCTACCGCGCTTTTTATCTCGGCGATCTATTTTGCGCTGCTTAAAAACGAGCGACGCGCGATCAGGGAATTTTTGCGTCGCGCGCTTGATCGCGAGCCCAAGACCCGCGAAATTTATGCGAATTTTTATAAATTTTCCCTCACTCTATGCGAAAAAATCGCAGTTTGGAACGGCAAGATCGCGCTAGATCAAATTCGCGTGCAAGACGGTATGAGGGAACTTTTAAGCGACGGAACGGGCAAAATTTTAATCACTTCGCACTTTGGCAACACCGAGATCGCGCGCGCCCTTTCGGCAAGCACGGCGGGGATAAAAATTAACGTGCTGATCTTTCGCAAACACAGCGAAAATTTTATGAAATTTATCGAAAAGATGGGCGGCGGCGTGAAAATTCTTTACGTCGGCGAGCTAGGCATCGGCGAGATGCTGCAAATCAAAGAACTGCTGCAAAACGGCGAGCACATCGCGATAATGGGCGATCGCATGCCGGTGGGCTCGGATAAATTTCAAAGCGAGGATTTTTTAGGACGCAGCGCGAACTTCCCGATCGGCGGGTATCTGCTCGCCAAAATTTTGGACGCGCCGCTATTTAGCCTATGGTGCTACGAGGGGCGCAGCGGCCACGAGCTGCGGCTACAACCGCTGCCTGCGCCGCTAAAGAGCCGCGACAAGGCGCGATCGGTCGCGGCGCCGCTTAAAAGCTACGTGCGGCAGCTGGAGCTTTATGCCAAAGAATTTCCTTCTCAGTGGTATAATTTCTTTGATTTTTGGGCGCAAGGGAAAGACGCAAGCGATGCGGAGCGCGACGGCGCGCAAAATTTCGGCGAGACGGGTTCAAACGCTGCGTCAAATTTAAATGGCGCAGCGGATTTAAACGACACGGCAAGTTCGAATGCCGCGCCGAATTTGAAAAGTACGGCGGACTCGGATACTGCGCTAAATTTAGATAATTCAAATTTAGCCGCCGCAAAATCCGCCTCGCAGGACGAAAAATTTCATAGCGGAGAGAGGAATGAGAGAGTATAAATTTCGCGCTAGATTTTACGACGCCGATCCGATGGGCGTGATATGGCACGGCAACTACGTAAAGCTCTGCGAGGACGCTAGATGCGAGTTTTGGCGCGACGCGGGCTACACATATATGCAGATGAGAGATGATGGATTTATATATCCCATTATCAAAATGGAGTTTAAATTTATCGCTCCGATACTTTTTGACGACGAGGTTGCGGTAAGCATCGAGCTGCTCGAGTGCGACACAATAATAAAATTCTCCTACCGCATCAAAAGCCTATCGGGCGCGCTATTAGCCAAAGCTACTACGTCGCAAGCCGCGGTGGAGCTTGATTCCAAAAGGACGCTGTATGAGATACCGCCGCAGCTAAGGGCGTGCGCGGATAAAATTTTAGCAAAGAAAAATCCCGCGAGTAAAATTTCAATGGTAGATAAAATTTCAGCAGCAGATAAATCCGCGTCCAAGCAAGAGCGCTCTCAAAATGAAATTTTGCCTAGCGATAACGAGCAGTGAAATTTAGCGAGCATAAAATTTAAAGGACTACGATGAAAATTTTAGCTTTATTTTTGGCGATTTTGGGGCTTGCGGGCGCGCTTGAAGTGAGCGATCTGGCACTTAAGACCGACAATATCGGCGGCAAATTTAGCGAAACGCTCAGCATCGAGGGCTTTGCCGAGCCCGTGCGAAGCAGCGGCGAGTTTAGGATTAAGGGTGGCGAGCTGTTTTGGACGACGCTAGAGCCCGTGCGAAGCGAGCTAAAAATCGGCGCGGACGGCGTTTTTGAGCGCAGCGGCGAGGCGTGGGTCAAAAGCGCCGATTCGCTTTTTGATAAGGACACCTTTTTGGCGATCTCGCGCCTGGACGTAGCGCGGCTTAGCAAAAATTTCTCGATCGCGCTAAGCGGCAGCAAAGATGCGTGGCGCGCCGAGCTAAGCCCCAAAGGGATGCTGCAAAATATCTTTAAAAATATCGTGATCGAGGGCGGCGCCTACGTCAGGGTGCTGCGGATTAGCAGCGCTAACGGCGACGTGAGCGAAAACGTATTTTCTGGCGTCGTGAGCTTAGATGAGTAAGAGCGCGATCCTAACGGTATTCGGCGCGGCATTCATCGCGCTTTGCGCCTTTATAGCGTTAAATTTAAACCGCGTAAATTCCGATTTTTACGAGCTAAGCGGCATTGAAATTTCGGGCGAGCAGAAACAAAGCGTCGAGGATTTCAACCGCGAGATTGCGCGGCAAATCATCGTCGCAAGCGCAGAGAAGGCGAGCTTTGACGCGTTCATTGCGGATATGCAAAAAAGCGGGCTTTTTGAGAGCATAATTTACGAAGTTAAGGACGCGAGAATGTATCAGAGCGAGCTTGCGCGCTTTGCGCCCGCGATGCTCGATGATGCGAGCGTGGAGCTTTTAAAAAGCGATCCGCAGGCCTTTTTTGAGCGTAGCGCGCGTGAGCTTTATTCAAAATTTCGTCCGCTTAGCCTCTCGCAGGACTTTTTCTCGCTCAGCCTTCACTCGCGCCTTAGCTCTCGCGGCGCAATCAAGCTTGATCCTGCGCAAAACCGCTTCATCGCGACCATTGACGGCGCGCCGCACTACCTCGCTACGGCCAAACTCGCTCCGAAAGCAAACGACGACGCGCTTAGCGCGCTGGTGCACAAGGCGCAAAAGAGCAAAATTTTAATCTCAGGCACCGCCCTTTTTAGCGCTTTGGGCAAAAGCGCGGGCGTGCGCGAAAGCTCCGTCGCTGGCGCCGTTTCGCTTAGCCTGTGTGCGGCGCTGCTGCTGGCGGCATTTTCGCGCGCACGGATCTTCTGCCTGCTGCTGCCCGCGCTTTTCGGGCTCGCCTGCGGCGTAGCCGCCACGATGGCGATCCGCGGCTCGATCCACATCCTAAGCGCCGTGGTTTCGACAAGTTTAATCGGGCTCATGCTGGATTACGCGGTGCATTGGCTCGGCGCAAACATCGCGCGCAAAATCGAGGCTAGCTCGATAAAAAGCATGCGAAATATCCTGCTTCTAGGGTTTTTCATCACTGCGGGAGGCTACTTCGTATTTTTATTCAGCCCGTTTTTTCTGCTCAAAGAGATCGCGATCTTTGCGATAGCCGCACTTGCGGGGGCGTTTTGCTTTAGCTACTTCGCCCTGCCGCTGCTACTCGAAGGAGCGGAATTTCGCCCCGCTCCGCTCTTTGCAAAAGCTCTTGAACTCTACGCAAAGGCGCTTTGCAAGATAAACCTAAGCCTCAAAGCGCTTGCCATCGTTTGTGCGGCGCTGCTTGCGTTTTTGTATTTTAAAATGGAGCTTAAGGACGACGTCAGCGAATACGCGAGCTTGGATAAAAACCTGATCGCGATGAGCGCCAAGCTCGCAAGCATCGGAGGCTCCAGCTTCGATCTGATCGTGGGCAACGATGCTGGCGCGGTAGCCAAAGAGGCCGTGGCGCGCGGTCTTGCAGACTCATACGCGGGTGCGCCGATTTTGGATCCCGCTACGCAGAGCTTTATCAAGCAGGCCTTTGCAAACTACGATAGAAGCGCATTTTTAAATCTCGGGCTTAGCCGCGAGCTCGTGGACGCGAACTTTGCCAAGATCGCGGATGCGCCCATTTTAAGCTACGAGCAAGCTAGAAGCTCCGTTCTTTTTGCCGCGATGCCGAGCATCGATCCGCATATCGCTTTTTTGCGCGGCGTGCGCGATAAAGCGGCCGTAAGCGAGCTTGCCACGCAGATGGGCGCGCTGCATCTAAACATGCGAAGCGCCATAAGCGAGGCGTTTTCGCAGATCAAAATCAACGCCTTGTATCTGAAATGCGCCGCGTACGCCCTTGCGTTCGCGCTATTGTGGGCGTTTTTCGGCGCGCGGACTGCGTGGCTGATCGTCATCTGCGTTTTTGCGACAAATTTGGCCGTGCTTGCCCTGCTTAGCGCATTCGGCGTGAGCGTGAATATATTTGCGATCTTTGCGCTGATCCTCTCAGGCGCCGTGGGGATCGACTATATGATCTTTGCAAACAACGATAAGATGGCGCTTAGCGATAAAATTTTCGGCATCACGCTTGCGTCTTTAACCAGCATAATCTCTTTTTTTACGCTCGCTTTCAGTTCCACCAAGGCCGTGGCGCTATTTGGGCTTTGCGTCAGCCTCAATATCGCGCTAGCGGCGATCTTGGCGCAAGTTTTGGCGGCAAGTAAGAAAAGCTAATCAAGCGGTAGCCAAAGAGCCGAAAGTACCGGATAGGCGCTCTTTGCCCGCTTGCAGATAAAATTTTATAAAAGAGTGCGCCCTAAATTTACGTAGCCGCGACGAATGAAAATTTAGCCTAGCGCGCCGCGAGATAAAATTTAGCACGGCATGGCGCGAGATAAAATTTAACCGATTGGGGCGTGATATAAAATTTAAGATGAAATTTCGACCAAGCAAGTTACGAAGTGAAATTTAAAGAGCAAGATTGCGGGATAAATTTTAAAAGTTGATCTTTGGCGCAACGTCTCGAAGCATGCTATTAAATTTAAACCTATACAGCGCATTTTTAAATTTAAACCCTTGCGGCGCGTTATTAAATTTAAATCTGCGCACCGATCCGCCCTACTCGCCGCTTTTGCCCGCTTTTATCATCTTTATAAATTCCTTTGCGAGCTTGGAGGGTTTTTTATACACGACCGAAAACGACACATCCAAAAGCGGCTCATCCGCGACGTCAAAGAGCGTGATGTAGTCTTTTTGCGTCTCAAAAATGTACCGCGCGAAGCTGAAGCTGACGCAAAGCCCAGCCGCGACCATCGCGTTAGCCACGTACAGATAGGAGGTGTCGCAGAAAATTTGAGGCGTAAAGCCGGCGTTTTCAAAGATCTTTTTGAAGTTCGATTCGCTTTTTAAAATTTTACTGCTAATTGCAAATTTATCGGATTTGAACTCGCTAAGTGCGATCTTAGGGTATTTCTCGGTAGAATTTATACTCGCTCGCGAAACGGCGGGATGGGAGGAGCAGACGCTTAGAAGCAGCCTGCGCTTTTTTATAAACTCGCACTCAAGCCCCTCCGCGACAAGCTCGCCGAAGTGCGCGGCATAGACGATATCAAGCTCGCCGCTTTTTAGCATCTCGATGAGCGCGGGCTCGGAGTGAGCGTGCACGACCCTGATATCGGCTTTGGAAAACCTGCTATAAAACACCGCGATGATCTTTTCGATAAATTTAAAGCTGGTCGAGGTCGCGCCGATTACGAGCTTACCCGTCTTGATCGACGAAAGCCCGCGGATTTCGTTATTTAGCTCCTTATTGAGCCTAAGCATATTTTTCGCTCTGGCGATGTAAATTTCGCCCGCGTATGTAAGCTCAAGGCCGTTTTTTCTATCAAAAATTTCGATCCCGAGCTCCTTTTCTAAAAGCATAATGCTCTTTGAAAGCGACGGCTGCGCGATTCCAAGCTCGCTCGCCGCCTTTGTAAAGCTTTTAAGCTCCGAAATTTTTACCGCAAATTCCATATGTCGCAGGCTCATTTTTTGCCCCTTCGGTTGAAATTTTATAGCCTTTAGCTATTAAATTATATACCAAATAACATTTGACTTACATAAAGATTTAATATAAAATTACGACATTAATCTTTAAGATTAAAAAATCTCTAAGTAAAGGGGCAAATATGGAGAGACGCGACATACTGAAAATGGGTATGGTAGGAGCCAGTGCACTCGCACTTAGCGCGGTAAATGCACAAGCAAGCGCAGTGGACGCAAAGGACGTCAAATTTGACGAGGAGTGGGATGTAATCATCATCGGTAGCGGCTTTGCAGGGCTTGCGGCGGGCTTAAAAGCAGCCGAGAAAGGCAACAAAGTCTTGATTCTAGAAAAGATGGGGCGTATCGGCGGAAACTCAGTCATCAACGGCGGCGGTATGAGCGTACCGATGAACCCCGTACAGGAAAAAACCGGCGTTAAAGACAGCAAAGAGCTATTTATGAACGACTGCCTAAAGGCGGGCCTTGGCATCAACCACCCCGAGCTTTTAAGCACCCTAGCCGATCGCGGCTTGGACGCGTTTAAATTCCTCGTCGATAGCGGCGTGCAATTTAAGATGGATCACTGCGCCCACTTCGGCGGACACAGCGTCGCGCGCTCGATGCTAACTACAAATGATAGCGGCTCTGGCTACATCCAGCCGATGCTTGAAAAATTTGAAGCGCTAAAAGATAAGGGCTGCGAGCTTCGCCGCCGCGCAAAATTTGACGATTTCGTAATGGACGGAGATCGCGTGGCGGGCGTCGTGATCCGCGAGGAGTATAAATTTGATCCGAATCTCTACAGCGACGATCTTGAAAATACGAGCGGCACAAAAAAGACGCTCAAAGCCAAAAAAGGCGTAGTGCTCGCAGCGGGCGGATTTTGCCGCGATAAAATTTTCCGCAAGCTTCAAGACCCGCGTATTCCAGATGATGTCGATAGCACAAATCACGCGGGAGCGACTGCGGGCGTGCTACTAAAAGCCTTTGAAATCGGCGCATATCCGGTGCAGGTCGATTGGATCCAGTTCGGTCCGTGGGCGAGCCCTGATGAGAAGGGCTTCGGTACCGCTCCGATCCTAACTCAGCAAGGTACCTTTAAATACGGCATCGCCGTGGACGTTCGCAACGGCAAGCGCTTTATGAACGAGCTTGCAGATCGCAAGACCCGCGCGGACGCGGAGTTTAAAATTTTACGCGAGGATCCGAAAGCCTATCCGATAACCTTCGCCGATACCAAAATGGCGTTTAAAGACCTAAGCGAAGAGGTTATTTCTAAAGGCATGGCAAGCGGAAAGCTAGTGGGCGAATGCGCGAGCCTAGATGAGATCGCCAGTAAATACGGCGTGCCTGCAGATGCCCTAAAAGAGAGCGTCAAAAAATACAACGAAGGCGTTAAAGCAAAAAAAGATGAGTTCGGCAAGCAAGAAAGCGCACTTAGCGAGATCAACGAAGCGGGACCTTTCTACGCCATCCGTCTCTCGCCGAAGCCCCACCATACGATGGGCGGTCTAAAGATCAACGAAAAGGCAGAGGTTCTATCCTCTAAAACCAATAAGCCGATCCCTGGGCTTTGGGCTGCGGGCGAGATCACCGGCGGAACTCACGGCGCGAGCCGCTTAGGCACCGTCGCGATCACCGACTGCATAGTTTTCGGAATGATCGCAGGCGAGCAGATCGCTTAACTAGGTCTGAGCGCAAGCTCTTTTAAGCCTTGCCAGGTAGCTAAAGCGAGCCTGCAAGGCAGTTTTCTAAAAGGTTGTAAATGAAAAATTTCAGTTTTACGGCGCTGTTTCTGTGCTGTATCATCGCGACTTTGTTCGGCGCGCCGTCTGCCAACGACGCCAACGCCACGAACATAGTCGTTTCAGATGAGCTTCGGGCAAAATACAAAATCAAACCTCATCACGAGCATTTGGCGTTTGACTGCGTCGATTGCCACGTAAATCAAGGAAGCGATCCGTCTAAATTTAAAAGTATCGGCGACAAGGGCTGTATCAGCTGCCACGGCGACAAAAAGCAGCTCGCTTTGAGGCTTAAATTTATGGATACGCTCAAGGCCAATCCGCACAACTCCGTCCACGACGGTCCTACGCTATACTGCGACGAATGCCACAACGAGCACAAGGCATCTACGAATATGTGTACCGAATGCCACGAGCACGAAGTGCCGCAATGGATGGGGGTGACACCATGAGAATTTCTAAAAAATTACTAGCGCTTATCATCTTAATAAGCGGCATTATAGGGTTTTTCGTCGTCGTGCCGGTGCATTACGCGCTTGAGAAAACAAGCACCGATAAATTCTGCGACGTCTGCCACGAGATGGATCCGATGGTGATCGCCTATCAAGACGACATCCACTCGGGCAAGGGCAAAACGGGCGTCAAAGCCAAATGCGTCGATTGCCACCTACCGCACGACAATATCGTAAAATACGTCTATCAAAAGGCCAAAAACGGCGTGTTGGAGGGCTACTCGCACTTCTTTGACGAGCCTGAGAAATACGACTGGAATAAAAGGCGCGAAAACCGCGAGCACTATGTGTTTGACAACGGCTGCACGAGCTGCCACGCCACCGTGATCGACAGCAAAATCACCTCCGAGCAAGCACAGCGCATGCACGCGCACTACAAAAAGCTCTTAGGCACCGAGCGCGAGCTTAAATGCGCGAGCTGCCATGTAAGCGCGGGGCATGGCATCGGGCTTCGCAACTACCTAGAGTACTGGCGACCGACGTATAAAATTTACGAAAAGAAGATGATGGAGGAGAAGATCAAAGCAAAGAAGAAATTCTTCGGCGACGAGTATAAACCGAGCGCCGAAGAGCAGGCCTTTATGGACGCTTCTAGCGCGAAGAAATAACGCTTTGAGATTGTAAGCGTTTCGATTCGCGCTTCAATTCATGCTCCGCCGCGGGTTAAATTTAAAGCTCAAATTTGGGCTTCGATTTAATCCGCGGCGAGTTAAATTTAACGGGTCAAATTTTATCTCGCTTTTATTCCGCTTGATCCGATAGGTAAAATTTTATCCTTTTTCATCTCTTTTACGCTTTACGGACGAGCTTTAAAATTTATCCAAATTTAAAATTTCATCGAAAGAAGCTGTGCAAAAATCATCGCTTTTTTGATATCTAAGTGCCGTATACTAGGGCGCAGTCAACGCCTGCTATATTAAGGGCCTAAAGACAACATCAGTTTGCCGATGTCAGATATACAGTGCGCTTATTCTACGAAATGTTGCTGAAATTTTACTAGATTACATAGCTGCGTTAAATTTAATAGTAAGGCTTTATAATTTTAAAATTTAGCGGATCGGATCGGCAAATTTAAAATTCCGTCTCCCTGAAATTTTGCCGAATCTATCATTTAAATTTATCGTCTAAATTTCGTCCTTATTTCATTAAATTTGAAAAGTCTGTGTAAATTTGGATGAAGCAATTTAGCAAGCGCGAGCTTGCTTGATGATACGGATAAGAAAGAGCGGAAAATACTCCCGCTCTTTAAAATTTTAGTCGCCGCTTAGATCAAATTTATACGCAGCCTGCAACCATATCTCGTTCTCGTCGAACTTTCTATTTACGCCGCTAGCGTAGTGATCGCTTCTCTCAAGCGCAGTGTAAGTTACGCCCAAGCTTAGCCCCTTCACGGCCTTAGGAGCGTAGTTTGCCGTTACCGCCCAACCCTCTACGTCCATGCTGGTGCCGACCCTTTGGCCCGCAGCCCCGCTAGCATTGATATTATTCGTGCCGCCTACTCTGTCCTGATCGCCTTTTACGTAGTGCAGCGCGGTTTTGAAGCCGTCCAGACCGATAGCGCCGAAGTCGTAATCAAGCACGATCTTATGCGTATCCATACCCGCATATCCTGTGAATACGAACGGACCTCTTATAGGCAGTGCGGTGTATGATCCCGGGCCGTTGCCGACGCCTAAAATAACGGCATCGTCGTCGCTAACGGTCGTATAGGCATACGATAGACCGAATCCGAAAAACTCGCTAACCGAGACTCTTGCGCCGAACATATCGCCGTCAAGCCTTCTTGGCTCCAGCCCTCCGTCCACGCGCGAGCCTTTGTAGTTAAGATCAAATCCCAGCTTTAAAATCTCGCCTACGGGCACTTTTACATTTGCCTCGGCAAGATACAGGCTAATGTCGCCGTCTTTTAATGCGTTAGCCGGTTTAACGTCCGTTACCGCTGCGTAAGCGCCGGTTAAAGTAGTATAAGGCAAGGATTTGTTTTGAACATATGCGGAGAAGATATTTTCAAATTTTACGGCGACCGGACCGGTCATATTACCCAGAATCACTCTATCTTTAAACAAAGGAGCCTTTCCTTCGCCAGCCGGAGCGCCCATGGCGGTTTTACTCCTTCCTTGGAATTTATAAAACCATCCGCCCCACAATGTAGTATCGGGGATATCTTTATTGGATATCGCCACGCCCTCGAAAGCCTCTTTAAACGCCCTCGTATAGTTGCCAGCAACGAGCGGAGTTACGACATATTGTCTTCCTGCTTTTATATCGGTATTTCCTATGCCGTATCCTAGGTATAATTCCGATAATACCGCACCTTTAGTATACCACTCCTTATCGTAGGCGATCTTATTGCTTGAGCCTACGTGATACGGCATCAACCAGCCTTGCCCGGTAAGCCCTATTCTAAAGCCGTAAAGAGAATCGGTGACATATCCAAGTTCAAGACCCACGCCGAATGCCTCGTAGTCGTTGTCGCCCGTAGCGGTTTCGCCTCTATTGTCTATGGTTTTATTGGCGTAAGTGGTCTTTACCGTTCCGCCAAGCTTACCGTTAGTGATCGCCTCGGCTACGCTATCCGCCGCGCTTAGCGAGGATACTGCACATGCGCAAACCGCCGCAGCTAAACTTAGTTTGATGAGTTTCATTCGAAATCTCCTTTCATTAAAATAGAATTTAAATCGAAATTTTAATCTTGTATCAATATTTTCGAAATGAATTATATCAGATTTACATCTCTATTCTAAAATTTCGACATTACTAAGCCTATAATCGTAATTATGACACTCACCCAAATAGAAGCATTTACTATAAACCAAAGTACGCATTCGATATAATGGTATATTATTTTTTGCCTTATTTGATATTTTATATTCTTCATAAGGTCTCTTTATATTCGGCTTATCGGCAAGCACCTCTTTAAAAGCGCCAAAAAGAAATATCCACTCTAAACGCTTCTCAGAACAAGCCTGCAGGCTCCTTATACTCATCAACATAGCCAATACAAATAATCCCATACCAGTATAAAAAATCTTTAACCCATATTCTTGCATCTCTTTCCTTACGTATTAAAAATTTTAGAGCTATGGTTTATCAGGCTCAAAGTCAAACTCTCTTTGTCGAAAGCAACATCTCCAAATTTATCAATAATCTCTTGATTTTGTCTGATCGATATGGTCATGCTGCCATTGTCTAATATATAATATCTTTCTATTTTAAAAAGCTTTAGAATTTGAAATATTAGAACAAAAGACATATTTATTAGCATAGCCGGTATATAGACTAAAGTATCAGCTATTTTTTCTGATATTTTCATATTAGGCTTATTACCAATTTTTTCGCCGAATCTAGGCATATATGAGTATGTAATTTTTGTTTTTTCATCAACTCCAAATTCTAAAATTTTACAATTACCAGTAAAGTCTACATAATCACATTCAATTCTTTTATTAAAAATTCTAATTTGTAAGTTATTTGCCAGCATACCTTTTACCATTGCCAAATCTTTAAAAATTGAACCAAAAAATACACATATGCAAAGCGCTAACTCGCTTTTTCTAAGGGCATTATTAAAAAGGCTTTCTATAGGAAAAATACATCTAATAGCGAAGATTGATGCTAATATTAAAAAGAAAATTCTTATAGCCAATTCGCTTTTTAGCAAATAGTCATTTTTTACTATTATCGGCTCTTTGTCGTAATCTCGCATAGAATTTCCCCATTTTTATAAAAAGATATTTTGGCGTATTCTACCGCCTTATTCTTATGGTGCATTTAAAATTTAAAATC
>ERZ773054.392-NODE-392-length-35319-cov-20.707435_pt1 | contig 35319 bp, 33 predicted proteins | sample MGYA00580630_ERZ773054 | MGnify/ENA primary metagenome ERZ773054 (study PRJEB29015, sample SAMEA2737994) | human oral metagenome | biome: human oral; feature: human-associated habitat; material: dental | place: China | collected 2115 ... | reverse complement strand
TGTACGCCTTGCGGCTCGCCGCCTTGTCTCATTTTTATTTTAATCCACTATATTTATCTTACTTGCTTGCCGCCAAAGCCGAAAGGAAGGCCAACAATGGCCGAATTGCCCCTGCTGCTTATCGATATTGCCGCGACACTGATCGAATGCCTGCTGCGCCTGATGTTTTGGATTGGGCGCAAATGCGGCTGGATAAAACCATCCGCGCCCAAGCCCACGCGTATGCAAACGCGCCTGCTGGGCGGTGTGTTGCTGCTGTTGCTGCTGGGCTTCGCGCTTTGGCGATGACGGCTCAGGCAGCCTGCACCCTTCCACCCACAGAATCCCACGACAAATGCCCAAATTCCTCCCTTTCCTGCTCGTTGCCGCGCTCGGCAACATCTGCTACCACCTCGGCCAGAAATCGCTGCACGGCGAAAACGCCCATCCCATGCTGATGCTGAGCATTTATTACGGCATCGCCATGCTGCTGTGCCTGCTCGCCTTCGCGTTCTGGGGCAAAGCCGAACTAGCCGCCGCCGTGCCGCTGTTGGGCAACTGGCGCATGTGGCTGGTGGCCGTGGGCACCATCCTTATCGAATTGGGCTTCCTGATGGCCTACCACGCGGGCGGTTCGCCGCAATGGGGCGGCGTTGCGGTGAACGGCATGGCCGCGCTGCTGCTGATACCGTTGAGCCTGCTGCTGTTCGGCGAACATTTTTCGTGGCAGAAAGCCGCCGGCGTGCTGCTCACCCTGCTCGGACTTTGGTTTATGGTGAAAAAATAAGCGGCACGAATTAAAAGTAAGTGCAGGCTGCTTTTGGACGATGAAAAGCAGCCTGCACTTTTTTAACCACATGAAATCATGACACAATCAACCATCAAGCCGTATCGTAACAATCTTCTGGTCGGCATTCTTCCTGCCCCACGCCGTTTTATACAACAAGCGCAACAACCAAGGATAACGGCGGCCACAGCGTTCCGACAGACCCGACACGCGCACCACCTTCAACCCCGACTGCCATTGCTCCATGTCCTTCGGCTCGGACAGCGACCACTTAAATTCCGGCACTTCGTCCATTTTGCCCAGCGCATCGTGCTGTTTCGAATGTTTCAGCGCCAAAGGTGCCAGCATATCGAATACAACTTCCGCCTTCGGCAGCCATTGGCCCACCATCGCAAAAAATTCCTTCACCCGCGCCTCTTCAAAATACATCAGCACCCCCTCCACCAACACCAGCACCGGTTTGCCGTGCGCCGCCGCCGTCCGTGCCCAATCCTCGTCAAACAGCGAGCCGGCCAGATAATGATTGCCCGATTCGGGCAGCAGCATGCGCCGCAAATCCAGTACGTCCGGCAAATCCAAATCGTACCAAGCCGTCAGCTTCGGCCGCCCCAAACGCTCATAGCGCGCGTCCAGCCCCGCGCCAAGCTGCACCACCACGCCGTCCGGATGCGCTTCGGCAAACCGCCGCACTTCATCGTCAATCAGCGCCGCCCTGCCGCAGCAGCCCGCCTGCGAAGCCTTCACGCCCGCAAATTTGCCGAAATCATAGTCAATCATCTCCTTCATGCGCGCCGCTTCCGCATCGGTCAGCAGCGCGTCCGGCCGGCCGTATTCCACCGCCTTCGCCCACAACGGAATCAACATGGTTTCGGACAATACGCTGATTTGGCTGGGCGAAATTTTATTGTTTTCCATCGCGATGATTCCCATTTTTATTGATAACAGTTATTATTCTACGCCTGCATCGCAAGAACGGCAAACGCACCGCCACCGCATTTTTCGGGCTTTCGCAGACGAATATGCAGGCTGCTTTCTGAACGATGGAAACCGCGCGCGGACGGCATTCATGGCGTTGCGCCGCCATACCCGCGCTTTATTAAAAGCAGCCTGCACCTTGGTTTGCTGCATACAGATAAAGCAGCCTGCACGTTCCGTTTCCAGCGTGCAGGCTGCTTTGTTTTTCCAGACAACGGTTTCAGGCAAACCGCACCACTTGCGCCTCGTCCACCCATGCGCGGCAGGTGTCGCCCACGGGATGCGCGTGCCAGCACACCAGCTCGCCCCATTTCGGATGCTGCAACACAAGGCGCCAAAGTGCAGGCTGCTTTTGGCACGCGCGCACCGACACGGGAATGCCGCATTCGTCGCCAATCAACACGGCTTCGGGCGGCACATAATATTCGGGCGATACGTTCACGCAGCCGAGCAGCCGCGCCACCGGTTCGGACACGGGGTGGCGGAACAGTTGTTCGGGCGTGTCATGCTGGACGATGCGGCCGTGTTGCAGAACCGCCATCCGGTCGGCCATCAATGCGGCTTCGGCCGGGTCGTGCGTAACCAGCAGCGCGGGAATCCCGTATTGGCGCACCAATTCGCGCACCAAGGTTTGCAACTGCCCGCGCAATCCCGTGTCCAAGCTGGAAAAAGGTTCGTCCAGCAACAGCACTTTCGGCGCACCCACCAAGGCGCGCGCCAAGGCCACACGTTGCTTTTCGCCGCCCGACAAGGCATCAATCCGCCGGTTGGCCGCGTCCTGCAAACCTACCTGCGCCAAAAATCGTTCGGCTTTTTCTTGGGCAACGTGCTTGCCCTCGCCGCGCATCCGCAGCCCGAACGCCACGTTCTGCCACACGTTCAAATGTGGCAGCAGGGCAAAATCCTGAAACATCATTGCCACTTCGCGCTTTTGCGGCGGCAGCGGATTCAGCAGCGTTCCGCCCAGCACGATTTCGCCGCCGTCGGGCGGCAGCAGCCCCGCCACCATGTTCAGCAGCGTGGATTTGCCGCTGCCCGACGCGCCCAAAACCGCCGTCAGGCAGCCTGCATCCACGCGCAAATCAATGCCATCCGCCACGATTTTGTCCGCAAACCGCTTGTCCAACCGCCGAATCTCCAACATTTTGCCGCTCCCATTGCCGAAAACGCGCATTATATAGCGGATTAAAATAAAAATGAGACACGACAGGCTGACACTGCACCATTACCGCCCCCAACGGCGACAAACCGCTTTAATGCCAGCCAAAATACAGATACAATATCAATATTTTTATTCCATATTCCAACGAGTCCGCGCCATGTTTAGTTTTATCAATAAATTATTCGGCAAACCCAAAGACGCGCCGCCAACACAAACCAATACCGAAACTGCACAACAGCCTGCCCAACCCGACACGACCGAACAACAAAAGCAGCCTGCACCTGCCGCTGAAGCAAACACAGGCAGCAGCGAAACCGCAGAAGCCGACACACAAGAACCCACAGGCGAACCTGCGTCCGAACAACCTGCCGAACCCGTGCAGGCTGCTTTGTCTGAAAACGCGGATGAAGAAAAGCAGCCTGCACCCGCCGTTGAACCCGAAGCGGATAATGCCGTTGCGGAAAATGTAACCCAAGACGAAACCATCGAAACCGCCGCAGCGGAAACAGCGCAACCCGAAACCGAAAAATCCGTGCAGGCTGCCTTGCCCAAAGCCGTTACGGAAATGCCGCCGCAAGTGCAGCCTGAAGAAGAGCCGCTGAACTGGACGGCGCGGCTGGTGCGCGGATTGGACAAATCGCGCAACCACATGGCCAAATCGCTGGCGGGCGTGTTCGGCGGCGGCAAAATCGACGAAGATTTGTATGAAGAGCTGGAAACCGTGCTGCTGACCAGCGACATGGGCATCGAAGCGACCGAGCATTTGATGAAGGAAGTGCGCGAACGCGTGTCGCTGCGCGGCCTGAAAGACGGCAAAGAACTGCGCCAGGCGCTGAAAGAAGCGATTTACGATTTGCTCAAACCGCTGGAAAAACCGCTGGTCCTGCCCGAAAACGGCCAGCCTTTCGTCATCATGATGGCCGGCATTAACGGCGCGGGCAAAACCACGTCCATCGGCAAGCTGGCCAAATATTTCCAAAAACAAGGCAAAAGCGTGATGCTGGCGGCGGGCGATACCTTCCGTGCCGCCGCGCGCGAACAGTTGCAGGAATGGGGCGAGCGCAACGGCGTGGTGGTGATTTCACAGGAAAAAGGCGATTCTGCCGCCGTGTGCTTCGATGCCGTGGAAGCGGCGAAAGCGCGCAAAATCGATGTGGTGCTGGCGGACACGGCCGGCCGCCTGCCCACGCAGCTGCATTTGATGGAAGAAATCAAAAAAGTGAAGCGCGTGCTGCAAAAATCCATGCCCGATGCGCCGCACGAAATCATCGTGGTGCTGGATGCGAACATCGGCCAAAACGCTGTGAACCAAGTGGTGGCGTTTGACGATGCCTTGGGCGTTACCGGCCTTATCGTCACCAAGCTGGACGGCACGGCCAAAGGCGGCGTGTTGGCGGCATTGGCCAGCAGCCGCGCCATTCCGGTGCGCTTTATCGGCGTGGGCGAACGCATTGATGATTTGCGGCCGTTCAATGCACGCGCGTTTGTCGATGCCCTGCTGGACGAAGGCTCGCTGGCATAAGCCGAATCTTCCGCTATTGATTGTGAAATTATGTGCAGGCTGCTTTTTCTGTTGCCAAAAGCAGCCTGCACTTGTCTAACATTATGAAAACACTTTTAAACTCAATTTTTCATTGGTTCGAAACCCGAATCGAACCCTATCCTTCCGAATCCCCGAAAACACCCGCCAAAGGCACGTTCCGCTTTATTTGGAGCAGCTTGGAAGGCGTGCGCCCGTGGATATTCGCGCTGGCCGTGTTCACCGCCGGCATCGGCATTATGGAAGCCCTGCTGTTCCAATTTATGGGCAAGCTGGTGGACTGGCTGGGCGCGTACACACCGCAAACACTGTTCGCCGAAAAAGGCTGGGCGATATTCGGCATGGCGGCGATGATGGTGTTTGCCGTGTTCTGGCATTTTGCCGCGTCCAACATCCGCCTGCAAACGCTGCAAGGCGTGTTCCCCATGCGCCTGCGCTGGAATTTCCACCGCCTGATGCTGAACCAGTCGCTCGGCTTTTATCAGGACGAATTTGCCGGCCGCGTGTCCGCCAAAGTCATGCAGACCGCGCTGGCCGTGCGCGACGTAGTGATGACCGTTGCCGACATGGTGGTGTATGTGCTGGTGTATTTTTTGACCTCCGGCCTGATTCTGGCGGCATTGGATGGCTGGCTGCTCGTGCCGTTCGCGCTGTGGATTGTGTCGTTTGCCGTCATGATGAAAACGCTAATGCCCAAACTCGGCAAAACCGCGCAGGCGCAGGCAGACGCACGCAGCCTGATGACGGGCCGCATCACCGATGCCTATTCCAACATCGCCACCGTGAAGCTCTTTTCGCACGACGCGCGCGAAGCCAAATACGCCAAGCAGTCGATGGAAGAATTTATGGTGACCGTGTACGCGCAAATGCGGCTGGCCACGCTGCTGCACACCTGCAGTTTCATCATCAATTCGTCGCTCACACTCTCCACCGCCGCGCTGGGCATTTGGCTGTGGCACGGCGGGCATGTCGGTGCGGGCGCGGTGGCCACGGCAACGGCGATGGCGTTGCGGCTGAACGGTTTGTCGCAGTTCATCATGTGGGAATCGGCGCGGCTGTTTGAAAACGTGGGCACTGTGTCGGACGGCATGGTCACGCTGTCCAAACCGCACACCATTTTGGACAAACCCGCCGCCCTGCCGCTGAAAGTGGAACGCGGCGACATCCGTTTCGAGCACATCGATTTTTCCTACGAGGCGGGCAAACCGCTGCTCAACGGCTTCAACCTGCACATTAAGGCCGGCGAAAAAGTCGGCTTAATCGGCCGCAGCGGCGCAGGCAAGTCCACCATCGTCAATCTGCTGCTGCGTTTTTACGAACCACAAAGCGGCACGATTTCCATCGACGGGCAAAACATTAACGACATTACCCAAGAATCGCTGCGCGCCCAAATCGGCCTGGTCACACAGGACACCAGCCTGCTGCACCGCTCCGTACGCGACAATATCGTATACGGCCGCCCCGAAGCCACCGAAGAAGAAATGGTGCAGGCTGCTTTGCGCGCCGAAGCCGCCGACTTTATTCCCAACCTGTCGGACGCGAAAGGCCGCACGGGGTATGACGCACACGTTGGCGAACGCGGCGTGAAACTTTCCGGTGGCCAGCGCCAACGCATCGCCATCGCCCGCGTGATGCTGAAAGACGCGCCCATTCTGCTGCTGGACGAAGCCACCAGCGCGCTGGATTCCGAAGTGGAAGCCGCCATTCAGGAAAGCCTGGACAAAATGATGGACGGCAAAACCGTGATTGCGATTGCCCACCGCCTGTCCACCATCGCCGCCATGGACCGCCTCATTGTGCTGGATAAAGGCCGCATTGTGGAAGAAGGCACGCACGCGCAGCTTTTGGAAAACAACGGCCTGTATGCCAAACTCTGGACGCACCAAAGCGGCGGCTTTTTGCCGGAGCAGATTGAACATTAAGCCGGGCAGCCTGCACCCTTGCGGCCATCGAATCGCCAAAGTGCAGGCTGCTTTTTATTGTTGATTTATCAATATAGTGAATTCAATTCAAACGAATACAGCGTTGCCAATGCCCTTATGTACTACTTGTACACGGCGAACATTGTCGCCTTGTCTTCGCTTGAATTTAATCCACTATCCATTAAGAAAGCAGACACCATGAAATTACTCGTTATCGGCAACGGCGGCCGCGAGCACGCGCTGGCGTGGAAACTGGCACAGTCGCCCAAAGTGGAAACCGTTTTTGTGGCACCGGGCAACGCAGGCACCGCGGCCGAACCCAAATTGCGCAATATCGCACTCACGGTGCACGACGATTTAATCCGATTCTGCCGCGACGAACAGGTCGCCTTCACGCTGGTCGGCCCCGAAGCCCCTCTGGCGGCAGGGATTGTGGACGACTTCCGTGCCGCAGGCCTGCCGATTTTCGGCTGCACTAAAGCGGCGGCGCAACTGGAAAGCTCCAAAGATTTCGCCAAAGCGTTCATGCAAAAGCACGGCATTCCCACCGCGCAATACCAAACCTTCGAGCAGGCCGACGCGGCGCACGATTACGTCCGCCAAAAAGGCGCGCCGATTGTGATTAAGGCAGACGGCTTGGCAGCAGGCAAAGGCGTGGTGGTGGCCATGACCCTGGACGAGGCACACGCCGCGATTGACGATATGCTGCTGGGCAACAAAATGGGCAGCGCCGGCAGCCGCGTGGTGATTGAAGATTATTTGACGGGCGAAGAAGCCAGCTTCATCGTGATGGTGGACGGCGAACACGTTTTACCGATGGCCACCAGCCAAGATCACAAACGCCTGCTGGACGGCGACCAAGGCCCGAACACCGGCGGCATGGGCGCATACAGCCCCGCCCCCGTGGTAACGCCCGCCGTTTATGAGCGCGCGATGAACGAAATCATCCTGCCCACCGTGCGCGGCATGAAGGCCGACGGCATCGAATTCACGGGCTTTCTGTATGCTGGCCTGATGATTGACGCCAACGGCGCGCCGTTCACCATCGAATTCAACTGCCGCTTCGGCGACCCGGAAACGCAACCGATTATGAGCCGCTTGGACAGCGATTTGGTCGATTTGGTGCAGGCTGCTTTGGCGCGGAAACTCGATACCGTGCAGGCGCAATGGAAAGACGAAACGGCGGTGGGCGTGGTGCTGGCGGCGCACAATTACCCCGAAACGCCGCGCAAAGGCGACGTGATTGGCGGCATTGAAGCGGCCAACCAAATCGGCAAAGTGTTCCACGCAGGCACTGCCGCCAACGAACAGGGCGAAGTGTTGACCAACGGCGGCCGCGTGCTGTGCGTCGTTGGTTTGGGCGCGGATGTTGCCCAAGCCAAAGCCAAAGCCTATGAAGCCGCCGGAAAAATCCACTTTGACGGCATGCAGCTGCGCCGCGATATTGCGGACAAGGCGATTCGCCGCCAAGCAGATTAACCGTGCAAATTTAAGGTGCAGGCTGCTTTTCCATTCCCCAAAAGCAGCCTGCACCCCATCTTTCGGACAACACCATGAACATGAACAAAGTCTGGTTTTACATTGCCGCGCTGGTCGTAGTGATTGCCGGCGCGTGGCTGACCATGCCGAGCGCGGAGCAGCAGCAGAAAATGCGCGAAGCAATCGCCAAAAAGAAAGCGGCGCGCGCAACTTCGCAAACCGCTTCCCAGCCCGCTGCATCCAAACCGTCGCATTAAGCAGATTTCCGCCGTCAAAAAGCAGCCTGCACCTTCCCTTCGTGGCGTGCAGGCTGTCCATTTCATGATTCGCATCATTTTTCATCGACACACATCAGGAGCAATAAAATGTCTTCTTACCACCACAACAAATCCGGCCGCAAAGTCGTCATCATCGGCACCGGCGCGGTCGGCATCAGCTATGCCTTCGCCGTGCTGAACCAAGCTCTGTGCGACGAACTGGTTCTGATTGACCTGAACGAAAAACGCGTGTCCGCCGAAGCGCGCGACTTGCGGCACGGCGTGCTGTATGCCCAATCGCCCATCCAAGTGAAGCAGGGCGGCTATGCCGATTGCGAAGATGCCGATATCGTCTGCATTTGCGCGGGCGTGCCGCAAAAAGTGGGCGAAACGCGGCTGGACTTAATCGACAACAATTTGAAGGTGTACCACAACATCGTCGGTGAAGTGATGAAGCACGGCTTCAACGGCATTTTCCTGGTCGCCACTAATCCCGTGGACGTGCTTGCTTATGCCACTTGGAAATTCTCCGGCCTGCCCGCCGAACACGTTATCGGCTCCGGCACGATTTTGGACACCGCACGGCTGTGCAACTGCCTGGGCAAAGCCTTCAACGTCGCCCCCGCCAGCGTGGACGCGCACATGATCGGCGAACACGGCGACAGCGTGATTGCCGCATGGAGCACGGCCTACATTGCCGGCGTGCCGCTGAAAGAAGCCTTGGAAAAATCGGGCGACGGCGCGGCACGGATGGCGGAAATCCATGCCAACGTGCGCGACGCGGCATATTCCATCATCGAAGGCAAAGGCGCGACGTATTACGGCATCGCCATGGGTTTGGCGCGGATTACCCAAGCCGTGTTGCGCAACCAAAACATCGTGCTTACCATTTCCGCGCTGCTGGACGGGCAATACGGCCAAAGCGATGTCTATATCGGCGTGCCGGCCGTGCTGAACCGCAACGGCATTGCCCGCGTAATTGAAAAACCGCTGGACGAGCAAGAACGCGCCCAGTTTGAACAATCGGCACAGATATTGCGCAGCTATCAGGAAAAAGTGAACGCATACCTGTAACGCTCGCTATGCAAAAAGCAGCCTGCACCCCAAAAACGGAAGTGCAGGCTGCTTTTCATGGAAAACGCGATTATTTCAAGCGGCAGCGTGTTTCCACCACATTGCCGTACGGGTCGGCAAATTGGAATACGGCTTCACCGTTTTTCTCGTGCCATTCGGTGCGTTTGCCGTACAGGCCGTTATCGCTGGCAAACAATGCGCCGGAAGCGGCACGGACGCGTGGCAGGTGCACGCTTTGGCTGTCAGTGTTCAGGCTGATGCGCAAGCCGTTCACGTCGGTTTGGCTCAAAGAACCGCCCACGCCGTTTTCGCATTCGAAACGTGCATTGCGTTCATTACGCTCGTCCATGCGGTTTTGCGCGTGTTCGTGTCTGTGCTCATGACGTTCGTGTTGGCGCGGTTCGCGTGGCTCGTTGTCCATACCGGCACAAGCCGTCAAAACCAAACCAGATACTGCAACAGCAATAATCGTGTGTAATTTCATGGTTTATTCTCCAAATATCGTTTGTCGGTAACGGACGGAATCATTCCGCCGTTGTTTCATTATGCACAGTTTCCCCTACGCGGTAAAGCCAGGCAGCCTGCACTTTTACGCAAAACCCGCACAGATTTGCAGGTTATAACACAATCCCGGCATTGCATTTACGGAACGCCGCGGAGGTTTATTTCTGCGCATTGCCTTTTCACTGCGGTTAAACGCTTGTAAAATGGCAAACATTTATTCCCAACCATTTTTAACGGGCAAAGCCTTTGCAGGCAGCCTGCACAACAGAGCAAACCATGAGCGATAAAACCGATTATTCCAAAACCGTCAATCTGCACGAATCACCGTTTCCCATGCGCGGCAACCTTGCCAAGCGCGAACCCGGCTGGGTCAAACAATGGCAAGACCAAAAACGCTACCAAAAACTGCGCGAAAAAGCCGCCGGCCGCCCGAAATTCATCCTGCACGACGGCCCGCCGTATGCCAACGGCGACATCCACATCGGCCACGCCGTCAATAAAATCCTGAAAGACATCATCATCCGCAGCAAAACGCTGGCCGGCTTCGATGCGCCGTATGTGCCCGGTTGGGACTGCCACGGCCTGCCCATCGAAGTCATGATTGAAAAACTGCACGGCAGGGATATGCCGGCCAACAAATTCCGCGAATTGTGCCGCGAATATGCCGCCGAACAAATCGCCCGCCAAAAAACCGACTTCGTGCGGCTGGGCGTGATGGGCGATTGGGACAAGCCTTATCGGACCATGGATTTCAAAACCGAAGCGGACACCGTGCGCACACTTGGCGAAATCTATAAAGCAGGTTATCTGTACCGCGGCTCCAAACCCGTGCAATTCTGCTTGGATTGCGGTTCTTCGCTGGCCGAAGCCGAAGTGGAATATAAAGACAAAGTATCGCCCGCCATCGACGTGCAATATCTGTTTAAAGACAATGCCGCTTTGGCCAAAGCCTTCGGCCTGCCCGAAATTTCCAGCGAAGCCTTTGCCGTCATCTGGACCACCACCCCTTGGACGCTGCCGGCCAGCCAAGCCATTTCTGCCGGCGCAGATATCGTGTACCAACTGATTGACACACCCAAAGGCAAACTGGTGCTGGCCAAAGATTTGGCAGAAAGCGCATTGGCGCGTTACGGATGTGCAGGCTGCCCTGTGCTTGCCGAAACCACCGGCAGAGCGTTGGAAAACCTGAAACTCGAACACCCGTTTTTGGAACGCGAAATCGTCATGCTCAACGGCAGCCACGTAACCACAGACGCAGGTACGGGTTTGGTGCACACCGCACCCGCGCATGGCCTGGAAGACTATATTGTGAGCAACCAATACGGCATTGAGCTGTACAACCCTGTGAACGCGCAGGGCTGCTACATCAGCGAAGTGCCGCGCTTGGCCGGCATACACGTGTTCAAACAAGGCAACGATGCCGTTATCCAATGGCTGGAAGAAAACGGCCGCCTGCTCGCTCACACCAAAATCGAGCACAGCTACGCACACTGCTGGCGGCACAAAACACCGCTGATTTACCGCGCCACATCGCAATGGTTTATCGGCATGGACAAAGCCGGCACTTCCGGTAAAACATTGCGCGACAATGCTTTGAAAGCCGTGGACGATACCGAGTTTTTCCCCGCATGGGGTCGCGCGCGCCTGCAATCGATGATTGAAGGCCGCCCCGACTGGGTGGTATCGCGCCAACGCTTCTGGGGCACGCCAATGACCTTGTTTGCTCACAAAGAAACAGGCAGCCTGCACCCGAATTCGGCGGAACTTTTGGAAGAAGTGGCCAAACGTATCGAACAAAAAGGCATTAACGCTTGGTTTGAATTGGACACGGCCGAGTTGCTTTCGCCCGAAGACTGCGAGCAATACGACAAACTGCCCGACACCATGGACGTGTGGTTCGATTCGGGCAGCACCCACTTTTCCGTGCTGAAACAACGCCCCGAGCTGGCTTGGCCTGCCGATTTGTATTTGGAAGGCAGCGACCAGCACCGCGGCTGGTTCCAATCGTCCATGCTCACCGGCTGCGCCACCTTGGGTCGCGCGCCGTACAAACAACTGCTCACACACGGTTTCGTGGTGGACGGCAACGGCCGCAAAATGTCCAAATCCTTGGGCAATGTAATTGCGCCGCAAGCCGTGTACAACGAATTTGGTGCGGACATCCTGCGCCTGTGGACGGCAAATACCGACTATTCGGGCGAATTGTCCATCTCGAACGAAATCCTGAAACGCGTAACCGAGATGTACCGCCGCATCCGCAACACATTGAGCTTCCTGTTTGCCAATTTGAAAGATTTCGACCGCATTGAAGATGCCGTGCCGCTGGCAGACATGGTGGAAATCGACCGTTACGCGCTGGTTTTGGCGCGCCGCTTGCAGGAAAAACTGGCCGGAGAATATTATCCGCGTTACGCCTTCCATTTCGCCGTGCAAGATTTGGTGCAGTTCTGCTCCGAAGATTTGGGCGCGTTCTATTTGGATATTCTGAAAGACCGCCTGTACACCACCCAGGCCGACAGCCATGCACGCCGTTCGGCACAAACCGCGCTGTATCACATCACGCGCTCTTTGGTGCTGTTGATGTCGCCCGTGTTGTGCTTCACTGCCGAAGAGGCTTGGGAACTGATTGGCGGCGGCGAAGAAGACAGCGTGCTGTACCATACTTGGCACGAATTCCCGTCCATGCCAGCCGCCAGCGAAGAAGCTTTGGTGGCAAAATGGGCCGCCATCCGCGAAGCCCGTGCCGTGGTCAATGCCGCCATCGAACCTTTGCGCACAGACAAATCCATTGGTTCTTCACTGCAAGCCGAAGTCGATTTGACCGCACCATCCGCCATTTTTGATGCGCTGCAAACCTTGGGCGATGAATTGCGCTTTGTGTTTCTGGTGTCCAAAATCCACATTGCCCAAGGCGAAGCATTAGCAGCAAACGTTGCCCCCAGCCAAGCGGAAAAATGCGAACGCTGCTGGCATTACACGGACAGCGTGGGCAGCCATGCGGCACATCCCACCCTGTGCAGCCGCTGCGTGGAAAATATTGACGGGAAAGGAGAAACCCGTACCCATGCTTGATTTGGGCGCTTTATGCGGCGGTTTTGAATGTGCAGGCTGCTTTTTTGTCGGGCTCCCACGGAAATGCGCTTGATTTAACTTAAAATTCCGCCTATAATCGCCCACTTTGCCCAAGCAGCCTGCACCCGTGCCGGTTGTTTGGTTTTGTGTTTGGCGCATTTTGACCAAACTTGTTCTTTAATCGATCTTTATGAAGGAATTTAGCTCATGGCTAAGGAAAAATTCGAACGCAGCAAACCCCACGTAAACGTTGGTACCATCGGACACGTTGACCATGGTAAAACCACTTTGACTGCTGCACTGACTACTATTTTGGCTGAAAAATTCGGCGGTCAGGCAAAAGGTTACGACCAAATCGACAACGCGCCTGAAGAAAAAGCGCGCGGTATCACCATCAACACTTCACACGTTGAATACGAAACCGAAACCCGCCACTACGCACACGTAGACTGCCCGGGCCACGCCGACTATGTGAAAAACATGATTACCGGTGCGGCGCAAATGGACGGCGCCATCTTGGTGGTATCTGCTGCCGACGGCCCAATGCCGCAAACTCGCGAACACATCCTGTTGGCCCGCCAAGTAGGCGTACCTTACATCATCGTGTTCATGAACAAATGCGACATGGTGGACGATGCCGAGTTGTTGGAACTGGTGGAAATGGAAATCCGTGACCTGCTGTCCAGCTACGACTTCCCAGGCGACGACTGCCCAATCGTACAAGGTTCTGCATTGCGCGCATTGGAAGGCGATGCCGAATACAAAGAACGCATTTTTGCATTGGCTGCCGCTTTGGACAGCTACATCCCAACACCTGAGCGTGCTGTGGACAAACCATTCCTGCTGCCAATCGAAGACGTATTCTCTATTTCCGGCCGCGGTACAGTAGTGACCGGCCGTGTAGAACGCGGTGTTATCAAAGTGGGCGAAGAGATTGAAATCGTCGGCTTGAAAGAAACCCAAAAAACCACTTGTACCGGCGTGGAAATGTTCCGCAAACTGCTGGACGAAGGTCAAGCTGGCGACAACGTAGGCGTGTTGCTGCGCGGTACTAAACGCGAAGAAGTGGAACGCGGCCAAGTGTTGGCAAAACCCGGCACTATCACTCCGCACACCAAATTCGAAGCAGAAGTGTATGTATTGAGCAAAGAAGAAGGCGGCCGTCATACTCCATTCTTCGCTAACTACCGTCCACAATTCTATTTCCGTACTACTGACGTGACCGGCGCGGTTACTTTGGCAGAAGGCGTGGAAATGGTAATGCCAGGCGAAAACGTGAAAATCACCGTTGAACTGATTGCCCCAATCGCAATGGAAAACGGTTTGCGTTTTGCGATTCGCGAAGGCGGCCGTACCGTTGGTGCGGGTGTTGTGGCTAACGTGATTGCTTAAGTTTAAAAGTTTAGGCCAATAGCTCAATTGGTAGAGTATCGGTCTCCAAAACCGAGGGTTGTAGGTTCGAGACCTACTTGGCCTGCCAGACAAAAAAACTAACCAGGCGAGACTTGGTTAGTTTTTTTTATATAATTTGGCTGTTTAAATAACAGATTGAGACAACATTATGAATCAAGAAACAAGCCCAGAAAAACAAGGTGGTTTAAGACTGTTTCGTTATTTCAAAGAGTCTATAGCAGAATTTAAAAAAGTAGTATGGCCAAAGCGTTCTGATGCGGTTCGCATGACAGGATTTGTTTTGGTGTTTGTGACAATTTTTGCTATTTTCATTTATGGAGTGGATAGTATTATGTCGCTGCTGATCAATTTGATTTTGCTTAAATAAAAATAAGGAATTGGATATGTCGAAACGTTGGTATGTGGTGCAGGCTTATTCTGGCTTTGAGAAAAACGTCCAAAAAACGCTTAAAGAGCGCATTACTCGAGAGGGGATGGAGGAGTATTTTGGACAGATTTTAGTGCCTGTTGAGGAGGTTGTGGATATTAAAAATGGCCGCCGCACGGTGTCTGAGCGCAAATTCTTCCCAGGCTATGTCTTGGTTGAAATGGAGATGATGGATAGTTCGTGGCACTTGGTTAAAAGTATTCCAAAGGTGAATGGTTTTGTTGGTGGGACGGTCCACCGCCCTCTTCCTATCACACAAAAAGAAGTGGATGCTATGATGGCTCAAGTGGGCGGTTCGTCTCAAGATGGTGTGGTGAAAAAACCTAAACCGCGCATTGAGTTTGATATTGGGCAGCAAGTGCGTATTAATGAAGGGCCGTTCGCTGATTTTAATGGCGTTGTAGAACATGTGGAGTATGAAAAAAATAAATTGCGTGTAATGGTGCAGATTTTTGGGCGGGAAACCCCTGTCGAATTAGAGTTTGGTCAGGTTGAGAAAATAGTGTAAGCAAGTTTAAAGTTGGTTATATGCAAATTGTAAAGTGCAGGCTGCTTTTTTTGGGGTTCTAATTGTTGTGCTTTGAAAGAATGTCAGTTATAATAATCAACTTAGTTTTGGGGAGCGGAATCATTCTGCGTTTTACCCGTTTTTTGGAGTTTAATTAAAATGGCAAAGAAAATTGTAGGCTACATCAAACTGCAAATTCCTGCAGGTAAAGCCAATCCATCACCACCTGTTGGCCCTGCACTGGGTCAGCGTGGTTTGAATATTATGGAATTCTGTAAAGCATTTAATGCGGCAACGCAAGGCCTGGAGCCTGGTTTGCCAACGCCAGTGGTAATTACGGCGTATGCAGATAAATCTTTTACTTTTGTTTTAAAAACACCTCCTGCATCTGTACTTCTGAAGAAAGCAGCTGGTATTAAGAGCGGTAGTTCAAATCCGTTGACTAACAAAGTTGGTACAGTTACCCGTGCGCAGCTGGAAGAAATTGCAAAAACTAAAGAGCCTGATTTAACAGCTGCAGATTTGGATGCGGCGGTTCGTACTATTGCGGGCTCTGCGCGTTCTATGGGTTTGAATACTGAGGGGGTGGTGTAATGGCTAAGATTTCTAAACGCTTGAAAGAATTGCGCTCCTCAGTTGAGGCTAATAAACTGTATTCAATTGATGAAGCGGTTGCTTTGGTAAAAAAAGCAGCAACTGCTAAATTTGATGAATCTATTGATGTATCTTTTAACTTGGGTGTGGATCCGCGTAAATCTGATCAAGTGATTCGTGGTTCGGTTGTTTTGCCAAAAGGTACTGGTAAAACAACACGCGTAGCTGTATTTACCCAAGGTGCGAACATTGAGGCTGCTAAAGCTGCCGGTGCGGATATTGTTGGTTTCGAGGATTTGGCTGAAGAAATCAAGAAAGGTAATATGGACTTCGATGTGGTGATTGCGTCTCCTGATGCAATGCGTATCGTAGGTCAATTAGGTACAATTTTAGGCCCGCGCGGTTTGATGCCAAACCCTAAAGTAGGCACAGTAACACCTAATGTTGCAGAGGCGGTTAAAAATGCTAAAGCAGGTCAGGTTCAATACCGTACTGATAAGGCAGGTATTGTTCATGCAACGATTGGCCGTGCTTCATTTGCAGAGGCTGATTTGAAAGCTAACTTTGATGCACTGCTGGATGCAATTGTGAAAGCAAAACCAGCTGCCGCTAAAGGTCAGTATCTGAAAAAAATCGCCGTATCCAGCACAATGGGTTTGGGTGTGCGCGTTGATACTGCAAGCGTGAATAATTAAGTAAAAGAATTTGGGTGGTCTGTATTTGTGCAGGCTGCCTGAAATGGGCTACTTAATTTATTAAGTAGAAGTCCAAGACCGTAGGGAACGCAAGTTTTAAAAAATTACCCTACGCAGACGGTAGTCCTGAAAATATTAAGCAAGTGATTGCAAAATGTCTAATCAGGTTGCCGCGCTGGTGGAATAGAATAATTTTATTCTATTCTTTTGATAAACAGTGGGAGGTAGACCTTGAGTCTCAATATTGAAACCAAGAAAGCAGCCGTAGAAGAGATTAGTGCAGGTATTGCCAATGCTCAAACTATGGTCATTGCTGAATATCGCGGTATCAGTGTTGCCAGCATGACTGAACTGCGTGCCAATGCGCGTAAAGAAGGCGTTTATTTGCGTGTTCTGAAAAACACATTGGCTCGCCGTGCAGTTGAAGGAACTTCTTTTGCAAATTTAGCTGACCAAATGGTGGGTCCATTGGTTTATGCTGCATCTGAAGATGCAGTTGCTGCTGCAAAAGTGCTGCACCAATTCGCGAAAAAAGACGACAAAATCGTTATCAAAGCCGGTTCTTACAATGGTGATGTGATGAATGCTGCCCAAGTGGGTGAGTTGGCATCTATTCCAAGCCGCGAAGAACTGTTGTCCAAGTTGCTGTTCGTTATGCAGGCGCCTGTTTCTGGTTTTGCCCGTGCTTTGGCAGCTTTGGCAGAGAAAAAAGAAAGCGAAAACGCTTAATTTTTCAACGATTTTATTTGTTTAACATTTTAAATTTGAATCAATATTTCAATATTTTGGAGTTTAATAGTCATGGCTATTACTAAAGAAGACATTTTGAATGCAGTTGAACAATTGACTGTGATGGAATTGAACGAGCTGGTTAAAGCTTTTGAAGAAAAATTCGGTGTATCTGCTGCTGCAGTTGCAGTTGCGGGTCCTGCTGCTGGCGGTGCTGCTGGTGCTGCTGAAGCAAAAACTGAATTTGATGTAATCTTGGCTGCTTCTGGCGATCAAAAAGTTGGTGTGATTAAAGTGGTTCGTGCAATCACTGGCTTGGGCTTGAAAGAAGCTAAAGACTTGGTTGACGGCGCGCCTAAAACACTGAAAGAAGGTGTTTCTCAAGCTGAAGCTGATGACATCAAAAAACAATTGGAAGAAGCTGGTGCAAAAGTAGAAATCAAATAATCTTTGATTTTTACAATTTGACAACTAGGGCTGGTAGTATTAAAACTACCAGCCTTGTTGTACTTTGATATATTGGAAAAGTAAATTTTACAAAAAATTACCAATAAAGCGAATCTAAAAAGATTATTTTGTAAAATTTGTTTATATTTTACTTGTTTTTACCAAAATCGGCCTGTGTCTTCATCGCCATGGGAATTTGTACTTTAATCGAGGTGTCTTGTAATGAATTATACGTTTACTGAGAAAAAACGTATTCGTAAAAGTTTTGCGAAGCGTGAGACCATTTTGGAAGTTCCATATTTGCTGACAACGCAATTGGAATCCTATGATAAATTTTTGCAACAAGACCGTGCCGCCGATAAACGTGTCGATGAAGGGTTGCAGGCTGCTTTTGGTTCGATTTTCCCAATCGTAAGCAATAACGGTTATGCAGAGTTGCAGTTTGAACAGTATATTTTGGGTGAGCCGGAGTTTGATATTCCTGAGTGTCAGCTGCGTGGTATTACCTATGCGGCACCATTGCGCGCCAAAATCAAACTGGTCATCTTTAATAAAGAGGGCTCCTCTAAGGTTGAGGATCGCGAAGTAAAAGAGATTCGCGAAAATACCGTGTATATGGGCGAAATTCCTCTAATGACACCGAGTGGCTCGTTTGTGATTAACGGTACGGAGCGCGTGATTGTATCGCAGCTGCACCGCTCGCCTGGTGTGTTTTTTGAACACGACCGCGGCAAGACGCATGCTTCTGGCAAATTGCTGTTTTCTGCACGGATTATTCCATACCGCGGTTCTTGGTTGGACTTTGAATTTGATCCGAAGGACTTGTTATATTTCCGTATCGACCGCCGTCGCAAAATGCCTGTAACGATTCTGTTGCGTGCATTGGGCTATAGCGATAGCGAAATGCTGAATATGTTTTACGATTGTGAGACCTATTATTTGGGTAAAGACGGTGTTCAAACCGATTTGGTCGTAGATCGTTTGCGTGGCGAAACTGCCAAGTTCGATATTGTGGACAACGATGGCAATGTGTTGGTATCGGCAGGTAAACAAATCAACGGTAAAGTGATTCGTGAAATTCAAAAAGCAGGATTGACGCGATTAACGATTGATGCGGAAATTTTGTTGGGCAAAACCCTGGCCAACGATATTATCGTTCCGGATACCGGTGAGGTACTTGCCGCTGCCAATAGCGAAATTACGGAAGAATTGCTGGCAGAATTGGATATTCAAGGGGTGAAAGAAATCAAAACCTTGTTTATCAATGATACCGATGCGGGCAATTATCTGTCGGCAACGTTGCGTACCGATGAAACACGCGACAAGCAGGCTGCACGTATCGCCATTTACCGTATGATGCGCCCTGGCGAACCGCCTACCGATGAAGCGGTAGAAGCCCTGTTCAACCGTATGTTCTTCCAGGAGGAGAGCTACGATTTGTCGCGCGTTGGCCGCATGAAATTCAACACGCGCACTTATGAGCAGAAATTGCTGCCTGCACAGGAAAATAACTGGTATGGCCGCCTGTTGAATGAAACTTTTGCCGGCGTGGGCGAAAAAGAAGCCAAACTGCATATTTTGAGCGTGGAAGACATCGTGATGACGATTGCCACGTTGGTAGAGTTGCGCAACGGCCATGGCGAAGTGGACGATATTGACCATTTGGGTAACCGTCGTGTGCGTTCTGTTGGTGAATTGGTAGAAAATCAGTTCCGTGCAGGTTTGGCGCGTGTGGAACGTGCCGTGAAAGAGCGTTTGAATCAGGCCGAAAGCGAAGGTCTGATGCCAACCGACCTGATTAACGCCAAACCCGTTTCTGCTGCCATTAAGGAATTTTTCGGTTCCAGCCAACTGTCTCAGTTTATGGACCAAACCAACCCGCTGTCCGAAATCACGCACAAACGCCGTGTGTCTGCATTGGGCCCGGGTGGTTTGACACGCGAACGTGCGGGCTTTGAAGTGCGGGACGTGCATCCGACTCACTACGGTCGTGTTTGCCCGATTGAAACGCCAGAAGGTCCGAACATTGGTTTGATTAACTCGCTGTCCGTTTATGCGCGCACGAACGATTACGGCTTCTTGGAAACGCCGTACCGCCGCGTAGTGGACGGCAAAGTGACCAACGAAATCGATTATCTGTCGGCAATTGAAGAAGGCCGCTATGTAATTGCGCAGGCGAACTCGGAAATTGATGAAAAAACCGGCAAACTGAAAGACGAGCTGATTACCTGCCGTGAAAAAGGTGAAACCATTTTGGCGACTGCCGACCGTGTGCAATACATGGACGTGGCGACCGGTCAAGTGGTATCTGTTGCTGCTTCGCTGATTCCGTTCTTGGAGCATGACGATGCGAACCGCGCCTTGATGGGTGCGAACATGCAACGTCAAGCTGTGCCTTGCCTGCGTGCCGAAAAACCATTGGTCGGTACGGGCATCGAGCGTGCCGTGGCTGTGGACAGTGCAACCGCCATTGTTGCCCGTCGTGGCGGTGTAGTGGAATATGTGGACGCAAACCGCGTAGTAGTGCGTGTGCATGATGACGAAGCGACCGCAGCCGAAGGCGGTGTGGATATTTACAATTTGGTCAAATTCACACGCTCCAACCAATCCACCAACATCAACCAACGTCCGGCCGTGAATAAAGGCGATGTGCTGCAACGCGGTGATTTGATTGCCGACGGCGCATCTACCGATTTGGGCGAATTGGCTTTGGGTCAAAACATGACCATCGCCTTCATGCCTTGGAACGGCTACAACTACGAAGACTCGATTCTGATTAGCGAGAAAGTGGCTGCCGATGACCGCTACACGTCTATCCACATTGAAGAATTGAACGTCGTAGCGCGCGATACCAAACTGGGTGCGGAAGACATCACGCGCGATATTCCGAACCTGTCCGAAAAAATGCAAAACCGTTTGGACGAAAGCGGCATTATCTATATTGGTGCGGAAGTGGAAGCTGGCGACGTATTGGTTGGCAAAGTAACGCCCAAAGGCGAAACCCAGCTCACACCCGAAGAAAAATTGCTGCGTGCGATTTTCGGCGAAAAAGCATCGGATGTGAAAGATACTTCTTTGCGTATGCCGACCGGCATGAGCGGCACTGTGATTGACGTGCAAGTGTTCACGCGCGAAGGCATCCAACGCGACAAACGTGCCCAATCCATTATCGATGCCGAGTTGCGCCGCTACCGTCAAGACTTGAACGACCAAGTGCGCATTTTCGACAACGACGCATTTGACCGTATCGAACGTATGCTGGTCGGCCAAAAAGCCAACGGCGGCCCGATGAAACTGGGCAAAGGCAAGGCGATTACGGCGGAATACCTGCACGGATTGCCGAGCCGTCACGACTGGTTCGATATCCGCGTGGCCGACGAAGACATCGCCAAACAGCTCGAACTGATTAAACTTTCGCTGCAACAAAAACGCGAAGAAGCCGAAGCCGCGTTTGAAGTGAAAAAGAAAAAAATGACGCAGGGCGACGAGTTGCCGCCGGGCGTGCAAAAAATGGTCAAAGTGTTCATCGCCATCAAACGCCGCTTGCAAGCGGGCGACAAAATGGCCGGCCGCCACGGTAACAAAGGCGTGGTATCGCGCATTCTGCCGGTGGAAGATATGCCTTACATGGCAGACGGCCGCACGGTGGACATCGTGTTGAACCCGTTGGGCGTACCTTCGCGGATGAACATCGGTCAGATTTTGGAAGTGCATTTGGGCTGGGCGGCAAAAGGCATCGGCCAACGCATCGACAAAATGCTTGCCGAACAGCGCAAAGTGAAAGAAATCCGCAAGTTCCTGAATGAGCTGTACAACAAAAACGCGGCGCATAAAGAGGACTTGGACAGCCTGTCGGACGACGAAATCCTGTTGCTGGCCGACAATCTGCGCAAAGGTGCAACTTTTGCCTCCCCCGTGTTTGATGGCGCGAAGGAAAAAGAAATCTACGACATGCTGGAACTGGCGTACCCAAGCAACGACCCTGATGTGCAGAAATTGGGCTTTAATGACACCAAAACCCAAATCACCCTGTACGACGGCCGCTCCGGCGAACCGTTCGACCGCAAGGTTACCGTGGGTGTGATGCACTATCTGAAACTGCACCACTTGGTGGACGAAAAAATGCATGCCCGTTCAACCGGTCCGTACTCGCTCGTTACCCAGCAGCCGCTTGGCGGTAAAGCCCAGTTCGGCGGCCAGCGTTTCGGTGAGATGGAGGTGTGGGCGTTGGAAGCCTACGGTGCGGCATATACCTTGCAGGAAATGCTGACCGTGAAGTCCGACGACGTTACCGGCCGTACCAAAATGTACGAAAACATCGTCAAAGGCGAACACAAAATCGATGCGGGCATGCCTGAATCGTTCAATGTGATTGTCAAGGAAATCCGCTCGCTGGGTCTGGATATCGATTTGGAACAGAACTAACGGGGTGCAGGCTGCTTTTCAGGCAGCCTGCACATCAGGATAAATCATAGGGAAAACAGCAATGCCCAGAACAGAACGCCAATTGGCCAAGCAAAGACAGGAAGTCCGCAGCCTTGGATTGAAAAAATTGATAGTAGGCGGCGCGGCCAGTGTGCTGATGCTGTTGTGGCTGATGTCCGGCAAACCTTCCGCATCAGGCGGCGCATTCAAGCTGATTTTGTTTGCGCTGCCTTTGGTGGTGGCGATGATGGGGTTCTTGGAAACTTCGTCCGGTGTCCCGTTTTCGCGGTTTAGCGAAGCATGGGACGAATTGCAGGGCTGGCAGCGCGGCGTGCTCGGCGTGGCGATTTTTGTCGTGGCCGTGGTGGTGATTATGGGCGGCTTTATGATGATTGCCTGACAGTGCAGGCTGCCTGAATTCAATACGCATAAGGAAGCGGTATCATGAATAAAAAATTCATTGTTTTTTGTTTCATACTGGCACTTGCTGCCTGCGGAGAACAGGCGGCAGCGCCCAATCCTCCTGCAACGGCGGCCTCTTCTGCCGTACCGGATAAAGCCCAAACCGCTTATGAAAGTGCGTTTATTGCCGGTTTCCGCAAAGGTTTTGTGGAAGATGGCGTGAAATCGTGTATGCAAAGTTCCGGACAGGGCGAGAAAGTACGGCAACAATGTGAGTGCATGATGACGGCATTGGATAAAGGGTTGAGCGATGATGAAGTTATTGCAATGTCCAAAGGCAGCGAGCCTAAAGATATGGAACAACGCATGAATAAAGTTATTGCTGAGTGTAAATAATTCTCAGGCAGCATAAATCCCGACCATCTGTATGGAAACCGCCATGAACAAAACCTTTGCTATTCTTACCGCCCTGCTTTTGGTGCAGCCTGCCGCGCATGCCGCCCCAAGCGACAGCGAGCGTATTGCCGAATTGGAGCTCCGAGTGAACGTGCTGACCGAACAGGTCAACCGTCTGCTGGCGGAGCGGCACGGACGACGCAGCGATGACGGGCAAGCCGTGTATGTCTGCCGGCTGAAAGCGTTTACCCAAACCTTCCGCGCCGAAAACACCAATCAGGGCAGGGCGCGTTTGGACGTTATCCGCCAATGCCGCGCGGCGCACAACGAAATGTTCTGCAAAGACGAAGACGTGTCCTGCCAAACCTACCGTTAGCGTTTTCAGGCAGTCTAAAACCCCAAAAAGCAGCCTGCACCCTTCGAAGTTCATAGAAAGAAATTGTTATGCAGAAAAAATACCTGATTTTTTTGGCCGCATTGTTTGCTGCCGCGCCCGTGTTGGCGAAACCTGCCGCCATTCAAAAAGCGCAACTGATCGGCAAATGGCAGTGCACCGCCGCCGATAAAACGCCGATGATGTGGATGGTGTTCAGTTACGGGCAGGAAGCATTCTTTATTGTGGATGTAACGATTCCCTTCCCCGGTACGCCTAAAGATGAAACCCTAGTGTATAGTCATAGTGCCGCAGGCACTTGGACGTTGAACGCAGGGAAAGTCAGTTTGAATATCAAAACCGGCCATGTCGAGCGACGGCACAATCCTGACAAAATCCGCACTGCCGCATGGCGCGAAACGGATAACGAAACGTTTGCCGCCATGAGAAGCAAAATCGGCGAACCAGGCCGCCTGCAAATGCAGGTTAAGCAAATCGGCAACGGCACTATGCGCGTCCGCATGCAGGGCGAAAGAAACGACATGACTTGCCAAAAGGCTTAATGCCCGCGCCGCAACGCCCTAAAAGCAGCCTGCATTCCATAACCCAAACCCCAAGCACTCGAAAAAATTCTCTCAACAGGAGCAAAAAATGAACTTAACCAACCTGTTCGCACCTCTGCAACAAGCAGGCTCTGAAGAATTTGATGCCATCAAAATCGGCATCGCCTCGCCCGAAACCATCCGTTCGTGGTCCTACGGCGAAGTGAAAAAACCCGAAACCATCAACTACCGCACCTTCAAACCTGAGCGCGACGGCTTGTTCTGCGCCAAAATCTTCGGCCCCGTGAAAGACTACGAGTGCTTGTGCGGCAAATACAAACGTTTGAAATTCAAAGGTGTAACCTGTGAAAAATGCGGGGTGGAAGTTACGCTGACCAAAGTACGCCGCGAGCGCATGGGTCACATCGAATTGGCCGCACCCGTTGCCCACATCTGGTTCCTGAAATCGCTGCCGTCCCGCTTGGGCATGGTGTTGGACATGACCCTGCGCGACATCGAGCGCGTGCTGTATTTTGAAGCGTTCGTGGTAACCGACCCCGGCCTGACCCCGCTGCAACGCCGCCAACTGCTGACCGAAGAAGACTACTACGCCAAATTGGAAGAATACGGCGAAGAGTTTGACGCACACATGGGCGCGGAAGGCGTGCGCGAACTGTTGCGCAGCCTGAACGTGGAACAGGAAATCGAAATTCTGCGCCAAGAACTGCAAAGCACCAGCAGCGAAACCAAAATCAAAAAAATCGCCAAACGCCTGAAAGTGCTGGAAGCCTTCCAGCGCAGCGGCATGAAGCTGGAATGGATGATTATGGACGTGCTGCCCGTGCTGCCGCCTGATTTGCGCCCGTTGGTTCCCTTGGACGGCGGCCGTTTCGCCACTTCCGATTTGAACGACTTGTACCGCCGCGTCATCAACCGTAACAACCGTTTGAAACGCCTGCTGGAACTGCGTGCGCCCGACATCATCGTCCGCAACGAAAAACGTATGTTGCAAGAAGCGGTGGACAGCCTGTTGGACAACGGCCGCCGCGGCAAAGCGATGACCGGCGCGAACAAACGTCCGCTGAAATCGCTGTCCGATATGATTAAAGGTAAAAGCGGCCGTTTCCGCCAAAACCTGCTGGGTAAACGTGTAGACTATTCCGGCCGTTCCGTGATTACCGTGGGTCCATACCTGCGCCTGCACCAATGCGGCCTGCCGAAAAAAATGGCGTTGGAACTGTTCAAACCGTTTATTTTCCACAAACTGGAACAGCGCGAACTGGCCACTACCGTGAAGGCAGCCAAAAAACTGGTTGAGCAGGAAGTGCCGGAAGTTTGGGATATTCTGGAAGAAGTCATCCGCGAACACCCGATTCTGCTGAACCGTGCGCCAACCCTGCACCGCTTGGGTATTCAGGCGTTCGAGCCGATTTTGATTGAAGGCAAAGCCATCCAGCTGCACCCCTTGGTGTGTGCCGCGTTCAACGCCGACTTTGACGGCGACCAAATGGCGGTTCACGTTCCATTGAGCTTGGAAGCACAAATGGAAGCACGCACGCTGATGCTGGCATCCAACAACGTGCTGGCACCAGCCAACGGCGAGCCGATTATCGTGCCGTCCCAAGACATCGTGTTGGGTCTGTACTACATGACGCGCGATAAAATCAACGGCAAAGGCGAAGGCACGCTGTTCTCTGATGTGAAAGAAGTGCACCGCGCCTACCACACCAAACAAGTGGAATTGGGCACGAAAATTACCGTGCGCCTGCGCGAATGGGAACGCGACGACGAAGGCGAGCTGCAACCCGTTGTGAAACGCTACGAAACCACGGTGGGACGTGCGCTGCTGAGCGAAATTCTGCCCAAAGGCCTGCCGTTTGAATACATCAACAAGGCGCTGAAGAAAAAAGAAATTTCTCGTCTGATTAACGCATCGTTCCGCCTGTGCGGCCTGCGCGATACCGTGATTTTTGCCGACCACCTGATGTATACCGGTTTTGCTTTTGCGGCCAAAGGTGGTATCTCCATCTGCGTGGACGATATGGAAATCCCGAAAGAGAAACCGAAACTGCTGGCCGAAGCCAATGCCGAAGTGAAGGAAATCGAAGACCAATACCGCCAGGGTTTGGTGACCAATGGCGAACGCTACAACAAAGTGGTCGATATTTGGGGGCGTGCGGGCGACAAGATTGCCAAAGCGATGATGGACAACCTGTCCACCCAAAAAGTGATTGACCGCGAAGGCAAAGAAGTGAACCAAGAGTCGTTCAACTCCATCTATATGATGGCGGACTCCGGTGCGCGTGGTTCTGCGGCGCAGATTAAGCAGCTTTCCGGTATGCGCGGCCTGATGGCGAAACCGGACGGTTCGATTATCGAAACGCCGATTACTGCGAACTTCCGCGAAGGCCTGACCGTATTGCAATACTTTATTGCGACCCACGGTGCGCGTAAAGGTTTGGCGGATACCGCGCTGAAAACCGCAAACTCCGGTTATCTGACACGCCGTCTGGTGGACGTTACCCAAGACTTGGTGGTGGTGGAAGACGACTGCGGCACAAGTGAAGGCTTCAGCATGAAGGCTGTGGTGCAGGGTGGCGATATCATCGAACCGCTGCGCGACCGTATTTTGGGACGTGTAACCGCCACAGATGTGATTGACCCCAATACCGGCAGCACGCTGATTGAAGCCGGCACATTGCTGGACGAAAAACTGGTAGATTTGATTGACAACTCCGGCGTGGACGAAGTGAAAGTTCGCACACCGATTACTTGTCAAACCCGCTACGGTCTGTGCGCGAAATGCTATGGCCGCGACTTGGCGCGCGGCAAGCTGGTGAATTCCGGCGAAGCAGTCGGCGTGATTGCGGCACAGTCCATCGGCGAACCGGGCACGCAGTTGACGATGCGTACCTTCCACATCGGTGGTGCGGCTTCCCGTGCGGCAGCAGCCAGCCAAGTGGAAGCCAAATCCAACGGCACAGTGCGCTTCGGCGGTCAAATGCGCTACATTGCCAACAACAAAGGCGAGTTGATTGTCATCGGCCGTTCGTGCGAAATCATGATTTTGGATACGGCTGGCCGCGAACGCGAACTGCACAAAATCCCTTATGGCGCAACACTGAAAGTGAACGACGGCGACGTGCTGAAAGCCGGTACGACGCTGGCGACATGGGATCCGCACACGCATCCGATGATTACCGAATATGCCGGCCGTGTGGAATTTGAAAATGTGGAAGAGGGCGTAACCGTTACCCGTCAAACCGACCCGATTACCGGCTTGTCCACAATGGTGGTGATTGACGGCAAACGCCGCAACAGCACCAGCAAATTGTTGCGTCCAACGGTGAAATTGTTGGACGAAAATGGCGAACCGGTGAAAATCCCCGGCACGGACACGCCTGTAGCGCTGGCATTCCAAGTGGGTGCGATTATTCAGGTGCGCGAAGGACAAGAAGTCGGCAAGGGTGATGTGTTGGCACGTATTCCGCAGGCTTCGACCAAAACCCGCGACATTACCGGCGGTCTGCCGCGTGTGGCCGAGCTGTTTGAGGCGCGCATCCCCAAAGATGCGGGTATGTTGGCAGAAGTGACCGGCACAGTGTCGTTCGGCAAGGAAACCAAAGGCAAACAGCGCCTGGTAATTACCGATTTGGACGGCGTGGCATACGAAACGCTGATTTCCAAAGACAAGCAAATCTTGGTGCATGACGGCCAAGTGGTGAACAAAGGCGAAACGGTGGTCGACGGAGCAGTGGATCCGCACGATATTTTGCGCCTGAAAGGCATTGAGGCACTGACACGCTACATCGTGCAAGAGGTTCAGGAAGTGTACCGCCTGCAAGGTGTGAAGATTTCCGACAAGCACATCGAAGTCATCATCCGCCAAATGCTGCGCCGCGTGAACATTGTGGATGCGGGCGATACCAACTTCATCACAGGTGAGCAGGTGGAACGCGCCGAGGTAATGATGGCGAACGAACAGGCGTTGGCGGAAGGCAAAGAGCCGGCACGCTTTGAAAACGTGCTGCTGGGTATTACCAAAGCTTCTTTGAGCACCGACAGCTTCATTTCTGCCGCATCGTTCCAAGAAACCACGCGCGTACTGACCGAAGCGGCGATTATGGGCCGCAAAGACGATTTGCGCGGTTTGAAAGAAAACGTGATTGTCGGCCGCCTGATTCCTGCCGGTACGGGCTTGAGCTACCATCGCAGCCGTCGTGCCGCATGGGCAGCACAGCGCACGGCCGCCAGAGCAATGGAAGCGGAAGCGGATATTGCGGCGTTCGCGGATAACGAAGTGGCGGATGCTCCAGCCGAAAACACGGAAGCATAAAACGGATTTCCGGCAACCCGAAAAGTGCAGGCTGCTTTTCGGGTTGCCGGAAGTTTTATGAGCTGTGCCGACATGGATAACAGGCAAATGCCAAAGTGCAGGCTGCCCGAACATGCCGCCACAGCCAATACAGAACCACAAGTGCAGGCTGCTTTTTGATTGCCCGAAAGCAGCCTGCACTTTTCCCACTCACACATCTTCATTATTTCCCGCAAAGGCCGCCGCATGACCGACACCGCCCTTCATATCGCCAATGCCTGCAAACGCTATCAAAACGGTTTCCAAGCCGTCCGCGATATTTCGTTTGACGTAGCACAGGGCGAATTTTTTGCCCTGCTCGGGCACAACGGCGCGGGCAAAACCACGCTGATTTCCGCCATTGCCGGGCTGAACCGCCTCACGTCGGGCACGATACGGATTATGGGCTGCGACGTGCAAAGCCAGGCGCACCAAGCACGGATGAATCTGGGGCTGGTGCCGCAGGAATTGGTGTACGACCCGTTTTTCAACGTGCGCGAAGTGTTGCGCATTCAATCGGGCTACTTCGGCCTGCGCCGCAACGATGACTGGATTGACGAAATACTCCACCGTTTGGGCTTGGACGACAAGGCCGACACCAATCTGCGCCATTTGTCGGGCGGCATGAAGCGGCGCGTGATGGTGGCGCAGGCTTTGGTGCACCGCCCGCCCGTGATTATTTTGGACGAGCCCACCGCCGGCGTGGACGTGGAACTGCGGCACAGCCTGTGGCAGTTTATGCAGTCGTTGAACCGGCAGGGACACACCATCGTCCTCACCACGCATTATCTGGAAGAAGCCGAGCAATACTGCGGCCGTGTGGCCATTATGAAGCAGGGGCGGCTGGTGGCGCTGGACACCACCGAAAACCTGTTGCGCCAAGAAGCACGGTTGATATGGCATATCACGCTTGATAAAGCCCTGCCCGAACCCTTGCAGGCAGCCTGCACCGCCCAATCGCCCGATTTCCGCTATACCCTGCTGCTGGACGATTACCGCCAACTGGGAGAAGCCGTGGCGCAGTTGCAGGCTGCAGGCTGCCGTATAGAGGCGATGGATATTGAGAAACCCAATTTGGAACAGGTGTTTATGCGCCTGACGGCACACAACGGACAGGAAACTTTATGAACTGGATTGGCTGCTACACCCTGTGGCGCAAAGAAGTGGCGCGTTTCGGCAAAGTTTGGCTGCAAACCATTGGCGCGCCCGTATTAACCGCCTTGCTGTACCAACTGATTTTCTCGCACGCCGTCGGCCGCCATGCCGCGCCGCTGCCCGATATTGCCTATACCGTGTTCCTCATGCCCGGCCTGGCTATGATGAGCATGACGCAGAATGCCTTTGCCAACACATCGTCCAGCCTGATGCAGTCGCGGCTCACGGGCAACCTGGTGTTTATCCTGCTGCCGCCGCTGTCGCCCGCCGCTCTTTTTCTGGCCTACACGGGCGCGGCATGGGTACGCGGCATGATGGTGGGGCTTGGTGTGCTGCTGGCTGTGCTGCCGTTCGGGTTGCCCCTGCCGCAGCATCCCGTGTTGGCATTCGTGCTGGCGGGTGCAGGCTGCTTTTTCATGTCGTCGCTGGGTTTGGTGGTTGGCATTTGGGCAGAAAAATTCGACCAGTTGGCCGCCTTCCAAAACTTTTTCATTATGCCGCTCACGTTTTTGTCGGGCGTGTTTTATTCGCTGGACAGCCTGCCCGGCTTCTGGCGCGCCGTGAGTTATGCCAACCCGATTTTTTATCTGATTGACGGTTTCCGCTATGCCTTTTTCGGCGTGTCGGATGTGTCGCCGCTGCTGTCCGCCGGTATGAGCACCGCCTTCGCGCTCACCGCCTGCACCATTGCCTACACGCTGCTGCGCAGCGGTTGGAAACTGCGGAACAGTTGAAACGGTGCAGGCTGCTTTTTAGGCGGGCTAATGCTGTCTCATTGCGGTTTTAATCCGCTATAATCATGCCGAACCATCATTCAGAATATAGTGGATTAAAATAAAAATGAGACAAGGCGGCGAGCCGCAAGGCGTACAGGTAGTACGTCAAGGCGAGCCAACGCCGTATCATTGCGATTTTAATTCACTATAACGCCGCAGGCACGCGGATTGCCCGTCAAACCGCCCCCAAAAGCAGCCTGCACCCCGAAAGGCCGCCATGCAGAAACATTTCCAAAAAGCACTCGACAGCGTTCAGCCGCAAACCCTGTATATCGTGGCCACGCCCATCGGCAATCTGGCCGACATCACCCTGCGCGCCCTTGCCGTGCTGCAAAAGGTCGATTTGGTGTGCGCCGAAGACACGCGCGTGTCGGCGCAGCTTTTGTCGGCATACGGCATCAGTGCCAAGCTGCTGTCCGTGCGCGAACACAACGAACAGCAGATGGCCGACAAAATCATTGCCGCGCTGGAAGGCGGGCAGAGCGTGGCGCAGATTTCCGATGCGGGCACGCCCGCCGTGTGCGACCCGGGTGCGAAACTGGCGGCGCGCGTGCGCGAGGCAGGATTCCGCGTGGTGCCCGTGGTGGGGGCCAGCGCCGTGATGGGCGCTTTGTGCGTGGCCGGTGTGAGCGAGCCGAATTTCTATTTCCACGGCTTTCTGCCGCCCAAATCGGGCGAGCGCATCAAATGCTTTGAACGCTGGCTGGCGGTGGATTATCCCATCATCGGCTTTGAAACGCCGCACCGCATCGCCGCCGCATTGGACGACATGATGCGCGTGTTCCCGAACCGCCACATCCTGCTGGCGCGCGAAATCACCAAAACCTTCGAAACCTTCATCAGCGGCAGCGTTCAGGAAGTGCAGGCTGCTTTGGCGGCCGACAGCAACCAGTCGCGCGGCGAAATGGTGTTGGTGGTGTATCCCGCCGTTGCCGAGAAATCCGACACATTGCCCGAAGAAGCGCAAAATATCATGAAAATCCTGGCCGCCGAACTGCCGACCAAGCAGGCTGCGGATTTGGCCGCAAAAATCACGGGTGAAAACAAAAAAGCGCTGTACCAGCTGGCGGTCGGCTGGAAAAAATAACCGCAAAATCCCGACCATCTACAAGGAGAACCTCATGAAAGCCCTGCTGCTCGCCGCCGTTCTGCTTGCCGCCGCCGCGCACGGCAAGCCGTATCAGCCGCATTATGATTTTGCCAAATATTCCAGCGGCGAAGTGTATAAAGGCCATCATCACGCGCCGATTGTGCCGCGCCGGTGGAATGTTGTCCGCAGCCACATTAAAAATGCGCGCCACGACAAAATCGGCTTCGGCAGCTATTACATTCCGGCCATTTGGGGCTGCGGCATCAGTTGCCAATGGGGCGTGATGATTGACGCACGCACGGGCAAAACCTACGATTTGCCGATGGATACGGAATATCCGTTGCACGGCTGCTACCGGAGGGACGGTCAAGAAGAGGCGGATATTTTCTATTATCGCCCGAACAGTCGCCTGTTCGTCTCCGCCAACTGCCATTACAGCGAAATCGAAGGGCGGGACGACCAAATCGTCCAGTACAAAACGACCAATGTGTACGAATGGCTGGAAGCGCGGAAACGGTTTGTGTTGCGCCGCCGCAGCGTGCAAAAAACCATAGTGCCCAGTGAGGTTCGGTAAACGAAAAAGCAGCCTGCACGGTGTTTTGAAGGTGCAGGCTGCTTTTTTGACGGCGGGTAGATGGCGTATAATGGCGACATCTGCCGGCAACCCGATTTTTGCAGCCGCCGGCCAACGATAAAACAGGAAATGCAAAAAGCAGCCTGCACTCTATTTGACGGGGTGCAGGCTGCTTTTCAAAAGGAACGCCTATGACCAAGCGCATATTGATTATTTCGCCTTCATGGATTGGCGATTGCGTGATGACGCAGCCGTTGTACCGCCGCCTGCACGAAAAACACCCCGGCTGCCGAATCGACGTGTTCGCGCCCAAATGGTCGATGGCTGTGTTCGAGCGGATGCCCGAAATCAGCAACATTATTGAAAACCCGTTCGGGCACGGCGCACTGGCCTTCGTGCAGCGTTGGAAAACGGGCAGAAGCCTGCAAGGCTACGACCAAGTCATCGTGTTGCCCAATTCGCTGAAATCCGTCATTGTGGCAGCGGCCACCGGTGCGAAGCAGCGCACGGGCTATGTGGGCGAATTCCGTTACGGCTGGCTGAACGACGCACGCAAGCTGGACAAGCAGGCGCTGTATTTAATGGTGGACCGATACACCGCATTGGCCGATGAAAAAGGCGAAACGTTCGGCGGCTCAACCTTTCCGCAATTAAGCGTCCGCCCCGAACGGCAGGCGGCTGCGCTGCACAAATACGGCCTGACGCGCGAACCGAACATCATGGCCTTGTGCGCCGGTGCGGAATTCGGCACGGCCAAACGCTGGCTGCCCGAACATTACGCGGCAACGGCGCGGCATTATCTGGCGCAGGGCTGGCAGGTGTGGCTGTTTGGCTCGCCCAAAGATTTCGAAGTGTCCGAATCCATCAACCAAATGGCGGGCGGCGGCTGCGTGAACCTGTGTGGCAAAACCGATTTGGGCGAGGCCATTGATTTGCTGGCGTGTGCCGACGGCGTGGTGGCGAACGACAGCGGCTTGATGCACATTGCCGCCGCGGTGGGCTGCCGCGTGGTGGCGGTGTACGGCTCGACCGACCCGAAGCACGCGCCGCCTTTGAGCGACACCGCCGAAATCGCCATGCTGAACCTGCCGTGCAGCCCCTGCGCCCAGCGCGAATGCCCATTGGGACACCACGACTGTATGCGCAAACTGCCGCCCGAAAAAGTGATTGAACTGCACCGCCGGCTGGCATCGTGAAGCCGAAAAGCAGCCTGCACCCTTATCCGCCCGAATGCCTGCCCCGTTTGGGCACGGATACGATTTGAGTTAGGTTAATAATTGTCTAAATTGCGCAACAAAGGGCGAAAAGCCGCTTGGTCGGATATCGGGATAACGGCTATAATCATCTTGTTAAATCAATTCATTGCGCAAGAGAACAGAACATGAAATTCATCGAGTGGACGTCCGATTTGGACACGGGTTTTCACGACATCGACAAGCAGCATCAAGAGCTTGTGTTCCACATCAACAAATTCTACCAAGCCAACGAAGCCGGCGATAAAGAACGCATGAGCATTGTGCTGTTCGATTTGATTGCCAGCGCGCATTCGCATTTCGAATACGAAGAAAAACTGATGGAAGACGCGCATTATCCGCTGGTGGAACCGCACCGCCGCGTCCATCAGAATTTTGTCAATAAACTGATGGATTTACACGCCAAGCTGCACAGCGGCGAAGATGTGAGCGACGAATTGCTGACCAGTTTGGACGGCTGGCTGTTCCGCCACATCAAAATCAACGACAAAGGCTATATCAACAGCGTGAACGAAGCGGGCGTGTATCACGACAACCCCGATTATGCGGCGCAACTGGCGGCGCAGAGCCAGGAATACGGCGAAGTGGGACACGAGGAAGCGGCCGCGCCGGAACCTGAACCCGAACCTGTTGCGCCTACGCTGGTGTTTTCGCTTCAGGACGATGCGCCCAAGCAGCCTGCGCCGCAGCCGGTGGAAGTGAAGGAAGCGCCGAAAGCCCCAGAACCCGAAGTGAAAAAAGAAGAACCGCGAATCCGCAGTTGGGCGGGCAATTACACCGATTAACCACCCCGAAAAAAAGGAACGACAATCATGGCTTATGTTTTTTGGACGCACGATTTGGAAACGGGCTTTAAAGATATTGACGAGCAGCACAAGCATTTGGTGGACTGCTTGGAGCAGCTTTATGTGGCGAATGAAACCAACGACCGCGAAGAAATCGGCAAGGTTTTGGAAGAGTTGATTTTTTACACGGCCGACCATTTCGCATACGAAGAGCGGATGTTGGAAGAGGCGAACTACCGACTGGTTGACGCGCACAAAAAAGTGCATTTGAATTTTGTGAACAAAGTGTTGGAATACCAACAACGCTTCGACAACGGCGAAGACGTGACCAACGAAATGCTGAACCTGCTGGAAGGCTGGTTGTTCCGCCACATCCGCATTAACGACATGGGCTTTGTGGCCGATGTGAAGAAGGCGGGGATTCGTTAAATTTTCCGCATTGCCCGAAACCTGAAAAAAGCAGCCTGCACCTTGAAAATGAGGGTGCAGGCTGCTTTTGCGTCAGGAAAACAGCAGGAATACGAGCGCCAACACGGCGGGGCTTGCCTGCATGATGGCGGCGCGGCGTTTGTCGGGCGCGGTGGCGAACAGAAAGCAGCCTGCAACGATGATGCTGCCCAGTCCGCTGCACAAGAATCCGTGCGACAGCCCTAGTGCATAGGCACTGCCGGCGGACAACAAGCGCGCACCGATGCCCGCACACAAACACAGCGCAAGGCACAGGTTATACACGCCCAAGTTTTTAAAAGCAGCCTGCACATCAGGCAGCTGTTCCGGCGCAATGCGGAACACGCGGCAAAACGCGGCCGAGCCGAACGCGGGCACTTCCAGATAAAAAATATAAAAATGCAGCAGGGCGGCCAGCGCGGCAAAAACCAAAGCGAAAGCGGCCATGACCCATCAATCCCGTATCAAATGGTTGAGTTTCTCGGCCTTGGTGTGCAGATAGCCTTGATTTTCAGGGTTCACGCCCACTACCAGAGGCACGCGCTCGGCAATGCGGATGCCGCAGTCGCGCAGGGTTTGCAGTTTCTCGGGGTTGTTGGTCAGCAGTTTCACGGCCTGCACGTTCAGGTAATCGTAAATATGCTTGGCGATGCTGAAATCGCGCGCATCCACGGGTAGCCCTAAAGCCAGATTGGCTTCCACCGTGTCCATGCCTTGGTCTTGCAGGGCATAGGCGCGGATTTTGTTGATGAGTCCGATGCCGCGCCCTTCCTGCCGCAAATACACCAACACGCCGCGCCCTTCGGCCTGAATCGCAGCCAAAGCAGCCTGCAACTGCGGGCCGCAATCGCATTTTTGTGAAAACAGCGCGTCGCCCGTCAGGCATTCGGAATGGATGCGCGACAAAACGGGCTCGCCGTCCGCCACGTCGCCCATCACCAGCGCAACGTGTTCTTGCCCTGTGCGCTGGTCGATGAAGCCGTGCATTTGGAAAACGCCGTGCTCGGTGGGCAGACGGCAGGAGGTGATGTGTTCGATTGGTGATGTGCTCATGATGTAATGATATGAAATATAAGAATATTGTGTTTATATAGTGAATTAAAATCGCAATGATACGGCGTTGGCTCACCTTGACGTACTACCTGTACGCCTTGCGGCTCGCCGCCTTGTCTCATTTTTATTT
>ERZ773054.391-NODE-391-length-35362-cov-19.994675_pt1 | contig 35362 bp, 27 predicted proteins | sample MGYA00580630_ERZ773054 | MGnify/ENA primary metagenome ERZ773054 (study PRJEB29015, sample SAMEA2737994) | human oral metagenome | biome: human oral; feature: human-associated habitat; material: dental | place: China | collected 2115 ... | reverse complement strand
CGGGCCCTGCGCGGAGGCCAGCCTGGGCTCGACTCGCCTCGAGGCCGACGGGCGAGCCGGCGGCGGGTAGTGTTGTCGGAGCGGAACGGCGCCGCAAGAACTCGGATGCGCCCGCACGGGGCGGGCCGGGCCTTTTGCCGTCGCGCCGCAGCGGCAAGAACGCAAACGACGCCCGAAGGGGGACTGATGGAGGTCCAAGAGGTCGACGGCGAGCGCAAAGCCGGCGCGCACGCAATCGGCGACGCTCCGACAGACAGGGGCGTCGGCCCAACCGAAGGCGAAACGGCGGCCGACGCGCCTCGAAGTTCGAACGAACCCCGTAATACGCTGTCGGCAAACGATGCGAAACCCCCAAGGAAAAAGTTCGCGGACTGGGCGCGAACCCATCCGAAGGGCTTGACGATGGTGTATGCGAACGTGTGGCTGCTTTTCACCCTCATTCCAATCGTTCACGGGCTGCTTGCGGAAAACGGCGTCAAAAAATATCTGTTCTTAACGCTGGTAGTAACCTTCGACATCGTCTATTTTCGAGTGTGGTTGGTCTATCCCAGCATTCCAACGTCGGAGCGCGGATTCTCTCCGGGTCTTTTGGGCACGATTGCGGCCTTGATCGCGCTGGAGACCATGGCGGCCTTCTTCGCCGACGGCGGGAACGTTCAGCTGCTCATCTTCGTCTCTTCCGTCATCGCGTACACGACGACGGGGCGGGCGAGGACCTTGTCCCTCGCGGGATTGCTCGCTTTCGCCGCGTTGCAGACGACTTTGCTCGTCCGCCTCGGCAAGACGAGCCTGCAAGAAGGAGTCACGTCCTTCGCCCTTCTGTGCGTTCTGACGATCACCTTCTACGCCGTCGGAGGCACCATCGCCTTCCACAAGGAACTCGAGATCAAGAACAAGAAGATTGAGCAGCTGACTCAGAAAGCCGAACGCGAGCGCATCGGATCGGATCTGCACGACATCCTCGGGCAGACGCTCACGGCCATCGCGTTGAAGACGCAGCTTTCGGCGCGCCTTTTGGACATGCCGGATCAGCGCGAGCGCACGCGCCGCGAGCTGTTGCAGGCGGCGGCCCTGGCGCATCAGGCCTTGGCCGACGTGCGGGCCGTCGTTCGCGACGCGAGGAGGCTGCGCCCCGACGAGGAGATCTTGGCGGCGCGCGAGCTTCTCTGCGCAGCGGGAATCACGCCCGTGATCCGCGGCGAGCCGATCGAGGTGGGCGAGCAGGCTGAGCGCGTCCTCGCCCACGTCGTTCGAGAGGCGGTGGCCAACGTCGTCCATCACGCGGCGGCCACCCGGTGCGTCATCGCCACGCGGGCTTCGGGGGTGAGAATCGAGGACGACGGCGTCCGCCTCCCCGACGACGCGTCGAAACCCGCGGTGAAGGCGCCTGCGAGCGGGCTCGCAGGCCTTGACCAGAGGGTGAGGGAGGCCGGAGGCGTCCTCTCCTACGGACGGCTCAAACGGGGATGGGCCGTGGAGGCGAGATTCGACGCCGGGGAGCCTTGACGCCGCCGGGGAGCCTTGACGCCGCCGGGGAGCCTTGACGCCGGGGAGTTTGCCACGCATCCGGCCGGGGGAAGAGCCGATCGCGAGCCAATAGACTGGAGGCATGACGATACGGATAGTCGTGGCGGACGACCAAGCTCTGGTTCGCGGCGCCATCGCCATGATGCTCGATCTCGAAGAGGACATCGAGGTCGTCGCGCAGGCCGGCAATGGACGCGAGGCGATCGAGGCGGTTGCATGCGGCGACGTCGACGTCGTCCTGGCCGACGTCGAGATGCCCGTCATGGACGGGATCGCCGCGGCGTCCCGCATCCGCAAGGAACACCCGGACGTCAAAATCCTCATGGTCACGACCTTCGGGCGGCCCGGCTACCTGCGCCGCGCGATGGAGGCCGGCGCCAGCGGCTTCGTGGTCAAGGACGCGCCTTCCGACTCGCTCGCGTCGGCCGTGCGCAAGGTGATGGCGGGTCAGCGCGTCGTCGACCCGGACCTCGCGGCCGAGTCCTTGGCCGCTTCCAGCAACCCGCTGACCGAGCGCGAACAGGACGTCCTTCGGGCGACGTCCGACGGAGGGACCACCGCCGACGTCGCCCGTTCGCTTTTCCTCTCCCAAGGGACCGTGCGCAACTATCTCTCCTCAGCGATCCACAAGACCGGGGCTCGCACGCGCGCGGAGGCGGTGATGATCGCCCGCGACAACGGCTGGCTGTGACCGGGCGGCGAAAGCCTCCGGTCCGAGACAAAGGCTCGCGGGCCGAGTCGAAGGCCGGCGGGCAAACGGCTGCGGAACATGAAAATTCCCCGAAACTCAGTCCGAAAGCCAATTGCGGCGCCCGCCGGGCGAGGGTTAAATAGTAAGTTGTGAGCGTTCCTACTCTGTCCATCGAGAATCTCGTCAAGGCTTTCGGCGACGTCGAAGCCGTTCGCGGCGTGTCCCTCTCGATATCCCCGGGCGAGGTCGTCGCCTTTCTCGGCCCCAACGGGGCGGGCAAGACGACGACTCTGGACATAGCCCTCGGCCTGTCGAAGCCGACGTCGGGCGACGTGGCCCTTTTCGGAACCGCGCCCCGCCGCGCGATAAAGGCGGGCAAGGTTTCCGCGGTGCTCCAAACGGGCGGCCTCCTCCTCGACCACACGGTCGAAAACCTTGTTCGCATGGTGGCCGACGCCTTCCCCAAACCGCTCCCCTGGCGCGAGGTCATGGACAGGACGAATCTGACCGAGATCGCAAAGCGGCGCGTGCGCAAGTGCTCGGGAGGCGAGCAGCAGCGCGTGCGCCTGGCCTTGGCGCTTTTGCCCGATCCAAGCCTGATCGTCCTGGACGAGCCGACCACGGGAATGGACGTGACCGCCCGACGCCGATTTTGGGACTCGATGCACGCCGAGGCCGAGCGCGGCAAGACGATCGTCTTCGCCACGCATTATTTGGCCGAGGCCGAGATGTACGCCGAACGGACCGTCATCATGAACCGCGGCAAGATCGTGGCCGACGGGCCCACCAACGAGATACGCGGAAGCTTCGGGGCGCAGACCGTCACGGGCAGATTCGCGACGAAGGAGGCGGCGAAAGCGGCTCAGGCGTCAATCGGGGGCAGGCTCGAGGAGACCAGCGTCTCCGTGACCGGACCCGACGTCCTCGCTCTCAACCGGGCGATGCTCGACCTTCCGGAGATCATCGGAATATCCGTCGCCGACGTCTCGCTCGAAGAGGCCTTCGAGGAGCTCACGGGAGAATGAACATGCAACTCAAAGCCCTTTGGTCTCTTTACAGGCGGCAGCTGAGCACCACCGTCTTCTATATTCCGATCCTCGTCTTCACGATGTTCCTGCCGATCATGCTCTTTTTCATGTTCGGCGCCTTCCAGGCGTATTCGGACAATCCCGCCGGGGACGGCAACTATGCGGCCAAGGCCATGATCGGCATGTGCGTCTACGGCGCAGGAATGGCCTCGGCGACGATCGGCGCGCAGGTGGGGGTCGAGCGTGCCCAAGGCTGGACGCGCCAGCTCGCCCTGACGCCCGTCGAGCCCGTCACGAACTTCGTCAACAAGCTCCTTTTGTCCATAACCTCGGCGCTTTTCAGCATCCTGGCCGTTCTGGCCGTCGGGTGCGCGACCACCGCGGAGGGCCCGACGAGGATGTGGGCGCTCTCCCCCATCCTGACCTTGCTTGGGTCGCTTTCGACGGCCGCGATGGGCATCATGGTCGGCTACCTTCTGCGCAGCGACGGCGCATACGGGGTGATCCTGGGAGGCTTCGCCATCCTGGCCTTCTTCGGAGACAACTTCATCCCCCTGGACTCCATGCCGTCTTTCTTCCGCGACGTCGCGCCCTTCACGCCGCTGTACGGGATAACGATGATCGCCCGGTGGCCGCTGCTGCAGGGCACGTTCGAATGGACGTGGGCCGCGGGCGTGGCCGCATGGACCGTCATATTCGGGATCGTCTCGGTTCGCCGCATGCGCACGGACACCGCTCGCAGATAGCCGCCAGGCTGGGAGCCGGACTCGCAGGCGGACTTTCGACTTTCGGTTCGCCGCCGGGCCGTGCGCGGTCGGCGTTTTAGAGCGCTCGGCGCCGGCGAACGGGGAACGCCGAATACGCGGAGGCCCGGCGACTCCCCTGCTGGCCCCTGGCGAGCGGGCGGGACTCGAGGACGGGATCCTCAGCCTCGGCGCGGAAGGCTGGCCCCGGGCAAGCGGGGGACGTCCCCCGCTCGCATCCGCCCCGGAAGATAAACCGTCGGCCCGCATTGGTAGGCTTGTCGCCATGACTAGTGCACAGAGCCTCACCGATGTGAAGGAACCCCCGGGCGTGCAAGGCCTCACCGGCAGCGAAGTCGCCCAGCGCATTCAACAGGGCAAGGTCAACACGCTTCCCCCTCGCTCGGGCCGCTCCGCCCTCGACATCGTCCGCGCCAACGTCTTCACGCGCGTCAACGCCTTGCTGGGAGTGCTTTTCGTGCTGGTCATGACCACCGGCTCGTGGGTGAACGGCGCGTTCGGCCTCCTCATCATCGCCAACTCCGCCGTCGGCATCGTCCAGGAGCTGCGGGCCAAGCGCACGCTCGATTCGCTTGCCGTCGTCGGCGAGGCCCATCCCACGGTCCGCCGAAGCGGGAAAGAGACCCAAATCGAGCGCGACGAGGTCGTGGAGGACGACGTCGTCGTCGTGGGCCCGGGCGAGCAGATCGTGGTCGACGGCGCCGTGGTCGAATCCGCCTATCTTGAGGTCGACGAATCGCTGCTGACCGGAGAATCCGACCCCATCGCCAAGAAGCCGGGCGACGAAATCATGTCCGGCTCTTTCGTGGCGTCGGGAACCGGCGCCTACCGCGCGACGAAGGTCGGCGCCGACTCCTACGCGGCCAGGCTCACCGCCGAGGCGGCCAAGTTCTCCCTCGTGCACTCCGAGCTGCAGTCGGGCATCGACAAGATCCTCAAGGCGATCACGTGGGTCCTCGTCCCTCTGGGGATTCTGACGGTCATCAGCCAAACGCGCATCGAACAAAACGATTGGCGCCAGGTAGTCATCAAGGTCACGGGCGCTCTCGTCCCCATGATCCCCGAGGGCCTCATTCTCACGACGTCGGTGGCCTTCGCCCTCGGCGTCGTGCGGCTGGGCATGCGCAAATGCCTGGTCAACGAGCTTCCGGCCATCGAGGGCCTGGCGAGGGTCGACGTCGTGTGCGCAGACAAAACCGGCACTCTGACGGAGAACGCGATGGCATTCGGCAGGGTGGAGGCGATCGGCTCGCATTCGCAAGACGAGGCTTTGGAGGCCCTTCGGCAGCTTGGCGCGGCGGACGACTCGCCCAACTCCTCCATGACGGCGATCATCGAGGGCGTCGGCAGCCCCCAGGCCGCCTGGGAGGTTTCCGAACGCCAGCCGTTCACGAGCGCGAAGAAATGGTCGGGGATCAGTTTTGCCGCGGGAGAAGGCTCTGCCGCCCGCAACGTCGTGTTGGGGGCGCCGGACATTCTCGCCCCCGACGTCGCACGCGCCCAAGAGATTGCCTCAACCGGCCTGCGGGTGCTGCTTTTGGGCTACGCCCAGACGAACGTGACGGCCCACGACGCCCCCGGACAGGTCGATCCCTTGGCCCTCGTCATCCTCGAACAGAAAGTCCGCCCGGACGCCGCCGACACTTTGGAGTTCTTCCACAGCCAGGGCGTTCAGGTGAAGGTCATCTCCGGCGACAACGCCGACTCGGTTGGCGCGGTCACTCGCTCTCTCGGCATGGACTCCGGCCAGCCCGTCGACGCGCGAACGATCCTCGAGGCCGATTTCGACAAGGTGGTCAACGAACGCCAAGTCTTCGGACGGGTGACGCCCCAGCAGAAGCGCGCGATGGTTTCAGCGCTTCAGCGGGCAGGGCGCACAGTGGCGATGACGGGCGACGGCGTCAACGACGTCCTCGCCCTCAAGGACGCCGACCTCGGGGTGGCGATGGGGTCGGGCACCGCGGCAACCCGTTCGGTCGCGAAGATCGTTCTGCTCGACGACAAGTTCGCGACGCTCCCCTACGTCGTTCGCGAGGGCCGGCGGGTGCTCGGCAACATCGAGCGCGTGGCGAATCTTTTCCTGACGAAGACGATCTATTCGGCCATCATCGCCATGCTGACGGTGATCTTCGCGGTCAAAGCCCCCTTCCAGCCGATCCACGTCACGATCACGGGCTGGTTCACCATCGGCGTCCCGGCCTTCATCCTGTCCCTGCCGCCCAACAACGAGCGCGCCCGGCCAGGCTTTGTGCGGCGGGTGCTCGGCTTCGGTTTCCCCGCCGGCGCGCTGGTCGCGATTCCCTCCTTCATCACCTACACGATCGCATTGCGTTCGGCGACGCAGGCCCAGGCATCCACGGCGGCGCTTTTGGCCCTCATCGTCTCCTCGACGTGGGTTCTGGCGATCGTCGCTCGCCCCTACGAGTGGTGGAAGATCGCCCTGATCGTCCTGCCGCTCGTTGGGTACGGCCTCATTTTCAGCGTTTCCGCCCTCCAGAAGACTTTCATGCTCGACTCGTCGAATCTCGGGGTCATGGCCCTTGCCGCGGCTGCGGGCGGATGCGGCGCCGTCGCGATCGAGCTGCTGTGGTGGTTCACGCCCGGCCGCCCGGCCTACTGGATGCCCAAGGCGGAGCGCGAGGCTGCGGCCGCGCAGCGCAGGATCGAACGCGAGGCGCTGAGGCAAGAACGCGCGCAACGGGACGACCGCGCGCAACAGCAAGAAGGCGCGCAACGGGACGACCGCGCACAACAGCAAGAAGGCGCGCAACGGGACGACCGCGCACAGGGGGAAGAACCCACTTTGCAGGAAGAAGACGCGAATAAGGTCTGAGGGACGAGCAGGCTCAGAGGACCTGAAGGACAGGATACCGGGCCCCGAGCGGATCCATGGACCGGGGGAACGACAGGGCCAGAGAGATGGCGCCAGCACTTCCCTGAGCGACCCGCGGGCCGAGAGCGGGATGCCCCTGCGTCGGCATTCGCCGAGGGAACGACCCTGCAAAAGAGGGTCAGGAGTATGCGGAGCGGCAGGAATGTCCGGAGCAGCGGGCGGGGCGACGGCGGACTAAGCCGAGTCCCGCGGGCCTAGGCCGGGTCGAGGAAAGCGACACCCGGGCCGAGGAAGGCGACGCCCAGGCCTAGGAAAGCAACGCCCGGGCCGGGTTGTTTGCCGCCAAAACGGTCCTAGCTTTGTCGGCTGTTCTCCTCAACCTCTTGTTCTTGCCTCTGGCACTCTCTCGCCTCAGACTCTCTTTTGTCTCCGCCACCCTTTTTTCGCGCCTTCCGCATAGCCCCCAAGCCGAGAAGGAGGAACCACAGGCCGCCTATGGCGGGGCCGCATATGAGAGCAAGGGCCTGCCTGCGGGCACTGGGACTCGAATCGCCGCGAATCGAGGTCTCGTGTATCTCCTGATAGTGAATGACAGCGTAAACAGCAATGAAAGCGAGCCCGAGGGCTCCTGCCAGCAGCATCGCCGACATGATGGCGTCACGTCGATCCACATTCCACACCAGGGCAAAGCAGCCTATGACGGAAGCGATGATGAGCGACGTCGCCCCGAAGGCAACGGCATCGACACCGGGAAATCCGGCGCCTGCCGCCACGAATCCGGGAATGCCGGCTATGACGGCGACAACGGACAAGGCCAAGCGAGGACGGCCGGTTCTCTGGGACGAGGGAGCGGTTTCCGAGATCTCAATTCCCTCGCCGCCCTCCTGAGCGGTGAAGACGAGAAACTCAGGCGTCGAATTCCGAACGAGGCGGCGAGACGAAGAGTCAGAAGAGCAGGAAAGGCGCCTCACGTCATTCATTATGACATGTGCAGAAAATACGTGCAATGACCGACGTGCGCCTGAGGCTCCCGCACACAACACGAAAACCCATGTCAAAACACAGGCTTCGGAAAGCGGGCGCTCTTGCGCATCGCAATGCAACCATGGTGAGCCTCGGCCCCTTTCGATCATCGCAAACCGCGATCATCGCCGACGGCTCTCTTCCTTTGATCCCCTCGGTAAACTGCATTACCACAATCGCACCGACGGCTTCCGTTGCCGACGACGCATCTCACGTCACGAAGGTCACCGGTCTTTGCCGTGACCTCATCCCGCCCCGGCGACTGCGGCGATGCTGCACAAGGCCCTGCTCAATCCCTACTGCCGCGGTGCGGTGACCTTCAAAGGAGCTGAGGAGTGCCCCGGGGGGGGTTCATCGGCCGCTGGTCGACGAAGCCTTCTGGCAGCAGGTCCAGGCCGTACTGGACGCCCGCCGGCGCGGCCAGTGCGAACGCCTGCACCGCCACTGCCTCAAACCCGCCCTTAGCCCAGCTAAACGCACTGGTCAGACCCCGCACACCCGGCAAAGCCCAAACGCAGCCGACAAAGAATCCCCCGCAACAAGCAAAAAACAACCAAGAAACCGCCCCGCCGCCCCCCACACACACAACAAACGAACCCTGGTCACTCCATGACCAGGGTTCGCATAAGACGATTGTGGCGGTAGCGGCGGGATTTGAACCCGCGGTGGCTATTAACCACACAGCATTTCGAGTGCTGCACCTTCGGCCGCTCGGACACGCTACCGCCGACTATCGTAGCGGCATAACCCCGCGCAGCGCCACTCGGCAACCTGTAGGCCGGGACACATCGCCGGATTGCACGTCGATTGTGGAACCAATGCCCGGGTCCGCGCGACCGAAGCACGCGCCAAGCCGTCGTGTTGCGTATTCGCCCCACGCCGCCCGTCGTACCCGTCTTTCGGGTCTCTCCACGCCGTCGGCGCCCCCCGTACGCAGAGCCGTCCCGCCTTCGAGACTTCCAGAGATTTCCCCATCCCGCGGCGCCCCGCGTACGCAGAACCGTCCCGCAAGCAGACCGACACGAACGCCCGCTGAAACGCAGACCGCGCCTGAAGGCGCCCGCCGACGTCGCCAAACGCCTTGGCCGACAGCAACATCCGCCCAGTCGCGACAAATATTTCATCGTCTAGAAGAGATTTAGCTTCGGTCTCATCGCATACGCACACTTACACCTCTTACTCAGCCAAAATAACCGTCCCAGCAACACTTCAAATTAATTCATCACCCATTGAGGCGGGGCATGGCCTTTCACTAGCCTGAAGCCATGAACGAAGCAATCGTCATCGACGATCTCAAAGTCACGCGAGGTTCGCGGCGGGTTCTCAAGGGAGTGAGCATTTCCCTTGAGAAAGGCTCGATCACCGGGCTGTTGGGACCGTCGGGTTCAGGAAAATCCACGCTCATCCGGTCAATAGCGGGCGTGCAGAAAGTGGAGTCGGGAACGGTCACGGTTCTCGGCAGGCCCGCGGGCAGCCGCGCCGCCCGCGCCTTGCTCGGCTACATGACCCAGGCCTCGGCCGCATACAAGGACCTTACGGTGCGCGAGAACGTCGCGCACTGGGCTCGAATAGCGCGGGCGCCGGCGTCGGCGGCAGACGAAATCATCTCGCAGCTCCGGCTGACGGACCGCGCGCACGCCCTGGCCGCCGACATCTCCGGCGGCCAGGCTTCCCGGCTGTCCCTGGCCTGCACAATGGTCGGCAACCCGCCGGTGCTGCTCCTCGACGAACCCACCGTGGGCCTCGATCCCGTGCTTCGCGAGGAAATTTGGGGCCTCATCCGCGAGCGCGCAGCCGCCGGCACAACGGTGCTCGTCTCCTCGCACGTCATGGACGAGGCCCAGCGCTGCGACAGCCTCGTCTTCATCCGCGAAGGCGACATCCTGGCAACGGGGACCGCCGACGACATCCTCAAAGACACGGCGACGTCGTCCATGGACGCCGCCTTCCTCGCCCTAGCGAAGGAGCAGGCAGAATGACTCTCGCAATCGCCGCGCGCGTCGCGCGCCAGCTGCGCCACGACCCGCGCACTCTCGCCCTCGTCACCTTCGTCCCGTCTATTCTGGCGTGGCTGGTCCATCAGATTTTCGACGGCGAAGAGCCGATCTCCTCGCAAGTCGAGATGACGTTGCTCGCAATGTTCCCCCTGCTCCTCATGTTCCTGCTCACAGCCGTGGCCACGGTGCGCGAGCGCTCCGGCGGAACCCTTGAACGCCTCATGGCGGCCCCGATCCGCAAAATAGACGTCATCGGAGGGTACGCCTTGGCCTACGGCGTGCTGGCCATCGTGCAGACCTCGCTGCTGACGGCCGTCTGCTACTGGGGCCTGGACATGCAGTTGAGGGGCGGCATCGTGTGGATGCTGCTCGTCTCCCTGGCGACGGCGCTGCTGGGAATCGCGCTCGGGCTGCTCGCGTCGGCGGTCTCCCGCAGCGAGTTCCAGGCCGTCCAGTTCATGCCGATCGTCGTGCTGCCGCAGGTGCTTCTGTGCGGACTCTTCGGGCCTCGCGAAGACATGGCCGGATGGCTTGAGGGCCTGTCGAATGTGCTGCCGCTCACCTGGGCGGTCGAGGCGTTGAAAGAGGTGGCGGATTACCCGGATCTGACCGGCCATTACTGGACCAGCCTCGCCATTGTCGCGGCATTCGCGATCGGCTCGCTCGGCTTGGCCTCGCTCACACTGCGGCGGAGGACGGAGTGACTCGCGGCCGCCGCAAGGGCTCGCCCGCAACGCGGGAGCAGATCCTCGACGCCGCCCGGAAGGTCTTCGACGAACGGGGCTTCCGGGCGGCGTCGCTGCGCGCCGTCGCCCGGACGGCGAACGTCGATCCGGCCCTCGTCCACTACTATTTCGACTCGAAGGTCCAGCTCTACACGCAGTCCGTCGGAATCGGCATCAACCCTGAGCGGGTCTTGGCCGAGGTTATCACGCCGGGCAGGCGCGGACTCGGCCGCCGGCTCATGGCCTTCCTCACCGACCTGTGGGAATCGGAGGTCGCGCAGTTCGTCGTGGAATCCGCGCGGGAGAATCCCGCCCTCGCGCGCCAGTACGCCGGGGTCATCGTCGAGCAGTGGCGCCGCGCGGCCGACATCCTTGGCTTCCCACATGGAATCGTGCGCGAGGAAAGCCTGGCGCAGGCGATTGCCGTCGTCGCCGGCTTTGTCACCAGCAGGTATCTGCTCGAACTCGAGCCCGCAACTTCCCTCACACGCGAGCAGGCCATTCGCGTCTACGGGGATCTTTTGCAGGGAGTCATCGACGCCGCCGCAGCCGCGGAAGACCCGGAGGCAAGGAAGTGAAGGCGGCACGGAAATGAGGAAGGCGCGGAAAAGAAGGCGGCGAGGCGAAAGCGGATGCGGGCTCGGCCGCCGTCACCTCCCGAAGAAGGCGCGAAGCTGGCGCGAGCATTCGTCTTCGCGGACGCCGCCCACAACCTCGACCCTGTGGTTGAGCCGCGCGTCGCGCAGAACGTCGCGGACGCTGCCGGCCGCCCCGGCCTTCGGATCCCACGCCCCGAACACGACCCTGGCCACGCGAGAGGCGACGATCACCCCCGCGCACATCGTGCACGGCTCGAGGGTGACGTACAGGTCGCATCCCTCCAATCGCCAGTCCCCCGCGGCCTGCGCCGCCTCCCTCAGCGCCGCGATCTCGGCGTGGCCGGCGGGATCGTTGCACGCCTCGCGCGTGTTCCAGCCGACGCCGAGCACAGCCGACCCGCGCACCACAAGCGCGCCCACGGGGACGTCGCCCGCGAGCGCCGCACGGCCGGCCAGCTCCATTGCCCGGCCGATCCACTCCCGCTCAATTTCATGCACGCCCCCATTGTGCCCGGGCGCGCCCCGCGCCGCACGCGGTTTGGCGCACCCCATTTGGACCTGCCCGCACCACATTTGGGCCTGCCCGCACCACATTTGGGCCTGCCTTCATGGTGCAGTCCGCCCTGCGCCGCACGCGCGGTTCGGCGGGCGTCCGAGGGCAACGCCTCAAAGCGCCCCAGCAATCTCGAAGCGCCCCAAATATGTCGGATCGCGCTGATATAGTCAACGCATGCGTACTCAGATCATCGAGCACCCTCTGGTGGCTCACAAACTCACCCTTCTGCGCGATCGAAACACGCCCTCGCCCGTCTTCAGGCAGCTCGTCGACGAGCTCGTCACCCTTTTGGCGTATGAGGCCACGCGCGACGTCGCCGTCCGCGAGGTCGACGTCGTCACGCCCGTCGCGCCGACGAAGGGCCTGTCCCTGGCCTATCCGCGCCCCATCCTCGTGCCCATCCTCCGCGCTGGCCTGGGGATGCTCGAGGGCATGTCGAAGCTCCTGCCGACCGCCGAAATCGGCTTCCTCGGAATGAAACGCGACGAGACCACGCTCGAGGCGCACACGTACGCCAACCGCCTGCCAGATGACCTTTCGGGCCGCCAGTGCTACGTGGTGGACCCGATGCTCGCCACCGGCCACACGCTCATCGACGCCGTCAACTACCTGCTGGAGCGCGGCGCGCGCGACGTCACCTGCGTGTGCCTTCTGGCCGCCCCCGAGGGCCTGCGGAACCTCGAGGAGGCCGTCGGCGATCGGGCCGACGTCACGATCGTCTCGGCCGCGCTCGACGAGCGCCTCAACGAAAACGGCTACATCGTCCCCGGACTGGGCGACGCCGGCGACCGGCTCTACGGCATCGTCGACTGAGCGCCCTTCGGTGAGCACGCCTCAAACGAGCCCCCTTCCGCCCATGGCCGCTGAGATTCCTCCCGCGCCCGCATCCGTGCGGCCGCCTTACCCTTCCGACATCCTGTCGATCCGCACGGATTGCCTGGGGCCGACGTGGGTCGCCACGTCCTTCGCCCTTTCCGAAGACGACGGCGGATCCCCGCCTGGGCGCCCCGACGTCGCGGTGCTCGTCCACGAGGCCGACGCCGGCGATCTCGCACAGAAATCCGGCGCAGCGGCCCTGTACCTGCCGGGCTTCCTCGATTCGTTCTTCCACATCGAGCAGGCCGCCGCCTTCCGCGAGGCCGGAATCCCGCTGGCGGGCCTCGACATGCGCCGGTGCGGCAGGTCCGTGCGCTCGAACGCCTCCCGCGACGATCTGCGCGACATCTACGTGCGGGAGGAAGAGATCGGCCTGGCAATCGGGCGCCTGCGATCCCTCGGCGCCAGGCGAATCGCCTTGATCGGGCATTCGACGGGCGGCCTTCAGGCGGCGCTGTGGGCTGCGGACAATCCCGGGACGGTCGACGCCGTCGTCCTCAACTCGCCGTGGCTCGACCACAACGGCGGCGCCTTCGAGCGCGGACCGCTCACGCGGTTCATCGACCGCGTCGGGGCCCGCCGCCCCCGGCTCGTCTTCAGCCCGCTCTTCCTTCGCTACGCACGCGCGCTCCACACGGACTTCGGCGGCGAATTCTCCTTCGACCCGCGCCACAAGCCGCTCCGCCGGGCCGTCGCGCGCATGGGGTTCATCCGAACCGTCCGCCGCGCGCAGGCGCGCATCGCAGCGGGCGACGTGAAAATCGACGTCCCGCTGCTCGTCGCCCATTCCGACGCCTCCTCCCGCCGCCCTCGCTTTCCCAGCCGGGACGACGTCGCCGTGCGCGACGCGGTGCTGGGGGTCGAGGACATGAAACGGCTGGCGCCGCTGCTGTCCGAACGCGTCGAAATGCTCGAAATCCCGGGAGGCCGCCACGATCTAGCGCTGTCGGCCAAGCCGGCCCGGGAGGCTTACACCCGCGGCGTCGTCGATTGGGTGCGCAAGACGCTCGGCCTGTGACCCCAGGGCCGGGGGCGGCGCCGGGCTCGCGGCGTCGTCCCGCCCGCGAAGCGGATGCCCTGCTTGAGACGAAGCCGGGCTCGCGGCGTCGTCCCGCCCGCATCGGAGTACCATCGAACCATGCGCGATTTGTCGAAGCCCACAGTTCCATCCGATGCCATCCAGCGCCGTTTCGCCGAAGAGACGCAGGCGCGGAAGGCCGCAGCCGGACCCGCGGCCTCGCTCGCCGACGGCGAAGGCTCCCCCGCCGAGCTGCGAGAAGCCCTCGCCGCAGCCGTCGAGGGGCTCGCGGGCGAGATCGTCGCGCTTTCGCACGCCGTCCACGACAACCCCGAGGTCGGATACGAGGAGCGCTTCGCGGTCTCCACGGTCGCCGACCTGCTGCGAGCCCACGGCATCGAGCCCGATGTGGGCGTTTACGGGATGGAGACAGCCCTGCGCGCCGAGTTCACCGGCGCCGCCGACAACGCGGACAACACCGGCGCCGTCGACAACGCGGGCAACGCCGATTCGCCCGCCCCGGCGATCGCCATCCTCGCCGAATACGACGCGCTCCCGGGCATCGGCCACGGCTGCGGGCACAACGTCATGGCGGGCAACTCCGTCGGCGCCTTTCTCGCCCTCCACGAGCTCGAACGCCGGCGCCCCGGGTCAGTTCCGGGCCGCGTCGTCCTCCAGACGACGCCCGCCGAGGAATGCTCCACCGCCAAAGAAGTCCTCGCGGTTCGCGGAATGCTCGGCGGCGTCGACGCCGCCGTCCAAACCCACTCCTACTCCTACGACCTCACACACCAGACGTGGCTCGGCGTGCGGCGCATACGCGCGATCTTCACCGGCGTGCCCGCCCACGCGGCCTCCCAGCCCTTCATGGGACGCAACGCGCTGGACGCCGCCACCCTCGCGCTCACCGGCTTCGGCCTGCTGCGCCAACAGATACTGCCGATGGACAGGCTCCACGCAATTGTCGTCGACGGAGGCGACGTGCCGAACATCGTCCCGGAAAGAACCGAAATCAGCCTGTTGGCGCGGTCGAAATACCCCGAGACGCTCAAGGACCTGGTCGCGCGGGTCGAGGACGTGCTGCGCGGGGCCGCCCTCATGACCGGGACGGGCTTGGAAATCGTCACCTCCGAGACCACGAACGAGATGCCCGTCCGCACAAACGGCCCGCTCACCCGCGCCTGGGTCAGGTCCCAGCGCGAACGCGGGCGCGACCCTCTGCCTGCCGGAGTCGTGACCGAAACGATCGCGGCCGGCACCGACTTCGGCAACGTGTCGGTTCGCATTCCCGGCATCCACCCGCTCATCAAGGTTGCCGATTCCGACGTCGCCCTCCACACACGCGAGATGGCCGCGGCCGCCGGCTCCCCCTCGGGCGACGCCGCAGCGACCGACGGGGCCTACGGCCTCGCCTCGGTGGCCCTCGACTACCTTCACGACGCCGAATTCCGCGCCGCCGTGCGCCGCGACTTCGAGGAGGCCGGAGGCGTCATCGACGTCGAGCATTTCTGGGACGAATAAGGCCGCGCGGCTCATCCGGCGACGCTATTGCGCGCCACATCGTTCGCTCCGAGACGGCGTCGAACCGGCGCCTTTGACGCTCAGCGCTTGCGCGCCGGGCCGTTTGCCCGTCGCGCTTGCTTGTCGCGCCCCGCCCGCTTTCACGACGTCGCGCATCCCACCGCGTGAATTCCGCAACTCGACTCGTGCGGCGCATATCCGGCCGTAAACTGCGGCGAGCGCATACAATCGGAGACTGAACGAGTCCCCGCGCGGTTTTCCAGGCCGCGCACCCCGGGCGCGGCGCCCACCGACGAAAGGACAGCATGTCGAAGAAGAGCCGCCGAGCGGCATCCAAGAGGCGGGCAGCGGCCCCGGCCGGGTCGGCGCAGTCCGCGCAGTCTCGACCGTCGCCCGCGCCGAAGAAGCCCAGAGAGGCCGTGGCTTTCGTCGAGCGCCCCTTTGAGGGCCTTGCCGCGGAGGCCGATCTCGTCGCCATGCGCGAGATTCTGCCGTTGGCGACGCTCCCGGCGACCACGACGGAGGAGTACGGCTCGGCCGACGTCGTCCTGACGACGATCCTTCCCTCGATGGCGGGGGCGCTGCGCCGGGCCGACGGCGTGCTTTTGGTCGCCGCGCAGACGGTCATGAGCTCCGGGGACGCCTCGCGCGACATCGCCGCACGGATCATCGACGGAATCAAGCTTCCCGACGGCCAGGCTCTCCAGGTATCGGACCTGCCCGAGCCCGGCCCTCGCCTGCAGGACGTCGTCGCGAGCTTCGGCGAACTCGAATTGCACGAGATTCCATCGTTCTGGATGACGGAAGAGGACGCCGCCAAGCCGGAAAACAAGGAGGCGCTCGAGGATTCGCGATCCCAGCTTGTCCCGATGAAGGCCGTCGACGGCGTCGGCGGCGCATTCTGGTGCCGCATGAGCCGCGAGTTCGTCAGGTGGGTCAGGCCCGAGCCTCGCGACGCGGTTCTCGACGGGCTGGCGAGGCTTCGCGCGGCCGACGACTTTTCCTTCGACGATTCCCGTTTCGTCGGCGCTTTCAGGGCGCTGGGGCTCATCATCCCTGTGTGGGAACTGCCAAAAGGCGCCGAAGCCGACGAACTCGCCGTCCCAATGGCCGAATTTGCACCGAAACTCGACGCGGCCATCGCCGCGTCGGATCCGCTCACACCCGAAGAGAAACGCGCGCGGGCGGGTATCGTTTCCCGTCAAGTGACGCTGCGATGAACATCCGACCGTCGAAGCACTTATATCTCAACATTGAAGGCTAGGCTAGAAGTGTGACAACCTCCGAGCAACGCGTAGCAGTAGTCATACCGGCTAAGGACGAGCAGGACAGGATCGCCGCGACGATCCGCGCCGCCCGCGCCATCCCGCACGTCGACCTGGTCGTCGTGGTAGACGACGGCTCCGAGGACGACACCCAGAAGGCGGCCCGCGACGCCGGCGCGACCGTCGTGCGGCATTCGGTCAACCGCGGCAAGGCCTCCGCAATGGAGACCGGGGCGCAGGTGGCGGCCATGCGCGACACGAAGGACCGCCCGCCTCGCCTTTTGCTCTTTCTCGACGCCGACCTCGGCGACACCGCCGTCGAGGCCTCGCCGCTGGTTGCGCCGGTGCTCGAAGGCAAAGCCGATTTCACCGTCGCCGCGCTGCCTCCCCAGGAAGGGGCGGGCGGCTTCGGCCTGGTCACCGGGGCCGCCTTCAAGGCTATCAAGCGGACGACGGGATGGGAGCCGCGCCAGCCGATTTCCGGTCAGCGATGCATGACTCGCGAGGCCTTCATGGCGGCGCTGCCGCTGGCGAGCGGCTGGGGCGTGGAAACCGGCATGACGATCGACCTGCTCGTGGCGGGGTTCACCGTCCAGGAAGTCGTCTGCGACCTCAAGCATCGCGCGTCGGGCAACAACTTCGCCGGCCAGCTGCACCGGGCCGACCAGTACAAGGGCGTGGCCAAGGCCGTGCTGGCGCGGCGCCTGCGCAGGATCCACGTCCCGCACGGCAAAAGGAACTCCGCCTCCAAGCCCTACGAGCCGTACAACGCCTACAAGGGCTGACGGCGCCGCAGCCGAGGGGCGCTTTTCCCTTCGCGGCGGGCCGCGTTTCATTCATGCGGCAGCCTGCTGCGCCCCGGCCTTGCCCTCGGCTTGACGGCGAGCCGTCCGCAACAGGCTGCATCTCATTCTCCACAATCGGCAACCTGAAGCCCGCAACGGCGGGCGCCCCGGAAGAGCCGTATCGCCCCTCCAGAATGCCCGCCGCTTTTCGGAGCCCGGCGGCTTGCACGCAGAGCGCCGCCACCTCGGCAAGCCTCGCTTCGACGACCCGTTCGCGCCGCGCCGTCGACGCTTATGCGCTTCCGCGCCGACGCCTCCTTGCTTCCGCCTCGGCGCTTACTTGGTTCCGTCTCTGCGCCTGCCTACTTCCGCCTCGGCGCTCGGTTCGTTTCAGCGTTTGCTTGGTTTCGGGGTCTGCTCGATTCCGCTCCGACGCCTACTTTGTTCCGTTGACGACCCTGGAGACTTCCCTTTGCTGGGAGGTCGCGTTCTCTTCCTGGCGGCGCTGGATTTCGGCCCGGACGTTCTCATCGGTCTCAGGCAGCCCCTGTTGACGCAGATACTTATGGATCTCTTTCTGCGTGTCTGCATCCTGGTAATTGGTGCTGTCGAAATAGTTGACGTGGTCGCTGTAGCCTTCGTAGCCAGCGCCTGCGATGGGCCCGAGGATTCCCGTGACCAAACCGGTGCCGGGGTCGAGCCCGTGGTTCCCTTCGATGTGTTGGATGCCGGGCACTTCCGTGGGATCGCTGAGCTGCGTCATGTCGGAGCCGGGAGCCATGCCCATCGGCCCGTTGTTCGGCACGGCGCCGATGATGTCCTGGTCGTTCTTCATAACGTAGACGCTGTCCGAGGGCACGTTGAAATCGGAGACATCCTTGGCCGGGACTCCCGGCGGCCCGTAGAAGACTCCGGCGTCGACGACGCCGTCGCGCACCTGCGTCAGGGCGTATCCCAGGGTCGTCGAACCGTAGGAGTGGCCTAGGGCGGTGATTCTCGGATCGCCGCCTTCTCCGCTGCCTTGCCGCGAATCGTGCAGCCCCTCGAGGAAGTGGGACAAGTCGGCCCCTCCCGCGGCCGCACGCTCGGTTTCGGACACGGTGAAGACGCCGTTCGAGCCCGCTCCTGCCTGCGGGGGATCGTATCCGAACCACATGACCGAGGCCGTGTTCCCTCCTGCCGTGCCGGCCACATTGGCCATTTCGGCGGTGTACCCGACGACGTTGTTGTCGACGCTCGTCGTCAACCCGCCCACGTGAACCGCAACGTTGTCGGCCTTGTCGACGTCGCCTACCGTCACGGCCGCATGGAGCTGATCTTGATTCTCGCCGGGTTCGACGGGGTCGTAAAGAAGGAGCTGCGACGTGCCGTTGTATTGGGCGCCCTGCTCAAGAGCAGTCTTGAGCTTGTCGAGTTCCGCCTGCCTGTCGAGTTCGCTCTTCGCACGGGAGAACTCGTCGGCGCTGCAGGGCGCAGCTCCTTCTCGACCGCCGGCCACCCACGCCTGATAGGCGGTGACCTTCTTCTCGTTGGACTCTTTCCTGCTGTTCAGATCCTCGTAATCCCTGTCCAACCGATGGCGATTGGCCCTGTCTCGAGCCCAGGCGTCGACGCCGTCGAGGTTGCCGATGCGATCCGGCTCTTCGTCGGCGAGCCTTTCCTGCTCCTCCCGGCTCAGCGAGTCCCACCATTCGGCCACGGCGCGGGTGTCGCTGGTGTCCTGAGGCATGGGAAGGGGCCCGTCGACGGTGTGCTTGAGGGAGCCTTCGGGCTTGACCTTGCCTTCTTCGATGTTGCTGAGAGCTTGCGAGTACGCCTCGTCTATCTCGTTGGCTTTCTTGACGGCCTTATCGACGCGGTCTGCACACTCGTCGACCGCCTTTTGCCTGGCGGCTTTGTTCATCTCGTAGGAAGTCCCCGCCGAAATGAGGGTGCCCGCTCCCGGAAGCGCGTAGCTCAACGGGTTCATCGCGGTGCTGAGAGCCACGTCGCCCCAATCGGTTCCGCTCGTGTCTTCCACGGTGCCGTCCGAATGGATCGTCAAACCGGAGCCCTCGGCGTGTGCCTTCGCGTCTCTCACGAGGCCCTGCACGGCGCCCATGCCCTGCTGCATCGTGGACGTCGCGGTTTTCATCGCCCGCAGATTCACGATGAACTGGGCGACGTCCCGGTCGATCTCTTCGACCCTCTTGTCCGCCGCTTTGCGGGCGTCGCCCTGCCAGCTCGTCGACTTGTTGAGCTCGAGAATCTCGCGCCCCCAGTCTTCCGCCTCCTTCTCTCGAATGCACAGTTGTTGATACTCGGTTTCGAGGGTCGACTCTTCCCAGTCGGTGATGTCGCTCCATTTCATGGAGAAAGTCCTTTCTTAGCGCCGAAACGTCGGCAATTGAGCTCTGATGCGCTGTCGGTTTGCGCACTTCACGGTTGCGTGATTCGAGCCTCACGCGGTCGCGGCCGACGACGAACCGCCGGAGCCGTGCACGCGGGGCATGGGAGCCGGAGCATCCGAACCCTGCGCGCCGGGAAGCGGGACGGCGTTGCCCGGATTCTCGACGTGCGGCATGGGAGATGGAGCAAAAGAGCCGGCGTCGGCGCCGACGCCGGGAATCCGCGGGCCGTAGTCCGCACCTCCCCCGCGGGTGAAGACCGGAGGGTCGGAAGGCTCGATTCGCGGCATTGGGGCCGGATTTCCGGGTGTCTCGGCGTGAGGCATCGCAACGGGGTCGCCGGAAGGCGCCGCGTGCGGCATCGGCGTCGGGGCGAACGAACCGGAGGAGTTTGTCACCGAATGGACGCTTCCGTGGGACGTGAAGACGGGGTTGCCCGAGCCTTCCGCCGTCGGCATGGGAACGGGATTCCCCGAGTTTCCGGCATGCGGCATGGGCGCGGGATCGCCCGGGGCCTCCGCCTGAGGCATGGGCGCCGGACCCAAGGAGCCTCCGTGGGAGCTCCCGCCGCCGGAAATCTGGGCCCCGTAGCTGTGCCCCTGTTCGACGGAGGGGAGGATCTTTCCGCCTTCGGTTTCGACGTGCGGCATCGGCGCGGCGTTTCCGGAGGTCTCCGCGTGCGGCATGGGCGCGGGATCGCCCGAGCCTTCGACGCGGGGCATGGGCGCGGGGTGAGATCCTCGAGCCCCAGACGAAAAGGAATCGGAATCGCCGCTCATCAAATTGTGGATGCCGCCCAGAGCGCCCATCGAGTTATGCCCGCCGTGCGAGCCGACGATCTGGCCGCTCTCGGTCGAACCGTACGAATGGCCGCCTACAACTGAGCCGCCGCCGGGGGAGCCGAAAAGCTGGCCGGCGCCGCCGTTGGCGGAGCCATACGAGTGGCCGCCTCCAGCTGAGCCGCCAGACGCACCGCCGGCCGACCCGTACGAGTGGCCGCCGCCAGCTGAGCCGCCAGACGCTCCGCCGGCCGATCCATAAGAGTGGCCGCCGCCAATTGCGGCGCCGTTCCCGCCTCCGGCGTCGCCTGCGCCGCCGTCTCCTGCTCCGGCGCCTATTCCCTCGGCAAAGCCGCCGGCGTCCCCGGAGGGAGTCATGCCCTGATACATCCCCGCCTCGTTCTGATCGGTTTGCTCGATCGTCTTCATGGTCGCCACGAGATCGTCCGAGTAGTCGCTCAGCTGATGCTCTATGTCTTTGAGCTCGTTCGAAAGATGCTCGGACGTCGTCTTGACGGTCGAGGCCGCCTTGCCTCCTGAAATCTTCCCCGAGATGCTGCCGGCTGTATCTTCCGTCCGCATTCGCTGACTTTTGGCGGCGCAGTCTTGCGCGTTGCCGGCCTCAGTCGCGAGCTCCTTCGGATCCGCAGACAGCGTGTCCGCCCCACCTGGTCCCATGCGCGAAACTCCCTTCAAGTTTTTGGACATTCGGCGCGACGCCGCCATTCGGATAGGCACATTCCGCCGGACTCCTCACAGGGCGCCGCCCTTAAGCGGTCTAAAGTAGCTTAAATGATCGGCAGGCCAGGCAAAAACTGTATCTTCTCCGTAACGCGCGATTCGCACGCCGAAGGCGCGGGACAATCCGACTTTTCCTTGAAATGGTGCGCGTTTCAGCGTCGCGCACGTCTGTTCACATCCGAACGGAGGTCCGGCATTCCGCGGCAAATCGATCGCGCAGTCTCGCGCGGCGAAAAGGCCGCGAGCAGATTCTCCAGTTTGCGACGGACGCTTCGAGCAGGCCGCAACCGTGGAAAACATCCGCAAAAGAACAAAGGAAGGGCGTTGTGCAACGAAGGGCGAGACGCCACGCAGAAAGCCACACCCCTCCGTAACGAACAACATACACTGGAGGTCGCATGGATGATTCAAATACATTAGAATAGTATTTTAATACTCTGACAGTGACCAAGCGTATGCGATCAATCAAGGTCCGCCCCCGCCACCGAGACCGATCCGCGCACCAGACCCCGCGCATACGCCCGCTCGGGGTCTGACTGACCGCGGCTTCAAGCCTGCCAAGCCTGCGTCGTCGGACAGCGGCTGCCTATTCGCGAGAGGCCGTTGCCGGGCTTTCTTCCTCCTGCACGGCGGGCTCGCCTTCCTGCACGGCGGCGTCCCTTTGACCGGCGGTCGTCTCTCCCTCGCGGCGCAGCGTGGCGACGAACCACAGCGGGGCGGCAACGATCAGCCCGACGGCGGGCATCGTAACCCCCGAGTCGTTGAGCAGCGCAGCGACGACGAGCGCCGATACCAGCGAAACCGCCGAACGCCTCACGATTTCGTCCTCAATTCGGAGCCGAGCGAAGTGTCCGCGCTTGGCCAGCAGCCAAGCGACTGCGCAGATCGCCGCGACGATCGCCAGGGCGACGGGGATGAAGAGCGCATTTCCCCCGAATATCTGGGTGACTTTGCGCCAGACGATGGCGAGGCCGCCGCCGTCGAAGAAGGACCCCACGAACTTGCCGAGGTGAGAGCGCTTGGGGGCAGGTTGAAGGTAGTCGAAGAGGGCGAACACGAAAGAAACGGCGACGGCGGCGCCCAGAACGGCGCCGAAGCGAAGCCAGGTGAGCCGCTTTCCGGCGACCATCGTGGCGAGGACGCCGAGGCCGACGACGATGACCGGCGGCCCGCCGAAGTCCGCCCCGAACTTCGCCGAGCCGTCCAAGAGCACGGCGAGCGCGCCCGCGCCCAGGATGACCGCGACGGACTTCTTGCGGGCCGTCCGTGAGGAATGCCAGGCGAGCAGCAGCACGAGCCCGGCGACGAACATGGCGACGGCGTTGTTCGAAAAGCCGTAGAAACGCCAACCCACAAGCGGCTGCATGCCCAGCAAGGCGGCCAACTGGAGGGGGTACCCGTGCCATATGCCGTCGAGGAGCACGTCAAGGGCCAAGGTTCCGGCGGTGACGCCGCCTATGACGGCGAACGGGGCGAAAGGCGACTTTCCGCGCAAAGCGATGAGAGCGAGAACGGCGGCAATGAGCACAACCCCCATGAGCAGGCTCACGAGGGGATTCGACATCCTCCACCAGGGAATGAGGTTGACGAGCAGCGTCGAGACAGGAAGCGCGGCCGTGAGGGCGCTCAATTGCAGGAAGAAGCGCTCATTCGTCTCCGTCCACCTGTGAGACTTCCGCTTGGCCCACATGAGGAGGATCGCCGCGGACAGCGCGGCGAGAAGAACGTAGAAGGAGCCGGAAAGCGAGCGGGTCACCTGCGCGCGGGTGTGTTCGGCGTCAAGCCGGGCGATGTTCGCCTCCCCGTTGTCGGAGGCCTTGGCGGTTGTGATGGCCGAGCCTATCGCGTTGCCGCGGGCTTGCGGCTCTGCGCCCAGCCATCCGGCCAGCGTGGGCATGATGTCCGTGACCTGGACGAGCCCCGGCTGCCGCGTCGAGTCCGACGTCGCGAGCGCCGGCCCGCCCATGCGGGGCCCGGCTGCCGCGAAATATCCCAAATGCGGCCGCGAGGAGTCGGCGTCGGCCACGTTCGCCACAAGCACGGTGGCGTTGGGCGTCTTCTTGCGAATCTGTTTGACAAGCAGCCCGAACCGGGCGTCGATGTAGGAGATCTGCTGCTTTACCGCTTCGGGCGCAGCGCCCTCGGGCGTGAAGTACTCGCGCAGGCGCTGGGCGATTCCCGGGGCCTGGACGGGATGGTTCTCGCTCAGCTCGTTGCCGGGGTAGCGGACCGCGCCGAGGTCGATCACCGTGACGTCCGCGTCTGACCCGGCGTAGGCTCGCGCAGCGCCGCCGACGTCTCCGTCCTCCCCCGAAACCGGCAGCGGGGCGAGGGCGGCATAGCCGCCGAGAAGGCGGCCGTTCGGCTTGGCGAGGGCAAGGGCGGCGCCGGGGCCGACGGCGAGGGCGCTGCGCCCTTGGAGAGCCTCGCCGAGCGCGCCGATCTTTGCCTTGTAACTGCTCGAGGAATTGGCCTCTTTCAGCTGGGCCCACCGGACCGGGGCCTTGCCCGCCACGGTCGGCAGGCGGCAGCCGTCGTCGATCGTGCGCTGCCCGGACCCAAGGGCCGTCCACCCTTCCACCGGGCACGCGGTCTCGCGGACCGTGCGCACCACGATATTCGAAACCGCCGCTTTCTTGCCGAATTCGTAGAGGTGAGGGGCTGTCTTCCGGGTCACATCCGTCCAGCTGACTCCCGAGAATCCGACGACGACGACGGGGCCCTTCCCGCCGCCTTCGGCCGCGGGCTTCCCCGCACGAGCCGTTCCCTCCGCGCGAGCTGGCGCGCACACCCCGGCGAGGACCGCGAGCAATGCCACTACGACGAGGATCGTTTGGCGGGCGGAGCGAAGGACCATGAAACCAGCCTATCGGAAGCGGCGCAGGCGGCATGCACTGCGGCCAAGCGCGCCTACCCCGCAAATCCCCGAAATCGCCCGGCGAATCCTGGGGTTTGCGCTCGGTCTCACGGCGTCTTGCGGATCGGTGAAGTCGCCCAAGCGTCGACGCCGTCGAGGCTGCCGAGCGAAAACGCCCTGCGGATGCGTGAGAGCCCTGTTGATGCGAGAACACCCTGCGGACGCGAGAACACCCTGCCGATGTGAGAACACCCTGCGGATGCGTGAAATCGCGGAAGAAAACGGCATGCGGCGGTCCGCGGCCAGGCCAAGGCGTCGCCCACATTTCGGAGGGTTGGCCCGTCCGCCCGGAAACCGGCAGGTAAAGTGTGCGAGCGAGAAGAAAGCGCGCGAGCGAAGAAAGCGGGCGGAAGGAGACCAATGAGCGCGACACAGCAGGCCCCCCTGCGCTTTTCGTTCCTGGGGCCGGCGGGAACGTTCACGTACGCGGCGTTGAAACAGGTGGCCCCGCCCGATTCGGTCGAGATTCCGGCGATCGACGTTCCGACGGCGCTCAGGCTCGTGCGCTCGGGAGAGGCGGACTACGCCGTCGTCCCGATCGAAAACTCCGTCGAGGGCGGGGTCAACGCAACCCTCGACGCGCTGACGGACGGCTCCGCGCTGCAGATCAAGGCGGAGATGCTCGTGCCTATCGCGTTCTCGCTCGCGGTCAGGCCGGGCACGCGCCGCGAGGACATCCGCGCCATATCGACCCACTCGCACGCGTGGGCGCAATGCCGCGGATGGATCGCCGAGCGCCTCGGCCCGGTCGTCCACGTGCCGGCGACGTCGACCGCCGCCGGCGCGAAAACCCTCGCCGAATCGCACAGCCCCGGCTTCGAGGCGGCCCTGTGCCCGCCCGCCACCGTCGAGCTCATGGGCCTCGAGTCGCTTTCCGACGACGTCGCCGACACCCCTGGCGCCGTCACCCGGTTCATCATGGTGGGCCTTCCCGGGCCGCAGCCCGAAAGGACGGGCGCGGACAAAACCACCCTGCTGGTCCAGCTCCCGCACGACGAGGCCGGCGCGCTGCTGAGCATGCTCGAGCAGTTCAGCGCCCGCGGCATCAACCTCTCGCGGATCGAGTCGCGGCCTATCGGCGATTCGCTGGGCCGCTACGCCTTCTCGATTGACGCCGAGGGCCACCTGTGCGACGAGCGCATCCAGGCCGTTCTCATAGGATTGCACCGCGTGTGCCCGCAGGTCGTCTTCCTCGGCTCCTACCCTTCGGCCAGCGGCGAGAGGATCAGGCCGCGCCCCGGGACCTCCGACGCCGACTTCCGGGCAGGGCGCGAATTCGTCGAGAGGCTGCTGGCCGGGCGGGCGTAAAAAGGCGTCTCCGCCGTAAGGAGGCGCCTCCAAGCCTGCGAACCGCTTCTTCGCGGCCCGCAAAGGCAGAATTGCACGACCCGCAAACGCGGAAACGGCGGCGAAGGCAAGGCGGAGCCGCCGGAAGGCCGCCCGCTCACAGCACGTGGACGGTGAGCGCCAGCGGGTCGATTTCTGCTGTGACTTTCGTAGCGTATCCGAGGGCGTCGCCGTCGGCCTCGACGAGCTCGGGCCGGTCGGCGGTGACCGTCGCCGAGCGCATGCGCCGCAGGTCGATCGTTCCCGCCGAGGGCAGAATCGTCCGGCGCACGCCGATTCCTTGCAGGCCCATCCGCCGCATGACGTCGCCCCAGCCGAAGATCCAGCCCTTGGTGTCCAGAAGCACGAGGTCGAGCCAGCCGTCGTCGATGCGGGCGTCCGGCGCGAGCACGAAGCCCGCGGGAAGCCGCGCGCAGTTGGCGAAGAGGATCGACCTGGCCTCGACCCGGAAGCTGTTCGAGCCGTCGCCGGCCACCACCGTCGCGTTCACGCGCGAACGCCGCATGAATTTAAAGCCGGAAACGAGGTAGGCGCCCCAGCCCATGGCGTGTTTGAGCCCGTGGTCGGCGTCGTTCATGACGTCGGCGTCGAAGCCCATTCCGGCGATCACCAGGAACGGCTCGCACCCGGCGAAGGGCCGCGCGTCCGGCCCCATGTCGGCGATCTGCGCAAGTTCACCCTCCGTCGGCTCCGGGGCGCCGATTCTGCCGACGTCGATCCGCTGAAGCCTTCCGGTCAAGGCCACCATGGCGAGGTTGCTGAGCGAGGAGCCGAGCGGAAGGTTGAGGTTGCGAGCCAGCAGATTTCCCGTTCCGAGCGGAAGAATGCCCAGCGGAATGTCGGTTCCGGCGAGCTGCCCGGCGACGGCGCGCACCGTCCCGTCCCCGCCCGCGGCGATCACCACGGCGGGCCCCTCCGCCAAGGCGGCGCGGGTTTGCCCCGCTCCCGGATCGTCGGGGGTCGTGCCGTACCAGCGGGTCGCGGAGTATCCGGCGTCGGCCGCGGCCTGTTCGACCACCGCCTTGAGGTCCCCCATGTCCCCGATCTTCGTGGGGTTGACGACGACGGCGACCGTTCTCTCGCCCGTCCCCTCGGTTTCCAGCGGCACGATCCCCGCCGACGCCGCGTTGGCGTGCACGAGTCGGCTCCTCAGTGCGCCGATTGAGGCGCGATTGTGCAGCGAGAGGCAGAGAGCCGCAAGAGCCAGCGTGAGCGTCAGCCACCAATGCCATGTCATGCTCTAAGGTTAATGCGATCGAAGAGTAAGAGGAGTCATCTGCGAGCGCTGCGCGCAACGACGTAGAATTGTCCCCATGATCGACATCCGCTTTGCACGTGAAAATCCCGATGCGGTGCGCGAGTCCCAGCGTCGCCGCGGCAACGACGAGGCCTCGGTTGACGCGCTGCTGGCCGCCGACGAGGCCCGCAGGTCGGCCCTTCAGGCCTTCGAGTCCGCCCGCGCCTCGCAGAAGGAGCTCTCGCGTTCGATCGGAAAGGCCAGCCCCGAGGAGCGCCCTGCCGTCCTCGCCGAGGCGAAGGCGCTGGCCGAGCGCGTCAAGGAGCTGGAGGCCGCGGCGAACGAGGCCGAGCAGGAATATCTTCAGGCCAATGCGGCAATCCAGAACATCGTGCTGGACGGCGTTCCGGCCGGCGGCGAGGAGGATTACGAGGTCCTCAAGCACGTGGGCGAGCCTCGCGCCTTCGATTTTGAGCCGAAGGACCACCTCGACGTCGCCGAGGCGCTCGACGCGATCGATATGGCGCGCGGCACGAAGGTCTCCGGCTCGCGCTTCTACTACCTCAAGGGCGTGGGCGCGCGGCTCGAGCTCGCGCTGCTGACGATGGCCGTCGATCAGGCGGAGGCCGCCGGCTTCACGATGATGACCACGCCGACCCTCGTCAATCCGGACATCATGGCCGGAACCGGCTTCCTGGGCGCGCACTCGGACGAGATCTACTATCTTCCGGCGGACGACCAGTACTTGGTCGGCACCTCGGAGGTGGCCCTGGCCGGATACCACAAGGACGAGATCGTCGACCTTTCGAACGGTCCGCTGCGCTACGCCGGGTGGTCCTCCTGCTATCGCCGCGAGGCCGGCTCCTACGGCAAGGACACGCGCGGGATCATTCGCGTCCACCAGTTCAACAAGGTGGAGATGTTCTCCTACTGCCGCGTGGAGGAGGCCGAGGAGGAGCATCGCCGCTTCCTCGCGTGGGAGGAGGAGATGCTCGCGAAGGTCGAGCTGCCTTACCGCGTGATCAACACGGCCGCCGGCGACCTGGGCTCCTCTGCCGCGCAGAAGTTCGACTGCGAGGCCTGGCTCCCCACTCAGAACCGCTTCATGGAGGTCACGTCGACGTCGAATTGCACCACCTTCCAGGCGCGGCGGCTCGGAATCCGGGAGCGGTTCGACGGCGAGACCCGCACGGCGGCCACGCTGAACGGGACCCTCGCGACCACGCGTTGGCTGGTCGCCCTGTTCGAAAACCACCAGCGCTCCGACGGCTCGCTGTACATCCCCGAGGCGCTGCGGCCATACCTTGGCGGGCGCGAGAGATTCGAGCCTGTTGTCTGACGAGCGTCCAGCTTCACGGAAGCACTCGACTTCGCAATTCGCCGAGCTGCACGGGCAGCCTTCCGCCGCTCGCCGAAACCGAGAAGGCCATCCGACGGATCGCGGCACGTCGCGCGGTTCCGGCTCTCCTAACGGCTCTGAAACCGTCGACCACCGTTTGCCTTCGGGAGCCTCCGGTTCCTTCCGCAACCGCGACAGTTCGTCGGACGAGCGCGAAGGCCCTTTCCTCGCTTCAAATGCTTCGCGCAAACCCTCAACTTCGAAACCTTTGACCGAGAATTCGGCAAAACCGCGGGCCGCTGCAGTCATGAAGTCTCTGGCCGAGGCGGTCGAGGAGTCCGGCCTGCCCGGGGCGGGGCCGGATCTGTTTGTGGCCCTCGATATCGACGGAACGGTTCTTCGGCACAACAACACGCTTTCGCCGCGGGTGGGCGAGGCGATCGCGGCGCATATGCGGGCGGGGACGCGGATTTGCCTGGCCACCGGCAGGGGCATCTACGGCACTCGCGAGGCTTTGGACAAGGTCGGGATCGCCGACGGGCTGGCCGTGTGTTCGAACGGCGCGATCACGCTGGATTTGGCGCGGAATGAGGCGTTCAACGTCCATACTTTCGATCCTTCGCGCCAGGTCGCGGCTTTGCACGCCGAGCTTCCCGAGGCGCTGTACGCGGTGGAGTCGCTCGACGAACCGCGGCGCTTGACCGCGCATTTCCCGGATGGCGAGCTGACGGGGCCGTCGGTCGTCGTCCCGATCGACGAACTGGCGGTTCCCGACGCGACTCGCTTGACGGTTCGCTACCCGGGCATGGGCGCGGGCGAGCTCATGGACGCGGTGCACGCGGCTGGTTTGCGCGGCGTCGAGTATGCGATCGGCTGGACGGCCTGGCTCGACGTCTCCCCCGAGGGCGTCTCGAAGGCTGCCGCGTTGGAGGATGTCAGGCAGAGCTGCGGCGCCGCGCCGTCTTCCACGCTTGCGGTGGGCGACGGCGACAACGACGTCGAAATGCTCGGCTGGGCCGGCCTCGGCATGGCAACGGGCGACGCCAGCACGACAGTCAAACAGGCCGCCGACGCCGTCACCACAGGCGTCGACGCCGACGGCCTCGCCCTCGTCCTCGAACTCCTGCTATAAGCCGTCAATCATTTCTTTTGGTGTAGTTTTCAATATCGTTGATAGTCGAATCGAGCGCTCTTTGGCTGTCCTCATCCTGAACGTCAATGTCGTTAACCGCAGCTTCGAGATTTTTCCCGCCCAGCCCTGCTTCTTCGCTCAGCTCGTTGAGGTAACTGGCAATTACATAAGCAAGATTCTGAAACTGACCCAATGGTCCAAACTCTCCGATGCCTACCTTTCCATGCCGAGCAATAGCATTCGCAAACGGTACCGCCAGCTTTCCAGTCTTGCCAGCAATGCCAGCTAGTTCATTGCTGATATCGGGCATAACCGTTTGATAAATCGTTCGAACTTTATCACGATCTTTAATGGCAAGCTCTTCAGAACTTCCAGTTGTGATCTCACCTAATTTTATATCATAATGTGCCGAGCCCCGTATAGCCTGTATACAATTACGATTTAAATTATTTCCTATCTCTTTCTCGGTTTCAAACACATGGGAACTAATTGCCTCCATGTCATTCTTAAAGCTATCGAGAACATTGTCATAGTTTGCCTCTCCCTTAGCCGTTCTCTCTTCTCTATCAACCACCGTTTTCACGACCTCCAACCCCAGATTGACGGCGCTTGCAGCGACCACAGACGTCGCCGCTCCTCCCGAAACGACGTCCGCTGCTGCGCCTGCAACAAGCACCGCAATATCAAGAACTATCTTCCAATCAAAGGGAATGTCGGTGGACCAATTATTCCCAGCCGCATTAAAAGCTTGGGAAGCCTTCTCGACCAACTCGGCAACGAGGCTCCGCGCCTCTTTAAAGAGGGTGCCTTCGGCTTTAATCGTGGAAGCCAAATAGTGGGCGAGAGCATTATTCGCATTGATTGCGGGTGGAAGTAGCTCATAGAACTTACCCCTAAAAGCATCCCAGCTAGTACCAGCCATTGCGTCACTAGCGTCTTTCACCAAGTTAAGTCTAGAGTAGATATTACTTTCTCCAGTAGGGCTAGCGACGCCCACGGAAGCACCGGGAATCGCCAACGCTGTACTTATATTTTGAAAATCATTATCATAAACACCTTCAATAACTGATGGCTTGGGGAGATCGCGCCAAGGCGCTACAAGTTCCTCAATAGCTTGGCGCACTGTGTTGAAATCGCGAACAAAGTCATGTTCCAAAAAAGGGTTAACTAGGTGCTCGTTACCCCTCCTGGTCCAATAATTACCTTTGTCAACATTAGCGTGAACCGTTCCCCCTCCCACATCACCTTTGGGACGATCGATTTGAATTTCTGCAGTAACTGGATCCGTCCCCGGATCGATTATATAAATTTCATACGAATTTTTACCCCTAGTAAATGAACTTGAAAAGAAAGGAAGCTTGGAAAGGGGTAGTTGATCATAGATTGCGCGTGTGGCCTTGGCCGCAAATGCATCCACCGCATACATTTTTAAATTTTTAATACTGTTATCCAAGTTTTCATAATCGGCGGTCATTTCCTTGCCTCCTTAAGTTCCGAACTGATTCGGCAACGATTGGGATGCCCTAGGGCAGTCCAATCAATTGCCTTGTCTGCAAGATTATTTAGAAGATGGGTGAATCACAACAGTCCCAGAGGGGACAGGTACCTTAGACCCCACAGCGCTTGAAGCGTTTCCATGCTCTCGGAGCTCATCGTTGCCCTAAAAGCGGCGGTCTAAGACCATCCCTAGTTTTTAATCTTTTACTACACTTGTCGGCCTTGGCCTGTCGAAGCCAGTGAGAAAGATGACGTGTCCGAAGCGTATGCGACTGCCGGATAGCTCCATCGCCGGGAGGTCAATCTACACAAGTCGCCAAGAACAATGATTTGCTAGATCTCCAAAAAGCTGGGAGTAGCCCATAAAAAAGAGTTTGGGTGCAGAATATCTACCGACATACGAACCTGAGACGAACACTCGAAACGGAAGGGAGAAGCGCAACTGATTACACCCCAGAAACTTTAGACGCACCTTCAACTTTAGCCCCTACCTTGTTTCCCACGGCGACCCACGCTCGCCGACAAACATCGCCATCAAAAGGCGGGGATCATCGGATCGTCTATCTACTCTTCCTGTTGAACCACATGCCCAGGTGGATTACACCCTTCCGAGAGCACCTCGACAGCCTTCGCTACTGCTCCAAACTTTTAGCCCTGCCATCGCCGCTCGAAGGCTTCCGCGTTGGAGGACGTCAGGCAGAGCTGCGGCGCCGCGCCGTCTTCCACGCTTGCGGTGGGCGACGGCGACAACGACGTCGAAATGCTCGGCTGGGCCGGCCTCGGCATGGCAACGGGCGACGCCAGCACGACAGTCAAACAGGCCGCCGACGCCGACACCACAGGCGTCGACGCCGACAGCCTCGCCCTCGAACTCCTCTGTAACCTAAACTGAAATCCAATCGTTTTATCATTGAAATTAGCTACCGTTTTAGAAGTGAACCGCCGGTAGAGGATAAACCCAATGACTAGAGACTAGGGATGTGGTTATGAAGAACTGCCGCCATAAGAAAGAAAGCATCATCCCTCCTGCGCCCCTGCACCTTGGCTCTTCTCTTGAGCAAGCTCTTGCCTAGATGGATCTTGAGTAGGGGTTTGAGGATTATGATCATCACGAGAGGAAAAATAAGGGTCTCTACGTAGATCCTTATCTGTTTGCTTATTGTCATCCCACGGGTTCATACCGCTTCCCGCATTCATATCTGAAGCGTTCGACCGAAGTGCAGCTGCTGAACTCTCGTCTTGCTCTGTAAAGTCGTTGAGAGCCAGCTTTAGATTTATCACCCCTTCCTCAATCTGCCATTTCAGATCAAGAAGGAGCTCATATAGCATCTGCCCAAGTGAATTGTATTCAGAACTTGGTCCATTCTCACCTATGCCAATCGATCCATCTCGGTGCACCAGCATCGGAGCTTTTGCTATATTTCCCGCGGCCTCCTCCAGCAAATCACCGACACTTAAAAGACTGCTTGACACCTTATTCACATTCTCATCGTCCATTTGCATCTCGTTGGCACCACTCACGATAGGGGAGGGAACCAAATGCAACGAAGCATTCTCAAAATCTGCATCCTTATCTGTTTTTGCGTTATCGTGGTTGTTTGTCAACGTATCCTTGACTGCACCCTCCCCCTTCTCCAACTCTTTTTTCAAAGATTCCAAAGTTTGATTAAGCTCATTCTTCATGTCTTTGTAAGTCTTGACTGCAACCTGTCTTTCGCTTTCCGAAGCGACATCCTTAACAACTGTCAGAGCAAGTTTTCCTGCAGCAAGAGCTAGTTCACTACCACCACCCGTTGGAAGGGCGAGAAGGCTTAGCCCCCAATCAATGGCATTCAATGCCATTTTGGAACTCGGCGCTTGCTTATTAGCGATATCATTAAAACGAGCAGTGGCTTGCTCGGCTATCTCAATTACTTTGGCCCTCGCTTTTTTAAAGAACCCATACTCTGCGAGAAGGGTGCAGCAATGTATATTCGACAGGTAACACAAGTCTTTAACTATTAAAGGAAGCTTATCCTCATAGATTTGACTAAAGGTGTCCATAGCGTCTCCTCTAAGCTCGTTCATATAACGACCAATTTCGAGACGGGTCCCCATCGGACCATGTGGTCTATAAGTCGCGGAAGATGTGTCGATCGTAGAAGTTGCACCATTCGACGAATCGTCGCCAGCTGGCTCAGGAAGCGTTTGAGCATCCGGGATTTTAATTTGATCTGACGCTGAAGCCAACTTAGCTGTCACATTGGCTGCATAATAATCGGAGTTATTCGAGATAAGCGAAGGGTCAGGCAAGGTTTTCCACGGCTTAAATAACCCGTCTATATCCGAACGTACAGAATCGAAACTTTTCTTAATTTCTTCGCTTCGCTTCTTCGCAATAGCGTCATAGGCCGAACTGCCTCGGTATCCCCCGCCTGAAGAACTCGATTCCGATATGGTGAGATCTCCTCCACCCAATCCATTCGAGTCGGGACGAGTTACCTTATAGCTTAAAGTAGTCGTGCCATTCATGGCAGTCATTCCATAAGAATCTCCCTGGAGCGAGTACGGACGGTCCCCTCCGGCCATGGAAGCGTCAATCGCTGCCCGCTTGAGGGCTCCGAGCTTTTCTCCGAGCTCGGCTTCGAATGCATCTCCGCTATACATTGCTTTTACTCCTTTTATCGTTTACGCCGTCGGATGGCGCTTCGAGCTACAAGCGTGAAAAGTCCGCGACAGTGCCGCTTGCCTTCCCGCGTTATTGTGTTTGCTTTCGATCATATACCATAGCGCGTCATTCTGGCGATTTCCACAATGCTCGACCGGCGTCTTTTTTAGTTGTAAGAAGGAAACTTACCGTAACCTTATATTCATTTAGTTTTTCCATGCTTAAATGATTTTGACGTTCATTAACAGATGTTAAATACTTTCTTTCACTTCGGACGCTTTTCCCCGTTTCGGCGTCGGCCGTCTAAACTAGCGGAATGACCGATAAGCCGAGCATCGTCCAGACCGCACAGCCCTTCCTGCTGGCAGTCTGTCGAATGCCCGGCGCCATCGCGGACGACGAGCTTGAAACCATCATCGACTGGGGCCGCCTCGACCCGAACAGCGGCATCGAGACGATCTCCCTCGTCGACGAAGACGCCGTCGACCCCGCAAGCCTCGATCTTTCGCGGTATTCCGGAGTGATCATCACCGGCTCCCCCTTCGGATTCGGGCAGGACGGGAACCGCAAGAGCCGCGAACATCAGGTCATGGAGCGCCGCATCCTCGCGCTCAGCAAACGTCTCGTGGAAGAGGACGTCCCGACCCTCGGGATCTGCTTCGGCCTCCAGGCGATCGTCAAAGCGCTCGGCGGCGAACTCGTCGAGGGATACGGCGAGGACCTTCAGGCCCCGCGCATGACCCTCACGCCCGAGGCCGCCGCCGATCCCCTGACCGCCGACATGCCCCAGGTCTTCTACGGGTACACGGGCCACGCCGAGGCGGTGGGCGACGTGCCGGGCGGCGGCGTCGTGCTCGCCACGGGCGACTATTGTCGCGTGCAAATGGTTCGCTGGGGCGCGAACGTCTACGGGACCCAGTTCCATCCCGAGATCACCCGCGAAGGGATGCGCATCCGCATCAACACCTACGGCGACACCTACTACCCGGCGGATGAGAGAGCGGCGGTCATCGCCCGCTGCGACGCCGCCGAGGTTGACGAATCCAACCGATTGATCACGAAGTTCGTAGCCAGATACAGGCGGTGATCGCATGTCCATTGCTTTTCGCGACTCCGAGCGCTCGACGATCGGGCTCGAATGGGAAGTCCAGATCGTCGATCCGAAAACCTTGGAGTTAAACCAAAAGGCCGCCAGAATCCTGGTAGACGTCCACTATACAAGCGACTGCTGGCTCGTCAAAGGCGAGATGCACCAGAATATGCTCGAGTTCGTCTCCCGCAAGCGCGTGAGCGTGGCCGAATGCGCGGCCGACATGGAGGAAGCGATCGACGCCGCGATGCCCTACGCCGAAGAGCTCGGCGTCGGCCTTTCAGGCGGAGGCTCGCACCCCTTCGCACACCCGAGCGACCAGCCGGTCTCCGAGACGGCGCGCTACAGGGAGCTCGTGGAACGCACCCGCTACTGGGGTCGGCAGATGGTGATCTTCGGCACGCACGTGCACGTCGGCGTCGAGGACCGCCGGAAGGTCGCCCCCATTCACAACTTCCTCAGCGCCAAAATCGGCCATCTGCTGGGGGTGTCGGCGGCCTCCCCCTACTGGGACGGCGTCGACACCGGGTACGCCGACAACCGGGCGATGATGTTCCAGCAGCTGCCGACGGCCGGCCTGCCGATGCACCTGAACTCGTGGGGCGACCTCGAAAGGATCGCCGGGGACCTCGTACGCGTCGGCGCCATCCGCGAATACAACGAAATCCGCTGGGACATCCGCCCCTCCCCCGGCTTCGGCACGATCGAGGTGCGCGCCTGCGACTCGGCCACGAACCTCGCGGAAATCCGCGCCATAGCGGCCTTCGTTCACGCCCTGGTCGAGACGGCTTCGCGCGAGCTCGACGCCGGGCGCCCGCTTCTCTCCCTGCCCTTCCACCTCCTCGAAACCAACAAGTGGAGGGGGGCCCGCTACGGGGCCCACGCCGAGCTCGTCGAGTCCGCCGACGGCGAATGCGCGCCGCTCGCCGAAACCCTTCCCGACCTGCTCGCGTGGATCGAGCCCGCCGCCGAGTTCCTCGGCTGCGCGGAGGACCTGGCCGCGGTGCCCGACCTGATCGCCTCACCCGCAGCGGACAGGCT
>ERZ773054.385-NODE-385-length-35583-cov-6.875113_pt1 | contig 35583 bp, 31 predicted proteins | sample MGYA00580630_ERZ773054 | MGnify/ENA primary metagenome ERZ773054 (study PRJEB29015, sample SAMEA2737994) | human oral metagenome | biome: human oral; feature: human-associated habitat; material: dental | place: China | collected 2115 ... | reverse complement strand
CCGGCGATGTAGGCGAAAAAGGCGGCGAAGAAGAAAAACTGCACGAGGCATTGTCCGCGAAAATAGGCGTCCTTCATGAGATGGCCGAACTTTTGAAAGCTCTCGGTCAGATCATCAATGCGGGCCGGTTCCGGCAGAGTTTCCGGCGCGAAAAGGGAGGCGATGGTCAGGAGGACGCCTATCACTGCCAACAGGATGAAGACGCCCCGCCACGAAGCAAAGAGAAGAATCTCTCCGCCGATCATCGGGGCCAGAATGGGCGCCAGCCCGTTTACCAGCATCAAAAGGGAGAAAAAGCGGGTCAGTTCCGCCCCCTCGTAAAGGTCACGGGCCACCGCCCGGGCGGTGACGAGGCCGAAAGCGCCGGTGAAGCCTTGGAGAAAGCGAAAGGTGAGAAAGGGAACGATGTCGCCGCTCATGACGCAGCCAACGGTGGAGAAGAAGAAAAGAACCATGCCGAGGACCAGGGGCCGCTTTCGCCCCCAATGGTCGCTGATGGGGCCCGCGAAGAGCGGGCCGACAGCCATGCCGATCATGGTCATGGTCAAAGAGAGCTGGACGGTGGAAGCTCCCACGCCGAAGGCCGCCGTCATCACCGGCAGCGCCGGAAGATACATGTCGGTGGCGAGAGGGGCGAGGGCGGCCAGCATTCCTAAGAATACCATCCATAAAAGCCTGATTTTGTCCAAAAAAATTCCTCCCCGGGCAAAGGAAGCACGGATTCATTTGATCCGTGCTTCCTCAAAAGCCGCCGCACTGGCGCCCTCTAAATGTTATCTTTCCGCTTCGCGGATCATGATGCGCTCGATGGCCGTCGTCCGGTTGGTGGCGTCGTCGATGGTAAGGAGAATTCCCGAGTACACGGAGGGGCCTTCCGCCACTTCAAAGCGCACCGGCAGGCCAGTGATGAGTTTTTGCAGGATGCACTCGGTCTTTACCCCTAAAACGGAATTCCACGGCCCGGTCATGCCCAAATCGCTGATGTAGGCCGTTCCCTTAGGTAAAATCCGCTCGTCGGCGGTCTGGATGTGGGTGTGGGTGCCTACCACCGCGTTCACCCGGCCGTCTAAATACCAGGCGAGGGCCATTTTCTCCGACGTCGTTTCGGCGTGGAAATCCAGGAGAATGATGTCGCAGACGTCCTTCATCTCGCTCAGGAGGGTTTCTGCCTTTTGGAAGGGGCAGTCCATGGGGGGCATGAAGGCCCGCCCGGAGAGATTCATGACCCCTACCGTCTTGGTGCGCAGAGGATAGGCGCACCAGCCCCGCCCCGGCGCCCCTTCGGGATAATTGCCCGGCCGGATGAGATAGGGCTCGGCGTCGATGATCTCGCGCACTTCTTTTTTGTCCCAGATATGGTTGCCGCTGGTGACGACGTCCGCGCCGCCCCGGAGCAGTTCGTCAAAAGCGGCGCGGGTCAGGCCTTTCCCGCCCGCGGCGTTCTCGCCGTTCACCACGACGAGATCCACGCCTTTTTCCTGCCGCAGCCGCGGCGTATATTTAGCAAAGGCCGCCCTGCCCGGGCGGCCGATAACATCACCGATCATTAAAATACGCAAGCATATCCCTCACTTGTTGAATACCAAGACCCGGCCTTCTTCCCGAATGCCGATCATCCGATTCTGCACCCGGGCGATCTTTAAGGTGCCGATCATGTGATCGATGGCTTCCTCGTGGGCCGCGATGTCCAGCTCCACTTCTTCCGGCTCGCTGTCGGGGTCGCGGATGAGAATGTCGCCGAAATGTTCCCGCATGATGGTGGAGATCATGCTGATCTCTCCCTGGGAGATGGAGCGCATGTCCCGGATAATGTGGAAGAAAGCCGTGTGGCCCTGCCCCTCCAGGAAGATTTCGATGCGGGATTCGTCGTAGCCTTCGAGGCTGTGGTACGTCAGGATGCTCTCCTTGATGAGGCTGCCCACGGCCTCATAGGCCGACCGCTGGGGTACCTCCCGCAGGGCGAAGGAAAAGTGCAGGGCGTCGTCTCCCGGCTCGTAGCTTACCGTACCGATCTCCGGGTAGCAGACCAAAATGGAAACCAACAGATTGATCCCGTCCATATTCGGTTTTTTCCCTCTGCGAAAGCCCACCGGCCCCACCTCCGTTCCTGCGGCTGCGAGAGAATGCCCCGCGGAAAAAAGGAGGATGTTGCAAATGATCTTTACAACATCCTCCGAAAATCCTTGCCGTACCTATACTATATACCTTTTATTTCGCATAGTCAACCACACGCGTCTCCCGAATGATCGTCGTTTTGATCTGGCCGGGATACTCCAGTTCTGCCTCGATTTTCTTGGCGATATCGTGGGCCAGGGCGATGGACGCCACATCGTCCACCTTGTCCGGCTTCACCATGACGCGGATCTCGCGCCCGGCCTGGATGGCGTAGCAACTGTCGACGCCGTCAAAGCCCTTGGCGATTTCCTCCAGACGGGTGAGACGCTTCAGATAGGATTCTAAACTTTCACGGCGCGCGCCGGGGCGAGCGGCAGAAATGGCGTCCGCGGCCGCGACCAGGACCGCTTCCACGGTCGTCGCCTCCTCGTCGCCGTGATGGGCGGCGATGGCGTTGATGACTTCCGGCGATTCGTGATACTTCCTGGCGATATCGACGCCGATGGTCACATGGGTGCCTTCCCCTTCGCGGTCCACCGATTTCCCGATGTCGTGGAGGAGACCGCCGCGCTTCGCGAGCATCACATCGACGCCCAATTCGGCGGCCATGACGCCCGCCAGATGGGAAACCTCGATGGAATGGTTCAGCACGTTCTGCCCGTAGCTGGTGCGGTATTTCAGCCGCCCTAAGAGCCGGATGATCTCCGGATGAAGTCCATGTACCCCGGTATCAAAAGTGGCCTGTTCGCCGGCTTCCTTGATGCGCTGATCCACTTCCCGCTTCGCCTTGTCCACCATCTCCTCGATGCGGGCCGGATGAATGCGCCCGTCGGTGATGAGCTTTTCCAAAGCGATGCGGGCCACTTCCCGCCGCACCGGATCAAAGCCGGACAGAATGACCGCTTCCGGCGTGTCGTCGATGATGAGATCCACCCCGGTCAGAGTTTCCAAGGCGCGAATGTTGCGGCCTTCGCGGCCGATGATGCGCCCCTTCATCTCGTCGCTGGGGAGCGCCACCACCGACACCGTCGTTTCGGCCACATGATCCGCCGCGCAGCGCTGAATGGCTTGAGAGACGATGTCTCTGGCCTTTTTTTCGGCCTCGTCCTTCGCCTGCTGCTCGTATTCCTTGATCATCTTGGCCTTTTCGTGGCGCAGCTCGTTCTCTGTTTCCGACATCAGCATGGCCTTGGCCTCTTCCGCCGTCAGATTCGAGATGCGCTCCAACTCCGCCTTCTGCTTTTCGTGGAGAGCCGCGATGGTTTCCCGTTCCTTGATGAGTTCCTCGTCGCGTTGGATCAAGGTCTCTTCTTTCTTTTCGAGGGCCTCCAATTTGCGATCCAGGTTCTCTTCCTTCTGGCTCAAACGGCGTTCCTGCCGGGATATTTCGCCGCGTCGTTCCTTTGTATCTCGATCCAGTTCCTGACGCTGGCGCTGGATCTCTTCTCGCGCTTCCAAGAGGGCCTCTTTCTTTTTGGCCTCGCCTTTACTCTCCGCGTCGGCTACGATGCGCTTCGCTTCTTCTTCCGCCGAGCCGATTTTTCCTTCGGCCTGCTGCTTGCGCGCCATGTAGCCGCCGCCCGCGCCAACGATTACCGCTAATATTACCGCCAATGATAATTCAACGATAATACGCACCTCCTTTTTCGTAATTTTTCCATTGTTTCATTTCTGAGCATAACAAAAAATGATAGTATGTGGCATAACTATACAGAGGTATTGTAATGATTTTTCCCACTACTGTCAAGGCGCGGCCGACGGCGCGGCAGGGGAGAAAACCGCCGGATGACGCCCTTTCCGGGGCAAAAAGAGGGCTGCTCCTGATGAATCGAAAACGTCGAAATCCAATAAAAGATTGAATTTATTTTGCCGGCGTTTTATAATTAGAGACAGATAAGAATGAACGTGAAGAAAGAAGGGCTATTATGGATGTGCTTACTCTGTCTCGATGGCAGTTCGCCATCACCACGACGTATCATTTCCTCTTCGTGCCGATCACGCTGGGGCTGTCGCTCTTTCTGGCGCTGCTCCAGACCTACTCCTTGAAGGCCAAGGATGAGGAAACCCGGCGGGAATGTCGCGGGCTGGTGCAGTTTTTCGGCGTCGTGTTCCTCATCAATTTCGGCCTCGGTGTCGTCACCGGCATCGTGCAGGAATTTCACTTCGGCATGAACTGGTCGGAATATGCCCGGTTCATGGGGGACATCTTCGGCGCACCGCTGGCCTTGGAGGCGCTGTCCGCCTTCTTCTTGGAGTCGACGTTTTTAGGCCTCTGGGTCTTCGGGCGAAAGAAGCTCTCGCCGAAGCTCCACTGTCTCTGCATCTGGATGGTGGCGCTGGCCAGCAATCTCTCGGCCTTTTGGATCCTGGTGGCCAATTCCTTCATGCAGCACCCGGTGGGCTACGCCCTTCGGAACGGCCGCGTGGAGATGACGGACTTTTTCGCCCTCATCACCAATCCCTACGCCATTTTGCAATTTGGGCATACGCTCTTCGCCTGCATGACCACCGGCGGCTGTGTGATCTTGGCGATCTGCGCCTATAAGATGCTGCAAAACGGCCCGGCGGCGCCGGCGTTTCGGAAATGTTTTGGGGCGGCGGCGGTCTACACCATCGTCGGCCTCATGGCGGCCATGGGCAGCGGTCACATGCAGGCCCAGCAGATCGGGCGGGTGCAGCCGATGAAGTTAGCCGCCATGGAAGCGCTTTGGGAGAGCGCCGATCCCGCGCCCTTTGCCCTCTTCGCCCTCATCGACGAGGCGAAGCAGGAAAATCTCGTGGAAATCAAAGTGCCCTACGCCCTCTCCTTCATGCTCTACAATCGCCCCGAGGGCGAAGTCAAGGGACTGCGGGAGCTTCAGGAAAACTACATGAAGCAGTACGGCCCCGATGACTATCAGCCTTCGGTGACCCTCGTCTTTTGGAGCTTCCGCATCATGCTGGCCACCGGCGGGATGATTTTAGCCATCGCGGCGGGGGCGGCCTTCATGCGCTGGCGTAAATTGGAATGGAAGTGGCTCCTGCGCCTCTCCATTTTAGGCTTGCCGCTGCCCTTCCTCAGTAATTCCTTCGGCTGGATCATCGCCGAAGTGGGGCGTCAGCCGTGGCTCGTCTACGGTCTGCAAAAGACCGCCGAAGGCTTTTCCCCCATGGTCAGCGCCCGGGACGTCCTGATCACCGTCGTGGGCTACACCCTCATCTACTTCGTGCTGGCCATCGCCGGCCTCTACGCGGCGCTTCGCTACATCCGCCGGACTCCCGTTGACGCGCAGGAATGGAGGAATATCTGATGGATCTCAATATCGTTTGGTTCATCCTCATTACCGTCCTCTTTTCGGGCTTTTTCCTCTTGGAGGGCTTTGACTACGGCGTCGGGCATCTCGCCCCCTTCATCACCGACGATTCCAAGGAGCGGCGGCTGCTCCTCCATACCATCGCCCCCGTCTGGGACGGCAACGAAGTGTGGATGATCACGGCGGGCGGGGCGCTCTTCGCCGCCTTCCCCCATGTGTACGCTACGCTCTTTAGCGCGTTCTATCTGCCCCTCTTCCTCCTCCTCATGGCGCTCATCCTGCGCGGTGCGGGGATTGAACTTAGAAACCGCAGCGCCTTTCCCGAGTGGCACAATTTCTGGGACTGGGCCGTCTCTTTCGGGAGCGCCCTCCCGGCCTTTCTCTGGGGCGTCACGGTGGCGAACCTCTGCGCGGGCCTGGAGATCAACGCCAACATGATCTACATCGGGAAAATGTTGGATCTTCTGTCCGGCTACACCATTGTCGGCGGCTTGGCGTTTCTCTTCGTTTTCTCCTTCCACGGGGCGGCGTTCCTGCTCCTTCGCTTATCGCACAGCCCGCTGGAAGAGCGGGTATCGCGGATGGGGCGGCGCGTAGGAATCGTGGCCATCGCCGCCTTTGCTGTCTATCTCGGCCTCACGGCGGTACACACGGAGATCTTCTCCATGACCGTGGCGCCGCTCCTCCTCATCGCCGCCGCCGTCGTCTTCATCGTCGGCTACGGCTGCTTCTTCAGGGGGCGGTCGGTTCCCGCCTTCGCCCTCACTTCCGCCGCCATCGTCTTGACGACGGTGGCGGTCTTTGCGGCGCTCTTTCCTAACCTCATGATCTCCAACATGAACCCGGCGTACAACCTCACCATCTATAACGCGGCTTCTTCCCCCTACACCCTGACCGTCATGACCATCGCCGCCGCCTGCCTCGTCCCGGTGGTTCTCATCTATCAGGGCTGGACTTACTGGGTCTTTAGAAAGCGCGTCACCCTCCACGACATGGAGCATTGAGGGGCGCGTCCTTACACAACAAAAACCGCCATGCCCGGCACAGAACTGTGTGGGGCATGGCGGTTTTTCTTTGGCTGCGGTATTGATCGGTATTTTTTCCCGGGAAAATTTTCTCCGAAAAATGTTTCACGTGGAACATTTGCTTGAAAAAGAAAATATCGTATTTCCTATATGGAAAAACGGACGATGCAGCTTTATCCGCGGAGCGTCAGCGCTTACTCGTTCATTTAGAGTTACTTTAGCCTCCGCTTTTGATTATCCTTTTTTTAGTTGCCGATGACTTTTTTAGACGAGCCCTCTACGATAATCGCTTGTGCGTTATTGATCGGACACAACTCCAAATGGGAAAATTCTTCTGCAATCTGAGCCGTCACTTTCTTAAACGGCGCGGTAAGATAATGGGGCAGGACATAGAAATCGATCAGATGCAGGCCGACATCATCCTTTTGCGAATAATTCCTCGGTTTTTCATCCATCCGTTCAATATATGAAATCGTTGGTGCGCATACAATCGCTCCGGCCGATTCGCCAATCAGCAGTTTTCCCTTGGACAACTGCTTCTTCAGCAATTCATCGATGCCATTCTTTCGTAATTGGTCGATGAGGAAAAAGGAATTACCGCCGGTAAAATAAATCACATCCGCAGTTTCAAAAACGGATTTGACCGCGGCATACTTCTCGCTGGCAATATCCATTTCTGTCACGGCGGCGCCCAGTTTTTTGAATAATTTCCGCGCGGAACCGACATAGCCCGTATACCCTTCATGAATGGACGCCGTGGGGATGAAAGCGACTTTTTTCCCTTCGATGGCTTCTTTCATCAAATTTCCTACATTGGAAAAATGTGAGCATAAAAATAATTTCATAATCCTGTCTCCTTTGCCGCTTCGATTTTGTGGAATTTACTTTCCTCGGAGTGGGTGATTCCCCTCACGAACAGGGGATATATGATCGATGTAAGAAATTTGCCGACCGTGTTGGCAAATTTGACAGCGTGAATTCAGGGGTTGTTCTTTGTTTCCGGCAGTCTATGATAAAAGCCGGTGATAAATCAAAAAATCCTCGTCTTTGAATACGTTGAAAATCACTTTCATCTGACTGCCGGTTTTTTCGTAGTATTGCCGGACCGTTTCTACGGCGATTTCGGCTGCCGGTCGGTTGGGGAACATGAACACGCCGGTGGAAATGCAGCAGAAGGCCACGGTGCGGCATTCGTATTCAGCGGCCAGCGACAGGCAGGCACGGTAGCAGGAGGCGAGGAGATGGCGATGGCTCTTGGTCAAAGGGCCATGGACGATGGGGCCGACGGTGTGCAGGACGTATTTTGCGGGCAGGTTGTAGCCGGGGGTGATTTTCGCCCGCCCGGCGGGTTCTTCGACTCCTTGGGCCTGCATGATGGCAAAGCATTTTTCCCGCAGCTCCACGCCCGCCATGGTGTGGATTTCGTTGTCGATGCAGAAATGATGGGGGACGAAGCAGCCTAACAATTGACTGTTGGCGGCATTGACGATGGCATCCGCCCTGAGTGTCGTGATGTCTCCCTGCCACAAGATCAGACGGGGGTCGGCTTTTACCGAGGGGAGATTCTCGCTGTCCGTGACGCCCTTCGCCTCGGTGATGGAGCGCAGCACGTCCCGTTCCGTGGCGTAAAACGCTTCCGGCAGTTTCGGCGCGCCGGGCCTTCGCAGATTGCAGAGGGTACGAAAGAGATCGAAGGCTGCCGCTTCGTCTTTCGGCATCTCATGCGCCGCGTACTCCGGCATTTCTTTTTGCAGCGCCGTGATGAGAAAATGCAGTTGTTCCCGTCTCGTCATGGTGCGGTTCCTTTCTGCGCTTGCGCTCTGGGGCATGGGCTTACATGTCCCGCGCCGGGGCGATCCGATGGCCGATCTTCGCCGCGAGGTGTTCTAATTTTTCCCGGGCGGCGGTTTGGCAAGGGAAGAGGACATAGCTGTCGCTGTCGATATCTATGCAGGCCATGCCGGCTCCCGCTTCTTTCCAATGGGCATCGATGACGGCGCACCACGCCGGGATATCTCCCTCTTCCTCCAGCCACGCCGCGTCGAGGGAAAGCCCGCTCTGGGCTATGCCGGACAGCTGGCCGACAAAGTAAAGGAAATCGACCTTTTCCTCCTTCCAATCCCGCTCGCAGACGTGGCCGCGTTCTTCCAAGATATCCACTAAGCCCAGCCAGCGGATCTTGTCTCGGTCCGAGGCATCGTCGATGCCGCGCTCGTCAAAGGTTATACAGTGGGCCACAAAGAACGCTTCCGGATCGTTGGCGCAGGCGCGAACGGCCTGCCAGGCTTCTTCGTCGCCGGGGGCGATGATTCGAGCGATTTCTTCGAGGCACTGGCCTATCTTCGCCTCTTCGCTTTCCGATAAAGCCGGGGCAGGGCGTTGCTTTTCCGCGAGATCCGTCTCGCGTCCCGCGGCTCCGTGGGTGGTTGGCTTTTCTGCTTTTTTTCGCAGCCACTCCCATACTCCCATGGTTTCACCTCACGATATCATCAAACACTTCATCCATTGGCCGTTTTTCGGCACGGTGTCCCCCTTTGACAAAATTGTACGACAAAGTACGGCGATTGACAATACAAAACAGAAGGGTTCGGTATTACAGCCGATCTACTATTTCACCAATGTCGCCGTTGAGGCATAGGGCTTTAGCTCGAATTTCCGGAGGCGCGTAAGCTTCGCCGTAATTCAGGCAGACGTAAGCGGCGTTCGGCCACTCGGCGGTCATCCGCCAGAAGGGGAGCTTGATGATGCCCGGGGTGTTGGCGCCGACGCCCAACTCTAAAAAGACCGTGGATTTTGCGCGGTGCTGGCGCAGGTAGGCGGCGTAGTAGGCCGCGTGGCGGTGCCAGCCTTCGTCTTCGACGAAGGTATCATCGGCGCGAAGATTCATGGCCATGGGTTTACCGCACCGGGGACAATGGGGAATCAGTCCTGCCGGTACGGTCATCTTGGGCGGCGCATCCGCCGGTAAACGCAGCGTGCCGTCTTTGACTGTGCAGCCCTGCGCCTCCACCATTTGCCGGATGATTTCCTCGTTATCGTAGGTGGCCGCATGGCAAGGCTCGCTGCATTGAAAGAGGCCGTAATCCCCTTGGGTATAGAAGAGACGCTGCTTAGGAAAGCCCGCCTTTTGAAAGTAATGATCGACGTTTGTGGTGAGGACGAAATAATCCTTGTCCTTCATCAGTCGGAAAAGCTGGTCGTAAACGGGACGGGGCGGGTCAGTGTGGCGATTGAGGAAGCTGTACCGGCTCCAGTAGGCCCAAAATTCTTCCGGGGCAGCGTAGGGATAAAAGCCCCCCGTGTACATGTCGGAGAAACCGTAGCGGTGGGCAAAGTCCCCGAAATAGGTTTCAAACCGTTTGCCGCTGTACGTATATCCGGCGGAAGTGGAGAGACCGGATCCGGCGCCGATCACTACCGCCTCCGCCGACGCTAAGATTTCCCGCAGCTGCCGGATCTCTTCTTCGGCGATGGTGTGTTCTTGTCCATGATTTTTCATCGTTAAGGCTCCTCGACGCACAGCACTTGGCCGTAGGTGGACGGTTACAGTCCATCGGCGCGTATTTTCTTCCCGCTTGCGGCTTCTCAGGGAAATTGTATGATACTTTGGGGTGGGTGGCAACAGAGATTTTAGGCGGGCGAAAGATTGGCCGTTTCTTGCATAGGCCCATGGGCGATGGCAAAGACGGTAAGTTGTCCGCAGCGGCGCAAATAGGGCGGCAAGACCTGCGTTTACAGGCATTATGGATACTTGGCGGCGCGTTTGCCGCCTTTTGTGCTATACTTTTAGGGAGCGCTGATAAAATGAGGGCGTCAGAGAGAAAGTGGCATCAGATATGGGGGCAGAACAATGAAAGACAGGGAAGGATATATCGGTGAAGTTCCGGCGGCAATTGAGGTTCGGGGGGCGCGCGTGCATAATCTGAAAAACATCTCCGTCGATATTCCGCTGCATAAAATTGTAGGAATTGCGGGGGTATCGGGGTCGGGGAAGTCTTCGCTGGCCCTCGGCGTGCTTTATGCTGAAGGCTCGCGGCGGTATCTGGAGGCGCTTTCGACGTATACGCGGCGGCGCATGACCCAGGCGGAGAAGGCGCGCGTGGATGAAGTGCGCTACATCCCGGCGGCGCTGGCGTTGCACCAGCGCCCCGGTGTGCCCGGGATACGCAGCACCTTTGGAACTTCGACGGAGCTGCTGAACGTCGTGCGGCTGATGTTTTCCCGCTTGGCGAGCCATCGTTGCCCCAACGGACACTATGTGCCGCCGACGCGCCAGGTCGCAGCGGAGCAGGAGATCGTCTGCCCGGACTGCGGCGCGCATTTTTACGCGCCGGGGGCGGAGGATTTGGCATTCAACAGCGGAGGTGCCTGCGCCGCGTGTGGCGGTACAGGCATCGTGCGCGTCGTGGACGAGTCGACGCTGGTGCCCGACGACACCCTGTCCATTGACGAGGGGGCGGTCCTTCCCTGGCAGACGCTCATGTGGTCGCTGATGAAAGAGATCGCGCGCAAATTGGGGGTGCGGACGGACGTGTCGTTTCGCGACCTGACTGACAAAGAAAAGGACATCGTCTTTCACGGCCCGCCGGATAAGGTGCACATGGTCTATCAGATCCAGAAGACCGGCGCGGCGGGGGAGATGGATTTCACCTATTTCAATGCCATTTATACCGTAGAAAATGCATTGGCCAAGGTCAAGGACGAAAAAGGCATGAAGCGCGTGGAAAAATTTCTGCGCCAGGACATCTGCCCGGACTGTCATGGTACGCGGCTCTCAGAGGCCGCCCGCGCCCCGCGTCTCATGGAGTGCTCTCTGGCGGATGTCTGCCGCATGACGCTGACGGAGCTTTTGCTTTGGGTGGCGGAGGTTCCGAAGGCGATGCCGAAGGATATGGTTTCGATGGCCGAAAGTATCTGTGAGACGTTTCGGCATACGGCGGCGCGCCTCATGGAGCTTGGCCTTGGGTATCTTGCCCTCGACCGCGCGGCGTCCACCCTCTCCACAGGGGAACGGCAGCGCATGCAGTTGGCGCGGGCCGTGCGCAATCGGACGACCGGTGTGCTTTACGTCCTCGACGAGCCGTCTATCGGCCTGCATCCTTCCAATATCGACGGGCTGCTTCACGTCATGGGGGCGCTCGTCGCCGACGGGAATTCCGTGATCCTTGTCGATCATGATGTACAGATCCTGCGCTGCGCCGATCATTTCATTGAATTAGGGCATGGGGCGGGCGCGGGCGGAGGCACCGTCATCGCTCAAGGGCCGTTGGACGCGATAGAGAAGAATAAGGATTCGCGCATCGGCGCATTCCTGTCGGGCCGGGGCCAGGTGCGGGTCCATACCCCGGCGGCGTCTGCCGATCTGTTCAAGTATGGAAGGATCGAACTCAAAACAGAGCAAATCCACACAGTGAAGCCTCTGCGGGCGGTGTTTCCTCAGCGGCGGCTGAGCGTCGTGACCGGGGTGTCAGGGTCGGGGAAGACGACGCTGATTCTGGAAAGTCTGGTTCCGGCGCTGAAAGCGCAGATCAGCGGGACGGCGCTTCCAGCGCATGTCAGGACGATTGCCGCTGACGGCGTGCAGCAGGTGCGCCTCATTGATGCGGTGCCTATTGGCGCCAATGTGCGCTCCACCGTCGCTACCTATGCGAACGTGCATGACGAGCTGCGCAAGATCTATGCGCGAACCCCAGCGGCTAAAGCGCATGGCTACAAGGCAGGGGATTTTTCCTATAACACGGGAAAACTCCGCTGCCCCACCTGCGACGGGACGGGCGCCATCGATCTTGACGTGCAGTTTCTCCCCGACGTCACCATTGACTGTCCCGACTGCGGCGGGTCCCGCTATCAGAAGGCGGCGTCGGAGATCCTGCGGGAGGATCGAAAGAAGATGCACGCCTGCTCTCTTCCCACGCTGATGTCGTTGAGCGTCGATGAGGCCCTGGCTTTCTGCGGCGATTTAAAGACGGTGCAGCGGCGGCTTCAGATTCTTCACGATTTAGGGCTCGGCTATCTGACGCTGGGCGAGGCGACGCCCGGCCTTTCGGGCGGCGAGGCGCAGCGGCTGAAGCTGGCGAGCGACATGGGACGGGGGCAGGAAGGCTCCGTCTTCGTTTTTGACGAGCCTACCATCGGGCTGCATCCCTTGGACGTACAGACGCTGCTCGGCGTTTTTCAGACGCTCATGGAGAGCGGGGCGACGGTTATCGTTATCGAACATGATCTCGATGTCATTCGAAACGCCGACTATATTCTTGATATGGGCCCCGGCGGCGGGACGGAGGGCGGGGAGATCGTCGTCTGCGGCACCCAGGGAGAGATTCGGAAAAACCCGCATAGTGTCACGGGGCGTTATCTTTAACGTGCCGGCTTTCCCACTTTTTTTTCATGCGCCCGCCCCGCTGGGCGCTTATAATAGAAAATAGCAAACGGCGCGAGGAGGGTATGGTATGAACAGCAAAGGGCTACGGCGGCGCTTGACGGCGGTTTTGACGGCGGGGCTGATGGCGGCGTCGGCCGTCTTTTTCCCGGGCCGGGCAGCGGCAGATGGCGGCGACGTCCTGACGGCGCTGGTGGGGCTTTTCGGGGCGGCGGGAATGTACGGCGGCTACCTTTCGGCGATGTTGGACGCCGGGAACAACGCCCTTTATCAGGAGCAGACACTGGCCTATGATCGGCGGGAGAACGGTTCTTCGGCGAATCCGGTGGATCGGGCGCTGGTGGATGATATCATGGGGCGGCTGGTGAGCCGCGGCGCCTATGCCATGGACATCCGCTCTTTGCCCTTTCGCTGGCACGTCAACAGCAGCAAGGATTTCAACGCGGCGTGCTTTCCCACGGATCACGTCACGGTGAACGAGGGGCTGATCCGGGGACTGAACCGCAATGTGGATGAATTGGCGGCGGTGCTGGGGCATGAGATGACTCACGGGCTGAAGCTCCACGCGGCCTATACTTACGCCCGGGCGGCGGCGCAGTCCTTCGGGATCAATTTCATCAGCATGGCCACGGGGGCGGTACGGCCCGAAGTTGCCGGGGTGTTAGCGGATTATTCCGTGGCGAAGAATATCATTCTGCCGGTGGAGTACGAGGCGGACGAGGGCGGATTTTACCTTTCCTCCAGCGCCGGGTTCAATCCTGGCGGCGCGGCGGCAGCGATGGCGCGGATGCGGTATCTGGCGGAACATCCGGAGCATTTTGACCGCAGTTACGGGGCGGATGCCTACGATCACCCGGATACGGATAAACGCGAGGCCCGGCTGGCGCAGATGCTGACGGATTACAGCGCCGGTCATGTGACGGTGCGGGATCGGCGGGAAGTGCTGATCGACGGCCAGCCGCTGCTTTCGGCGGCGTATTCTACGGAACTTTACGACGATACGCCGGAGCAGGCGTATCTCATCGCCGGGGGATTGGCCCGGGCGTTTCATGATTTCGATACGGCGGCAGCGTGGAATTTCCGCCCCGGTGAGAACGGCCGCGTGGATTATCTGACAGAGGACAGGGTATATGAGCCGCTGAAAAAAGCCGTGTCGGCGAATCACGCGGCGGCGCTCTTGGAGTCGCTGGTGACGGCGGCTTACGCGCAGGAATCGGCCAGCGGGGCGCGAAATACCCTTCGGGCGGCGGAGGAAAAACGTGAGGCCGAGCGGGCAGAGCGTCGGGCGAAAGCGCAGGACGCCAGTGAAAAGTTAGTGGAGCGGCTCTATCAGAACGCGGACTGGTACAATGACGTCAATCGTCCCGAGATGGCCCTAAAGGAAGTGGAGCGGGCGCTTTCCTGCGACCGCCGCGAGGGAAAACTGGCCGGACTTTACGCGGTGCGGGGGCGGGCCCGGGCGCTTTTAGGCGATTTCACGGCGGCGATGGCGGACTGCGACCAGGCGGTGGAGATGGACGGCCGCGATCCGTACACATATCTAAACCGGGCCGAAGTCTGGCGGGCACAGGGGAAGCCCGACGCAGCACTGGCGGACATCCGCCGGGCGACGGCGGCGAAGGAAGATACGCTGGCGGCGTGGAAGATGGCCGGAGACATCGAGGACGAATTAGGCGATAAAGCTGCGGCGATGGAGGATTACCGCCGCTATGTGAAGCTGGCCCCCGAGGCGACGGACATCGGGGACGAATATCTGCGGGCTCTTTCCCCGAAAGTTTGGGAAAAGGTAGAAAAGGAGCGGGCGAAGGCGCAGGAAGAGATGATCAAGGCAGTGCAGGAGAAAAAGGCGGCGCGGGAAAAAGCGAAAGGGACAGCAGCGCCGGCGGAGGAAGCGAGAGACACAAAGGATCATAACGCCGCGTAAGACGTACGATCAGAGCGGCGCGTTTGACAAGACGAAGAAAAGCCGGCGGCGCCCTATGGCCGTTCCCTCAGCGGATGGTCATGGGACGCTGTTTTTTGTGGACAGCGGCCAGAAACGAACTTTACAGGTTTCGTTTTCGGAATCGTCATCAAAAGTATACAGTATTTTTATCGGTGGAATATTGTGTTTCGTAGATAAGTTGCGGTATACTAAGCACGCTGTAAAACACATCGGGGCGTGCCCCGCAGAAGGCAAAGGAGAGAGCAAAAGTGGCAGACATGAAAGCGTATGTGCAGGAAGTGCTGGAAAAGATCGCTGTCAAAGACCCGCAGGAAAAGGAATTTCAGGATACAGCGAAGGAGATTTTGACTTCCATCACCCCGGTTTTGGAAGCCCATCCGGAATATAAGGAAGAGCGGATCTTGGAGCGCTTTGTGGAGCCGGAGCGGGTCATCCTGTTCCGCGTGCCCTGGGCGGACGACAAGGGACACATTCAGGTCAACCGCGGCTTTCGCGTCCAGATGAGCAGCGCCATCGGCCCCTATAAGGGCGGGCTGCGCTTTCATCCCAGCGTGAACCTCAGCATTCTGAAATTTCTGGCCACGGAGCAGGTGCTGAAGAACGCCCTCTCCACGCTGCCTATCGGCGGCGGCAAGGGCGGCGCCGACTTTGACCCGAAGGGAAAATCCGACGGCGAGGTCATGCGCTTTTGCCAGAGCTTCATGACGGAGCTGTACCGCCACATCGGTCCCGATGTGGACGTTCCGGCGGGGGATATCGGCGTCGGGGGACGGGAAGTCGGCTACCTCTACGGGCAGTATAAGCGCCTCACGGGTCACTACGAAGGCGTCCTCACCGGCAAGGGGCTGACTTTCGGCGGCAGCTTGGCGCGCACCGAGGCTACGGGCTACGGCTTGCTCTATTTTGTGAAGGATATGCTGGATGATAACGGCATCGCCATCAAGGGCGCGACGGTTGCCGTCTCCGGGGCGGGGAATGTCGCCATCTATGCCATCGAAAAGGCGCAGGCCATGGGGGCGAAGGTCGTTACCTGCTCCGATTCCAACGGCTACATCTACGATCCGGCGGGCATCGATTTGGCGCTCCTGAAGGACATCAAGGAAGTCCGCCGGGGACGGGTCAAGGAGTACGCGGCGGCCCGATCCGGCGCGGAATACCACGAGGGCTGCACCGGTGTCTGGTCGGTGAAGTGCGATATCGCTCTCCCCTGCGCAACCCAGAACGAGCTGGATTTGGACAGTGCCAAGGCCTTGGTGGCGAACGGCGTCAAGGCGGTGGGCGAAGGGGCGAACATGCCCTCCACCCTCGACGCGGTGGAATACCTCCAGAAGAACGGCGTCCTCTTCGCTCCGGCGAAGGCGGCCAATGCCGGCGGCGTTTCCGTTTCGGCGCTGGAAATGAGCCAGAACTCCGAGCGGCTTTCCTGGACGTTTGAGGAAGTGGATCAGCGCCTCAGGGGGATCATGGACAACATCTACGCCCAGTCGAAGAGCGCCGCGGAGAAATACGGCGCGAAGGGCAATCTCTTGGCCGGGGCCAATATGGCCGGTTTCGTCCGGGTCGCCCAAGCGATGCACGCCCAGGGCTGGGTATAAAGGACAGCCATTCATAAACGCCTCGCCTTCTTCCGGAGCCGTATCCGGTGAAAGGCGAGGCGTTTTTGTCTCGTTTTATGGGAGAATGAAACTGCGGGAACCGGCCTTTTTCGGGATTTGTTTATTTTTGGCAAGGGGTTATGGGGCTGTTTCCGATTCCGTGAAGGCCTCGGGGTAGACGTTTCGGGCGATTTGCAAAATGGCGTCTCCCATGTGATGGGTGTTGGAGGCGCGGTAGCGGTCCTTCAGGAAAAAGAACCGCCGATTTTTGACGGCTTTGGCCGTTTGGAGCGCCGGATCTCCCAATACCCGGTCGCGGATTTGACCGCCGTAATCGTTGGCGGCTCCGTCGTCGACGAACATCATGATGTCGGGATCGATCTGGAGGATTTGCTCGTCGGAGAGGTGGCTGCCGTAGGCCATGTGGATGCGGGCAGCGCCGTTGATGACGCCGCTCTGGCGGCATATATCGTGAAAGAGCCCGTCGGGATGGCCGAAGGCGCCCATGGAGGAAAAGCCCAAGAGAACCCGGCGCTTTTCCGGCGGAATGCCGGCGGTGCGGGACTTTACATAGGCGACTTTTTCATCTAATTCGGCTAAAAGTGCCTGCCCGCGTTCCGGCTCACCCACCGCCTCACTCATCTGCCGCAGGCGTTTTCGCACCATATCGAGGTTCGTCGGCACTTCCATGCAGAAGACCTTGAAGCCCATTTCCTCTAAGGTGGCGATGGTTTCCGGCCGCGCCCGAAGCTGGGCGAAGATGAGATCGGGCTGCAGGGCGGCGATGGGCTCCGGCCCGGGATAGGCCGGGACGCGCCCCGCGACCCGGGCGGCTTTGTCAGCGGCCAGGGAATATTCGGGGTCGAGGGTGGGGGGCGATACGGCGGCAATACGTTCCGGCGGCAGAAGATCCAGAAGGACTTCCTCAAGGCTCAGGGTGTTGCCGTAGACGTGCTGGGGCTTGGCGTCGAAATGGATGGTACGCCCCCGGTCGTCCACCACATCATAGCCGCCCGGCGCCTCGGCTGCCGGTTTTTCCCCGCAGCCGGGGAGTAAAAACAGCAGGCCCAACAAGAGCAAGACATATCCCCGCCGCCGGAGGCTGTGCTTATCCGTCATACGGGCACCTTTCCCTTAACCGTTGCGGTTTCTTTTGCTGTGAGTACATAAAATTGGTACTTAACATCTCTCATCCTCACGAACCTCCCCCTTTATCTTCCTTTTTTCTCGCGTCTTCTATGGAGCCCTTCCCATATAGATATCTTTTACGATAAACCATATAGTGTTCATACAGTCAAGGGGATGTCTTACGCTCCGATTTGATACAATGCAACGATAGGTGTGTAGACGCTAACCCGCTTGATATATGGGCTTTCGGACAATAGTTGACTTTGGCGGTCTTTTGTTTTGCCTAGAAAGTGGAGGCGGGGGAGCGACTGAGGCGCATACTCTATTAACGATGAATACCTTCTAACGATTGCCTTGAATCATCGTTAATCGAGTATAGGCAATCGTTGATAAGGTATAAAGTTCTTGATATTGGACTACGTTTAGTCTATAATTGGGGCAGATGTGAAGGGAGGGTGGGCAGGTGAATGATAAGTGTATATATTTAGACACGTATGTTTTGCAACAGGATATGAGGATTCGATTGCCAAAATCTATACTATCAAATATGAATATTGAAAAAGGTACTACAAAATTTGATATTTATTTGAATTCTGATGAGCAGGTATTAATGCTTCGTATCCATAAGGCGAATGTTGTGCAAATTTAGATTAAACTATTTGTAAAGGATTGTGTTATGAACTATTTAGCTATAAAGGATTTGCGTATGAAAAACAAAATAAGTCAGACTAAACTGGCAGAATATACGCATTTGAGCAAAGCAAAAGTGTCAGCGTGGGAGTTGGGGAAAGTTATACCTACAGAGTCCGAGTTAGAATTTGTACATAATCAGTTAACAGATATGATTGAACTGATTAAAGTCGGAGCGATTAATGTAACGAAGAAAAGGATACAACATGGTGGCTGTTCAGTAAAAAAACTTCCAACAAATCTTGAATCGCCCGAGGAATATGTGCATAAGATGTCGAAAGTACAGTATCACAATGCCTATGCTAAGGAATTAAGCGATTTATACGCAAAAGCGCACAATATAAAAACTGACGAAATAAAAGGAATTGCTTTATTTTCAGGATGCGGCGGAATGACCCTAGGATTCGAGGCCGCTGGTTTTAATTTGGTTGGGCACATTGAAATAGATGGGGCTGCTAATAATATTTATAGTGCTAATTTTCCTGAATCAACCTTATTAAAAAAAGACATAAATAATGTAACAGATGCTGACTTACAAGAATGGAAAAATAAATATGATGATATTGAGGTAATTGTTGGTGGCCCACCATGCCAAGGATTTAGTTTGGCAGGGAAGCGTAGCCCAGCAGATGAACGAAACAAATTATATCAACAATATGTTAGAATTGTTGATGCTATAAAGCCTAAGGCATTTGTATTTGAAAATGTGGCCTTGCTTACATCAATGAAAAATGAAAATGGTGAGTTTTTTATTGACTGTATTGTAAATGCATTTCACAGTGTGGGGTATACCGTTCAATATAATACAATCAATGCTTATAGTTTTGGTGTTCCTCAATCGAGAGAACGCGTAATAATCATAGGTCTACGCGATGATCTGAATAGACGGTTTGAATTTCCGGCAGGGGAATATTTTGAACCATCAAACGAAATACGATTAGATTTAGACGAAAAAAGGAAAGCAATTAGAACATTTCGAGACGCAACATTTGACTTAAAATCCTTGGAAAGTGGCGAGACTGATGATTATGACCCGCTTCATTGGGCAATTGTTCATCCGGAACACGTTGTTAGATGGTTGAAACCTGTGCCAGAGGGGCATAGCGCTCATGAAAATATAGATGTCGCATTGAGACCGCCTAGTGGATTTAATACCACATATAAGCGTATAGTATGGAATGAGCCTTGTTCAACGATAAGTACAAATTTTAGCATGATATCTGGTTGTAGGAATGTGCATCCAACAAACACTCGCTCACTCACAATTCGTGAGGCAACACGTGTGCAATCTTTTCCAGACGAATATATCTTTTATGGGAAATGGGGCGATGTGAGAAAAGGTATCGGAAATGCCGTACCACCTATCTTGGCCTACGAGATAGCAAATAACCTAAAAAAACAAATATTCATTTCAAATAGAAGCACACTACATAATTAGGTGTGCTTCTATTTGAAATGTTTCCCTATGATTAAATTTGCATAGTGATCTTTTTATAATATTTGGATTTTAAATTGAATTGAAGTTCGGAGAAGTTTTGCTTATTTCCGATAGGTTGAAATTGTATAAAACCAAAATGTGGATATTTATGTACAGCTAAATCAATGTCTTTGTATTTCCCCTTTTTAATAGATTGCTCTTTTATACCGAAACGGTCATATTTCTGAGAGTACATAGCTAATTCATGGATAGAAAAGACTGCAACGGTACAGTTATTTATAGAACTATGCTCATTACATTCATGCAACACGAACATGGGAGGATAATCATCTGTTTTGTATGTTATTGCTTTTTGCAAGAGCAATTTTGTAATTTGAATTTGATGCGTGTTTAGAATGTTTTCCCATTCTTTTTGAGCAGAAGTTGGTAACTCTTCCCAAAACCATCTTTCGGGACGTGCAGTGCGGTTAATGGGAATATTACTCATATCATTAGGCATATATCCAGATTGAGGACTGTATCCTTCATCACCACAAAACATTTTCAATCCTATTTCGGCATCACCTGATACCGAGATACCATATGAACGAAGCATATTGCAAAAGGATGTTGCTGTCATTAATGCCAACTGGGCATTGTTTTTGCATGACTTGATAGATACTCCTACCATTTCGATTTTTTCATTAGAAAAAGTCAATTCAAGTAAAATATCTGATTTAGAGCCAGTAATAATGTCTCCCCTACTATTAATAATATTTTCTCCTTGATGTGCAGTTGCTAAACCACCAAGCCAATGAGCCTTGCATTGCAAAATAGTAGCGTTCCGATGATTACCTATGTAATTTATGAGTATGGTTGCAGGATTTCCGCAGAAAATGTGGGGATTATCGGTTTTAGAAAAACTTGTTACCGTAATATCATGTAAACGATTAATTTCATGAGCAACAGCGTTTTCGAACTCGTGTCCTTTTAACCGACCTTCTGTACCAGCTGTAATCTGTTTAGCGTGTCTCTTATTGATTGCCTTCAAAGCCATTGATTACATTCCTCCAAATAGTTTTACACCTTCACAGTCTCCATCATCATCCGGTAATGCTGGTCTTGCCCCATAGCCTCAAAGATTTTCTTGAAGGTGGCCTTGAGGCTGTCGATATCTTCGGTATCGTCCACATAATCAAATCCAGCGTTGAATCCTTGGTGATCTGAACCGACATATCGAAGCAGCATATTTACCGAATGAACGAAAACATCATCTCTAGCGCCATTGGCATCGATCCAAATCGAATCGTCCTTGAAAATTCGTCCGTGCAAATCCTGCCCTTGAAAACCGCTGATTTGGATGAAGTAATGCTCCAAAATATGCCGCATTACACGTTTTAGGGCTATGGCGGATTTCACCTCCTTATACTCGCGCCAAAGTGCCGAATAGGAATTTTGCACGGGAGAGTATTTGTGGTATATGCCCAACTCGTCCGCCTTGAAACAATGTGTGATGGTGGACATATTTTCGCTTTTCTTTATTTGATAGAAGTTCACGCAATGGTCTTGCTTTATACGGTCATAAGAAATTTCCTGCAAAAAGTAGGCATTATGCGTCAGTACAAATATCTGCTTAATAAACTTTGGGGCATCGTGCCTAGCGGCAGAGCCGTTATTAAAGCAAATGCCGATAAGCTCACGGATGATGGAGCTTACGATAAAGAGCGAACTGCTGTCCATGCTTGATACGGGATCATCAATGACGATGATTTTATCCTTGAATACCACATTCGAGGATTCCCTGCCCCAAACCTTATGGTAGAAGTAAAGGAACGCAATGAAGTTTCTTTCGCCTTCGCTGAGTCCATGGGCAAGGGTGTTATCGTCACGGACAATTACATACCGATTTTTTTCCGCATCCGTAGAGCCCTTCTTCTTGAGGCGGAAGCCCTGAAATCCGGAATCCATGAGTGTTTTGTTGATGGCGAGCATGGTAGAATCTACGCCTTTGATTTCCTTGGTGAGTTCGATAATTTCGTCATTTAGCGTTCTGTTAGTTTGCTCTAGCAGAAGCATTTCCGCTTTGAGCTTATCTATTTCGTCTTTGTTGGCGGTGAGTTTCTTTTCATACGCAATCCTTTTCGGTTTCACTAGAAACGCCATGTGTTGCCACACCGATGCGATACATTCGGCTTGTTTTGCCTTGCGAGAGCCGATTATCTCATTGTATTTCTTGATGCCACTGTTGAAATCGTCAATCAGAGCATTTATCTTCGCGATTTGGATGTCGATTTTTTCAAGCGAGATAGTGGTAGCAGGGGCGGCCATTTTTTCTGCCAGGCGTTTCTTGTTGAGTTCGATAGTTGCTTTTATGGCGCGAACCTTGTCATCGTAAACAGAGAAATTAATCTTAGGATAAGCACTGGATTTATTGCCATCAAGCATAGCGACAACAGTGTTGACCTTTTTCTCGTATGTGGAGATAAATGCCTGCACTTTGTTGATATCCTGTTGATACCGCTCATCGAAGCAGGCGGAAAACTGCTCCTCAAAATCTGCATCGAGTTTCTTCATGCAATAGGGGCATTTCCCATTAGCATCATGTGCAAACTTATCATGGCTTCGTTTCAGCCAATCGGTAGCTCCGATTGTTTTTATAAAACGGGCATAAGGCTTATCGGAACTACTGAGTTTTTCATAACGATTATGTCCAGCCTGACTCAGGAGGAGAGCCGGAGCATCGCAGAAACGATTCCCTTACTATGGGGGACAAATTTGCCGCATAAAGTGTTCGGTACATCGGTGGTAGTTTCCTGTGTCGATGGTTTTTCTTGCCTTGCACGGAGAAACATCGTACAATGAAAACGGAAATTGGGTATATGATATGAGGTAGGAGGGAGATCTATGGAGGTCAATGCGAATCTGGCGCAGGATGTGTTCAAGGATGCGGGAGAGAGCGTCATCTTCGTCATGCTCTCGCTGAAGCGTGAAGATATCGAGGCGGAGCGGGAAGTCATCGCCGACATGGCGGATCGGATAGAGGCGATTCAGCGCTCTATGAACATCCGTGTTGCACCCGAGACAGTGAAGCTCTCCTTCGGGTTCAGCAACCGCGCGTGGGAATATCTCTTTCCTAAGGCGGAGAAACCGAAGGAACTTGAGGACTTCAAGGGGGTAAACGGCGTACACCACACAGCTCCCGCAACGCCTGCCGATCTCTTCCTCCATGTGCGTGCAGGTCAGGCGGCAACGAGTTATATCGTCGTCGATCAGATCATGGGGTTCCTACGTCCCATCGTGGATGTGGTGGATGAGACGCACGGTTTTCACTATCTCGAGGGACGTGCGATCATCGACTTCATCGACGGCACGGAAAATCCTGTCGGTGCAGAGGCAGAGGAGTGGGCGATCATCGGGGCGGAGGATCCTGCGTTCATCAACGGCTCCTATGCCTTTGCCCAGAAATATGTCCACGACCTCGACGCGTGGCGTGCGCTGCCGACGGAGGTGCAGGAGAAGTACATCGGACGCAGGAAATACAGCGACCTCGAGCTCGACGATGAGGAGAAGGATCCGCGGGCGCACAACATCATCTCGCAGGACAACCGCGACGGTGAGGAGCACAAGATCGTTCGCATGAACGTCGTTTTTGCGAACCCCGGCGAGGGGGTGCGCGGCACTTATTTCATCGGGTACGCACGCCATTGGGATGTGACGCGGCAGATGGTCATCAATATGTTCACGCAGGATGACCGGCTGCTCGAGTATTCGACCGCAGTAAAGGGGCAGCTTTTCTTCATTCCATCGAAGGAACTCCTCGGACGTATCGCCGCGGGGGAATTATTCTAAGGGCGCATGGCGGGTATCAGTATTTCCATAAGTGTACACTGGGGAATAGGATATAAGCCAAGAAATTTTGCTGCGATATCCGCTGTTGGTGTATCATTGATCTTTTTTGGAGGGAGGGGCCATAGAGAGCGCCGCGAATGGCCGCTGGTTCTCGCCAATTTCCCTGGCATCATCTTCGGTCTGACGGCTGCGATTACCGCCCATCTCCAAATGCGCAAACGCAGCAACTAACACAGAGAATGTGAATCTCCAGGAATGAGCAGCCCATCCGTATGGATGGGCTGTTTTCTATGCAGGTCGATTCTTTATTCATGTTTGGAATCTCTTTTTGCAAAAAATCATTAGGCAACATGACTAATGATTGGATTTTCGTGTCCAGTTTTGCGGGTCGGGGTGGGCAAAATTTCGACCGAGAGGGTGCGTCGTTCATCGAGGAAGGGGCCTCGTTAGATCGTATCAAAATTAGGGGGTAAGACGGATTCGTGAAGCAGAATAAAACGTCTGTCGGGACAGGAAAAATATAAGAAAAACGGCTTTCCCTGTCTACGTTGCCGGATTTTTCTGGGCGAAAATAGGAAGAGTCGTTTTTGTTGGACATATCAAAAGTGATGGAATCCTCTGCGTTATAACCGGGCGGTGATGGCCGCGGTCAGACCAAAGACAATTCCTGGGAGGTTGGCAAAAATAATGGGCCAATCGCGGTCCTTTTTAAAAAAACCGTATCCAACCCATGTGGTGCAGTTGATGAAGGCGACAAGCGGTTGAATCCAGTCGCCTTGATGGCCGGAAAGATTTCCGACGATTTGCGGAATATAGGAGACATACATGCAGATAGATAAACCGGAGGCAATCGTCCCCACGATGGTTATCTTCTCTTTCATGGCCTTTTTGCCAATATCCGTTACCTTCTTTTCTAAACTTGCTACTTCAGCGCTTAACTTTTCTTCCATCGTGATTCCTCCTTGGGGAATTGAGATAAAAATATAGCAGTATGGGATAGGAAAGCCGCGTTGTTTTGCATTCTGCTTGCCAGTAGGAATGAGCGGCGTCTTGATTATACAACGGCAGAATACGAGAGTCAACGACGTCTATGGTTGATTGCACAGGAGTGGTTTTTGGATGTAAAATAAGTTGGAGAGGGAAAACAATCGCGGGCGTTGGGGGGAGAGCGGTTATGGATATGCTGCACGGGGCCATCGGCGGCAAGCTGCTTCGCTTTTCGCTGCCCATCGCCTTCACCGGCGTGGCCGAGCAGCTGTTTAATTCGGCGGATGTCCTGATCTTAGGGCAGTTCGTCGGCAAGGACGCTATGGCGGCGGTAGGAAACGACATCCCCGCCATCAGCCTCATGGTACTGCTCCTTTTAGGGCTGTCCATGGGTGTCAACGTGGTCATGGCGCAGCATATCGGGGGGCGGCACGAAAAACGGGCGGAGGAAGCGGCCCACACGGCGATTTTAGTGGCGATTTTCATGGGGCTGCTGCTCATGCTGGCCGGGGAAGCGCTGACGACGGTGACGCTGGATATTCTTGAAGTTCCGGCGGAGGTTTACGAGGACGCGGCTGTCTACTGGCGCATCTTCCTTGTGGCGCTGCCCTTTTTGGCCCTGTATAATTTTGAAGCAGCGATCTTTCGCAGTTCCGGTGACAGCCGGACGCCCCTCTACAGCCTCATCGCGGCCAGCCTGCTGAATGCGGTTCTCGATGTGGCGGCGGTTCATCTGGGGCTTGGCCTCTCGGGGGTAGTTTGGGCGACGGTCATCGCGTATGTGGTGAATGCGCTCATCCTCTGGGTGCTGTTGACTCAGGGACGGGCGAAAATCCGCCTGGCGGCCGCTAAGCTCCGCTTGTCTGCCGTTGAGCTGATCCGTATCGTGCGCATCGGGATCCCCGCCGGGGCGCAGGGGATGGTTTTCGCCCTGTCGAACATCCTCATTCAGGCCGCCCTCAACGGCCTCGGACCCGACGCGATGGCCGCCTCCACGGCGGCGCTCACCATTGAGTTCAACGTGTACTGCTTTATGAACGCCTTCGGACAGGCGGTGACGACGTTTGTCGGGATCAACTATGGCGCGGGGAACATGGAGCGCTGCTTTGCCGTCGCCCGATCGGCCTTTAAGGTGGGGAGCAGCTTCATGGCGGCGCTGTCGCTTACGGCCGCGCTCTTCGCGGAGCCGCTGCTGCGCTTTTTCAGCGATGATCCCGCCGTCATCGCCCTCGGCGTCGTTCGCGTTCATTATGTGACGGGGCTGGAATTTATCAACGGCTTTTTAGATATTTTAACGGGGATGATGCGTGGCTACGGCTTCTCGCTGCCTCCAGCGGTGGTGACGCTGCTCGGGGTCTGCGGCATTCGCATCGCCTGGCTGCATACCTATTTCCCGGCGCATCCGGATTTTGTGGGGCTCATGCTCAATTATCCGGTGAGCTGGGCCGTGACGGCGGCTCTGTTGGGGATTGTCTATTGGTATTATCGCCGGGAAGTCCTGACGCCGCGCCGTGAGAGAGCGCGCCAACGCCCGGTGTGAAATTCGGCGTGTCAGCGGTCTAGCGAAACGTTGGCGGCGGAAGCGGGCAAGGGCCCATGGCCAATGGTTGGTAGCATAAAACAGTTGAGATAGGAGGACATCACCATGAAGAAATTGGTAACGTATTTTTCGGCCAGCGGCGTGACTGCGGAAAAGGCACAGGCGCTGGCGAAAATCATCGGGGCGGATATCCATGAGATCGCTCCCGCTAAGCGGTACACGGCGGAGGATCTCAACTGGACGAACAAGAAGAGCCGCAGTTCCGTGGAGATGAAGGACGCGGCGAGCCGCCCGGCGCTTTTGGAGAAGACCACCGATCTCGCGGGATACGATACCGTCTACATCGGCTTTCCCATCTGGTGGTATACCGCGCCTCACATCATCAACAGCTTTATCGAGAGCAGCGATCTGACGGGAAAACGGATCGTCCTCTTCGCCACTTCAGGGGGCAGCAACATCAAGAAAGCGATGGAGGATCTGCGGCAGGCATATCCCCAGCTGAACATCGTCGGCGGGAAGATGCTGAACGGCGCGGTATCGGGGGATATTGACGACGGACGGTAACAGCGTGCTGCGAGACAAAATCGCGGCAAAGGCATAGAAGGACGCGGGCAGTAAAAATGCGCCGCGTCAGGATCTACAGGAAGAGGAGGAAGGTTGATGACGATGAAAAAACTGACGGTTCTCTTGATGACACTGGCCATGGCGGTGCTTTTGACGGCTTGCGGCAGCGATCCGGCACCTCAGAAAACGACCTCGTCCGGCAGCGGTATGGTCGGAGCGGCGGAGAAAGCGCCGGAAACGCCGACGGCGAGAGTCGGCGGCAAGACATTGGTGGTCTACTATTCGGCCACCGGACGGACGAGGACGGCAGCCGAAGCCATCGCCGCGGCCACGCAGGGGGAACTTTTCGAACTGGTACCGCAGCAGTCGTACACGGAGGCGGATCTTGACTACAATAATAAAGACAGCCGCGTGTCGAGGGAGCATGAAGACGCCGCCGGCCGTCATGTGGCGCTGGTGAAAGATACGCCGGATAACTTCGCCGCCTATGATACGGTCTTTATCGGCTATCCCATCTGGTGGGGCAGCGCCGCCTGGCCGGTGGATGATTTCGTGAAGCATAACGATTTTTCCGGTAAGACGGTCATTCCCTTTGCGACCTCCCATTCGTCTCCCTTGGGCGCGAGCGGGCGCAACCTCGCCGCCATGGCCGGAACCGGGACCTGGCAGGAAGGCGAATGCTTTGACCAAAGCATGACGAAGGAAAAGGTCACGGACTGGGTGAAAAGCTTAAAGTAAAGGGAGCGCTGCATTTATCAGCGCCCTGAAGAAAAGTTAAGAAAAGAGACGCCCGCTGCGTACGGTGGAAAGAGAAACCGGCCCCCACGGTCAGGATGTGCCTGACGGTGGGGGCCGATTTTTATGCCGCGGGATTCTTTCGTTTTTTTAGGGATGGTCATGAGGCGCGGGATTGTGCGCCCTGGCATGGCGGCCAAGAGCTTGGCGAAAAAGGAGAGGGCCGATGATGAGAGAGGACAGCGGTATTTGCTTCATGGGCTGCCGCCTCCCTGTGCCTGTCGGGACCTGTCTCTCAGGACAAGGTTTTGAGAAGCCCTTGGCAGCCTTTCCGCACATCCCGGTAGGTGGTATCAAAATCCCCTGTGTACCACGGGTCGGCTACGTCCCGGTCCTCTCCGACAAATTCCAGCAGCCGGTGAAATTTTCCCGCTGGGTCGCCCGGGGACAGCCGGTTTAGATCGCGCATATTCTCCGCATCCATGCCGACGATGAGATCGTAGCGGTCGTAATCGTCTCGCGTGATCTGCACCGCCTGCCGCCTTTCGTAGGGGATGCCCATCTCGTCGAGTTTTTCCCTCGTGCCGAGGTACGTGTCCGCTCCTATCTCGTCCCGACGGCAGGCCGCCGACGCCACAAAAATCTCTTCTTCCCGTCCGGCGCGCCGCACTAAATCCTTCATGACAAACTCGGCCATCGGCGAGCGGCAGATATTGCCGTGGCAGACAAAAAGTATGTTAGTCATGGTTTTTCCTTAATATCTTTCAGGTAAGTTTCTCGAGATTAACCCGTTTCCCATACGGTTGATCCTTTCATTTATGTAATGATCGCGTTTGATTTCCATCGCAGCCTCCATTGAACATTTTAAGCAAAATGATCGATTTAGTTCAATGAAAGTATATCATGCGCGCGGCGGAAAAGAAAGGCTTCAATGGCCGGGGTTAGAACTCCCAATACAGACTAAATCCGCAGGCCGTCTTGTCGGCCTTGAACCCTTTCGGCTTATCAATCGGCGTTCCGATAAAAGCATCAAAGGACAGCCCCGAAATCTTGCCTCGGATCCCCAAATATGCTCCGGCCAGTGCTTTACCAAGGTTAAAGGCATCAGAGTCGCCCCAGGTTCTGCCATAATCCACCCCGATATACGGCTCAATATGGCTTTTCCTTAGCGGAAAGCCGACTTCATTCTTTATGACATAACCGTTTTCCGCCGCCAGGGTATTCGCTCCGCTGAAGCCTTTTACCGTATATCGCCCGCCGATAGAAAAATGATCTGCCGAATACAGCATGTTCGGCGTATATTGCCCCCGCATCACAAATTTATACCGCGCCTCGGCGCCAAAACACCTAAACGGCGTCCCATAGTACAAATTCCAGCCCCACATCTCATAACGCGTCGTCATGTACGCCGGATTGTGATCATCAAGCCCCGGCATGGCGCCCAAGATGGGGATCCCCTTTTGATAATAAACCAGGGCATCGATCATGCCGGTTCCGATATAATGCCTGTGATTGACGCCGATCTGATACGCGGTTGTCTGTAATTCCTGTACCTTGATCTCTTCATGATTCAAATAATTCCGCTTGTGCCGGTGCAGGATTTTCCCGATAAACTGTGTCCTGCTCTTACGGTCTCGATAGAGCAGCCGCTGCACACTGAACTCCCAGCTGCTGTTTTTGCTCTGCTGCGTGTAGGGAAGCAGGGCAGGGACCTCCTGCTCATACTCGCTGTAATAATGACTGATGCTAAAAGAATATTTCCTCCACGGAATACTGTAATAGAAGCTGTAATTCTTCGTGCCAAACGTATCCCGGCGTTCTGTATCATGGACGCCCGACACACTGAGGACATCGTTCAGCCCGGTAGGATTATACACCGAAAAATGAACAGCGCCCTGATGCTTTCCTGTAGCCGCCAATCCGCTGTCATCCCAGGAAATCCCGAGGCTCCAAGGCTTTACCCGCGTCACCTCCAAAACCACGATGCTTTTCCCCGGCGCCGTTCCCGGCTCCAAGTTCATCTTTACGTTCTGGCAGGGGACCTGCTTCATCTGCTCTAAGCCCTGATCCAGATCATACACATTCAAAATATCTCCGGGCGCACACGGAAAAACATTGCGCCATGTGCCGTATTTCTCATTGTCTGCGAATCGGATTTCCTCAATATAGCCGGGAAGCACCTGGAAAACGACATATTTCCCGGCGATATTCTGCTCGGGAAGAACCACCTGCGACGTGATAAAGCCCCGCTGTTTTAACCTCGTATTGAGCTTTTCCGCTAACAGCGACAAGCCTTTTGGCCCTATTTGCTGATGCTCGTATGGTTTCAATTCTCTTTTCAACCACTGAAAGCCTTTGCCGCCGTCGTCAATCACAAACGTATCCACCTGCATACGGTCTTTTTCTGCCGGCAATTCCCGTGGATTGTCAGCCTCATCCGGCTTTTCCGTGCCTGTCATGACGGATGGGGCCTCAACTCTATTCTGCTGCTCCGTCTCCTGCTGCCTTGCCCTTTGCTGCTGCTCCGTAACGTCAGGAGCAGGCGCGGATTGTGTAATTCCGGAGCATAACAGCAAACTTGCGGTAATGAAAGCAATTTTGAATTTCAACATCTTCAATCTCCCCTGCGCTTCGTGCCCCCAAACCATCATAGCAAAGCCTCTTTCCCGGCATAGCTGCCCGCCTGCTCGGTCACGCTCCGGTAGTCCGAGGAGGTCTTATTTTGTGTAAATATTTTTCCAATAATGAACAGAAAAAATAGTCACCCCATTATCGTTATGCTTTTCATATATATACATTTTCCCTTTTTCCCATATCCTTGTATTTTGATCACTTTGACTGTTTTTATACCCACTTTGCATTAAATATTGTTCGACTTTTTTGGTGTTATTCTTTTCTTGTATGCTTATTTCAGAGCAGAATGCTATTAACCGCCTTTCATTTCGATAAACGATCTCACAATTATTATCAACTATATTTTTTATTGTTTCTGATTCAAAAAGCACTTCCTTTTTTACAGTTTCATCAATATATGTATCATAGAAAATATATCCTATAGCCAGAGGCATGAATAAGCCGAGGACACCAGCGATTTTATGTCTCATGATGATATTTTTAATATCTTTGAAGATTTCAATGATCAATAGAGGCATCTTCTGCTCCTCCTAAATAAGTTATATCTCCTATTATGCCCAGATAGTCTTTGAGTGTGATCTCTCGTTCTTTCCCAAAAATCCTAATCTTCAATGAAAGGCCCTTCCTGTGGGCCTTTCATTTGGATCAACTACGCTTTTGGCATTTATTGAATCTTATCTTTTATGTATTCTATATTGATAATTGTATATTCCCCGTCATGATTTTCGCTAATTGAATATTTACCTTTCGCCCAAAGAGTATCATCAATTTTTTTATATCCACTTTCTGATAAATAATTTCGATATTTGTTGATACTCTCCCTATCATTATTAGGGATATATATTTCCGAATAAAAAGATATTATTTTTTCCTTACCTTTATAATCAACGACAGGATCTCCGCCTATATAGTTACGGATCTGCTCCGTTTCCACGATCACCGCGTCTTTAGTAGTTTCATCATAATATGTATAATAGATACTATACATAATCCAAAAGGGCAGGATCAGGATAAGGATATATTGAAATTTATATTGAGCTAAAGAATTCCGTATATATGACAATATATTTCTAAGTAAATATAATAATATGTTTTTTAATTTCAATTTCAATGCTGCTTTGTCCATTTTATAACTTCTCAAGCTGATTCAGGGTATCCTTCGTATCCCGTTTGAGGGCAGAGGCGTCCTGCTTCTGCTTTTCTGGCTTGGTTACGGTGATGGCTTCCGTTACGTCTCCTCATCCTCTATTTGGCAATACTTTCGGTCATCATAATCTTTTTTTAGGTCAATATAAAATATTAGCTTTGTGCTATCAAAGTCAGGCTCTCTTTTTGTTATAGGGTTAATGTCACTTTTTTTTTCGCCTAAAGAAAAAGACATCCAATAGGGGCCCTCTTTTTCAAAACAATAATGACACCATCCTTTTAAAATTGGGTCCGGAGAAAGGGTTTCCGAATAAAATCTGCCGATATATTTCCAGCCGTGTTTTTGAAATTCCCTTTTGTAATGCTTGACGATGTCTTTTTCGCTGGCTTTTTCATCAATATTGCAATTCCCAAAATAAAATCCTTTAGTTCTGGATCTCATTTTCATTTCTTTAGGAAGGAATTCGGTTCCATCCATGGATACAACTGCCGGAATAGCCGCCTGCATGTTGGCCATTCCCTCCGCATTCGCTTCATCATTAGATTGTACCTGTAATTTAAGGAAGCCGTATAATAAGAATATTTCTCCTATTACGATAAGACAATCCCTTAAAGTAATCTCTCTTTCTTTACCAAATATGTCAATCTTCAATCTGAGGTTCCTCCAATCTACGTTTTATCATATCCTCTACAAGTTCTGTCTTTCCATCTGATATCCCTATCTGAGGGAGCCCAAAGCCTCGTTTTAAAATTACTACTTTTCCTTCGTAGACACCGTTTCTAGGCATGGACAATCCACCTCCGATCCCCAAATAGGCTGTGATGCCGACACTTTCCCCAGTAAGAATGCTTTTTATTACATTTTTATTCGTCAAATCTACCTCCGGATCCAATGGAATAATTGTCAGCGCACATACTTCTCCACTGAGTGGCGCCGATAATCCTTTAGATACACCTATATCTTCTGCATGATAGACATTGCCATAGGTATCAATTACGGCTCCAGCGCCTACTCCAAGTCCTTTCGTTAAACCACCTTCTCCATTAATTACGAAGCCATGTATTGTTGATTTCGGTAATTTTGATACGTTGTTTAGAAATTCCTTTTCTATCTCTGCGATATTTTCCGGTGTGGGTTCTATCCCTCTTATTGCGCACATTTGTTCTCCATAGCTGCTATTTTCTATTTCTTCCTGTAATTCTTCTATGGTGTAACCAAAATCATTATTTCTAATCGCATTAATCGCAATAAAGGCCCCTAATTGAGCATTCCCTCCGGTGGCTTTGCTCATGGCGGCGCCTACGATCATGGCGATCCATTGGGCCTGGGCTTTGTCCCCCTTGCTGGCTTTCAGGATGGCCTGGGTCAGGTATTCCGTGGTGCCGCCGGTGATGGCTCCTGATGCGATGCTGCCGTTGGTCAGATCGGCCATGACGGCGCCTACGGCGGCATGGAGGGCGATTTTCTCCGGGCTGCCGTCTTTCCAGTGGTTCTTCTCGGCGACGACATGGATTCCGTTCGCCGCAAGCTCGCCAAAGAGAGCCGCGGTTTCTTGATTTTCTCTGATTTTTTCTATGTCGAAGATGGGATCCAATTTGTTCAGGGTCTCTTTTGTATCTCGATTAAGGGTCGATACATCCTGTTTCTGCTTTTCCGGTTTGGTCACGGTGAGGTTAAAACCTTCTTCGCTGGCGATGACGGCCTGCTGGGTCACGGCTCTACATCTTCTATTTTGCAATACTTGCGGTCATCATAATCTTTTTTTAGGTCAATATAAAACACTATTCTAGTTTTACCATAATATTTAAAATCATTGTTGCTATAACACAGATACATACAATACGCTCCCTCTTTTTCAAAATAATAATACCAATCATCTGAGTTTGCGTTCGGATGAATATCGTTCCAATAATACCTGCCTATGTATTTCCATCCGTATTTTTGAAATTCACTTTTATAATGTTTGATGATTTCCTTTCCACTGGCCTTCTCATCAATTTGACATCTCCCAAAAAATATTCCTCTGTCCCTTGATATCATTTTCATTTTTTCAGGAAGTGTTTCTGTTCCTTCCATTGACATGACAGCTGGAATTGCAGCCTGCATTTTAACAATTTCGTCATCATTAACATGGGCTACATGATATTGCAAAATTTTGGCAACGCAGAAAAACGCGATGAGTTCTCCAATAAAGATAAGACTACCCTTTAAAGTAAACTCCCTTTCTTTCCCAAACATTTCAATCTTCAATGAAAGGGCCCTCCTGTCTACCTGTCCGGTCACGACTCCTCATCTTCTATTTTGCAATACTTTCGATCATCATTGTCCTTTTTTAGGTCAATAGCAAATATTATTCTTGTTCCACCACCCTCTACAAATTTATCCATTTGTAAACAGAAATTCATACAATACTCTCCCTCTTTTTCAAAGCAATAATACCTTTCGTCTATATTTCTCTCCGGATGAATATCCTTCCAATAATACCTGCCGATGTACTTCCATCCATATTTTTGAAATTCACTTTTGTAATGCTTGACGATGTCTTTTTCGCTGGCCTTTTCATTAATATGACACCTCCCGTAATAAAATCCTCTGGTTCTGGATACCATTTTTATTTTTTCAGGGAGGGATTCGGTGCCATCCATGGAGACGACTGCCGGAATGGCCGCCTGCATTTTGGCCATTCCTTCTGCATTCGCCTGAGCATCAAAGTATACTTGTAATTCAATGAAGCCGTACAATAAGAGTATTTCTCCTATTACGATAAGACAGTCTTTGAGGGTGATTTCCCTTTCTTTCTCAAATATTTTAATCTTCAATGAAAGGGCCCCCCTGTCTGTAGGGTTAATTACGGCTCTACATCCTCTATTTTGCAATACTTTAGTTCCTCATTGTCTTTTTTTAATCCAATCTGAAATATTATTACCGTTCTGCCATCATATTTAATGGCATGTCCTGTTAAGCATAAAGATATAAAATACTCTTCCCCTTTTTCAAAACAATAGTACCATTCGTCTGCCTGTGAGTGTGGATGAGCATCCTTCCAATAAAATCTGCCGATATATTTCCATCCGTTTCTCGCGAATTCCCTTTTATAATGCTTGATGATGTCTTCTTTACTGGCTCTTTCATCAATCTGACCACTCCCCGAATAAAATCCTATGGTTCTGGATACCATTTCTATTTTTTCAGGAAGGGATTGGGTTCCATCCATGGATACAACCGCCGGAATGGCCGCCTGCATTTTAGCCACTTCTTCGGCATTCACCTGCTCTATGTAGCACGCATACAATTTCATGAGGCTGTATAACAAGAGGAATTTTCCTATGAAGAACAGGAAGCCCTTGAGCGTAAACTCCCTTTCTTTCCCAAACATTTCAATCTTCAATGAAAGGGCCCTCCTTCCTGCGGGTTTAGTCACGGCTCTACATCCTCTATTTTGCAATACTTTAGTTCCTCATTATCTTTTTTTAATTCGATATGCAATATTATTGTAGTTGTCCCGTCATAATTCATAGCATCTCCTGTTAAGCATAGAGAAATACAATAATCCCCCTCCTTTTCAAAACAATAGTACAGTTCGTCTGCCTTTGAGTTCGGATAAACGTCTTTCAGATAACATCTGCCTATGTACGTCCATCCGTTTCTCGCGAATTCCTTTTTATAATGCTTGACGATGTCTTCTTTACTGGCTCTCTCATTAATCTGGCATGTCCCTGAATACCTGCCTATGGTTCTGGATATCATTGCCATTTTCTCAGGAAGGGATTGGGTTCCATCCATGGATACAACCGCCGGAATGGCCGCCTGCATTTTGGCCACGCCTTCCGCATTCATCTGCTCTGTATAATACGAATACGATTCAAAGAAGACGCTTATTACGAATAGTTGTCCGATTACGATAAGACAGTCTTTGAGGGTGATTTCCCTTTCCTTCCCAAACATTTCAATCTTCAATGAAAGGGCCCTCCTTCCTGCGCTCTACGATCTTGTCTACAAGGTCTGTTGCTCCTATCCCTACCCCGATCTGAGGGCTACCGAAGCCTCGTTTCAAAATTACTGCTCTTCCTTGGTATTCACCACCCACAGGGGCAGACAATCCCCCGCCAACCCCCGCATAGGCTGTGAGGCCGACACTTATCCCGGTAAGAATTTCCTTTATAACTTTGTCATTCAATTTCAGTGTACTATCCAAAGGAATGATCGTTATGGCGCACACCTCTCCATTGATCGGCGTCGCTATGCCTTTGGATACACTGCCATCTCCAGTCGCATAGGGGTTACCGTTTGCATCCAGTAAGACTCCGGTACCTAACCCTGCGCCCTTGGCCAATCCGGCGGATCCGTAGACCATATAGGCGTGGATTTGTAAATGCCTGCTTTCTTCTATTTTGTCTAAAGCAATATTCTCTATCTCCGCGATATTTTCTGGGGTGGGGTCTATGCCTTTGATTTTGCAGAGTTGTTCTCCCCATTCATTATCTCTTAAGAGTTCCTGCAGTTCCTCTTTGGTATAGAGTTCATTATTCTTAATCGCATT
>ERZ773054.384-NODE-384-length-35620-cov-13.107325_pt1 | contig 35620 bp, 32 predicted proteins | sample MGYA00580630_ERZ773054 | MGnify/ENA primary metagenome ERZ773054 (study PRJEB29015, sample SAMEA2737994) | human oral metagenome | biome: human oral; feature: human-associated habitat; material: dental | place: China | collected 2115 ... | reverse complement strand
GAGCAGTGGAACAAGCTGCGCTTCATCAAAGAGATCGCAGAATCCGTCTGGAAGTAAATTCTCCATAAAGAAAAAAGCGGCATCACATCGTCAATAGTGAACGATATGATGCCGTTCCTTTATGCGTATTTACTTGATAAACCCGACCTGCTTGCAGATCTCCGCGCACGCTTTTTCCTTGCGTTCGTTGAAGATCACCTTGTTCTCCTCAAAGAGGTTGCGCCCATGGCTGTCGATGGAGACGATCAAGAGACTGAATTCCTTCGCCTCGCGCCTTCAAAACGTCTCTATCATCTCAATTGATATGCTATTCTAAGTACACGAATACGAAAATTTCTATTTTGCTTATATGTCAGAAAGCTTGCTTATCATACCGAATTGGTATACACTTATACTCTATTGTTGTAATTATTTTTTTGAGGGTTACAAAATGGAAGATAGACCATATATTATACGAGAGTTTGACAAATGCTGCTCCATTACAGATATTATACGAGCTCAAAATCTAGCTTTGATAAACAAGGTATTGGAGCAAAAAATCATTGAAGCAAATTCTTACATCGCTACACAACTTGAGCTCCCCTTGGCGAGCAAGCTATTCTATCTAAAGAGGCTGCGCATTGTTGAAGGAGAACCGCGTTCTGTTGAAAATAATTATTTTAACCTCGACGAGGTGCGCGGCATGGAAACTATAGATTTTAATAACATCTCGTTTTTTTCTGAGGTATATAAGCATAAAGGCATCCGTAAGCTTCGGTCGGAACAGGAAATATTGATTGTTGAAGCCGATGACGAAGAACGCAAGCTTTTACAGCTAAACGAGAATGACCAAGAAATCATGTTGATCAAGGGCGTAAGTATAAAGGAGGATAACAGGCCGTTCGAGTATTTCGAGATATCCAGCGACTTGGAATTCTACAGATTTAGGAGCGCTTCAAGATTATGATAAAGTCAATATACCGACAATTGATGGACAGTATAAAAAGAAAAATACTTTCGGGAGAGCTTGCTGTTGGTGATAAGCTCGAATCCGAACGCGATATGTCCAAAAAATATAACATAAGTCGTATGACGGTTCGGAAGGCACTAAAGTTTTTGGAGAATGAAGGGGTTTTGGAATCCATACGTGGCAGCGGAACATATGTAAAGAGTCTGCCAAAAGACAACGATGCAATTTTTTTGGGAGACCAGAACGATATCTTATCTTTAACCATGCAGATCCGACAAAAGGGAATGAGATCGTCAAGAGTTGTACTGTCAATGCAGAGAGTTAAACCGAAAGATGAAGTGAAGATCGCTTTTCCAAATGAGAATAGCGTTTATGAAATCATCCGAATGGCTCTGATAAATGATACTCCTTATGCCATGCAAAAACATTATCTCCCATGCAGTTTGTTTAACGATGCAGAATGTTTCGATTTTCAGAAAGGCTCCCTGTACGCGTATATGCAGGATCGAGGGTACCGCCCTCAAACAATGACTTCCTACTTGCGAATCGCGCCACTACCGGACGAATACATGGAAATCATGAAGGTACCAAAGGGGAAAAAGTTTCTATTATTTAATTATTACGGATACAGCGATCAGCAGAAGCTCGTCGAGTATACGATTTCATTTCATCATCCTCAATATACAAAATTTAAATTCGTCACAAACATTTATTTGGGTGAATAAAGTGTTTGTTAGAAGTATTTTCGACATGCAGCAAAATTTTAGAATCTCTCGTAAAATGTAGCACCTTCAAGAAATTTGATTTGAAAGGGGCTGTTGCACGAAACAAACGTACAGCAGCCTTATTTTTGTGTAAAAATACAGCAGCCAGCATATTCAAAGATCGGCTGCCAACCTAAAATAAGAGTACGGTAAGTAAAATAACAACGAAAAGGGGAGACGAACATGCACGGATACATAAGCCGTCTTTATTCGTGTCCCATTTTTTCACTGTTCTGAGAGACGTTTCCTCTGTCGTTTTGAGATTGCTCTATTCTATGAAGATGGCTATGATGCGAAAACTATTTTGCCCTTGTACAACAGCCTCTGTTTGTTATACGATACAGCACCTAAAAAACAATATATGAAAAATAGTCTAAAAATAGCAAGAAATCACTTGATAAATTCTGATTTATGTGGTATTTTATCAACAAGTGGTATATATAGTGTACCACTTGTTGAAGGAGGAGAGATCATGACGTTATTACAGGCTGTATTAATCGGGTGTGTGGCCGCACTGACGAAGATCGAGGGAGGCTGGTTCGGCGAATCAAAGCTTCGCGAACCCATTGTCACTGGATTCTTGGTCGGACTGATTCTCGGTGATGTTGAGAAAGGCTTGATTATCGGTGCACAACTTCAGCTGATGTGGATGGGCGCAGTCAATATAGGGCCTACAGCGCAGCTTGACATTGGTACTGGCGGCGCAATCGGTGCAGCAGCTGCGATTGTCTCGGGCGCTGGAATCGAAACTGCAATCATGTTCGGTATTCCAGTTTCCATCCTGATGCAGTTCTTGGCATCATTGCTCATGACTGGTTATTCAGGATTTATGGCAAAAGTCGAAGCTGATATTGATCATGAAAAATTCGGCTCCATTTCATTCTATCATTACCTCGTCGGAATTTGCGACTTTACGATGTATTTCGTACTTACAACCGTGGCAATGTACTTTGGAAACGATGCAATCAACATCATTGTCAGCTCCTTGCCGGATTGGGCAAACAACGGCCTCAAAGCCGTATCAGTCATGCTTCCTTGCGTAGGTTTCGCACTTCTTTTGAATATTATCATGGAAAGAAGTTTGGCCCCATATTTTATCCTAGGTTTCGTCCCTGCGGCATTTGTCGGAAAAGATTTGAACATGATTGGAATTGTTTCTTGTGCTTTTGCGATTGCCATGATCATTTTCTGGATTCGTTCGTCGGCCGACAATTCCGTTGTAACCCCTGCTTCAAATGCAGGTGATGAGTGGGAGGATGATTAAGATGGCAAGCGATGTTATGAACGAAGAATACGGCATCACCAAAAAAGATTTTCGAGGAGTTTTTTGGAGATCCTTCACACTACTCGGGTCGATGAACTACGAACGTATGGAGGCATTGGGCTTCCTGTACGCGATCTTTCCTATACTGAAAAAAATCTACAAAGATGACATACAGGGGTTGAAAAATGCCTGTCATCGACATATGGTAGCGTTTAACATGACCGTTGCCCCCTCACCATTTGTCATGGGCATTGCAATCGCTATGGAGCAAATGGCAAAGAAGGATAAAAATTTCGACCCATCTTCCATTAATGCGGTCAAAGTATCATTGATGGGGCCTTTGAGCGGCATCGGCGATACATTCTTCTGGGGAATTTTTCGCATATTGGCCTGCGCCATTGCAGTCGGTTTCGCACAACAGGGCAGTGTTTTAGCTCCGATTATCCTCTTATTGCTTTTCAACATACCGAACTTTCTAACACGTTGGATCACTCTGGACTTGGGCTACCATAAGGGAAGTACATTGCTTTCTGAGATGGAAAGAACCGGCAAGATGAAGCTCTTTACACACTGTGCTGGAATTGTCGGCGTAGCGGCGATCGGCTGTTTGATTGCACTCTGGGTGCCGATTAGCTGTCCCGCAACTTTCGTGGTCTCAGACAACGAGATCTCTCTACAGAAGTACTTAGACGACATCATGCCATGTTTGCTCCCTTTGGCAACAACGTTGAGTCTTTTCGCCTTCTTACGGAAAGGAAACAAGGCGATTCACGCAATTTTAATCGTTGTAGTCGTGGGTTTTATTCTGGGTGTTCTTGGCCTCGTTGCTTAATGATATTCCCAAGAAGTTAGGGAAACGCTGATAAAATGAAGGCTACTGGCTTGGTGTAAATTTTCCGTCCAAACGAGCAGAAAAACCGGACATATAGCAAGAGCTATACGGTGGATATGCTGACATCGTTCAGGAAAAGGATCTGCCAAGATGATAGAGATAAATTTATCAGCGATTCCTTGAACGCCCCCATTGGGAGATATTGTTATAGCAACACATAGAATTCCGATACACTGTCTTGCTGCATCACAAAAGCACGGAAGTTCACTTTCCATGAAGGAACTGCAGAATTTAGGGAGGAGTTTGTAATGGCTATTGTTGAGGTGAGAATTGACGACCGTTTGATTCACGGACAAGTCGTAGGCTACTGGGTACCACAGTTCAAGGTGGAAAGGATTTTGATTGTGGACGATGAGATCGTAAACGATGAGATTCGTAAAAATGCGTTGAAGTTTGGCTGCCCAGCACAGTGTAAGCTCTCTATCTTCGGTGCTGCAAAAGCGGCCGAAAAATTAAATCGTAAGATTGATGAGGGCGTAAGGGTTATGCTCCTGTGTAGGACACCTCAACCTTTTGTAGATCTAGCGGACAATGGCTATCTTGTCGATCACATTACAATCGGGAATATGTCTACAAAGGCGAACGCCAAACATATTCATAAGAATATATTTGTCTCTCCGGAAGAGTGTGCGGCGTTTAACTGGTTGGCAGATAAAGGTGTGCAGCTGTCCATTCAGTATACACCTGTCGATACAAAAATAGATGCAACAAAGCTTTTCAGATAGGATAAGTTTGTCGCATGATACGTGACGAAAAGGAGGTCTAAATTGATCGGATTCATTGTCAGCGGGCATGGCGGGTTCGCAACTGGAATGATGGCGGCACTTAAGCTCATCATGGGAGAACAACAAAACTGTATCGCTGTTGATTTTCCAGAGAATGATACCAAAACTGAAATTGAAACAAATATGAGAAACGCCATTCATAGTCTTTCACATTGCAAAGAGATTATCATCTTTTGCGATTTACTTAGCGGTACCCCTTTTAATACAGCCATTACGGAAGCGCTGAACGCCGACCATATCCAAGTGGTATATGGCACGAATCTAGGCATGCTGATGGAAAGCATACTCGCAAAAGATAATGAATTTGCAACGGCCAAAATAATTGCCGCAAATGCGGTAAACAGCGGTAAGAATGGTATAGGTATCTTTGATGTAAAATTTGCTGCCGATGATGACGATTTTTAATGGGCGGAAGGAGTATCGATATGGCTAAGAGCATAATGTGGAATTATATGCATGAGGAAAAAGAGCTGCTAAGTAGTCTTTTGAGGAGCAGCAATGTAAAAACGTCGATTTCGCATTTGGATAAGATTGAGGCTCTGTATATCGTTGCGCACGGCAGCTCTTATAATGCGGCGCATGCTGCGGCTCCATTCATTATGAGAAAGGCAGGGGTTCGCGTCTATGTTTATACACCCTCCGCATTTCGCTATAACGCTCTTGCCCTCCCGTTGGAAAACGTGTCAAATACATTGGTGTTGGGAATCTCTCAGACGGGAACAAGCCGCGGCATACTAGAGGCACTGGATTATGCGAATAGCCTAGGGTTCAAATTGATTGGTATTACAAATGAAAAAAATTCCCCGATCACTCAAAAAACAGATTTAACTTTTTACCTGGAATGTGGTGAAGAAAACAGCAATGCCAAGACGAAGGGATACAGTGCCACCATTTTAACACTCCTGATTTTTGGATTGGAAATCGGTTTCTTGCGCGGAAAAATGACACCTGCTGAAAAAGCCGCACAGTACAGTGAATTGCAAAAGCAGATTGATGAAATTGATTCCGTCATAGAAGATACTGTCGCATGGTGCACCAAGAATAACTATGGTAAGGAAATCGACAACATCTATATGGTTGGCAACGGCATGAATTTCGCTACGGCTATGGAAGGCCAATTGAAAGTCATGGAAACTTACTGCATACCGACAATGTTCAATGATATCGAGGAGTTTTCGCACGGAATGCACCGCTCCTTGAATCCGAAATCTCATGTTATTCTACTCAATACAAAGATTGACTGCGACTTGATGAATAAGACTTTTGCTTATCTGAAAAGCAAAGCTATCGACGTTTTGATGGTAAACGCACAACCCCCTAAAAAAGACGATGCTGTTATCAACATCAGTGATTACGCCGACACTTCCTCTATATTCTTGATGACGGCAGCGATACAAGCCATTTCCGTCTACATCCCCGAAACAAATGGGCTAGACCCCAATAGACCCGCGAACGATGATTATACCGATTATGTAGAAACTCGTGTGTAAGGATTATGAAACTATGTTAAAAGTGATCAAAAAAGATACCTATGAAGATTTATCCATGGCTGCTTTTGAGGTCTTAAAGGCTGTCATAACTGCAAATCCACACGCAACACTAGGACTCGCGACCGGTGACAGTCCCTTGGGCTTGTACAAGGAAATGATTAGGGATTTTAGAGACAACGGCACTTCGTATAAGAATGTTCGTACTTTTAATCTGGACGAATATGTCGGACTTGAAAAAGATCATCCCGCCTCTTATTGGACATTTATGCATAAAAATCTATTCAAGTACATCGATATTTCGAGCGAGAATGTACACATTCCTGCAGGTTTAGGCGATATCGAGGAGAACTGTCGCGTCTATGAGGCTGCTCTCAAAAAAAATATTATTGATCTTCAGGTACTTGGCATCGGCTCGGACGGGCACATCGGTTTTAATGAACCTGGGGTATCCTTTGATAGCGAGACACATATCACGAAGCTTTTGGAACAAACCAGAAAAGATAATGCGAGATTCTTTGATGGTGATATTACAAGAGTACCAACACACGCGATTACAATGGGGATTGCCTCTATCATGCGTACAAAAAAAATCCTGTTGCTTGCAACAGGAAAGAACAAGGCAGATGCAGTTTACGGTATGCTGAAAGGAGAAAAAACAACGAGTTGCCCAGCAAGTATCTTACGAGACCACCCAAATGTCATTGTTATTTTGGATAAAGAAGCTTCGACTCGAATTTAAATCATTAAACATTGAGGCTGTTGCATGAAATCAACATGCAACAGCCTTTTTATCTTGTACCAGACTTCTTGCGTTTACTTCACAACATCCCCGTGCCAGTTGTTGATGCCGCCCATCTCGACGATATTCGTGTAGCCCATGTCGGCGAGCTTCTGCGCCGCCTGCTGGCTGCGTGCCCCGCTGCGGCAGTAGACGAAGATCTTCTGCGCCTTGTCGGGCAGTTCCTTCGGCGGGGTCGTATTGATCGACTCGTTCGGAATGTTGATGGCGTTTGGGATATGTCCATCTGCGTATTCCTTCGCCGTCCGCACATCCACGAGCAGATACCCCTGCTCCGCCGCCATCATCTTCGCCGCCTCATCCGAGCTCACACGCTGAAATGCTGCCATGCTTTGCTCCTTTCCTCCGTTTGTCTCGGAAGACTGCGCACTGCCGCAGCCACAGATCCCAAGCGTCAACACAATCAAACAAAGAACCATAAATAATTTACGCATAGATACCTCACATTCAAAATAAATTATTTCTCGATCGCGCCGTGCCAATCCTGAATGCCGCCCATCTCGACGATATTCTTATACCCCATGTGGGCGAGGCGATTGGCGACGTTCATACTGCGAACGCCCTTGACACAGTAGACGAAGATCGTCTGATTCCGGTCGGGCAGTTCCTTCGGCGGTGCCTCGCCGAACCGCTCCATCGGAATATTGATCGCGTGCGGGATATGCCCCTGCGCAAACTCCTCCGGTGAGCGTACGTCGAGAATCAGATAGTCCTGCGTCTGCTGCATGAGCACCTGCGCCTCATCGGCGGTGATGCGCCGATACTCTGCCTGCTCCTTCCGCTCATCCGCCGTGTCCCCGCCACAGCCTGCGATGGCAGATCCCATCACGATGAGCAATAGCGCCGCCAAGATCTTTCCCATAGATTTCCCCCCAATCTCTCTGCCGCAAGTACGGCAATCTATCGAAAGAACACCATGATCATACCGCCGACCGTCGGCAGCGCGACAATCCAGAACCGCAGCACGGGCAGGGGCGCAAGATGTGTCAGCTTCGCCCCAAAGAACGAGCCGACGGAGAGCGCAGCGAGGGTCTGGATGAAGAGCCACGGCTCGAGCTGCCCGTAGAGGATATAGCCGATGCCGCCGCTGATCGAGATTGGGACAATAATCATCATTGTCGTCCCAATCGCCTGCAGAAGCGGTACGCCAAAGACCACCATGAGGGCGATCTGGATGTACGCCGCAGAGCCGATGCCGAACGCACCCGAGAGCACGCCGCAGAGAAAGCCGACGGGCAGCCCGTAGAGATAGAGCCGCCGCCCCGTCAGGAGTTCCTCGCGCACGTTGATCTGCCGTCCGAGCCATTCCGCCTGATAGATGCGCAGATAGAGGAGGAACGCGCTGGAGAGCAGCATCACCCCCGTAAAGAGGCTCAGATTCGGTGCCTCGATGTGGTTTGAGAGGACGGCACCGATGAGCGCTCCAACGAGCCCACCCGTACCCAGTACAGCGCCCGTCAGCGGCACGACCTCGCGCTCGCGGTAGTGGCTGACCGCACCCGAGAGCGTGGTGAATGCCATCGAGCCGAGCGCGGCGGCGAGCGCCTGATGAATCGGAACGCCGAAGCCCACCACGAGCAGTGTGATGATGACGCCGCTCCCGCCTGCACCGACAAAGCCAATGATGCCCCCCATGAGGAGCATGGATAAAAAAAGCATAGCATTCTCCCCTTGGGCACAGCAGCACTGCACCCTTCCCCCATAAACACAAAAGGAGCTGCACAGCAGCTCCTATCTATTACCGTTGGTGACGCCTATGGGATTCGAACCCATGAACCCGCCGTGAGAGGGCGGTGTCTTAACCACTTGACGAAGGCGCCACATATGTCAACAGGAGATACTATATCATGGAATCAGGAAAAACGCAAGCACTTTTTTACGTCATACATCATGCCGAAAGCTGTGCCAGTGCGGCTTTCAGGCGTGCAAGCCCCGCCTCCCTGCCGAGGATGGCAAGGATCTCCGTCGCGCCGCCCGGCGTGACCGCCTGCCCCGCTGCGGCAATGCGCAGGATCCACATGACCGTGCCTTTCTTCCAACCTTCGCGCTCAATGCACTCCTCAAGCAGTGCGTAGAGCAGATCATTCTCCCACCGCTCTGCAGGCAGCGCTGCAAGAATCTCAATGAGCACGGGCAGGAGTTCCTTTGCCGCGTTGACGGTCACCTTGTTGCGTTTGTTCTCGTAGAGTGCGGCATCAAAGGGCGGTGTCTCTATGAGGAACGCGATCGCGGGGCGCACGTCGGAGAGCTTCGTGACGCGTGTACGCAGGAGGCGTGCAATCGCTCCCCACTGCTCTGTGAGATGTGCGGGCAGTTCCCCCGCATAGGAACGTGCCGCTTCGGCGAATTCCTCATCCGTCATCGCCTTGAAGTACTCCCCACTCATCCAGCCCAGCTTGTCATAGTCAAAGACGGCGGGCGACTTCGAAAGCCCCTCGAGCGAGAATGATTCGATCAGCTCATCCATCGAGAAGATTTCCTGATTCGTCGTCTTCGGATTCCAGCCGAGCAGTGCGACATAGTTCACAATTGCCTCGGCGGGATAGCCCATCTTCACGAGATCGTCGAAGCTCGTGGCGCCGTGGCGCTTCGAGAGCTTGCTCGTTTTGCCCGTCGCGTCGTCGCGCCCCATGACGGGTGCGAGGTGGACGAACACGGGGGCCTCCCAGCCGAACGCCTCGTAGAGGAGGACATGCTTCGGCGTGGAGGTGATGAACTCCGTCCCACGGATGATATGCGACACCCTCATGAGGTGGTCATCAATGACATTTGCAAAGTTGTACGTCGGCATGCCGTCGCGCTTGAGGAGCACCTGATCCTCAAGCTCCGTATTCGGAATCGTGACATTGCCGTGGAGCACATCATAGAACGTCGTCTCTCCGACAAGCGGCATCTTCTGGCGGATGACATACTCCTCGCCGCGTGCAAGATGTTCCTCCACCTCTTCCGCGCTGAGGTCACGGCAGGTACGCGGATAGCCGCCGAACGACTTCGCTCCGTCTTCGGGTTCCGCCTCCTCCGAATGATTGCAGAAGCAGCGGTAGGCGTGCCCGCTCGCCACAAGCTGCTCGGCGTATTCCTTGTAGATCGCCATCCGTTCGCTCTGCACGTAGGGGCCGTAATCTCCGCCGATCTCATCGGGGCCCTCGTCCGGCACGATCTTCGCTGCATCCAGCGTGCGGCGGATGAAGTCCACCGCATCCGCAACGTAGCGATTCCGGTCGGTATCCTCAATCCGCAGGATAAATGTCCCGTCATTTGCACGCGCAAACAGATAGGCGTAGAGCGCCGTGCGCAGATTCCCGATGTGCATATAGCCCGTCGGGCTCGGTGCAAAACGGGTGCGTATCTCCGTAGTTGTCAACGTATTTCCCCCAGTCTCCAATCCTTTTCAGCCGCGCAGATAACTGCACAGAGCGCGGAACATAATGAGCGAGCTCATCGCACCCGGATCCTCGATGCCGATACTGCGTTCACCGATGAGCGCAGCGCGTCCCCGTCGCGCTGCAATCGTCTTTGTGTACTCCGCCCCCGCACGACCTGCGTTCAGGGCATCCTCAAGGCACTCGCGCAGGCTCTTCCCGTCCGCATTCTCCGTTCGAAATGCATCGCGGATCGGGATGAGCGTATCGAGCATGGTTTTGTCACCGCGTTCGGCATGTCCGCGCCGCTGGATCGCATCGATCCCTGCGGTAAAGAGCCTTTCGAAGCTGTGTACATCGAGCCGTGTTTGATGATTCACCGCTTCGCCGGCACGCACAAATGCAATGCCGTAGAGGGGGCCTGCCGCTCCGCCGACATTCTCGATAAATGCGCGCCCAATGTGGTGGAGAACATCCTCAACCGGTGCATCGGCAGGCAGTTCCGCGAGGCGCTCCTCCGCCGCCGTAAACCCGCGCGCCATGTTCAGACCGTGATCCCCGTCGCCGGTCTTCGCATCCACCGCCGTGAGGTAATCCTTCTGCGCCATTATTGCGGTGATGACTGCATTCACCGCGTCACGAACATTTGCCATCTCCATCGCACCAGCTTTCCCTGTAAGTTAGAACTTTCCATATTCTCACGTATATTATAGCACGGGATTTTCTCAAGGAAAAGAGGGGGAACATATTTCGATGAAGTTTTCCGAAAAGACAGATTTCAAATTGTTGAAACAAATTGTTGCTCCTCAATTTGTCAAGTCTTGCGGCTGATTTTTTTTTATGCTATCATAATGCCAAGAAGGTGCGCCTTAGATGTGCGTATGCCTTAGCAATGTCTAACCTACAGATCTTTTAGGGAACCCGAATTGATTCCGGTAAACGCGATGCGCTTCGGTGAACGCGCCAGCCGGACTTAGGGTACCCACCTGCTTTACGCAGGTATAGACATATAAGTCATACGGCATTTCAGACCCCTCTCTTGTGGTCAGAGTGGAACTGCCCGCGCGGCGGCTCCGTTCTGACCTTTTTGTATGCGGTGCACGGCAGGATTTTTCTGAAAAGAAACGAATAAGTAAAATAGTATACGTTAGTTTTCAAGGGAGATCGAAATGCCGGATCTGGATAAGACAAACGAAGAAATACACACAGACACACCCGCGAAGAAGCGCGGCCGCCCGAAAAAACGCGTGCAGGAGGAGCCGGAGGACACGTCGGCAAAAAAGCGCGGCCGCCCCAAGAAGAGCGATGCGGGTGCCGTGCAGGCCGCACCGCGCCGCGAGCGCCCAACGGAACTCGTCTTCGCGCTCGACATCGGCACGCGCAGCGTCATCGGCATTGTCGCCGAGCAGCGGGAGGGGCTCCTCCACATCCTCGCCACCGAGCGCTTGGAACACAAGACGCGTGCCATGCTCGACGGACAGATTCACGACGTGCCGCAGGTCGCCGCCATCATCCGCGAGGTCAAGCGCCGCCTCACCGAACGCACAGGCGCACTGAACAGTGCGGCGGTCGCAGCGGCGGGGCGCGCACTCTATACCATGACCGCCGAGGCGGATCAGGACATCACGGGCACGATCACGCCCGCACAGCAGCGCGACCTCGACTTCGCAGGTGTACAGGCAGCACAGCGAAAGCTCGCGCACTCCCATACGGTCGACGACCCGACGCGTTACTACTGCGTCGGCTACAGCACGATCCGCTATACCCTCGACGGCAATGAGCTCAAGACGCTCGTCGGTCAGCGCGGCAGACACGCACAGGCAACGGTCATCGCAACCTTTCTCCCGCGTCAGGTCGTGGACTCCATGCAGTCCGCGCTGCGCGAGACACACCTAGAGATGCGTGCACTCACCCTTGAGCCGATCGCAGGCATCAACGTGCTCATTCCGCCCACGATGCGCCATCTGAACCTCGTCCTCGTCGACATCGGTGCAGGCACCTCGGATGTCGCCATCACGCGCGGCGGTTCGGTCATCGCCTACGGCATGGTGCCGATGGCGGGCGATGAGATCACGGAGGCAATCTCACGCGAGTACCTCCTTGACTTCAACATCGCAGAGGACATCAAACGCAAGGCGGCGGACGGACAGGATGTCTCGTTCACGGACATTCTCGGCATGAAGCTCTCACTCACCGCCGAGCAGGTCGTCACTGCCATCCGCCCGGGGGTTGAGATCCTGGCAAATGCGATCGCAAAGCAGATCCTAGAACTCAACGGCGAGCCGCCGCAGGCGGTCATGCTTGTCGGCGGCGGCGCACTCACGCCCATGATGCCCGAGCTCGTCGCAACGGCACTCGGCATTCCCGCGGCACGCGTCGCGGTGCGGCAGCCCGAGGAGGTGGACGGCGTTGCGGAACTCCCCGCAGAGCTCCACGCCCCCGATGCGGTCACGCCGCTCGGTATTTTGAAGATCGCCTCCATCAATACGCTGCATTTCCTGGCCGTCTGGATCAACGACATCGAGTACAGCCTCTTCAACTTCCGTGAGCTCAACGTCTCCGATGCCCTGCTTGCCGCCGGCATCAGTCTCAGAAAGTACAACGGACGTCCCGGCATGGGGCTCATGATCACGGTAAACGGTGAACGGCGCAGCTTTCCCGGCACGATGGGCACGCTCGCACAGATCACAATCGACGGCAAGAGCGCGAGCCTCGACTCGCCCATCCACGACGACTGCCGCATCAAACTCGTCGCAGGCGAGAACGGCACGCAGCCCGAGGTGCGCCTCAGTGAGATCATCGGCACGATTGACAGCTATATGGTCTCCCTCAACGGCGAGGAGACGACCGTTACTGCGAGCATTCTCGTCAACGAGATCGCCCCCGAGGGAGATCCCATCCTGCGCGACGGCGACGTGATCGTCTCGCGTCGTGAGCGCACATTGGGTGAGGTGCTGCGCGCGGCAAACCTCCCGCCCACAGGACGGCGCATCTCTTATACGCTCAACGGCGAAGCACGACGCTTCTCCACCCAGCCACGGATCACACTGAACGATACTCCCGCGCCGCTCTCCACCGTACTGCACGAGGGCGATGTCATCGAGTACGAAGAAACCGCCATTCCAACCGTTGAATCCGTGCTTGACCTCTCTGCGGCCTCCTACGCGACCATCACCTATGAGGGCAGGGAGCACCGCGTGCCCGCCTCCGGGTTCTCCCTCTCGATCAACGGACATGAGGCAACCGCCGGCACCGTGGTCGAGGACGGTGCCGTGATCGTCTATCAAAAGGGCATGGGCAGCGCGAACGTGAGCGAGGCACTGCTCGCAGTCGGCTTCACGCCGCCGCCCGCAACCAGCCGCGTCACCTTCACCATCCTCGTCAATGGGAACAAAGCGGACTTTACAAGTCCGATCCGCACCGGCGACACCTTGGAGGTGGCATTCACGCCCCTCGAGTCGCTGAATGCCGCACCTGTGCCGACGGATGAAAACGGGCCCGCAGCCAGTGCCATTCTCGGCAGCATCGCTGCGCGTGCCCCCTTCACGCAGGAGGCCGCCCCCTCTGCAGATACGGCAGACGATACGCCGCAGCAGGAGGTATCCGCACAGAGCGGCACCGTCTCCATTGACGCCCTCATGCGCTACGATTGACTGCGGCACCATAAAAGGGTGTGTTGTAGGAAGCCAACGGCCTCGTACAACACACCCTTTTCACATCGATTCCTCCCGCACGGATTTCCAACGATCGTGCAGCCAGAACCAGTCCTCGGGGTAGGTTCGGATCCATTCCTCAATGCGTTTGTTGATGATCTGTGTCACACGCTTTACATCTGCCGCGCGGTCGTCCGTTTTTTCGACCAGGATGCCGGGCTCGACGGTCAGGGTATGATGCCCGTTCGGCGCACGATGGATATAGACGGGGAAGATCGGCACGCCGCAGCGCCGCGCAATCGCAGCGGCTCCTGTAAACGCGTTCGTCCGCTGCCCAAAGAAGTCGATGATGACGCCGTCGCGCAGCGACGGATCCTGATCGCTGATAAGACCAATGATCCAGCCCTCATCAATCATGCGAAACATCTCGCGCACACCCGAACGATAGGTGATGTGCATGCCGACAAGAGTACGGTATTCGTTGATGAAACGATCCATCCCCGCCGAGCTCTGCCTCTTTGCCACGCCGACGATGGGAAGCCCCGCACAGGCGAATGCGCCGCCCATGAGCTCCCAGTTGCCGCTGTGCGAGGTGGCAAAGACCGCACCATGTCCGCCGGCGACTGCTGCGCGCACCTCATCCATGGCACCCGTGATCGTAACGTAGTCATGCATACGCTGCTTCATGACAGGAAAGCGGAGTACCTCCATCAGCATGGGGCCAAAGCGAAGCGCACTCGCGCGTGCGATGCGCGCGGCCTCCGCCGCAGGAACATCGAGACAGCGCATGATCTGCTCCCTTGCGAGCGTTTTGCGTTTTGCCGGAACAAAGATCCATGCAAGCCGCGCAAGACACTCACCGAACACCATCGCAGCGCCGTGCGGCAGGAGGCAAACAAGGCGGCTGAGCACCTTCATCGCATAGTAGGAGAGCATCTCAGTCCTTCCCACGCAGCCCCTCGATCTCTTTTTCGAGGGCTTTTATTTTTTTTACCATCTCCGGCAGACGGCGAATCGCCGCCTGTACACGCAGCCATTCCGCATGGGGCTGCACGGGGAATCCTGCGCAGAAAACGCCCTCGGGCATATCACCGATGATGCCGGAGCGTGCCGCGTAGACCGAATTCGCCCCGATGTTGATGTGCCCGACCGTACCGACCTGTCCGCCGAACGTGACATTGTGTCCCACCTTTGTCGAGCCGGAGATGCCTGTCTGGGCGACGATGAGACAGTTCGCACCGATATTGCAGTTGTGTCCGATGTGCACAAGGTTGTCGATCTTCGTGCCCTTTCCGATGACGGTCGCACCAAGGGTTGCACGGTCGATGCCGACGTGTGCGCCGATCTCCACATCATCCTCGATGACAACGCCGCCGACCTGCGGCACCTTTGTATGCACCCCCGCTTCGGTCGTAAAGCCGAAGCCATCGGCACCGATCACGGCGCAGCTGTGGATCGTACAGCGTGCTCCGACGCGGCAGTGTTCGCGCACGGTCGCACTCGGATAGATGACCGTGTGGTCGCCGATCTCACTGTACTGTCCGATATAGGCATGGGGATAGACGGTCACGCCCGCACCGATCACGGCATGGTCGTCGATATAGGCAAAGGGCAGAATGGTTACGCCCGCCCCGAGCCGAACATCGGCTCCGATATAGGCCTCATCGCTCACCCCGACGGCATGCTCCGTCGGCGGGGTATAGATGGTCAGCAGTTTGGCAAAGGCGGCCTTCGGATCCTCGACGAAGATGACCGTGCCGTCAAAGCCCTCCGTTCCCGTCGGCAGAAGCAGAGCCTCCGCCTTTGCCGCCCGCGCCTCCTCCATGTGGGGTGGTACCGCAAAGGCAAGGCTCCCTGCCCCCGCCTCATCGAGCGCGGCAAGACGCCGGATCACGCGCGTACCATCACCGCTGACTGCACCGCCGATGAGTTCTGCGATCTCATTGACTGTCTTTTCCATGCTTCCTGCCCCTTTATTGGAGTTTGCCGATCACTTCATCGGTGATATCCGTGCTGCCCACGAGTACACTTGGATAAGGCTGTGCACCGTCCTGCATCACAACGTCCAGATGCTTCTCCTTCGCAATGTCCTGTACCGCAACATTCAGCTTCTGTTCGAGCTGGATGCTATACATCTGGTTCAGCCCCGCCAGTTTGCGCTGGGTCTCCATCTGCAGCTGCTGTGCCTCCTCTGCCGTCATGTTCGGGTTGGACGCGAACTTCGCCTGTGCCTCCTGCTGCGCCTCCATGAGCTTTTCGTTGGCTTCGGTGATCACCGACTTGATCTGAGGGGCCTCCTCCTGTACGCGTGCAACGTTCAACGTGGCGACGTGCACCTGTCCGCAGCCGGCAGCGAGTGCGCTTGCTGTGAGAAGAACGGCGGCTGCCGCCTTGCTGAAATAATTCATCTGCATAAAGTCCTTTCAATCCATAAAGAAGCGGGGGGATTTTATTTTGCCGCGATGCTCTGCATCTCGCGCACCATCTCGGCCGTCACATCGCGTGCCGTACTGCTGATGATCGGCACATAGTACGGCACAGCAAATGCCTCGGTGTCCTGCAGCAGTGTCACGCTGTCCGCCTCTGGGGAAGCAAGCACAAGGGAAAGATGGTATTGGATGGCGATCTTGGCCGCGCGGCTGCGCACGTCGCGCAGGATCTCCGCCGTGAGGGCATCTGCCTCCGCATGCACAGAGGTGAGCCGCATGATACGGGCGGCGCGTTCCGACTTTTCTTCCTGCGCGGCGCGTGCACGCTCCATCTCCTTTGCACTGCGCTCCCCGACCTCATTTTTTAGGCGCTCCGCCTCCGCCTTCTGCGCGTCGATAACCGCGTGTGCACGCTGGGTCCACGCCGCCTGCTGCGGCTCGATCCGTGCGGCAACGCGCGCGCGGATCTCCTCCTGCCACTGCCGATAGAGCGCCATCTGCCGCTCGCCGCGCTCCTGCTTTAGTGCGTCGCGCTCGGCTTCCCATCGTGCGCGTTCACGGACGAGCTCCTCTTCCGAAACCTGTGGGCCGTGCATCGCACGCTGATTGTCAATCTTGAGGTTGATGTTCAGAATGGCATTCAGATACTCGTCATCAATCGCTTTCCTGCGCGCCTCGTAGTCTTCCTCCGTCTGCTTGCGATAGACCTCGGTCAGACGTTTCTGCTCACGCTCGAGCTCTACGCGCGTCGAGAGGACGACCTGCGCATTCTTCTGCCAGACAGAATCCTCAAACGGTGCGGAATCCGTCTCCGGAGGCGTGAGATCGGGCTGTGCAGGAAGATCACGCACCAGCAGTCTGAGTGTCTGCTCCTCGGCACGCAGGGCACAGAGGTGCCCATAGGACGGATGTGCTGCAAGCACCTCCTCCATCCGCATGACGGCAATATCGCTCTTCTCCGCAGGGCTCTCGCGCTTCGGCAGGAAGAAAATCACTGCAACAAGAACGATGAGGAGGCATACACTGCCTGAAAGAATCTCCCTGCGCTTTGTCTGCCATAGTCTTCCCACCGGCGCACCCCCAAGGATTCATCCGTTTACAAAAATGTACCGAGCAGCGCTCTGCCCGGTACATATGCGCATTTTCTGCGAATTACTTGCTCAGCTGCTTGACGACATCCTGCGTGATGTCCTGCCCGCCATAAACGACTGCACCCTTCTCGATGACAACCGAGAGCCCCTTCTTTTCAGCTACGCTCTTGACGGCATCCTGAATGCTCTTCTCGATGGGCTCCATCAGTTCCTCGTTCTTCTGCTGGAGGCGCTGCATCGTCTGCTGGTAGTAGTCCGACTTTTCCTGATCGTTCATGTTCGCCGATTTCGCCTCAAAGTCCGCCTGTGCATCCTGCGATGCCTTCTGCATCTCGGCGTTTGCCGCCGCGAGCTGCGGGTGCTGGCTGCCGACCTGACGATAGTCCACCACGCCGACGGAGGAGGTCGCCGCCGAGGCAATGCCCGAGCCGCTCTGCGTAAGCGCAAGTGCAACTACCGAGCCGACGAAGACAACGGCGATGAGGATGCTGATAATCTTAACCTGCTTCTGCTGCAATTTGATCATGAATAAATCTCCTTTTCTGTCAGACCTGTCGGTCGACCAACCGACCGAATGCTCCTATTATAACAAAGAGCGTCGCGCAGTTCAATATTATTTTACAACACGGTAACCAACCATCGGCATCTCTGAAAACTCCATGTCCACGATCTTCGGGCAGCTGAGCGGATTGTTCAGCCAGTTCTCATGTGCGAAGGTCACGTCCACGATCTTGGGTCCATCCTGAAAACGATAGATGGAGCTGTAGACACCATCCACAATGCTCTGTTGCATGAATGTCGCCTTGCCATACATGCCTTCCAGATCACTGAGGCTCAGATTCGACGGGAGTGTATCAAAGTTCTCCTTTGTGATGACATTCTGTGCATCCCGCTCCCCCTGCAGTGCGCCGGGCATCGGTGCACGGTCCGCTGTCTTTGCGCCGCCGCAGCCTGCGATCAGCATCGACGAAGCTGCGAAGGCCGCAGCGACAAGCCCAATTTTGCTGACTTTCATCATGACAATCCCTCTTTCTTCGTAGAACCCTCCAAAATACACTTTTATCATACACCATTCTGCGTGCGTATTCAACCATATCGCTAAAAAAGAAGTGCTCACGGATGCACTGCACGACGATAGACGCGCAGCTTCGCCCGGCCTTCTGCGGGCAGCGTGCCGAGTTCCTCCCAGTTCTGTCCCGCAAAGTTCTCCTCGAATGCATCGAATGCGTGCCGCTCCACGACGAGATACACGGTCCTGTCCGCAGGCAGCGCGTCGATGGGCAGGAACGGCATGACATTCTTGCTGTTCCAGCTCATCTCCTTCGGCGCACGCTGCGCTATCTCCTCACGCGTCGCGAGTGCATACATCGGATGCCCCGTATAGTAAGGTATCGTCGCCGTGTAGTCGCCATAGCAGACAAGGAGATCTTCCGCATGCATCGTCTGAGAGAGGAGTGCTGCCGCCCCCTTTCCGCTGAAGTGCCCGTCACGGTCGGAGTAGTTCGACACGACAACGACCACAGCGAGATAGAGCCCTATGCCGAGGACTGCTCCGATCCTCAGTACACGGGGGTTATGCGTGAGGAGACGCGCCGTCAGAATCGCCGTCGGCAGGAATGCGGGGAAGCTGTATGTCGGATATTTGGTCGCCATAAGCTGAAAGAACACGGGCACAACGATCGCCCAGGCCAACAAAAACTGTGTGCGCACGTCGATGAAGGGCCGCATGCGCCACGCGCGATAGAGCGCGAGCGGCAGGGCAAAACTCCACGGAAACATCCCGAGGAAGTAGATGCCAAGATAGAAGTACCAGACATCCCATTTCGCATGCTCGGACACCGTCGCGCGCAGGACATTGTGAATGCCGAGGAAGGTGTTCACGAAGTCCGCCCCGTGCGTAAGATACATATAGATGTACCACGGTGCACAGACCGCTGCAAAGACGAGCAGTCCTGTCGGGAGACAAATCCGTCCAAGTGCGCAGAGATCGCGGCGCACGAGCAGGAACACGAGGATGACAAGCCCCGGCAGGAGAAAGCCGACCGGTCCCTTTGTGAGGACGGCCAGCCCCGCACAGACGTAAGCGATGTAGAAATACCCCCGCCTCTGCTCATAGTAGCCGATCAGAAAGGCCGCAAGCGTCCCGCCGAAGAAGACAAAGAGGCTCATGTCCGTGAGGATAAGCTTTGCGAGAACGGCATAGAGTACGCTCGTCCCGAGGATGAGCACCGACCAGAACGCCGTACGCTCGTCGTAGATGCGCCGCGCAAAGCAGTAGGTCAGGAGGAGGCCCGCCGCCGCGAACAGCGCCGGGAAGAAGCGCGCGGCAAAATCCGTCACACCGAACACGGAGAATGCCGCAAGGAGTTCCCAGTAAAAGAAGATCGGCTTATCGTACCAGTAGTTTCCATAGATCTGCGGAGAAAGATAATCCCCTGCAGAAAGCATTTCCCTCGCCGTCTGCGCGTAGTTCACCTCGACGGGTGCCGTCACGGGAAGGGTGCCGTTGCCCCAGAAATACAGCGCCACGAGACATAGAATCGCCGCTGCACCGGTGAGCCGCTCATTCATTCGCTTTCCTCCTCCCGCTGTCCGCTCCGATGGCGATTATCGCACGCGATCAAATAGAGCGGCCGATTTTTCACCTCTTGCAGAATGCGTGCGATATACTCACCGCAGATGCCGAGCAGCATCATCTGCATGCCGCCAAAGAAAAGGCTGCACACCACGATCGTCGACCACCCCGGTACCGTCGCCCCGCTCAGCGTCTCAAAGAGGACGTGGAGGAAGAGCAGAACAGCCAGCAGCGCAGACAGCACTCCTGCATAGAACGCCACGCGCAGAGGCTGCACCGAGTAGGCGAGGATGCCGTCCAGTGCAAACGAGATCATCTTGTGCAGGGAGAATTTTGACTGTCCCGCAAAGCGCTCATGCGCCACGAACTCCACCGTTGTCCTGCGAAAGCCCATCGCACCGACGATGCCGCGGATAAAGCGCGCGTGCTCCCGATAGCGGCGCAGAGCGAGCACGGCTTTGCGGTCCATCAGGCGAAAGTCCGAGCCGCCCTCCTGGATCTCCACATCCGAGAGGGCATTGAGCAGTCGGTAATAGTATTTCGAGGTCAGCCGTTTGAAGAGCGATGCGCCCTCCGTCGTGAGGCGCACCGTCTGGACGATATCATAACCTTCCTCCCATTTTGCAAGCAGAACCGGCAGGAGTTCCGGCGGATGCTGCAGATCGCCGTCCATGGTGATGACCGCATCTCCGTCCGCATGGTCGATGCCGCAGGTAAGCGCGAGCTGATGCCCCGAATTGCGCGCCAGAAAGATCGACTGCACGCGCGAATCGCGTGTGCCAAGTTCCAGCAGGATCTCTCGACTGCGGTCGCGTGAGCCGTCGTCGATAAAGAGCATCTCATACGTGTATGAAAGCTGCTCCATGACCGCAGTCACAGACTGCACGAAATGCGCGATATTCTCCTCCTCGTTGTAGACCGGAACCACGATCGAGATCCGCTTCACCGTCCTCATCCCTCCTCTCCTCAAAAATGTCCGATCAGGCGCAGCCATGCGTCATTGCGGTCCACCATGCCCGCAATGCTCATGAAGTCATGCAGCTTGTACCGCAGCTCCCACTCCCATGCGCCCGTACCCGTCCACTTCTCATAGCGCAGGAGCCAGCGCGGATGGAGCTCATAATGCCCCGCCAGCGACAGCTGGTCCTCGCGCAGATCATAGCGCAGTTCCCCTGTCAAACGGGGAAACAGGGCACGCGCATAGCCCACACGCCAATCAAACCGCACATCCTCGGGCGCTGCATCCGTCTCCACATAGACCTCATCGTGTGCGCTTATCATCTGTCCCGCGTGCAGGCGCACATGCAGGTCACGCCGCTCGCCGCCGTGCTGCTCTCCCGCGCGGCCGATGTCGGCCCAGCCCGTCAGGCGCAGACGATAGCGCGTCGTATCTGTCCGGCTCATGACCGCCATGCGCTCTGCCGGTGTGATCGTCACGCGCGACGTGAGATGCAGCCGACGAAACTCCGCCGTTGTGTCCAGTCCGTCCGCGAGCTGCTGCTCAAATACGGTGCGGTGGCGTGCGACGAAGTCGACCGGCACACCGACGAGGTGATTCACCGCTGCCTCCATTGCTGCACGCCGCGAGAGCAGTGCAACGTTCGGAACGGTGTCCGAACGCATGGAGAGATCGACCGTCCGCACGACGGGCAGACGCGGATAGACCGTCAGATGTACGCGCGCAGCTTCATCGACATCAATATCGTAGTCCGCGCGAAACTCCGGCAAGTGCGTATCCATATATGAGGCCAGACTGCGTTTCAGCGCGCCTGTCGCCCAGTCCGCCGCCGCGACGGGCAGCCCTGCGAGCGCATCCGAAAAGACGGTGCTGACATCTGCAAGATCACTGCGCACGAGTTCCTCTACTGCGGGCGGCATCCCCTCGATCGTCGTATCCACCTGAACACTCCGAATGGTATCCGTCCACGGTGCAAGGCAGATCTCCACCTCGGTACGCTGCGCGGGGCGCACCACAACCCCCGTCACCGTGTAGCCGACGAGCAGCCGATCAAAGACCGTGCCGATGATCTCCGCCTCCTCCGCCGCCGAAATGTCCGCCACTGCGCGTCCTTCCATGCGCTCTGCCGCGATTGCGGCAACGGTGTGCTCCATGCGTGCACGCACGATGGAGGGAATCTGCTGCTTTCCCATGACAATAGCCGCAGTCTCCTCCACACGGGAGGACGCTGCGGCACATGTATGGGCGTACAGCCCCAAAACGGCAAAGAAGAGAAGCACGAATGTGCGGGCGCACACAAAGAGATGCGCCGCTTTCATCAGAACGTGCCGCCGACGCGGAAGTGCACGCGGCCGCCCTGCGAGCCGCGGCCGTAGTCAAGACGCAGCGGCCCGATCGGCGTATTGAGGCCGAGGCCGATACCCACGCTCCCGTGCAGATGCTCCGGCATAAAGCCGCTCGTCCATGCTCCGCCGTAGTCTGTAAAGAGCGCGCCCGTCACCTTGGACACGATCGGGAAACGGTACTCGAGCGAGGCGAGAGCCATGCGTGTCCCACGGAACTGATCCTCACGATAGCCGCGGATGGTATCCTGCCCGCCGACGCGGAACTGACTGTACTCGGAGATCGTCCCCTTACTGATACCGTACTGACCGCGAATGACAAAGACCTGTGCGCGTCCCGCTTTGAGATAGTGTGCATCTCCTGCGATGTACTTCTGATAGGAGAAATCACCGCCAAAGCCCGCGAACTCCGCCGAGAGAGAGGCGCGTGCCCCCGTCGTCGGTTCGTAGATATTGTCGCGCGTATCCGTCACGTGCTCGAGTGTGATGCTGCGGGTCGTACCGAAATTATCGTGGATCCACCCGCTGTTCCTGCTGCGGTCCCCCGCATTTCCAATCTCCGTATGCTTGACGTATTTATCCTTACGGTTGCGCAGTGTGACAAAGTTCGTCGAATACTCGCTCATGGGACGGCTCAGCGTAAACTCACCGCCGGAGTATTTGCGCATAAAGGATTCCTTGTGGTTGCCGTTCTCATCGTAGTCATCGTACTCGTACGTGCGGTTGTAGACACGAAGCGTGCCCGCCGTCTCCTTCTTGTCGAGCCACGGACGGCGATACATAAACGTATAGCCGCGCGCATCCGTATCATCACCGCTCATCTCGTAGCTGATGCTGATCGTGTCGCCCATGCCGCGGAAATTCGTATCGCTGACACTCACCGTGCCGACCATGCCGTCCGAACTCGAATAGCCCGCACCGATGCCGAACGAGCCCGTACGCTTCTCCTTGACATCGAGCTCCATGATGACCGCATTCGGCTCGACACCGGGATTCATCTTGACATTGACATCCTCGAAGAAGCCGAGGTTGTAAACGCGCTGCATGCTGCGGCGTGCCTGATTCGCGTTGAACGGCTCGCCGACCTTCTGACGCATTTCACGGAGAATAACATGCTCCTTCGTCTTCTTGTTGCCCTTGACCTTGTAGCCCTCGAGCACACCCTCGCTGATCTTGATCGTCAGCGTACCGTCCTGCGCGATGTTGAGATCCGTAATCTTCGCGAGAATATAGCCGTCTGCGCGGTACTTCTCCTGGATCGCCTGCACATTCTCCTGCAAGGTGCGCGCGTTCAGCAATTCACCGTTCTTGACCGTAACGAGCCCCATCAGCGTTTCCGTTGACTCGACTGTATTGCCCTCGATCTTCACTTCCTTGAGCTCTGGGTTCTCGAGCACATTGTAGGTCAGGACGACCCCCTCGGGGATCTGCTCAAACATCGGGTAGAGATCGTAGAAATAGCCCGTTGCATAGATCGCGTCACGATCCTTCACGAGGCCTTCTTCCGTCACGGCATCGCCCACATGCATGGCAAGCGCTGCCCGCGCAGCCTTTTCCGTTGCCTCCGTCGCACCGGTGAAGTTGATCTCCACGATCGTCTTGCCGACCTGTGCCGCAAGATAGTTGGAGATCTCGTTCTCGGCAGGACGCTTGGCCGCCCAAGCGGCAGCACGCTCATCCGAGGTCGAGGGAGCAGCGGTCGCCGTCAGCGCCGGCGCAGCCGCAGCATCCGCATCTGTCGCCGCATCACGCGGTGCGGGTGCATCTGCCGCAGCAGCGGACATAACCGCGTTCTCTGCATTCTCCTCTGCGGCGAAACCATGCGGCAGAGCCAATGCAGAGGCCCCCATACCAAGGGCAACGGCGAGTGTGAGTCTCTGGTATTTCTTGCTGTTCAAAGGCGAAACCTCCTAGACGTGCGCACAAGGGCGCTGTTTCAAACCCGCCGCATGATGCGGGGGGCAGATCAACTATTCTCTTAAAATTTTGCCGCCGACCTGCATGAGACGCTGCAGATCGCCACTCGGCATACGCGAAGGCGATGCAGACCGTGCGTCCTCTGTATGCACGGGGACAGGTGCAGCAGCAGCGGCCTGCACCGCTGTATCCTGTTCTTTCGGCGCTGCCCGCTCTGCGGGCGGCTCTGTTGGAAGGACCGCTGCTGAGAGCGGTGCCTCCCCCTGTACAGGCTGCGAAGGTTCCGCTGCAGGCACAGCTGCGGGCGTTTCCATCCGCACATTCGCTTCCTGTGCTCCCATGTGCGGAATCATATCCTCAGCGGGCATATGCTGCCATGCGAACCATCCGAGGAGCACCGCTGCGGCCAGCGGCGGCAGAAGCCGCGCTGCCCAGCGGCGGAGGCGTGCACGACGATCCGCAGCAATACGTGCGAGCTCTGCACGTGCAAGCATGAGCTTCAGGTCTCCCGCGAGATCATCCTCACCCGCGAGCGCATTTTCCGCTCCCGCGAGCCAGTTTCGTGCCGCACGAATGGACTTCGCCCGCTCTCTGCGATCCGTATCCATCGCCGTATCCCCCTTCCCGAGATTATACTACAGTCCATGGTATGGATTCAAGCCGTTAAAATTAAAACGTGGTACTAAATGGTTAATTCTGCCAATGATGCATAAATCGAGAGAGCATCCCACGAATGCGGCAGATCCCATTCTTTTGCAGCCGATAGATCTGTGCGGATGTCACCCCGAGCGCCTCTGCCATCGTCTGTGCACGCGCGCCGCCAATGGTCACGCCCTCGAGCACGAGACGCTCGCGCGCGGGCAGGCGCTCCATTGCGGCGCCGAGCACACCGACGAGAGCGTGATGCTCTGCGAGTTCTGCCACAGAGGGACACACATCGACGAGCAGATCCTTCGCCGTCTCATGCGTCTCCGTCTCGACCTCGAGGCAGGGCAGATCGACCTGCCCCTCGCAGCGGAGGAAGTCCAGAATCCGTCCGCGTATACGATGCACCGCATAGAGACTGAATGCAACTCCACGCGAAGGATCATAGCGCTCCACCGCCTCGATCAACCCGACCGTTCCCTCCTGTACCGCATCCATAACAGCAGACAGGGCACGATAGGGCATGACCTCACGGAAGACAAGCGGCTGATACGACTCGATGATCCGCTGCCGCGCCGCCTCATTGCCGCATTCCTTGTAGGCGCGCCAGAGCTCCTCCTCTTCTGTCGGCGTCAGTTTCTGCATGGCAGAAAGTTTTTTTACATAGTCCGAAAACACCGGCGCACCTCCTTTAGAACCTTATCCTTGCCTCCATACTGATGAGCTGGTCAGAGCCCTCGCGGTCATACGAGATCCCAAATTTGTCACTGAAATCATACTGTATGCCGTAGCGGTATTGATCCGATGCCGCACCGAGCCCATGTACATAGCGCAGGAGCACACGGTCACCGAAGTATTTGCCGATCTCGATATTGTACTCATTCTCGTTTTTGCGAACCGCCTCATCGTCCTTCGTCTCAAAGAGTGCACCGCTTCCGCTCGAGAGGCGGAATACATCGAGGTGCAGGAAGTTCTTCACGGAGTCTTCCACCTCCGAGAGGATGCTCATCTGCAGGCCAATGGAGAGAATGTCTGCCGCCGTAATGCCGCCCTCACCATTTCGGTAGGCACTGCGCAGTGTGAGCATGCGGATGATCTCCTCCTGGGACATCTCGGGGCTCGAACCGAGGCGGAAATCCATATGGTCGAGCGGTCCATGCGCCGAGAGGAACACACGCGTATGCGTGAGGCGTGCCTCGGCATAGAATGCAATCTCCGGCAGGAACGACTCCATCTGGTTGAAGGTCGCTGTTCCCTCGCGGATCTTGAACACCGTTCGGAGGTAGCTCACCGTGTCGCCGCGCCGCACGCCGATCGAGCCCGTCGTGCGGGGATGATGCGTCGTGCCGCCGAAATGCACATAGCCCGACGGATGGATATCATAGAGGTTCGCGCTGAAGAAGTGTACATGGCGGTCCACGGTCAGCCCCACATCGAGGATGATGTGCGGGAGCTCGTCGTTCGTATCGGGAATCGACGGAATGGAGATGAGGGCTCGGTCGATGTTGATCGTACCCGCGAGCTTCGGCAGGGTCTCGCCCCAGTACTCATCCTCCGTCAGATGCAGCGATCCGCTCAGCGGTCCGTCAAAGAACGTTGTCTTGATCGCGAGATCATTCATCACGAGCGTGAAGTCATAGTCCGTCGGCTCTACGCCGCTCAGTTCCATGTGCCCCGTCATCATGTAGCTGCCCGCCCCCATGCGTCCCGTACAGGAACGCACGACAACGCTGTCGCCAAGAGCATCGATCTGAATCTGCATATCCGTCACCGGATTCTCGAGATACTTGACCTTTAGTGCACCGCCCGTAACGCGCACCGTCCCGTCCAGACGCGGGGCGGCGAGGGTTCCGTGCAGCTTCAGGGTGCCCTCCGTACGTCCAAGAGCCCACTCCACATGATCGGAGAAGACCGGCAGCAAGGAGAGGTCCGCATTGTCAAGCGCGATCGTCAGATTGATCTCCTCGTAGGCACTCAGATTTTCGCTGCGCTCTGCCGTGAGTGCACGCAGGGGGAGTGTCCCATGGGCGCTCGCCGCATAAGCGATGCCGTCGATATACTTCGTCACCGTGAGATTGTTCAGATGGATGATGGAGGAGCGCAGCTGCGCCTCGCCTGTCAGCTCATCGAACGATGCCCCGCGTGCGCCGCCATTCTTCGCCGTCATCCTCAGATCAGCTTCCGGGTTCTGCGTATGACCGCCGATGTGCAGGGTCAGCGATGTCGTCCCCGTCACATCCTCCTCCACCCCCGCAAAGCGCGTGAAGATCCCGAGAGCAATATCCGTCCCTGTGACGTCCACATTCGCGAGGCCGTCGAAATCCACTGTGCCGACGGCGGAGAACGAACCGCCTCCCTGCTCACCTGCGAGCTTTCGCACGGTCAACACGCGGTCCGCGAGTGTGACATCGAGTGCAACATCACGCACGGGATAGGAGGCAAGCGACCCCTCCGCGATTTCGCCCGTCAGCGAAATCGACGGATTGTCGAGCGTGCCGCCCAGACGTACCACACTCGTGATCTGCCCGGTGAGACGATCCTCCTTCTGGTTTGCGAGCGCAAGGAGTGCCTGCACATCCATCCGGTCAATATTCATCGTCCCGCGCAGCGCACGCGTCGCCGTATCGTAGTGCAGGCGCGCCGTCACAGAACCGTCCGTCCCCTGACGGAACCCCGTCTCGTCCAGCTCGATGATGCCGTTTTCATAGTGGGCAAAGCTGTGGATCTCCCTCAGCTCTACCCCGTTCATCACAATCGTATCCGCTTTCAGCTCCCCACGGAAAATCGGACGGGAGATTGTCCCGCCGACCTTTCCGTTAAAGACGCCGTGGCCGGAGACCTCGTAGGGCAGTTTGTGCTCGAAGCGCTTCATATCGAGATCACGCACCTCTGCATCGAAGTCGAGGAGGCCGAGCGTGTTAATCGTACCGTTCAGAACCATATCCACCATCGGCGAATAGATGTGGAACACCTGCACGCGGATGATGCCGTTATCGAGGAAGTAGTCGCCGTCCATACCCGAGAGAATAGCGCCCGCATAGCTGCCGCGATAGAAGTGAACATAGCCTACCGCGTGCGGGTTGTCGAGCGTCCCCGTGAACTTTATGATGTTGTCGATGTTGCCCGTAATCGGCTGATCCGGCGCGACAAGCGCCGCCACATCCTCCATGCGTGCACCCATCGTATCGATCTGAAGGTCGATGCGCCGCTCACCCGCGAAACCAATGGTTCCATTCACGAGCCATACCTCACGCCCACCGCGCTCCATCGAGAAATCGTGGATGCCGATGCCCGAGAGCGATCCCTCCGCACGAAAGAGCAGACTGTCGAACGGCTGATACAGGAGATCCCCATTCATCGCCGAGACGCTCATCTCAACGTGCGGATCGTGCATGTCGCCGTGCACCTGCCCCGTGAAATCCGACAGCCCCGAGAAATGGAGACGCCCATCCAAGCGATTGAGCAGGGAGAGATCCGCATGTGCACCGTAGAAACGCAGGTCGAGCGCAGAACCGCCCATAACCTTCCCCTCGACGCCGAGCTCCGTTCCATTGGGGAGCTTCATGCTGAGGAAGTCAATCGTCAGATCGCTCCCTCGGAGGATAAAGGACGCATTCGCATGTTCCACGGGAATCATACGATAGCTGCCGTTGAGCATCTCCGCACTGCCGTAGACCGTAGGTGCATCCGCCCCCTGTCCGTGTATGCCAAAATCGGCGCGCAGCGTGCCGTCGAGATCCTCGGGCATGGCTGCCGAAAGCGCACGCAGCCCCGCGAGCCGAATGCCGTCCGCCGTGAGATGCGCCGTATAGGATTGGTCTCTTGTGTCAAAGACACCCGCGCCCGAGAGCTTGCCGTCAAAGATCTCCGCCGTCAGATCATGGAACGAAATGGTCCCATCCGCATAGGAAACATCCGCAGACGCCGCGCGGAAAGATACGTCATCGACGGCCCCCTCCGCCGCCGAGAGATGCCCCTCGGCCATCGGCGCCGCAAACGTCCCCGTCACATGCACATCCGCCGTCACAGCCCCCACGTATGAGCTGCTCGGGAGAATTTGATCCACGGCAAAATCCTTTGCACGCAAAGTGAGATCAAGATAGGGCGCATCCGTGTCGAAGCGGATTGTGCCGTCGACACGCGCTGTCTGCCCCGCCGCCTCCGCTGTGGCGGCGAGGAAGAGAGAGCGCTCGTTGAACGTGAGTGCAGAGCTTTTCAGCTGTGTCTCCGTTCCGTAAATATTCGCTGCTCCCTGTGCGCTGTCCACACGTCCATCCAGCGTCAACACCCCGTCTGTGCGGCGGAGCTTCAGCCCCACATGACCCGCATGCACACGATGAACCTGCACCTCCTCGGGCAGGGCTCCCTCGGGCAGAAATTTGAGCAGCGGTGTGAGATCTGCATCCTCCGCTGTCAGATACAGTTCCTGTGTCCCGCCGACGTAGGTGCCGCGCACATGCAGAGGAACTCCTGCAAGCGCGCCCGTGAGATCATAGGACACATCGCTGCGATCAACATCTACGGCACCTGTAATGCCGTCCAGTTCATAGGTGCGCTCACCTGCAGTGACGGTCGCTGTCGCCCCCTCCATACGGATGCGCCCCTCGAAACTGCTCGGCTCCGCATCATCCCTGCCAAGATCACTGTAGTTCCACGTTCCATCTGCACGCTGCACAATCTCCGCGTGCGCACCCGTGAGCAGAATTTCATCAACCGAGGTTTCCGGTGCTGAAAGCAAAGAAAGCAGACGAAGCGTCACCCGCGCCTCATCGGCACGGAGGACAGCCTTCGCCTGCCTATCATAAATCACAATATCATCCAGCTTCAGTTCATGCAGAGAACGGATCTCCACTGCACCGATGTGCACCGTTGTCCCCAACTTCTCTGCTGCGAGACTCTCAGCCATCCGACCTGCCTCGGTCATGAACGCCTGAGCGCGCACAATGTGAATGAGCACTGCCGCGCAGACGAGGATTGCCGCAGCTGCAGCAATCCCGATATACGCTCTCCGTCTCATAGAAAACCTCTTATTTGTTCATCTTCGCCTCATAGGCAGCATTTGCCGCCTGCACACGCGCTGCCGCAATCATCGCGGCATCCACCGGTGCGTGCGCAGGAGCGGAACGCACCTCGGCCCCCTTCGGTGTTTCAAAGATCGCATCATCGTGCAGCTGTGCCTCTGCACGGGCAGCAGGGGCGCGTTTTCCCACTTCCTCTGCCGCACGGTAGCGCTCGGTATCGAGATCGACGGGCACCCCCATCGCATTGTCGAGGCTTGCCTTGCTCGTATTATACGTATAGAGCGCTGTCGAGTAGTTCATACGCGCTGTCGTCAGGTTGTCCGACGCGCGCATGACCTCAAGATTCGTCCCCACGCCCGCATTGTAGCGGACACGGGCGATATTATAGTCCTCTTCCGCCTGCTTGACTGCAGTTTCCGACGTCTTGATGTTCTGCTCCGCCGCACGCAGATTCAGATACGCCGTATGCACATCGAGGCGAATCTTCTCATCCGTCGCAGCGAGTGCCTCCTCTGCCTTGCGCAGCCTTGCCTTTGCCGCATCCACCTGCGCCGCCGTCACCCCGTTGTCGAAGATATTCCACGATGCACTGATTCCCGCGGCCCATGTATCGCTGCTCACATGGTCATCCTTGAAGGGACGTTCCCCTGCGATCGAACGCGTTGCCGACGCATTCACCGTCGGATGGTAGCCGGCCTGCGCCGTACGCACCCCCGCCTCAGCCTGCTTCACCGCATAGAACGCGGCCGCACCGTCCGCGCGATAGAGAAGCCCGTAGTCCGTGCAGTCCTCGAGTGTGAGCACATAGTCCGTATAGCGCAGCTCGTCGTTGATCGTGAGCGTCGTATCGGTCGGTACACCAATCACATTGTTCAGCGTCGCAACGGCAACCTCATAGTTGTTCTTCGCCGTCGTCAGATTCTGCTGTGCATTCGCCAGCTCCACCTCGGAGGCGAGCACATCCGCGCGCGCAACCGTACCGACACGGAATTGAGCATTCACATCCGCAAGATGCGTCTGCAGCGTCGCCACCGTATTTTCACGTACCTTCACCAGATTGCGCGCCTGCAGGATATTGAAATAATCCACCGTCGCCGTCAGGCGGATCGTCTGTTTCGTCTGTTCGAGCGCAAAATCTGCCGCGTTCAGCCCGTAGCGGGCCGCCTTCCGCTGCGCATTGAGCGCCGCACTGTAGACCGGCATCGAGATCGTGCCCGTATTGCCGTAGTTGTATTTGACCCCTGAGCTCTCGTAAGCCTTACCGCCGACACGGTTCGCTGTCGTCGACCACGTCAGCGTCGGCCCCATTGAGCGATTCGCCTGTGCAAGCGAGGCGTGCGCCGCATCTACATCCGTCAGCGCCTCTTTGATCGTGCGGTTGTTCTCGAGTGCCATCTGTACCGAGCGCGCGAGATCCACCTGCATCGTCTCCGCCGAAACAGGCGCCGCAAAAAGACCAACGGCAGCAGTAAAAGCCAACATCCGTACAAGGCGTCCGGCAAAATATCCCCTATTTTTCAAAACCATTTCCTCCTCGTCCGCCAAGGAATCACCCGAACGGAGGCCTGCTCCAAAGATAGTCAACACCATGAAATCGTATTGACAGACACTTTCATTGTATCAGTTCCACAGGCTTTTTTCAAATAAATTTATTGTTAGGTGACCGGAGCAGAGCATACGCAGCGAACACAACGCCGCCTCCTCGAGTGCACCTCCGACAATGGAGAAGGTATTTATGCACGATAATTTCCGCTTGTGCTGCGGGAAAAATTGCGGTACCATAAGGTGAGACATAATTTTTCGAAAACTTCTTGTCCTATGTTTGAAGGACAGCATCTACCGCAAGGAGGTTTCCATGTACGAGCATATCAAGTTATCCGTTCAGGACGGCATTGCGACGATTACGATCGACCGCCCCGCCTCGAACAATGCGCTGAATGCGCCGATGTTCCGCGATCTGATCAGCGCGGTGGAACACTGTGACGCAGACGATGCGGTGAAGGTTCTCATCGTCACGGGCGCGGGCAAGAACTTCTCCGCCGGCGGTGATATCAAGGAGATGGCATCGTTCGACTTCATCAGCTATGATCTCTCCATCCTGACGGGACAGGCATCGCTCGCGCTGCGCAAGTGCTCGAAGCCTGTGATCGCAATGGTGAATGGTGCTGCCGCAGGTGCGGGCTGCGGGATTGCACTCGGTGCGGACTTCCGCATCATGACGGAGAAGAGCTGTCTCTTGACAGCGTTCTCGAATGTCGCGCTCCCCGGTGATACGGGCTGCATCTATCATTTGAAACAGATCGTCGGGCTTGCACGGACGATTGAGCTCATGGCGCTGAGTGCTCCCGTCTACGGTGAGGAGGCACTGCGTCTGGGGCTTGCGACGCGGCTCGCCCCCGATGGGAAGCTCGCAGAGGAAACGCATACCTTTGCTGCGAAGCTGCTGCGCCGCCCGCTCGGCGCACTCGCGATGCAAAAGCAGCTCTACTATGAGGTGTTCTACCGCGACTACATGGCGTACAGCCGCCTTGAAGCGGAGAATCTCGCAAAGGCAGGAAAATCTGCCGATCACCGCGAGGCGGTGACGGCATTTTTGGAAGGGCGCAAGCCGCAGTTTAATCAATAAAAAACAGTGATTCCGCTGTCATATATCTATAGAATGACAGCCTCATGAAACAAAATGATGTTTCATGAGGCTGATTTTACTGCCATGATAGATTAAGTTTTCTTCCGTGCGCCGCACAGTCAGACAGATACAGGTTGATGAGTGTCTGATAGGGTATGCCGACTTCCTCGGACTGCGCCTTGAAATATGCCACGGTTTCATTGTTAATGTTGATTGTGATTTGTTTTTTGAGCCGTTTGGAATATGGATTTTTTATCGCATCCGAAAAATCGTATTCTTCTTTCATGGTATCCCTCCTAAAGACGCTCCCAATACTGACTTTCCTCTCTTCGGGTTGCCTTTCGTGCAGATATGAGACGCAGCACGCCTCCCGTACGGCAGCAGTGACAAACCGATTTGCTTTGCTCATTCCAAGCATAACGAACCGCTCTTCATCCAGAGAGTGTGCTTCGTCGTATTTGAGAAGAGCATCATCATCGTAAAACACTGTCTCCGCTTCTTCAAAAGATACGCCGTGTTTCTTTTGATTGGAGCGATTTTTCTCTTCATCCCAAGTGACATGCAGACCTATAATTATATTATACATATATTCTACCGTCCGTCAATTAAAATTCCTGCCGTATCCCCGTATAAAAGGCACGGTGTTTGCTGTCGTTCACATCGTTCCACTCGCCGAAGAGATAGGTGCTGTCCTTCAGCTGATACTGCGCACGCAGCCGCAGAGTAAAGTCATTCGGATCGTAGGCATCGGCGGAGATTTTGAATTTCTCACCCGCATAGGCATCCACGCCGACCCCCGCTGCACCCGCGACGACCCCCGCACGTGCGCCGAAGGCTGTGCCGCGCTTGCCGACCTGCGCATTGAACTTGTCACCTCCGCCGATGTCGTCCACGCCAAACGTCGCGTACATTCCCTGTTTCTCACCGACATCGAGGTTGAAGTTCGTGCGCCAGTCATCCGCCTTTCCGCTGTACATCACATCCACCTTCGGCGTGACCTTGACGTTCTGCAGCCGTCCCATAAGACCGCCTGCCTTGTCTGTCATCGTACGTGCATTGTGGATGAGTGTGCGCGCGTCCTCCTGTGTCTGCTTGTCCCCCGCGACCGCCTCGATGCCCTCGGCGATGTGCAGGATGCGCTCGGAAGAGGCGGTGATGTTTTCAAGCGTCTTTCTGAGATTCTCCGCTGTCTGCGGGTCTGCGCCGACAGTCTCAAGATTCGCCATGATGCGCTCGACGCTCGCGGTGGTCTGCGCGAGATTCGCCGACATCGCGTTCATATTTGCGAGCATGGCATGCAGGTCGCCGCGGTTCTCGTTCGCCATCTGCTCCAGGGTCGCTGTCAGACCGTCAAGGTGGGCGGTCATCTGCTCCATGTTGACAACGAGCTGCACCATCGAGCTCTGGAAGCCGGGTGCGCCGACGATGTTGTTGATGGAGGTGAGCATAGCCTCGACTTGAATAATCATCTTGTTCAGCTCTGTAAACATGGTATCCATGCCCATCTCGTTCTCGCCGTAGAGATAGTCTCCATTCGCGTAAAAATCGACATTGGACGAGGGTGTGATGATGACGAATTTATCCCCCATGATGCCCGGCTGCCCAATGGTGACGGAAGAGCCGCGTGGAATCTTCACGCCGTCTCGAATTCGCATAGAGACAGTAACCCCCAGCCCATCGCTCACGATCTCCTCAACCTGTCCAACGGGAACACCCGAGAGGAGCACCTGCGCCTCGGGGTTCAGCCCGACGGCGCGGCCAAATCCCGCGTAGAGCATATAGTCCTGACTGCCGCCAAGGCGCAGTCCGCCAAAGAACATGACGACGGCGACGAGGAGTGCCGCCCCTCCGAGTGTAAATGCTCCGACCTTTGCCTCTGCGCTCATGCCCCAACCTCCCTGCGATGGTGCAGCGTACGAAAGAATGCCTGTACGCGCTCATCCTTGATATCCTGAAACCGCTCCGCCGTATCGACGGCGATGAGCTGCCCGTCGTAAATCATGGCGATGCGGTCGGCAATGCGGCTCGCACTCGCCATGTCGTGTGTGACGACAATCGAGGTCACATCGAGTTTTCGCTGCATATCAATAATCAGTTCGTCAATCTTTGCCGTCATGATGGGATCCAGTCCCGAGCTCGGCTCATCGTAGAAGATGATCTCGGGATCGGTCGCAATCGCACGCGCAAGCCCCACGCGCTTTTTCATGCCGCCCGAGAGCTCCTGCGGCATCATCGCTGCCGCGTCGGGCAGTCCGACAAGCGCAAGTTTCTCTGCCACAATACGTTGAATCTCATCCTCGCTCTTTGTCGTATGTTCCCGCAGACCAAAAGCGACGTTCTCCCCGACGCTCATCGAGTCAAAGAGTGCAGAGTACTGGAATACCATGCCCATACGCAGACGCACGCGGTCAAGTGCGTCCTCACTCATCACAGCGATATTGTCACCGCCGAGATAAATTTCGCCCGAGGTGGGACGATCCAATCCAATCATGAGCCGCAGGAGGGTCGATTTACCCGAGCCCGAGCCGCCGATGATGGCGATGGTCTCGCCCTTTTGGATGGTGAGGCTGATCCCCTTGAGTGCTTCCTTGTCCCCGAAACACTTTTTGACGTTGTTCAGTCGTATCATAGCGTGTCCTCAGAACAAGAAGAATGTCAAGACGGCGTTCAGAATAAAAATGACGATGATGGAGGTGACAACGGTCTGCATGGTCGCCTTGCCGACCCCCTCTGCGCCGCTTGGCGCGTTCAGCCCGTAGTGGCAGCCGAGAACGGCGATCACGTTGCCGAAGAAAATCGCCTTGATAAGTCCGCCCGTCATATCGTAGATCTCTGCAAACTGTGTGATGGAGTGTGTAAAGGTGTATGGTGAGATGCCAGAGTAGTGCACCGCCGTGAGGTAGCCGCCGAGAACGCCGATCACGTCGCCGAATACGGTGAGGACGGGCACGACGATCATGCACGCGAGCATACGCGGCACGATGAGGTAGTTCACGGGGCTAACCGCCATGACGCGCAGCGCGTCGATCTGCTCCGTGACCTTCATCGTGGAGACCT